>ERZ779852.3842-NODE-3842-length-10291-cov-4.489742_pt1 | contig 10291 bp, 10 predicted proteins | sample MGYA00511559_ERZ779852 | MGnify/ENA primary metagenome ERZ779852 (study PRJEB29588, sample SAMEA2157977) | human gut metagenome | biome: human gut; feature: human-associated habitat; material: faeces | place: Denmark | collected 2008/2010 ...
AGCCACGCCCGACCGCACTGCCGCTCCCGAGCCCGAAGCCAAGCGCCCCGAGGAGCCCAAAGGTGGCAAAGAAATCAAGTTCTTATAGATTTTAGATTGTAGATAGTAGCGGGCAATCAGCGGAGGCGGAGGTAGAAGTGCCAGATGGCGATGGCGGTGGAGACGGCCACGTTGAGGGAGTGCTTGGTGCCTTCCTGGGGGATTTCAAGGCAGAAGTCGGCCAAGTCTACCACCCGCTGGTCGACTCCGTTGACCTCGTGGCCCGCCACGATGGCGTAGCGGCGCGAGCGCTCCGGCTCGAAGCGGTCGAGCTCCACACTGCCGTTGACCTGCTCGAGGGCGCAGAGGGTGTATCCCTCCTCGCGGAGAGCGGTCACAGCCTCGGCGGTGTCGGCAAAATAGCGCCACGCCACCGAGTCCTCGGCGCCGAGTGCCGTTTTGTGGATTTCGGGCGAGGCAGGAGTGGCGGAGATGCCGCAGAGCACCACCTCCGCGACGCGAAAGGCATCGGAGGTGCGGAAAATGGAGCCGATATTGTTGAGCGAGCGCACATTGTCGAGAACCACTGCCACGGGCAGCTTCTCTTTGGCGCGAAATTGCTCCACGGTGTCGCGCCCCATCTCCCAGATAGTTTTTTTGAGCATATCACTTACTGTTTTGGCTGTGCGAAGGTAGCCATTTTCGGGGAAAATTGGAAATTGAGTATGGACAACATACATAAAAAGTCAGGAATGGGGCGGGCGATCCACTTCATGCTGCACAACGGGAAAAACCCGAAATGGAAATACTACGTGTCGGCCTACCGCATGGCGCTCAGCCCGCGATGGCTGCGAGGCAAAGGTGTCGAGGCGCTGCTGCGCGAGGCCGCCGCAAGGCCCGACTACGCCGATATGGAGCGCCGGCGCGACTATTGCTGCCGCCTGACCCCGGGCACCGACCTCGGACCGGGAGCTCCGCGCATCTCGGAGATCGAGATCAAGGGGCAGAAGGTGTATCCCCTCGACGCCCTGCGCCTCGCCGGCCGGTTTTCCCACAGTCTGCACCTGCGCCTGCTCCCCGGCGACATCACCTACACCCCTGAGTATCCCTCGGTGACCAAAAGCCGCCCGATCAATGACCACAACGCCAACTCGGTGCTCCTGCCGCTCGACCGCGTGAGGCATATGATCTTCGTCGACCGCGACATCCCCACCATGGATAAGCTCCCCACGGCCCTGTTTCGCGGCAAAGTGGGCGCAAAGGAGCTGCGCCGCGAGCTGATGCGCAAATTTTACGGCCACCCTCTGGTGGATGTCGGCGATGTGGCACGCCGGCCCGAGCGCGCCGAGTGGTGGCGCCCCAAACTCACCATCGCCGAGCAGCTGCGCTACCGCTATATCCTCGCCATCGAGGGCAACGACGTGGCAAGCAACCTCAAATGGGTGATGTCGAGCAACTCCATTGCCGTGATGACGCGCCCCACGGTGGAATCGTGGTTTATGGAGGGGACCCTGCGCGGCGGCTACCACTACATCGAGGTGAAGCCCGACTTTTCCGACCTTGTGGAAAAGATAGAATACTACAACGCCCACCCCGGGGAGGCCGCCGAGATAGTAAAGCATGCCCATGAGCATGTGGCGCGCTTCCGTGACAAGCGCCGCGAACTGCTCACGGGCATTATGGTGCTGGAGAAGTATTTTCGCTGCACGGGGCAGCGGAAATAGTGCTTAGATTGTAGATTGTAGTGCCGGACTGATCAGGCTTTGGCGAGGCAGGCGTCGAGGTGCTCTGTGAGGAGCTCCTTGTCGAGGTGCTGGCCGATGAAGACAAGCTTGATCATGCGGTCGCCGTAGGTCTCGTCCCAGTCGCGGCGCAGCTGCGGCTCCATGGCCATCATGCGCTCCAGCTCCTCGGCGGGCGCGGTGGCGAACCACAGGCCGGCCTCGGTGAGTTTTTTCTGCACTCCGGCCTGCTCGAAGAGGTACGACATGTCGCGGTTGTTGCTGAAATAGATCACACCCTTTGCACGAATCACATTTGAGGGCCACTGAGTGGCGATGAAGCGGTCGAATTTGCCGAGGTCGAACGGCCGGCGGCGGTAGTAGACCATGGTCTGGATGCCATACTCCTCCACCTCCCCTTCGCCGTCGTGATGATGGTGATGATGCTCATGGTCGTGATCATGGTCATGCTCCTCATGATCGTGGTCGTGGTGGTGGTGCTCGTGGTGGTGTTCGTGAGCCTCGGCCTCCTCTTCGTCGGTGACGGGGCGCTCGATCTCATGAACCCATGTAGCCGATGTAGCCACACTCTCAAAGTCGAACATGCCGGTGCCGAGCAGGCGGTCGAGGTCCACGTCGCAGTAGTCGCACTCTATGATGCGCGCTTTGGGCTGGATGGCGCGGATCACGGCACGGATGCGGTCGGCCTCCTCGCGGGTCACCTCCGAGATCTTGTTGAGAAGGATGACGTTGCAAAACTCAATCTGCTCGATGACAAGGTTTTCGATATCCTCCTCGGCGGGCTTGCGGGCCGTGAGGCGCTCGCCGCAGCCAAATTCGCTCTTCAGTCGCAAAGCATCCACCACTGTGGCGATGCAGTCGAGGCGCGGCAGGGTCTCGTCGGCATATTCCGGTGCCATCTGAGCTATGGCGCAGATAGTCTGGGCGATAGGTGCGGGTTCGCAGATGCCGCTGGCCTCGATGACGATGTAGTCGAACTTGCCCGAGGTTGCGAGGTCGGCGAGCTGGCGCACGAGGTCCATCTTGAGCGTGCAGCAGATGCAGCCGTTCTGCAGGGCCACAAGGTCGTCTTTCTGAGCGTCCTGACCCACCACTCCCCCTTTCTGTATGAGGGAAGCGTCGATATTCACCTCGCCTATATCGTTGACAATCACTGCGAAGCGGATGCCGCGCTCATTGGTGAGGATGCGGTTGAGCAAAGTAGTTTTGCCGCTGCCGAGGTAGCCGGTGAGCAGCAGCACAGGTATTTCCTTTTTCATTTTCAATCGATTAAAATAAATTGCAGGGACCGGCCGCTCTCGCGGGTGGCCAATCCCTGCAAAATTATGCAATTATATTCTCACATCAAAATAAATCGGCGGTGTCAGATGGTCTTGATGGCACGGCCATGGTTTTGCCAGCCGATGACCCACTTGGCGCCGGGGATGAAGGAGATGAGGCGGCAGGTGATGTAGCAGGTCACGAAGGTGCAGACGGCGATGGCGGGAATGGCAGCCACGGTGGGGAGTGCCAGCTGCCCCTTGATGATGCCGACCCACATGCCGAGCCAGAAGATGTGCATCAGATACATGCCGTAGGAGAGATTGGAGACGCGCGTGATGATGGCGGGCGCCTTCTTCTGCTCTATAACTTAGCACTATATCGGGCTTATTTGATTTTGGCGAGGCCTCCCTGAGCGGTCTCTTTGTAGAGCGAGGGGAGGTCGTGGCCGGTCTCCTTCATCACCTCCACTATGCGGTCGAACGACACGGAGTGGCGGCCGTCGGAGAAGGCGGCATAGAGGTTGGCGTCGAGGGCGCGGGCTGCGGCGTAGGCGTTGCGCTCTATGCAGGGGATCTGCACCAGGCCGCACACGGGGTCGCAGGTGAGTCCGAGGTGATGCTCCAGGCCCATCTCGGCCGAGTATTCTATCTGTCGGGGAGTGCCGCCGAAGAGCTGGCTTGCGGCAGCGGCAGCCATGGCGCATGCCACACCCACTTCACCCTGGCAACCCACTTCGGCGCCGCTCACCGAGGCGTTCTGCTTCACCACATTGCCGAAAAGTCCGGCTGTGGCGAGGGCGCGGAGGATCCGCTGCTCAGAGAACCCCTTGGAGGTGTACAGATGATAGAGCACGGCGGGCACGATGCCGCAAGAGCCGCAGGTGGGGGCGGTGACGATCTCGCCGCCGGCGGCATTCTCCTCGCTCACGGCGAGGGCGTAGGCGTAGACCAGTCCGCGCGATTTGAGCGACGAGGCGTAACCTGCGGCATGCACATAGTAGCTCGTGGCTTTGCGTGACACGCCCAAGCCGCCGGGGAGCACCCCTTCGGCCTCGATGCCGCGCTCCACGGCGCGCTTCATCACATCCCACACCCGGGCCAGATGCTCCCAGATCTCCGGACCCTCGCACTGGTCGACATACTCCCAGAAGCTGTGGCCGGTGGTGTCGCACCACTGCAGGATTTCGCTCAGAGTGTTCATGTCGTAGACCTGAGGGCCTGAGCTGCGGCTCTCCCCCTCAGCCACCACGTCGCCGCCGCCGATGGAGTAGCGCGTGGCCTCGCCGATGACGGCGCCGGCGGCGTCGAAGGCGCGGAAACGCATGGCGTTGGGGTGGAACGGGAGAAACACCTCGGGCTGCCACACTATTTCAGTCGGAGCTGCCGGCTCGAGCACCGACAGGATCGCCTTGTCGGTGAAGTGTCCTTTGCCGGTGGCGGCCAGCGACCCGTAGAGCGTCACCTCGTAGCGTGCCGCCCCGGGATAATGGGAGAGAAACTCCTCGGCCGCCTTGCGCGGACCCATGGTGTGGGAGCTGCTCGGCCCCAGACCTATCTTGTATATCTGCTTTATCGATTCCATGTGAGCACAAAGTTACGCAAAAAAATCCGTGATGCGACGAATTTTACAGCCTGCGCAACCAATTTGATAGGTGATTTAAGCAAATTTTACTTAGCTTTGCAGGAGAAACCTCAAAACCAAAATCTCACACCAACGCAATGAAAAAAATGCATCGCATATTGCTTGCGGCGATGCTCCTGACAGCCGCCGCGTATTCGACTACGACATGAACCAGACCACCCTCAACGGCTATCACTACTCGCCGCAGGATCCCACCTCGATGGAGCTCACCGTCGACGCCTTCATCGACCGCACTTCCACAGAGATATTTGTCGACGGAGGCCTCTTCTCCTACTCGCAGGAGCGCGACCCCGCACGCAATCCCGGCGAGCTGCGCTTCGGCGGCAACCGCATCACCGTAGAGTCGCTGGAAATCTACAATGTAAAATCAATCTGGGAGAAATAGACTGCCGCTAAGGAAGGGGTGCGGCGAAATGGTCGCGGACGAGGCGGGCTTTGGCGGGGCCGATGACGTCGGCCAGCTTGTCGAGGCTCGCCTCTCGGATGCGCTTGACGCTCTTGAAATGGGTGAGGAGGGTCTGCTCGGTGGCGGGACCGATCCCTTTGATGCCGCTGAGCTCGCTGACGATAGCGCTCTTGCTGCGGCGGTTGCGGTGGTGGGTGATGCCGAAGCGGTGGGCCTCGTCGCGAAGCTGCTGCACCACTTTGAGCGATTCGGAATTTTTGTCGATGTAGAGCGGCACGCTGTCGCCGGGGAAATAGATCTCCTCAAGGCGCTTGGCGATGCCCACCACGGCTATCTTGCCGCGCAGACCTATCTCGTCGAGGGCCTCCACGGCGGCGCTGAGCTGCCCTTTGCCGCCGTCCACCACGATGAGCTGCGGCAGATCGTCGGGGGCCTCCTGCATCAGGCGGGTGTAGCGGCGGGTGAGCACCTCTTTCATCGAAGCGAAGTCGTCGGGGCCCTCCACGGTCTTGATATTGAAGTGGCGATAGTCTTTCTTTGAGGGTCGGGCATCGCGAAACACCACGCACGATGCCACGGGGTTGGTGCCCTGGATGTTGGAGTTGTCGAAGCACTCCACATGGCGCGGGAGCACCGAGAGGCGGAAGTCGGCCTTCATCCTTTCGAGGGTCTTCTCGGCGCGCTTGGCGGGGTCGGTCCACTCCAGATGCTTGAGGTCGTCGATCTTGTTCTGCCGGGCGTTTCGGGTGCTGACATCGAGCAGTTTGGCCTTATCGCCGCGCTGAGGGATGGTGAAGGTGACCCCTTCCATCTCGAGGTCGGGGAGCACGGGCACCACCACCTCGCCGTAGGTCACGCCCAGGCGCGTGCGAATCTCGTCGAGGGCATAACTGAGCAGGGCGCTCTGCTCCTCCTCCAGGCGTCGCTTGTAGCGGAGGGTGACACTGCGCACCACCGCTCCGCGGCGCACGTGCATATAATTGATATACACATCGTTGCCGCCATCATCGTCGATGCCGAAGACATCCACATTGTCGATGGTCTGGCTCACGATGACGCTCTTGGCCCGGTAGCGCTCCACAAGCTGGTATTTCTGCTTGAGCTCCTGGGCCTCCTCGAAGCGCAGCTCCCCGGCGAGCCGCTCCATCTCCGAGCGGAGGTAGGCCATCAGTTCGCCGGTCTCGCCACGCAGTATCTGGCGTATCCGCTCTATGTATTCGCCGTACTCCTCGGGGGAGATGGCGCCGGTGCAGCATCCGCGGCACCGCTTGAGGTGATATTCGAGGCAGAGGCGCCCCTTGCCGTTGGCCACCGACTGCGGTGTGACGGGGATGCGGCAGTTGCGCAGCGGATAAAGCTCATGAGCCAGCTCGAGCACGGCGCGCGCCGCTCCCGCCTCGGTGTACGGGCCGAAATATTTGCTGCCGTCCTTGAGGCGCTGACGGGTCATGAACACGCGAGGATACAGCTCCTTGGTGATGCAGATCCAGGGGTACGACTTGTCGTCTTTGAGCAGCACATTGTAGCGGGGCTTGTACTCCTTGATCATGGAGTTCTCGAGATTGAGAGCGTCCTGCTCCGTGGGCACCACGATATATTTCATGTCGGCGATGGCGCGCACCAGCAGATTGGTGCGCAGCACATCGTGGGTGCGGTTGAAGTACGACGATACGCGGCGCTTGAGGTTTTTGGCCTTGCCTACGTAGATCACCTTGCCTTCGGAGTCGAAGTACATGTACACCCCCGGGGTGTCGGGGAGAATGGATATTTTGTGCCGCAGTTCGGGCGACTTATCGTTGCTGTGCTTTGCCATAAATAGGGAGAAAAAGCCGGGTGTCGTGTTATCACGCGAGCTCGCGTGATCGCTGAACAAAAGGGAGAGAAGAGGCCGGGAGGGAGGAGGCCTATGCAAAGATAACACTTATTAGGCCACATAATCCAAAATAATTATTAAATTTGCAGATTGATAACCCTGCGGCCAAACTGCAAGGGGATAAAAAATGTTTTTTCACCGGAGAGGCATATCCCCCTCCACATCCTTTTTTTCAAGAAAAAAATGGCAAAAGTAATCATCATCGGCGCCGGAGGTGTGGGCAGCGTTGTAGCCCACAAATGCGCCCAGAATCCGGAAGTATTCAGCGAGATAGTGATAGCTTCGCGCACCCGACGCAAATGCGACGCCCTCGCCAACGCTATAAAGGAGGCCGCCGCCAAGGCCGGCCGCAAGCTGCCGCTGATCAGCACCGACGCCGTCGATGCCGACAAAGTGGAGGAAGTGTGCGCCCTTTTCCGCCGCCACAACCCCGATATGGTGATCAATGTGGCCCTCCCCTATCAGGACCTCACCATCATGGACGCTTGCCTGGAGTGCGGTGTCAACTATCTCGACACGGCCAACTACGAGCCGCGCGACGTGGCTCACTTCGAGTATTCCTGGCAATGGGCCTACCGCGAGCGCTTCGAAAAGGCCGGACTCACCGCCATCCTCGGATGCGGATTCGACCCGGGAGTGTCGGGCGTCTTCACCGCATATGCCGCCAAGCACTATTTCTCGGCCATGGAGACCCTCGATATCGTCGACTGCAACGCCGGCAACCATGGCAAGGCTTTCGCCACCAACTTCAACCCCGAGATCAATATCCGCGAAATCACCCAGAACGGCCGCTACTACCTCGACGGCAAATGGGTGACCACCGGACCGCTGGAGATACACACCGAGCTCAACTACCCCAATATCGGTCCGCGCGACAGCTACCTGCTCTATCATGAGGAGCTGGAGTCGCTGGTGCAGAACTATCCCACCATCAAGCGCGCCCGCTTCTGGATGACCTTCGGTCAGGAGTATCTCACCCATCTGCGTGTCATCCAGGACATAGGCATGGCCCGCATCGACGAGATCGACTACAACGGCCAGAAGATCGTGCCCCTGCAGTTCCTCAAGGCTGTGCTCCCCGACCCGCAGGAGCTGGGCGAGAACTACACCGGCGAGACCTCGATCGGCTGCCGCATCTCGGGCCTCGACAAGGAGGGCAAACCGCTCACCTACTACATCTACAACAACTGCTCCCACCACGAGGCATATGTGGAGACGGGCATGCAGGCCGTGAGCTATACCACCGGCGTGCCGGCCATGACGGGCGCCATGATGTTCCTCACCGGCAAGTGGCGCAAGCCCGGAGTGCACAATGTGGAGGAGTTTGATCCCGATCCGTTCCTGGAGCAGCTCGCCGTGCAGGGTCTCCCCTGGCACGAAATCATCGGCGGCGACCTGGAGGTGCAGCATGTGCGCCCCGAGGAGCTCAAGAAATAAGCGCCCGACGTCTATCAGCATCAATCAAATTCAGTAATACCAACAAAAACTAACGACTATGGAACAAGACAAATATCATCAGGCGATATGCGACTCGAAAGTGCTCGCCGACGATGCCGCCGTGAAGGCTGCCACCGAGAAGCTCCTCGACGAGCATCTGTCGGAGAACATGAACAAGGACGTGTACCGTTTCCTGTTCAACTGCATAGATCTCACCACGCTCCGCTCCACCGACTCCCCCCGCTCGGTGGCCGACTTCACCGAGCGTGTCAACGACTTCGACAACGAGCACCCCGAGATGCCCAATGTGGCCGCTATCTGCGTCTACCCCAACTTCGCCCAGGTGGTGCGCTCGGTGCTTGAGGTATCCGACGTGGATATCGCCTGCGTGGCCGGCTGCTTCCCCTCGTCGCAGTCGTATATCGAAGTCAAGGTGGCCGAAACAGCCCTCGCTGTGGAGGGCGGTGCCGACGAAATCGACATCGTGCTCAATCTCGGCAACTTCCTCGACGGCGACTACGAGGAGGTGTGCGACGAGATCTCGGAGCTGAAACACTCCTGCCGCGACGCCCGTCTGAAGGTAATCCTCGAGACCGGCGCACTGAAGACCGCCGAGAACATCAAGGCCGCATCGGTGCTGGCCATGTACTCGGGCGCCGACTTCATCAAGACCTCCACCGGCAAGGAGTATCCCGGTGCCTCGCTTGAGGCCGCCTATGTGATGTGCCAGTGCATCAAGGAGTATTACGACAAGACCGGCCGCATGGTTGGCTTCAAGCCCGCCGGCGGTGTGCGCTCTGCCAAGGATGCCGCTTCCTACTACACCATCGTCAAAGAGGTGCTCGGCGAGAAGTGGCTCACCAACGAATACTTCCGCATCGGAGCCTCCGGCCTGGCCAACAACCTGCTCACCGAGATCTGGGGCACTGAGACCAAATACTTCTAACCTCTCACGGGGCCCGCACGGCGGGCTCCGGAGCCTGACAACCTACCAATCAGCGATGGAATACTGGATTATCGTAGACAACCGTCACGCCGGACCCTACACCGGCGAGCAACTCGTGGCCGCCGGCCTTCGTGAGGACACTCTCGTATGGTATCAGGGGATCCCCGACTGGGTGCCGGCCGGAGCTGTGCCGGAACTGGCCGAGATGATGGCGCGCCGCGACGGACACCCCGCCGCTGCCACCGAACCGGAAGCGGCCGATGCCGCCCCGCAGCAGCAGCCCTATGAGCCGCAGGAACCCTGCACACATCCTCAGGAGGCTCCCGTAGATGTGGAGCAGCCTTATGCCGAGGTTCGCGAGACGCTGATTATGGATCAGGAGCCGGTGAGGCCGGCCCCGCAACCGCGTCAGCAGGCTCCCGGAGTGGCTCCTTGTGAGCCTTGCGAGCCGTGCCCTCCCACCTATGTGGCCTGGAGCATCATTGCCACGGTGCTCTGCTGCATCCCGCTGGGGATCCCTGCGATAATATTCTCATCGATGGTCAAGAGCGCCTACTATCGCGGCGACCTGGAGAAAGCGCGACGCTACAGCAATCGCGCACAGTGGTTTATCATCCTCGCCATCACCCTCGGAGTGGTGTGCATGCCCTTCCAGACCTTCCAGATGGCCTTCGCGCTGTGATGCGGCGATGAAACTATCCACAAAACCTATTTTGAGGGCTACCGTGCTCGCTGCAGCGGCGGTAGCCCTCATTGCATGCTATTTAGCTGTCACAGAGGCCGTCGGAGCCCGCCCCCGATGCCTCGTGAAGGGCCTCACCGGCTGGGATTGCCCCGGCTGCGGCTCGCAGCGCGCCCTCGAGGCGCTCCTCCGGGGGGACCTTTGGGGCGCCGTAAGCTGCAACTACCTCCTCCCCTTGCTTTTAGCCTATCTCCTCATCCCCGCGCTCCACTGGATAGCCCCCGAGTCGCAGCGCATTAAGCGCCTCTACGATCGGGCCACC
>ERZ779852.3849-NODE-3849-length-10280-cov-3.080196_pt1 | contig 10280 bp, 8 predicted proteins | sample MGYA00511559_ERZ779852 | MGnify/ENA primary metagenome ERZ779852 (study PRJEB29588, sample SAMEA2157977) | human gut metagenome | biome: human gut; feature: human-associated habitat; material: faeces | place: Denmark | collected 2008/2010 ...
GTGCTCGAGACGGAGCAGGAGGCACGCGAGATTGCCAACAAGCGCGAGCAGCTGCAGCGCGAGCAGGGTCTCCGCACGCAGAAGCGCCTCACGCTGGGTGACATTTCCCACCGCATCGCTCGCGGAGAGTTCCACGAGCTCAACATCATCGTCAAGGGCGACACCAACGGATCGGTGGAGGCACTGGCCGACTCCTTCCTCAAGCTCTCGACGGAGAAGGTGCAGGTCAACGTCATCAGCAAGGCCGTGGGACAGATCTCCGAGAACGACGTCATGCTCGCCTCGGCTTCCGACGCCGTCATCGTCGGCTTCCAGGTGCGCCCGTCTGCCGACGCGCGCAAACTGGCTGACCGCGAAGGCGTGGAGATCAACACCTACTCCATCATCTACGATGCGCTCGACGACATCAAGAGTGCCATGGTCGGCATGCTCGACAAGGTCAAGAAGGAGGTCGTCACGGGCCAGGTGGAGGTGCGCCAGGTCTTCAAGATCAGCAAGGTGGGCACCGTGGCCGGTGGTCTCGTCACCGAAGGCAAGGTGCACAACAAGGACAAGGCACACGTCATCCGCGACGGTATCGTCATCCACACCGCCGCCATCAGCGCGCTCAAGCGCTACAAGGACGACGCCAAGGAGGTGGCAACGGGCCTGGAGTGTGGTATCTCGCTCGTCAACTACAACGACATCGAGGCGGGAGACATCCTGGAGACCTTCACCGAGATCGAGGTGGAGCAGAAGCTCTAAGCCGACTGCGGGGACTCAACGGCCGTGGCTACTGCCTACGGCCCGCCCCTCGGCAGCCGCCTGTCCCCTACCTTATTAAAATATGGCCACAACGGCAGCCGCCCGCAAAAGGACGGCGCGCCGCTTGCGGCCTGTTTTTCAAAGCAGAACCATTCAAACAATGGAAGAAATAAAAGAAGAGAAGAACGCATTGGTGCGGGAGATAGCCGACAAGAAATATGAGTACGGCTTCACCACCGACGTGGAGACCGACATCATCCCCGTGGGTCTCAACGAGGACATCGTGCGCCTGATCTCACAAAAGAAGCACGAGCCCGACTGGATGCTGGAGTTTCGCCTGCGCGCCTTCCGCCATTGGCAGACGCTCAAGCAGCCCACATGGGGACATGTGCACATCCCGCCCATCGACTACCAGGCCATCTCCTACTACGCAGACCCGCTGGCGAAGAAGCCGCGGAACAAGGAGATAGACCCCGAACTGGAGAAGACTTTCGACAAACTGGGCATTCCCCTGGAGGAGCGGCTTGCACTGAGCGGCACGGCGGTCGATGCCATCATGGACTCCGTGTCGGTCAAGACCACATTCAAGGAGAAGCTGCGGGAGAAGGGCGTGATCTTCTGCTCCATCGGCGAGGCCATTCAGACCCACCCAGACCTCGTCAGGCAGTATCTGGGCACGGTCGTCCCCTACGGCGACAACTTCTTTGCCGCGCTCAACTCGGCGGTGTTCTCCGACGGATCCTTCGTCTATATCCCCAAGGGTGTACGCTGCCCGATGGAACTGAGCAGCTATTTCCGCATCAACGCCCGCAACACGGGACAGTTTGAGCGCACGCTCATCGTGGCCGACGACGACTCCTACGTCTCCTACCTGGAGGGTTGCACGGCCCCAATGCGCGACGAGAACCAGCTCCATGCGGCCATCGTCGAGATCATCGTCATGGACCGGGCCGAGGTGAAATACTCCACTGTCCAAAATTGGTATCCGGGCGACGAACACGGCCGGGGTGGTGTGCTCAACCTCGTGACGAAACGTGGCGACCTGCGCGGCGACCACTCCAAACTCTCCTGGACACAGGTGGAGACGGGATCGGCCATCACGTGGAAATATCCCTCGTGTCTGCTGCGCGGCAACGACTCCGTAGCGGAGTTCTACAGCGTGGCCGTGACCAACAACTACCAGGAGGCGGACACGGGCACGAAGATGATCCACATCGGCAAGAACACGCGTTCTACCATCATCTCCAAGGGCATTTCCGCCGGACACAGCCAAAACAGCTACCGCGGCCTCGTCATGGCTACGGCCAACGCCGACAATGCGCGCAACTACTCCAGCTGCGACTCGCTGCTGCTCGGCAGCGACTGTGGAGCTCACACGTTCCCATACATGGACGCCCACAACGACACCGCAGTATTCGAGCACGAGGCGACCACGTCCAAGATCTCGGAGGACCAGCTCTTCTACTGCAACCAGCGGGGCATCCCGATGGAGGAGGCCGTGGGACTCATCGTCAACGGCTACGCCAAGGAGGTGCTCAACAAGCTGCCGATGGAGTTTGCCGTCGAGGCACAGAAGTTGCTCAGCGTCTCGCTGGAGGGCACGGTGGGATAACGCTTCCACAGGCCACAACGCCGCAAGACCAACAAAAGAAGGAGGAGCAATGAGAAGAAAGATGATCATGGGACCGGCCCTTGCGGCCACCCTGCTGCTGACAGCCCTGCTGCCGTCGGCGGCTTCCACACCCGTCCCACGCTGGACGCCGCAGCCCTACCGCCAGTATCTCATCAAACTGGAGGTGGAGCGCGACACCATAACCGCACCGTCGATCATGCTCCACGGCGCAAAAACCAAACGGAAAGTGGACGTGAGCCATTTCAAGGTGGGGACCTTCTGGGTACCAGACCCACCCTCGCTCTTCGAGCAGGAGGACGAATGGCGCGACAGAGACCGCTACAAGAAAGGGCGGATTCTCGGCGACATCATCGAGGACATCATCAACATCTTCCTGTTATAACTATCAAACGACAACCAAATCCTTATAGATATGCTTGAGGTAAAGAACCTGCACGCCACCATCGCAGGCAAAGAGATATTGAAAGGCGTCAACCTCACGGTCAGAGACGGTGAGATCCACGCCATCATGGGACCCAACGGGTCGGGAAAATCGACCCTCAGCGCGGTGCTGACGGGCAACCCGCTCTACACCGTCACCGAGGGAACGGCCTTCTTCAACGGCAAGAACCTGCTGGAGATGAAGCCCGAGGACCGCGCTCGCGAAGGTCTGTTTCTCTCTTTCCAGTACCCCGTGGAGATTCCGGGCGTGAGCATGACCAACTTCATGAAGGCGGCCATCAACGCCAAGCGCGCGTATGAGGGCAAGGAGCCACTGAAGGCTGCCGACTTCATGAAACTCATGCGCGAGAAGCGCCAGATCGTAGAACTCGACCCGAAACTCGCCCACCGATCCGTCAACGAGGGATTCTCCGGTGGCGAGAAGAAGCGCAACGAGATCTTCCAGATGGCCATGCTCGAACCGAAGCTCAGCATCCTCGACGAGACCGACTCCGGACTGGATGTCGATGCCATGCGCATCGTCGCCAATGGCGTGAACAAGATGCACTCGGCAGAGACTTCCGCCATCGTCATCACCCACTATGAGCGACTGCTGGACATGATCAAGCCCGACGTGGTCCACGTCCTCTGGCAGGGCCGCATCGTCAAGACTGCTGGTCCGGAGCTGGCGAAGGAAATTGAAAAGCTCGGCTACGACTGGATCAAGGAGGAAGTGAAAGGAGAGGAGACCCAAGGATGACCGAAGCAGAAAAGCAATACATAGACCTATACACCGAGGCCTCGGAAGCCATCAAGGAGCATAGCGCAGAGGTGATGAACGCCGTCCGCAACCGCGCCTTCGAAGACTTCCGCCGCCAGGGCTTCCCGACAAGGAAGGTGGAGCGATATAAGTACACCGACATGGAGAAGATCTTCGCTCCCAACTACGGTCTGAACATCAATCGCATCGAGTTTCCTGTCGATCCCTATGCGGCCTTCCGCTGCGACGTGCCCAACCTGAGCACGCTGCTCTATTTTGTCGTCAACGATGCGTTCTATGAGAAGCGCCTGCCCAACGTGCAGCCCGAGGAGGGAGTCGTCATCGGATCGCTGAGAAAGGCGGCCGAGGAGCATCCCGAACTCATCGCTCGCTACTATGCGCGCATCGCCAAGACGGAGGAGGACGCCATCACGGCGCTCAACACGATGCTGGCCCAGGACGGCCTCTTCATCTATGTGCCGAAAAACGTGCAGATGGAAAAGTGTGTGCAGATTATCAACATCCTGCGCGCCGACGTGAGCATGATGGTCAACCGACGCGTACTCATCGTGATGGAGGAGGGCGCCAAGGCTAAATTCCTGTTCTGCGACCATACCGCCGACGACCACGACTTCCTCGCCACACAGGTCATCGAGGCCTATGTCGGCGACAACGCATCGCTCGACCTCTACTGCATGGAGGAGACCCACTACAAGAACCATCGCGTGAGCAACGTCTATATAGAGCAGCAGCGCGACAGTAGGGTCAACCACAATGTGATCACGCTCCACAACGGCGTGACGCGCAACCGCCTCTACCTGGTGTTCAAGGGCGAGGGCGCGGAGTGCTATTGCAGTGGCTGCGTCATCGCGGACAGAAAACAGCACGTGGACAACAATACGCTCATCGACCACCAGGTGCCTCACTGCACGAGCAACGAACTCTATAAGTATGTGCTCGACGACGAGGCGGTGGGTGCTTTCGCTGGGCGCGTCCTCGTACGCCACGGAGCACAGAAGACCACCTCGCAGGAGACCAACCAGAATCTCGTGGCCACGAAGACGGCAAGGATGTACACACAGCCGATGCTGGAAATCTATGCCGATGACGTGAAATGTGCACACGGATCCACGATAGGACAGCTCAACGATGCTGCGCTCTTCTATATGCAGCAGCGCGGCATCAGCCAGAAGGAGGCCAAACTGCTCCTTGAGTTTGCCTTCATCAACGAGGTCATCGACAAGATGGACCTCGAACCGCTGCGCGACCGTCTCCACTACCTGGTGGAAAAGCGTTTCCGTGGCGAACTGAGCAAATGTGTAGGCTGCAAAATGTGCCAGTAGGGCCGGCAGGATTCATTCATCAAAAGCAAGAAGCGTAAAGCCATGTTGGATATAGAAAAAATAAGGAAAGACTTCCCCATTCTCAGCCGTGAGATCTACGGCCGCCCGCTGGTCTATCTCGACAACGGTGCCACGACCCAGAAGCCGCTCTGCGTGCTTGATGCCATGCGCGACGAGTATTTGAACGTGAATGCCAACGTCCACCGTGGTGTCCACTGGCTCTCACAGCAGGCCACTGACCTCCACGAGGCGGCCCGCGAGACGGTCAGGAAATTCGTCAACGCCCGTTCCACCAGCGAGATCGTTTTTACGCGGGGCACAACGGAGAGCCTGAACCTCGTAGCTTCGTCCTTCGTGGAGGGCTGCATGGAGGAGGGCGACGAGGTCATCGTGAGCACGATGGAGCACCATTCCAACATTGTCCCCTGGCAACTGCAGCAGCAACGCAAGAACATCCGCCTGCGGGTCATTCCCATGAGCGACAACGGCACACTGCTCCTCGACGAGTACGAAAAGTTGTTTAGCGAGAAGACAAAGCTCGTCAGCGTCATGCACGTCAGCAACGTCCTGGGCACGGTCAATCCCGTCAAGGAGATCATCCGCATCGCCCACAGCCACGGAGTGCCCGTGATGATCGATGGCGCACAGAGCATCCCTCACCTGAAGGTCGATGTGCAGGACTTGAATTGTGAATTCCTCGCTTTCAGCGGCCACAAGGTCTATGCGCCCACGGGGGTAGGCGTGCTCTACGGCAAAGAGGAGTGGCTCGACAGACTGCCGCCATACCAAGGGGGTGGCGAGATGATCGAGCGGGTGAGTTTCGACCACACCACCTTCGAGCGTCCGCCACTGAAGTTTGAGGCTGGAACACCTGACTACATCGCCACCAACGGACTTGCCAAGGCTATCGACTACGTCTCAGCCATTGGCATGGAGAACATTCAGGCGTATGAGCACGATCTCACCGACTACGCCCTGCAGCAGCTCCGCGAGATCGAAGGAATGCACATCTATGGCCATAGCAAAGACATGGAGGCTGACGCCGTCATCTCCTTCAACGTCGCCGACATCCACCATGCCGACCTCGGCACGCTCCTCGACCAACTGGGCATTGCCGTGCGCACAGGCCACCATTGCGCCCAACCCCTCATGGACCGTCTCGGCATACTCGGCACCGTGCGCGCGTCGTTCTCCTTCTACAACACGCGAGAGGAGGTCGATACGCTCGTAGCAGGACTACGCCGCGTGATCAAGATGTTCTGAAAATGATTCCGAGGGGCAAAAGATGGAGCCATCTATTGCATTTTTGACCACAAAATTTTGCAATATAAGAAAATCTCCGTAACTTTGCACCTGGATTTTGTCCTATGGTGTAATGGTAGCACAACAGGTTTTGGTTCTGTTTGTAGTGGTTCGAATCCGCTTAGGACAACATACAAAAGGATTCCTTTCCGAAGAGAGGAATCCTTTTGTTGTATTGCCACTTATTATATCGTCGTTTGTTGTATGGTGATTGTTGAAGCGTAGTGAGTTATATTGCGCTTGTATTGTACTGCAACACAACATTTCACTCAAAATAGGCACGAAACGCCTCTGCCTGCTCCTCCAACAGGGTGGGTTGACCATTGGCGTAGCGGTTCCACACCTGCTGACACGGAGCCAAAAGCGGAAGGGAAGCCTCGGTGGTGCGCATCAAGTAAGGGTCGCAAGCCTGGAAGGTCTCCAGCACCTGCACCACCTTCTCGGGCTTCAGTTTCATCAGACGCGCCAGTTCTGCCACCTCGGGCGTGTCCACCACCATAGTATGGGGCACAAGCCGGAAGTAGAGATCGAGGACGAGGACCAGCATGACAGGCTTCAATTCATGGTCTTCGGTCAATGGCAGAAAGAAGTCCTCAAACGTGTTGCGCACCTCCACCCCCTCGTAGAAAGCCTGCTCACAACCGAACCCCTTCATCTTCCGCAGCCGCGCAATGTCTTTTGCGAGCCGACGCGGCTTCTGGGCGTAAGTTTTCCAGACCAGTTGTAGCACCAGGCGGTCACGACGGTCCATCTCCTGCAGTTGCTGATGGATGAATTGGGGCGGCAGATGTAGTTCCACAGCAAGGTCAACAGCCTCACGCGCATACACAGCCTTCACGCCCGTAGGACGCTTCAGGTAGAGTTGCAACACGAGCAGCCAGTAGTCATCGTTCCAGAGAGGATGGGTAGCCATACGCATTATCTTAGGTTTTCTATACTTTATCTTTAGATGTAATCCTTATCTACGGCGCACGGGCTGACCAGCCTGGTCAACTCGTTCACCGTTAATATAGATATCAAACGTCGGTCCGTTCGACCAACCGTCGTCAAAGTCCTGATTGCTGCCTCCCAAGATCTTCACGTCGTCGAGGGAAAATTGCAGCGGGGAGACCTTCAGCGTAGTGGGATTTTCACCATCGATACCGATAAAGATTTTGCACTCAAAGTCAAACTCCACGACGCATTGTTTGCCACCAACATTGAGCGACAGCGACAGAGGCTCAGGTGCAAGGCGCACATAACCCTCCGACTCCTTGTCCGAAAGGCCTCCGGACAACCCATATCTGATCAACAGGTTCTGCAGCGGCGCAGAAGCAACAGCACGCGCCAGGGCCGTATCCTTCAGACAGGGCGCCACGAGACTGATGGGGAAATTGGGGATGGTAATGCGCTGGTCCCCATAGCCACCTACGACGTATTGCAGCGGCGCAGCAGAATCGGGGAGCATGGCCCGTATCACACTATCCTTTAAGACATCCAGCCCACCACGCAGGTCAGTGCGGTAGATGCGAAAGTAGCACATATCGTAAGTGCCTGCCATCGTGTCGCAGATCCGCTTCACGTTGGCCTCCCGATGGAAATAGCTATTGGTCCAACGTGGGGTCACACGGTGGCAGCTGCCCAACAGACAAACCGTCACAACGGCGAAAACAGAGAAAAGAACAGACTTCAATCTTTGTAGCTTCATATCTTTGAAATTTTAAATAACTGCCTTTAGATAACGAAATCTGCACCGAATTATTGCACCATTGGCCTTTTTATGACTTTTTGCCAACAAAAAAGAAGCACGACATGATGGAAAACGAGTCTTTTTTTGTAATTTTGCAACGGAATTGAAACAGTCAATGTGTACCAGCTCCTATTGATGATATCATCACAACAACATCACACAATATGCACACCAGCGACTATCTGATCATCTTCATGAAAGTTTTGGGCGCGTTGGCCCTGCTTATCTATGGCATGAAGGTTATGAGTGAGGCGCTCCAGAAGATGGCCGGCTCTCAACTGCGCCACATCTTGGGAGCAATGACCACCAACCGCTTCACAGGAATGCTCACGGGAATGTTTGTCACCTGTGCCGTCCAGTCCTCTTCCGCCACCACCGTCATGACGGTGAGCTTTGTCAATGCCGGTCTATTGACCCTTGCCCAAGCCATCTCCGTCATCATGGGTGCGAACATCGGCACCACGCTCACGGCGTGGATCATGTCGCTTGGCTTCAACGTCGATCTGACCATGGTCGTCTTTCCGGCCTTCTTTATCGGCATCATGCTCATCTATTCGAAGCGACGGCGCTTCATCGGCGATTTCCTCTTTGGCATTGCGTTTCTGTTCTTTGCCCTTGTCCTGCTATCGGCAGCTGGCAAAGAACTTGATTTGGAACACAATCCTGACGCCATCCACTTCTTCTCCTCCTTTGACACCCATAGCCATTTCAACATAGTGGTCTTCGTGCTCATTGGCACCCTCATCACCTGCATCGTGCAGAGCAGCGCAGCTGTCATGGCCATCACCATCCTGCTGTGCTCCACGGGCGTCCTTCCGATCTACTTTGGCATTGCCCTTGTGCTGGGCGAGAACATCGGCACGACGGCCACGGCCAACCTCGCGGCGCTGGGAGCCAACACACAAGCCCGAAGGGCGGCCCTGGCCCACCTGGTGTTCAACGTCTTTGGCGTGGTCTGGGTGCTCTGTCTGTTCTATCCCTTTGTCGATGCGGTCTGTTCTTTGGTAGGCTACGATCCAACGGGCGCTGGTACCTCTCAGACACAGAAGGCAGTCCTCCTTCCGATTGTGCTGGCAGCGTTCCATACCTGCTTCAATGTCACCAACACCTTCCTGCTCATCTGGTTCATACCCCAGATAGAGCGTATCGTCTGCCTGATCATCAAGCCGAAGGCCAAGCAAGACGAGGAGGACTTCCGCCTGCGCTTCATCCAGGCTGGCATCATGAAAACCCCAGAATTTGCCGTACTGGAAGCCTCCAAGGAGATCCACTCCTTCTCTGGGCGCATCCATAGAATGTTTGGAATGGTGCGCGAGTTGCTCGGGGAGCAAGATGGCGAGGCCTTCGTCAAACTCTATTCGCGCATCGAGAAATACGAGGGCATTTCAGACAACATGGAGATAGAGATTGCCAAATATCTCGACCAGGTGAGCGACGCCCATCTGAGCGACGACACCAAGGAGAAGGTGCGAGCCATGCTGCGCGAGATCTCAGAACTGGAGTCTATCGGTGACGCCTGCTACAACATGGCACGCATCATCAGCAGAAAGCGTTCGGGCAAAGATGAGTTTACCGAGGATCAGTACAACCATCTCCACCAGATGTTTGAACTGACCGACGATGCGCTGGAGCAGATGACACAGATCCTGGTGGCCCACCGCGGCAGCGTGGACGTCAACCGTTCTTTCAACATCGAGAACGAGATCAACAACTACCGCAACCAACTGAAGAACCAGAACATCAACGATGTCAATGAGCATAAGTACTCCTATGCCAGTGGCACGATGTATATGGACCTCATCAACGAGTGTGAGCACCTGGGCGACTATGTGGTCAATGTCGTTGAGGCGCGCATGGGCGTGAAGCAGCACGAGCCAGAACCAAACATAGACTAACGACCGCCCACACCCGCTCTACCAGCACGAGAAGCCCCGACTGTACAAACTCCTGTACCGTCGGGGCTTCTTGCCAATAGGCCTTCCTATAGCACGCCAGCAAGCCTTTCTCCATTGACTCGAGAAAAACACAAGAACCAAGAAGGATCGCTTGCAAAAAGAAAGGCTGGCTCCTTTTGGGAACCAGCCTTTCTTTTTTAGTTTATTTCTTGCAATAAGCAAGCCTTATTTCTTGCTCCAAGCGAGATTACTTCTTGTTCAAAGCGAGGTCGAGGGCGACGGCGATAGCCACCGTAGCACCTACCATCGGGTTGTTGCCCATACCCAGGAAGCCCATCATCTCGACGTGAGCAGGCACTGAAGAAGAACCTGCAAACTGAGCGTCGGAGTGCATACGGCCCATGGTGTCGGTCATACCGTAGGAAGCAGGACCAGCAGCCATGTTGTCCGGGTG
>ERZ779852.3853-NODE-3853-length-10275-cov-5.102935_pt1 | contig 10275 bp, 7 predicted proteins | sample MGYA00511559_ERZ779852 | MGnify/ENA primary metagenome ERZ779852 (study PRJEB29588, sample SAMEA2157977) | human gut metagenome | biome: human gut; feature: human-associated habitat; material: faeces | place: Denmark | collected 2008/2010 ...
CGAAAGTCCGCAGAAACCGTCCGCAGGACGGTTTGGGCTGCGCCCCTGCCGACCTGCCGCATAAACTAAGCCTTGTAAAAATGCATACCGCCGCCGGACGCCACAGCCGGACACCCGGCACTCAGCACGACTGCTCCGGTGATGCGATGCTTCATAATAGAGGATTTCTGCCTAAAAAGACAAGGGACAGCAGCCCGGAAAAGCTCGCGCTCCCCGGACGCCGCCCTCTTATAATCTCATAGGATCGGAAAAATGCCGCTTACCAGTTTTCGATCATCATATCCCGCAGATGATAGGGCAGATCCTCCGGCTCGCAGGAAAGGGTAAATACGATCTCAACGTCCTGAGTCGCGCGCAGGCTGTCCAGCTTGTTCACCATCTGGGTGAAGGCCTCAAAATCGCGTCCGCACATCTTAAAGACAGGGTCAACATAAATGTGGGTAATATCGTAGTTGCCAGCCAGCAGACCGGTGATGAAGCCATAGACGGTATCGTAGCCTGCAATGGCATATTCATCAGAGTAAACCAAACGCGCGCCGCTGCTGATCTCATAGGTCAGACGGACATCTTTTTCCACTACGACGACATACCCTTTGCTTTCTTTTACTGCATTGTTGGCAAGCTCTACAACAGCTTTAGTCTTGCCGCTGCCCTTGTGTCCTACGATTAATTGAATCATACTTGTGATCCTCCTTGGAATTTGGTGGTCGTTATTGCTAAATTATTCTTCCATGGGCATCGCCCAGAGTTGATTAGGGGGTCATTCTCCCAGCTTCTCCAGCAATTCCTGCCGCAGCGCCTCATAGCCGGGCTTGCCCAGCAGGGCAAACATGTTTTTCTTATATGCCTCTACGCCGGGCTGGTCAAAGGGGTTGACACCCAGCAGATAGCCGCTGACGCCACATGCCAGCATAAAGAAGTACACCATATAGCCGTACTCTTCCTCATTAATGGCGGGAACCTCCAGCACCAGATTGGGTACGCCGCCGCGGGTATGCGCCAGAATAGTACCCTGCATGGCACGGCGGTTGATCTGTCGCATTGCCATGCCGGAAAGGAAGTTCAGCCCGTCCAGATTTTCGGGGTCCTCCTCCACCGTCAGGTCGGCGGCGGGAGTCGCAAAATCCACCACGGTTTCGAACAAATTTCGGCTGCCGTCCTGAATGAACTGACCCATTGAATGCAGGTCGGTGGTAAAGGCGACCGATGCAGGGAACAGCCCCTTGCCGTCCTTGCCCTCGCTTTCGCCGTACAGCTGCTTCAGCCACTCGCCCATTTGGGTAAAGCGCGGCTCATAGCTGGCATACACCTCAATTGCCTTCCCCCGCCGCAGCAGGATATTGCGCAATGCGGCATAGCGGTAGCAGGGGTTTACGGCAAAGTCATCGTTATCCAGCTCGACCATCGCCTTTTCGGCGCCGGCAAGCACCGCATCAATATCAATTCCGGCAACTGCCATCGGCAGCAATCCCACTGCGGTCAAAACGGAATACCGTCCGCCCACGTCGTCGGGGATCACAAAGGTCTGCCAGCCCTCTCGGTCGGCAAGGGATTTGAGGGTGCCGCGGGCGCGGTCGGTGGTGCAGTAGATACGCCCTGCCGCCTCCTTACCGTAGCGCTGCTCCATCATGCCGCGCAGCACACGGAACGCCAGCGCCGGCTCGGTAGTGGTGCCGGATTTGGAAATGACATTGAGGGAAACCCGCTTGCCCTCGCACAATGCCAGAATTTCATCAAGGTAGCTGCCGGAAAGGTTGCAGCCCGCAAAGTAAATGGCGGGACCGTCCTTGCCCAAAGCATTGTAATAGGGGCTGCGCAACAGCTCGATGGCGCTGCGGGCGCCTAAGTAGCTGCCGCCGATGCCGATGACGATCAAAATATCGGTGTCCTTGCGGATTTTTTCCGCTGCGGCGTGGATTCGCGCCAGCTCCTCGCGGTCAAAGTCACGGGGCAGGCTGAGCCAACCGTGAAAGTCGCTGCCTGCTCCGGTGTGGTGCCGCAGCTGGTGAACGGCGGCTGCCACCTGCGGCGCCATGCAGTCCATTTCGTGGGAGGAAACAAAGCCCTCCAGATATTGCTCCCGTAAAGTGATCGACATACTGTTAAAACCTCTTTTCGGTAAATGAAATCAAATCGTGCAGGAAGTATGGTTTGCGGCACTTCCCTAACTGTATTTTACCCTAAAAGCTGTCTTTTTGCAAGTGTTTGCGGCAGTGTGGAAAACTTTGTGGAAAAAGTGGAAACCCAAAATGACAGCCCCCTTTTTTACGGGGTGTATAATCGCCTTGCCAGCCGGAGTGAGTGCTGCGGGCAGGGGGATAGGGTCGCAGACCGTTTCGGCACCGCCGAAACATGGGGGCGAAGCCCCCATCGACCGCCTGCGGCGGTCGGGTCTGCGACCCTTGCCGGCCCTCCGCTGCACAAAATCACTCCAAGGTACAGGTCTTGTTCCCGTCCCGCCTCGCAGAGATCAGCAAAGCCGCCGTGCCAAAGCACGGCGGCCGGGGTTCGGGCTTGATTTATGCCGCAGGGGTTTCGGTGTTTTCCTCGGCAGAAGGCTCATCATCGGTTGCGGCAGGCACGATGATTTCATTGATATCGGTGTAGCTGGGAGCGGGGTTCTGCTCCTCCAGGAAGGCGCCGACCTTATTGAAGATTGCAACACGGTACAGATAGCCGTAGCCGTACTGCGCTACATACTCGGAGTAATCCTCGGTGTTCATCTCGTTTTTGAAGTATTCCTTCAGGTCGTCCTCGGTGGCAAACAGATTTTCATTCTCGGCAATTGCCATCAGCACAATGTACTGAGAGATGGACTCGCGGATCTGCTCCTCGTATTTAGTGCGGAAGGCTTCCTCGCTGTCCACGCCGTAGTAGTAGGCCAGCAGCTTGGAAACATCCATATTGTATTGCAAAGCGGTGTACTTCAGCTGCTTTGTTACAATGGTGATCTCGTTATCGACCAGCTTCTGGGGAACCTCGCTTACGGGGCAGTTTTTCAGTATGGTCTCCATCATGGCATTGTAGACCTGCTCATCGCGCAGATCCTTGGCGATGGTCTCGCGCATATTCTCCACGCTGGTGTAGCCATAGGATTCCTTCAGGTTCTTTTCCACAAAGTCATCGGTCAGCTCGTAGGTACGGGTGACGATGATGTGGTTGATAGTCACGGTAAAGGTGGCTTCCTTACCGGAAAGATCGGGATTATTTTTGTAGGGATCGGGGAAGGTGACATTGATATCAAAGGTCTCGCCCACCTTGTGACCGATGAGCTGCTCCAGGAAATCATCAATGTAGCTGGTCACGCCGATGGTCACCTCGGTGCCCTCGCCGCCGGTGCTGCCGCCCTCAAATTCCACGCCGTCCACCTTGCCGACATAGTCGATGTTCAGGGTATCGCCGTCCACGATCTCACGCTCGTCCTCGTACGCCTTATAGGTGTGGCTGGACATGATGGAGTCGATCTTCTTCTGAATATCCTCTTCCTTGACGGTTAAAACGCTTTCGTCGTACTGGATTCCGGTGTACTGTCCCAGAGTCACATAGTCCTTGGCTTTAATGCCTTCAAAACGTCCGTCGGTGGTCAGCCCCAGGCTGTAATTCACGGCAGCGTCACCGTTGCCCTGCTTGTTGCCGCAGGCGGTCAGCCCTGCGCAAAGGGCGAGTGCCATTAAAACAGCCAGCACTTTTACAAATTTCTTCATTTTGGGTTCCTCCAAATTTTCAGACTGCCCATAAAACGGCAGCTTAATATCGTTCCCTATTATAGCGGTTTTTGTCCCGCTTGTCTACCGCGCCAGCAAAATCTTTACAGGGGGTTCATTATTTTTTCGCGGAATTGGAATAAAAAGAGAACCGTTCGGCAGGAAATAAGGGGTTAGTCCCATGTCGCCTAACGGCGTCGCAAAGTCTTTTAGATAGCTTGGTTTGTACGCCTATCCGGCGGGGACTTCCTTTTGCTCGTGCAAAAGGAAGCAAAACACGCTCGGGGAGACCCCGAGACCCCCGACGCTTGGCTGCGCTGGATACGAATATTGTTTTTCTGCGGGAGCAGAAAAACAAATCCGTACTGCGCGCAGATGCGCTCCAGAGGTAGCCTGCGGCGGCATTTTTATCGCCCGCGCGCTGGAGCGCGAAGGGCGAACCACCTCCCCTCTCCCCTCCTCAAAGGAGGGGAACTATGGGGACAGTGGGCTAATATTTTTTAATTTACTTCCACCGGTTTCGGCAAGTCTATCTCCCGCACCCTCTCACCGCGACCCACACCGCGCAAAACATATCCTACTGATTCACTGTAAAGAAGGTACACCCCCATGATGAAACCCTACCCCGCCGGCAGCTACGATATCGCCGTCATCGGCGCCGGTCACGCCGGCATCGAAGCGGCGCTTGCCGCCGCACGCCTCGGCTGTCGCACCGTCATCTTCACCATCTCTCTTGATGCCATCGGCAATATGCCCTGTAATCCCAGCATCGGCGGCACTGCCAAGGGGCATCTGGTTCGGGAATTAGATGCCCTCGGCGGCGAAATGGCAAAGGCGGCAGACGCCACCATGCTGCAAAGCCGGATGCTCAATCTCGGCAAGGGCCCCGCTGTCCACAGCCTGCGCCTGCAGTGCGACCGCAAGCAGTACCATATCTATATGAAGGCTGCGCTGGAAAATCAGCCGAACCTCTCGGTGCGGCAGGCGGAGATCGTCTCGGTCGATACCGATGAGGCAGGGGAGATCGTTTCGGTTACTACCGCTATGGGCGGCGTCTATTCGGTCAAGGCCGTGATCCTTGCCACCGGCACCTTCTTAAAGGGCAAAATTTTCGTCGGCGAGTATTCCGAAGAATCGGGACCGGACGGCATGCACCCCGCCGCCTACCTCAGCGAAAGCCTGCGCACGCTGGGTATTCCGCTCCGCCGGTTCAAGACTGGCACCCCCGCCCGTGTTCACGGCGCCTCCGTCGATTTCAGCCGGCTGGAGGAGCAGTACGGCGATGAGCCGCCTGTTGCTGCTTCCTTTGCTACTGATCCCAAAACCCTGAAAAACAAGCTGCCCTGTTACATCGGCTACACCAACGAGCAGACCCACGAGGTGATCCGGCAGAATATCGGGCGCAGTCCGCTGTACGGCGGCGCCATCGAGGGCATCGGTCCCCGCTACTGCCCCAGCATCGAGGATAAGGTTATGCGCTTCGCAGAAAAAAAGCGCCACCAGTTCTTTTTGGAGCCGATGGGGGAGAACACCCGTGAAATGTATCTGTCAGGATTATCCAGTTCCTTGCCGGAGGAGGTACAGACCGCCTTTTATCACACCATCGGCGGATTGGAACAGGTCGAGCTGATGCGTACCGCCTATGCCATCGAGTACGACTGCATCGACCCTACCGTGCTTCGCAGCACACTGGAATTCAAGGAGCTGCCCCACCTCTACGGCGCCGGTCAGTTCAATGGCACCAGCGGGTACGAGGAGGCGGCGGTGCAGGGCTTTGTTGCCGGCGTCAATGCCGCCCTCAAATTACAGGGCAAGCCGCCGTTTCTCACCGACCGTTCCACCTCCTATATCGGCACCCTGATCGATGACCTTGTTACCAAGGGCTGCATGGACCCCTACCGCATGATGACCAGCCGCAGCGAGTACCGTCTTTTACTTCGGCAGGATAACGCCGACGCCCGTCTGATGCCGCAGGGCTATGCCCTCGGCTTGATTTCGGAGGAGCGCTGGCAGCAGTTTCTTGCGCAGCAGGAGCAAAAGGAGCAGGAGAAGAAGCGCTTGGAAAAGTTATCCATTCCTCCGACGGCGGAACTGAATCGCTATTTGGAGCAGGTCGGCAGTACCCCAATCGCCCAGCCGGTACGGGCTGCGGAGCTGCTGCGCCGTCCGCAGGTCAGCTATGCCGCCCTTGCTCCCTTCGATCCCGACCGTCCCGCTCTACACCCCCACGCTGCGGAGCAGGCGGAGATCGAGCTGAAGTATGAGGGGTATCTCAAAAAGCAGGAGGCGCAGGTCAGGGAAATGCGCCGTCTGGAGGAAATGCCGATTCCGGAGGACTTTGATTATGCAGCCCAGCGCGGCTTGCGGCTGGAGGCTGTGGAGAAGCTCTGCCGGATCCGCCCCGCCAATATCGGTCAGGCAAGCCGCATCAGCGGTGTTTCCCCCGCCGATATCAGCGTCCTTGTCATTCTTCTGCGCCGGCAGTAATCCCTGCCAAGGAGTTTCCGCCTGCGGCGGGGCAAATCGGGTTCCCGCACCCGCGCACCGCGACCCGCCCCACCCCCAACCCCCTCCCCAAAGGGGAGGGGGCGCACCCACCTGAATGACCCCAAAATCTGTAATTGTTTCACGTGAAACATTTTTCCCACCCATCAAATTCAAAGGAGCCCGCCCATGATCTCTCAAGCCGCCTTTGCCCAACTGATGCAGCAGATCGCCCTGCCCGCCGCTGCGGAGGAGTACGACCGTTTTGCCCGGTACTGCGCCGAGCTGCAGGAGTGGAACTGCCGCATGAACCTGACCGCCATTACCGATGATGAGGGAGTGGCGGAAAAGCATTTTGCCGATAGTCTGCTGCCTCTTACCATGGCGGAGCTGCCGCAGGGCGCTGCGCTTGTCGATGTCGGCAGCGGTGCGGGCTTTCCCGGCTTGCCGATGGCGCTGGTGCGCCCCGATCTGCAGGTGACCTTTTTGGACAGCCTGCAAAAGCGGCTTGCCTTTCTGCAGCAGCTTACCGAAAAGCTGCAGGTGAATGCCGCTGTGCTGCACGCCCGTGCCGAGGACGCCGGACAGGATAAAAAATACCGGGAACGGTACGATGTTGCCACCGCCCGTGCCGTCGCCAACCTCAATGCGCTGGCGGAGTACTGCCTGCCGCTGGTTCGGGTAGGCGGGCAGTTCCTTGCCCTTAAGGGCGCTGCCGGCGAGGAGGAGCTTGCCGCTGCCGCAGGTGCCGTCACCAAGCTGGGCGGCAGGGTAGAGGCGGTTCACCGTTATGCGCTCCCTTGCGGAGACGCCCGCGTTCTGATCGTGATCCGCAAGGAAAAGCCCACCCCGCCCGTCTATCCCCGCACTGCCGCACTGATGAAAAAGAAGCCCTTGACCTGAAAATGATTCAGACGCTCAGCCCCTCTCACGGGGGCTTTGTTTTTTGCAAAAATGTTTCACGTGAAACATTTTGGTGTGGGAAAGAACGGGAAAGGCGCCTGCGGCGATGTGTCGCAGGCGCCTTTCCTTGATCAGTTGGGAAGGGTATCTATTTGTTCTCTCAATGAGAGGAACAAGCGTAAAGGGAAAGCTGGTCGGTCTCGTCCGGCTGCTTTTTGGCAGATTTGGGAATGCGGATCGTGTAGCTGATGCAGTCCTCCTCCTCCTTGCGGCGGGTGGTCACTGCCACGCCAAACCGGCGGATCTCCTCCACGGCACGGTCGACCGTGGAAAACAGAATGCGGTAGTCCCGCAAAAGTCCCCGGTAGGGCGGGTGCTGCCCGCGGCGCAAAAGCTGCGCAAGGTATTCCTCGCCCTGCCGGGCGTTCAAGCCGCTTTCGGAAAGATGCCGGACGGCGCGAAGCTGCAGATCCTCATCGGGCAGGGTAAGCAGCCCTCTTGCCAGCCGCTCCGGCAGGCGGCTTTCGGCAACAGCCTGCTGCACCGCCGGCGAAAGGCGCAGCAGCCGCAGCTTATTGCACAGCGCCGAGGGGCTGATCGCCAGCAAAGTGGCGGCATCATTCTGGGTCATGCCGCACCGGGAGATCAGCTGCAGGATCCCCTCGGCTTCCTCCAGGTAGTGCAGGTCGCTGCGGTGCAGGTTTTCCGCCAGCGTCAAAACGGCGGCGTCCGGCTCGTCCTTTTCCCACACCAGCGCCGGAATCCGGCTCCAGCCAAGCAGCCGGCAGGCACGCCAGCGTCGTTCGCCGGCAATCAGGCAATAGCCGCCCTGCGGCAGCTCCCGCACCGAAACGGGATTCAGCAGCCCGCTGCGGTCAATGCTTTGCGCCAGCGCCGTCAGCTCCTCCTCGTGAAAATCCCGGCGGGTCTGGTGAGGACCGGGGCAGATCTCCCCGATGGGGAGCTGCCGCACCGTCATCTGTTTTTCCCGGTTCAAAAGCGCCATTTCACTCGCCTCCCTGCTTTTCATTATAGCGCAGCCGGCATGCCTGTCCAGCAAAACCGTTCGCCTTAAAGGGGCTATCCTCCCGCCAAACCGCCCGTCTGCGACAATCCGACCGACCGAACCGGCGGGAAACCGCCCAAATGCCGCCGCAATCCGTCGGACGATTGCAGGTATAAAACGGGGAAAATGTTTCACGTGAAACATTTTTTGCAGGAGAAAGGGTTTTCAAAGCGTTTTGCGGTGTGCTATAATGGGTTCAATCGACCGAAGGAGGCACGGGAATGGGTAAAATCATTGCGATCATCAACCAAAAGGGCGGCGTGGGCAAAACCACCACGGCGGTCAATCTATCGGCGGCACTGGGGCAACTGGGCTGCCGCGTGCTGCTGGCGGATCTTGATCCGCAAGGCAATGCCACCAGTGGGGTGGGGATCAACAAGCGTGAGGTGAAAACCTCCAGCTACCATGTGCTGATGGAGGAGAGCGGCGCCGCCGCCGCCATTCTGCCCACCCGGTTCCGGGGACTTTGGGTGCTGCCCAGCAATATAGATCTGGCAGGCGCCGAGATAGAACTGGTGGAAAAGGAAAACAGGGCAAAGAGCCTGCGGGCAGCGCTGCTGCGGGTAAAGGACGACTACGATTACATTTTTATTGACTGTCCGCCCTCACTGGGTCTGATTACCGTGAATGCGCTGACGGCAAGCGACTCGGTTTTAATTCCCATTCAGTGCGAATACTATGCGCTGGAGGGGCTGACCCAGTTGATGCAGACGGTGCGTACCGTCAAGCGGCTGTACAACAGCTCCATTGCGGTGGAGGGTGTGCTGCTGACGATGTACGACAGCCGGCTGAACCTGACCAACCAGGTGGTGGGGGAGATCAAAAAATACTTTGCGGACAAGGTGTTCCGCTCCACCGTGCCGCGCAGCGTGCGTATCTCGGAGGCGCCGAGCTATGGCGAGCCGATCTGCTACTATGATAAGGCAAACCGCGGCGCACTGGCATATCAGCGGGTGGCGGAGGAGCTGATCGAGCGCAACCGGAGATAAAAATGTTTCACGTGAAACAATGACGGGATTTTACAGCTCAGACCTTTAGACTACGATGCAGATTGTAGGGGAACGGGTCGCGGTGCGCGGGTGCGGGAACCCGATTTGCCCCGCCGCAGGCGGAGACGGGAATGAAAAGGTGCAGAGACAGAGTAATTTGAGTAATTCGAGGGAGGATATTATGGCAAAGAAAAGCGGGCTGGGGAAGGGCCTGGACGCCCTGTTTTTGGATAACGAAACGGCGGAGAGCAGCAGTCTGATGAACCTGCGCATCTCCGATATCGAGCCGAATAAGGAGCAGCCGCGCAAGGCATTTGAGCAGGGTGCATTGGAGGAGCTGGCAAATTCCATTCGGGAGCACGGTATCTTGCAGCCGGTGGTGGTGCGCGCCATGCCTGCCGGCGTTTACCAGATCATTGCCGGTGAGCGGCGGTGGCGTGCCAGCCGTATGGCGGGGCTTGCCGAAATTCCGGCGATTGTGATCGAGGCGGACGACGACAAGGTGCGGGAGCTGGCGCTGATCGAGAATTTGCAGCGGCAGGACCTGACCCCGCTGGAGGAGGCGGAGGGCTATCGCAGCCTGATGGAGCACAGCGGCATGACGCAGGAGGAGATTGCGGCGCGGCTGGGGAAATCCCGTCCGGTGGTGGCAAACTCCCTGCGGCTTTTGAATCTGCCCGACGGTGTAAAAAAACTACTGGACGAGGGCAGACTGAGCGCCGGTCACGCCCGGCTGCTGGCAAGTCTGCCGGAGAATGAGGCACTGGAAAAGGCAAATGAGGTGATCCGGCGGGGCATGAATGTGCGCGACCTGGAGGCACACCTGAAGAAAGAGCGCACAGCGGCGCGGAAGGCGGCGGAGCGCCGCGCGAACCCTGCTGCGGACGAGCTGTGGGGTGACAAGGAGCTGCGGGAGATGCAGCTTGCCCTGCAGGAGGAGCTGGGACGCCGTGTGACCATTAACCGGCGCGGTATAGGCGGTATTCTGACCATTGAGTACAGCGACCGCGATGATCTGACTGATCTGGTGGATAAGCTGCTGGACGGCGATTGATCCGCCTGAAAAAGTGCAGGGCAGGAGAGCCGCCCGCAGGGCGTTCCGGCGCAGCCGGAACCGGCGGCGCAGCCG
>ERZ779852.3867-NODE-3867-length-10253-cov-5.881643_pt1 | contig 10253 bp, 5 predicted proteins | sample MGYA00511559_ERZ779852 | MGnify/ENA primary metagenome ERZ779852 (study PRJEB29588, sample SAMEA2157977) | human gut metagenome | biome: human gut; feature: human-associated habitat; material: faeces | place: Denmark | collected 2008/2010 ...
GTTTCGCCGGCTTGCCGGCCTTCCCCGCCTGCTCCCAAGCAAAAAAAAGCGCAAAAAGGCGGCCCGGAGGCCGCCTCTGCGTGTTTTTTTAGGCTTTTGCTGTCTTACAGCCGTATCTTACGCCCGTTGCAGAGGTAGATACCCGGCTGGAGGCTCCCCTTCACGTCGGCGTAGCGCCCGATGAGCACTCCCGAGAGCGTATACACTTTAGCATCGTCCAGCGTGGCGTCAGCGCCGTCGGCGGCCACGCTCTCGATGCCGCTGCGGGCTGCATCGCGCAGATTTTTCACCGCCAGCATCGACATCTCCGATACGAACGAGAACTGATGGAAGGCCTTGGTCATCGTGTCGCTTCCCCATCCGTTGAGCAGCTTGATGGGGAGCTGGTCGTCTTTCAGGCGCTTATCCATGGCGTAGTCAAGGCAATACTAATGTCCGTCGATGGCCTTCTGCAGGTTGCCGTTGGCGGGCAGATAGAGGTCGGCATCGATATACGCGCGGAACAGCACGTTGTTGAACCACGTATTGAAGCCCGACGAGGCCGAGTTGTCAGTCTTCATCTCATATTTGCGCTGCGAGCCCACCATGCGGTGAAACTCCTTGAAGGCACCGGCTATCGAGGTCTCCATATCGGTCAGATAGCGCTGCTCGCCGGTCACGCGGTAGAGCTCGGCGGCGCCGGCTATCATGGTGCCGGTGTTGTAGCTGTAGAAATTGCCCACGGCATCGCCGCAGTCGACATGCTGGCGCGCTCCGCGCGACACCTTGATGGTGTTGTCGGCGCCCATCATGTCCCAGTACACGCCGCTCTCGTGGCGCAGTTTCTCATACTGCCAGTCGTAGACCTTCTTGGCCATCGTCAGGTACACCTCGGCGCGGCGCAGCGTCTCGCGCTTCACGGCGTTGCTCTCCGTGCGGGTGGCGTATGTCATGGTCTCCTCCGAGTCCTTATAGATGTCCGAGAGCCACACCAGCGGCTGGATGATCGGCGCATTGCTGCAGGCGTGCTTCGAGTTGTAGCCCGGGCCCCAGGTGATGCCGCCATACTCCTTGCCGTCGGCATCGCGCCAGCAGTCCCAGCCATCGATCACATAGTCGGCCAGATAAACCGCCAGGTCGCGGTAATCGGTGTTGTCGGTAATCCGGTAAGCGCGGATCAGCTCGCGGCAGAGCCACATCTGGTCGTCGTACACATTGAGGATGCCCGACACATTGGCTCCCCCCTTCGAGCCGGCGCGGGGCACGGCATAGGGGCTCCAGCTGTGCGAGCCGGTGTAGGAGGTCAGCATGTAGGTGCCGCGGTAATATTCCAGATTTTCAATCAGCCGGTTCAGACGGCCGGTATACTTTTCTATTGCCGAGGAAAAGTTTTCATCGTAGGCCTTCGCATCGGCATCCTTGAGCGCCTTGAGCGCCTCAAGGATGGCGCAGTGGCCCTCGATGGCAGCAGTATAAGGCCACACATCCGATGCTCCCGAGGCCTTGCGTTTGTCCAGGTCGTAGGAGTCGGCCACATACGTATTGATGGTCGAACCGCACACGCTCTTGTCCCAGGTGCTGTCGATGATGGTGATGGCGTGGCTGATGTTAGACACGGCTTTCTCCACATTCTCGTCAGCTGCGGTGCTATCCTGCCCCGCAGCTGCCAGACCCATGCACACGGCCAAAGCAGCAAAGTAGTATCTTTTCATGTTGTTTCTTCGTTTCCTTCCTTTTAAAAGTTTGAAAAAGAGTGTGTTCATACTGCATTTGACGAGATGAACACACTCTTTTTTTTATTAAACAACCAATTTTTTCCTTAGAAATTGCGCCGCCCGGGCTTTTTATCCGCCCGGGCGGCGGATTATGTCATGCCGGAAGGCTCAGGGTTATTCGAAGATAACCTGGTCCTCCTCCGGCATCTGGGTGTTGAGCTTGCGCTCCATTGCCATCGAGCCGGATACATTGTACTTGATCGGGTTGACCGTTTCCTGGCCGTCGGGGCCGATGAAGCGGGCGGTGTGGGTATCGACGAAGGTGTAGTCGATATCGCTGATGATCACTGTGCGGCGCATGATGTAGGTCTGCACCTCGTCGGCCTGCTCGATGATGTTGAAGGTAGCCTGCTTGTTGACTACGAACTCCATCTCGGGAGTGTCGCTCCACAGAGTCACATTACCGCGTGTGCCACCCTCCTCGAAGGGCTCGAACTTGGCGTATACCTTGTAGTGCTTGCGCAGCAGCGAGGTCTCGTCGAAGTTGCCGGCGTAGAAGAATACCACGTCGTTGCTTACAGTGTAGCACTGCACGGTGTTCATGGCACCCGGATCGCCGCTCTTCTTGTCGTTCTTGTCGAGGATGTAGAAGGTGGTGTTCTGAGCCTGGTATACACCCGAATAGGTGGTATAGGGCAGGATGCGCAGCATGGCCTGACCGTAGTTCTTACGCGGGTTGCGCTGATAGCCCGAGCCGGGAGCCACCACGATGGGCAGCACGTAGCGGTCGGAGAGGTCGAGACCGTTGAAGTCGAAGCGCACATCGAGCAGAGCCATATTCTGGCCGCTGGCGATGTTGATTGTCTGGGGCACTTCGGCGAAGTCCCAGAGGTCCTGATAGTAGAGCTCCTCGCGGGTGCCGAAGCGAGCCACATTGAGGATGGGCAGGGTATCGGAGTGGGCGATGTTCACTGTCAGGTTGTCGGGATTGTCGGTAGAGCCGCTCACCAGCACCGGAAGCTGATAGCTCGACTTGCCTTCAGCGCCGTAGCGGGGCTCGCCGGCCTCGTTGTAGCGGGTGAAAGGCACATACACTGTGGTCACACCCACAGAGTTGCCATCGGTGTCCAGAGGGGCCTTGAAGCTGATATAGTGGGCATACTGCTCGTCCTCCCAGTCGTTGTTGCACGAGGTGGCCATCACCATCGCCGCAGAGGCCAACAGACCGAGCGTCGCCGCTTTCTTTATAGTCATCATATCTTATTGTTGATCTGTAATGTTTGACTTAGGTGATATTAATCGTAGTACTGCCAGCCGGGGTTCTGCACAAGGTTCTTGTTGCGCTTGAGCTCGTTGGTGGAGATGGGCCAGAAATACATCTTGTCGTTGAAGATCGTAGGCAGGTTGTAGATAGGCACTACCTGGTGGAACTCCTCGCGCTGCGACTGAGTCATCAGCACGTTGCAGCCGTATACCGGCTTAGCCTCCTCGATGGCAGCGTCCATCCAGCGGCGCAGATCGTAGTAGCGCTTGTTCTCGGCGAAGAGCTCGATCATGCGCTCGCGCTTGATAGCCTTGCGCAGCTCGTCGCGGTCGCCGTAGATGCCCGGGTGAGCGTAGTCCAGGTCAGGCACGCCGGCGCGACAGCGCACGGGGCGGATACCCTTCTTCAGCTCGTCGGTGGTGCGGCTGATCGAGTAGGTGTCGGTGCCGTCCCAGTTGGCGATCGAGTAGGTGCCGGTGAGCTCGTTGAGGGCCTCGGCGTAGAGCAGCAGGATGTCGGCGTAGCGGATGGCCGGCTCCCATTTTTGTACGATATGACTGTAGTCAGATCCGTCGCGGATGGTGCGGTAGTCCTCAGGGTTCACATATTTCTTGATACCGATACCGGTGCGCAGGTAGTAAGCCGAGTTGGTGTAGCCGTTGTTGGCGGTCTCCGACTCCGACGCTGTGGTACCGCGGTAGTAGAAGATCTGGGGATAGTTCTGAGCTACGGAGGGAGCCGGATGCCACCAGCGTGCGCCGTTGTAGCCTACAGAGGCGTAGAAGCGCGGCTCGCGGTTGGCATACTGCATGCTCACATTCTGATCCAGAGGAGGATAGTTGGTCGAGGGGTACTCGCTGCGGGGGCCGCCGGTGAAGCCGGTCAGACGTGCTGAGCCGTCACCTTCGCCATATTCGCTGTCCTTGCCCGGGCAGTCGGAGCCGTCTTTCATGTAGTAGGCATCGACCATCTTCTGGGTCATGCCGTGGCAGTTGAAGCCGAAGAGGGTGTTGGGCATCTGGTGAGCCACAAGGCCGTCCATCGAGCGGTGGCGGTTGAAGCGCGAGGTGTTGTAGCCGCGCGAGAAGATAATCTCGCTGTTGTCAAGAGCCACAGCGCCGGTGAAGAAGTCGCGGTACGACAGATAGGGGTCGATGTCGGCGTAGCCTTCGGGCCAGTTCTTGGTAGAGAAGTCGCCGTCCTCGAAGGGTTTGAGAGTAGCGGGATAACCGGAAGCGGCAGTACCGCTCGTCCTTGCAGGACTATGATACAGCTCATACTGTGCGGGGCAGAGCATCACGTCGCGGCAGGCTGCGGCGGCGCGGGCCCATTTCGATTCGTCGTAGGTAAGACCCAGCAGCTGCTTGCCGTCGCGGTTCACCATATTGCGGGCGAAGGCGTCGCTGATACCGGCGGGGTGAGAGCCGTTGCTCAGCTGGCCGTTGGCCAGAGGAGAGGCTGCGAAGATGTAAGCGTAAGCGCGCACTGCCAGGGCGGCGCCGCGGGTCGGGCGGATGATATTCTCCATCGAGCTGTTGCCCACGAAGCGGCTCCAGTCTTTCAGCTCCTTGCAGGCAAGCACCATCTCCTCGCCGATATACTGGGCCACCTCCTCATAAGAGTTGCGGGGATACGACAGGTCGGCATAGTCCTTGGTGTAGTCGGCGCCTTCGTTGGGAATCAGAGGCACAGGACCGTATTTGCGCAGAAGCATGAAGTAGAAGTAAGCGCGTACGAAGCGGGCCTGGCCGCGAAGGTCGGCGCGATCCTCTTCGCTCAGAGCGTCGCACATCCACACATTCTGGATGAAAATCGATGCCTGACGGATGCCGCGGTAGCAGTTCTGCCAGAACTGTTCGCCGTAAGTCTCCGGATAGTCGCCCTGCTTGAAGGTGTTGTACGAGGGAAGGGCGCTGCCCCACTTGTTATCGTAGACGATATCGCGGTCGCCGTAGTACATATCGTCGGAGAAGTTGGTCAGACCGATGGCATTCTCCTCCTTGGTGATGACGTCGGCGCAGTCGTCGGTCAGATAGTTGAACGCCTGCGACAGCCAGCCGTTGGTCTGCTCCACATTGGTGAAGACCGACTCGATGGTGCGGCGGTCATCGAAATATTTGTCAGCGTCGAGAGCATCCTCGCAAGAGGTCAGGAAGCCCGACACTCCTGCGCTGATGGCCAACACGGATATTGCTATATATTTTTTCATGATTATTACGATCGATTAGATGTTAACCTGCAGACCTGCAGTGATTGACTTGGTAAGCGGGTAAGCCTCGCCGTTGGCGCTGCCCATTTCGGGGTCCCAGAGCTTGAAGCCCGAGAAGGTCAGCAGGTTGGCGCCCTGCACGAAGAAGCGGATGTTGTCGAAATGTATCTTGTTGCAGATCTCCTTCGGCAGGTTGTAACCTACCTCCAGGTTCTTCAGACGGAAGTAGCTGAAGTCGCGCATCCAGTAGGACGATGCACGGTAGTTGTTGTGCGATGCGCCGTTCTCGCAGTATACCAGACGGGGATAAGCTGCGTTGGGGTTCTCGTTGGCGGGGATGCCAATCTGAGCGGCGGTCTCGGCGTCTACCCAGCGGTCGTCCACGAGGTCGGCCAGGATCTGACCGTAGCGGTCGTTGGAGAAGGCCCATACGGTCTTGCCGCTGATCACCTGCGAGCTCTTGCCTGCGCCCTGGAAGTGGATGTTGAAGTCGAAGCCGTTCCACATCACGGATACACCGATACCGTACACGAGGTTAGGAGTGGTGGTGGCGCCGATGGCACATACGTCATTGTTGTCTACCACGCCGTCGCCGTTGACATCCTTATACTTGATATCGCCGGGCTGCACGTCGCCGAACATCTGCTTCGGATGGTTGCGGATATCCTCGTAGTCCTTGAACAGACCCTCGGCTACAAGGCCGCGGAGCTGGTTCACACGGTGGCCGGTCTGATACTGATAGGGATATACATTGTTCTCCACATCGTAGTTGCCGATAGTGTTCTTCGAGTAGGTCATGTTACCGCGGACGGTGAGGGATACGGGGCCGAACTTGTCCTCGAAGCGGAAGTGGCCGTCGAAACCTTCAGAGGTCACAGAGCCAACGTTGGCCCACGGGCTTGCCTCCAGACCCAGCATGTAGGGCAGGTAGTTGCGCAGCATGTAGATGCCGGTACGTTTCTCGTGGAAGTAGTCGATGGTGAAGGAGAAGCGGTTGTTGAACAGGGCCAGGTCGATACCTACGTCCTGCTTCGTGGCGGTTTCCCATGTCACATTGTTCGATGCAAGAGCGGTGTAGCGGATACCCTGCTGATAAGACGAGCGGGTAGGCGAGCCGATAGTACCGAAGTTGTAGGCGTTCTCATTGCCGTCGCCGATGGTGTAGAGGTACGGGAAACGGATCTGAGCGCCGCCCTGATAGATCTTGTCGTTACCTACCTTACCGTAGGAGTAACGTACCTTGAACATATCCATCCACGATTTGGCCCACTGCATCCAGGGCTCGCGTGCGATGTTCCATGCTGCCGAGCAGGCGGGGAAGAAACCGAAGCGGTGACCGTCGGAGAAGTTCTCCGAGCCGTTGTAACCGAAGTTGGCGTCTACGAAGTAGCGGTAGTACCAGTTGTACGAGATCTGACCGGCCAGGGCCATGTTCGTACGCGATACCGAGTTCTTGATATCCGAACCGATATTCTGGGTGGAGATATCGTCGTCGTAGGTGAACTTGATGGTGGCGCCCACATTGTTGTGGTGCTTGAACTCGCGGTTGTACGTCAGCATCAGGTCGGCGAAGATACGGCGCGAACCGTTGTTGTTCGAGGCCTGGGTCATATCCTGCGAGCCGTTGATCTTGTCGAAGATGATCTCACCGGTCTCTTTGTCGCGGCCGTTGGCATAGTAGCGCTCCGGCATCTTGCGGTGAGTGATCTGGTTGTAGTTGTAGGTGTCGTAACCGAAGCGGCCTACGAATTTCAGACCCGGGGTGATGAAGCGGAAGTCCTGCTCCAGGGCCACGTTGTTCTGAAGGTTGTTATTCCACTCCTGGTTGTAACCGGTCTGTGTGGTCATCACCCACGGGTTCGAGCGGTAGTCGTCACGACCGAGGTTGATCATAGGCACATAGCCGTTGGAGTACATCGTAGGAGTAAGGATGGCGTTGTAGCCGAAGAGCGAGTTCCAGGTATCGTTGTCGCCCATACCGGGAGAGTTACGCATCGAGAGGTCGCCGGCGGTGCCCAGGCGCAGCAATGTGGTCGAGGTCAGGTCGATATCCACATTCAGGCGGTAGTTCCAGCGGCTGTAGTTGGCGTTGGTGTTGTATTTGTCGCGCAGGGTCTTGTCGGTCTTGTACATACCCTCGTCGTTGACATACGACACCGATGCATAGTAGCGGGCTGTGCTGCCGCCGCCCGAGAGGTTCAGGTTGGCGCGGTAGCTCATCGAGCCGTCCTTCAGGATCAGGTCGGTCCAGTCTACGTTAGGATACAGGTCGGGGTCGAGGCCGTTGCCGAAAAGCTCGATCTCGGCGGGGCTGTAGTACATACCGCGCGAGCGGGTGATGCTCGCCTCGTTGAGCAGCTTGGCATAGGTCACACCGTCGACGAACTCAGGTGTCTTTGTACGGGTATTGTAAGAGGTCTCGAATTTGGCGTTCACCTTCACGGCACCGGCCTTACCACGCTTGGTGGTGATGAGCACTACGCCGTTGGCGCCCTTCGATCCGTAGATAGCGGTTGCCGAGGCATCCTTCAGCACGGTGAAGCTCTCGATATCCTCGATGTTCAGGTCGTCGATGCTCTCGCGCTCGAAGCCGTCGACCAGGATGTAGGCCGATGCACCGGCACCGAAGGTAGAGATACCGCGGATCCAGAACTCCGATTTGTTCTTACCCGGCTGGCCCGATACCTGGCGAGCGATGATGCCCGGCACGTTACCGGCAAGAGCGTTCGAGAGGTTCGATGTCGAGTAGTGCTTCATATCGTTCATATCCACATTGGTCACGGCACCGGTCACGGTGATCTTCTTACGGGTACCCATACCGGTGACCACTACCTCGTTGAGGGCCGTCTTGGTCTCCTCCATGTGGAATTCGTTGTCTTTCGACTTCAGGCGGTTCACCGCCACCTCTATCGGCTCCATGCCCACATAGCGGATCACGAGGGTCTTGGCGTTGTCGGGAAGGTCGATCGAGAATGCACCGTCGAGATCGGTGGACACGCCTACGCCACCGTTCTTCACTGCCACTGTAGCGCCGATCAGAGGTTCGTTGTCAACTGTGCTGTACACCGTACCGCTGACAACCTTTGCCTCTGCTATGCCGGCCGTCAGAGCCGCTGCTGCCACAAGGGTTATTATCTGTTGTTTCATTATGTCTACTGTGTTATTAGATTCAAGCAGATGCTATATACTTGAGTTTATTCCTGGTTATCGGGATTTTCGGGAGTCTCTTCGCCACCCTCTTCACCCGGAGTCTCGGGAGTGTCGGGGATTACGGTGGTAGTGTTCTCATCCTCCTCACCGATGGTGCGTATACGGCGGTTGTTGTGGTCGAGCACATAGAATTTTTCACGTGCCTCGTCGTATACCAGACCGGTCACGTCGCGGAAGCGGGCCTGCTGACGGAGGTCGCCGTCCTCGGTGCCCCAGATGTTGCCGTCGGTCGAAGGAGAGTGGCCGGCATATGTGCGTACCATGCCGTCGGGAGTGATGTAACGAATGCAGAAGTTGGTGCAGTCGGCAAAATAGTAGTCGTAGACATCATCACGGCCTTCCTCTACATATTTCTGATTCTTCACGAACACGCCCTGATACGGACGGCTTACACGCGAGTTGGAGCCCACGGCGTCTTCCCATCCTGGCTGACCGTTGGAGCCGGCGATGATGTAAGGTGTGGTGAATTCCTTCTTGTCCCAGTCATAATCCGTGCGGAGGATATAGTTGCGGTTGATCACCGTCAGGTAAGCGTAGTCGCCCGAAGGATGGATGGTGATGGTGAACTCATACGAGGGGTCCATGATCTTGAAGAGCTCCTTGAAGCAGCCGTCGTCCTTGTAGCCGGTCCAGGCTGTGGCATCGGGATGCTCTGACATGTAGGTGGGATCCTGCAGCTGGAAGTACTTCTCCAGATCCAGACGGAAAAGCTCGCCGTTGGAGTAGGAGTTGAAGTATACTTCGCCGTTGACGGGGTGCACTGCCACACCGTTGCACTGCTTGTAAGCGGCAAGCACATTGGTGGGATTGGAATCGGAGAAGGTGCCGTCGCCGCCGCGCTTCACAATCCACACCGAAGTAGACTTGAACTGGTTGTCGTCGCGGTCGGTGGATACAAGCATGTAGTCGCCGTCTTTGGTCAGATATTTGCTGCCTTCCACTGCCTTGGTGAAAGCTATATTACGCAGACGCTTCGTGCCGAAGCGGCTGGCGCTGATCAGGCGCTTGCCCACGCGGGCGTCGAGGTCGAGCTCGGCGATATAACCTTCGCCGAAGTCGTAGGTGATGTACAGACGGTTGGGATAGACAGGGTCAAACGCCAGAGTACCTTCCTGGTTGAAACCGGTAATGGTAGAGAACGGGCCCCAGGTCACTCCCTGATCGTCGTTGGCATTTTTGTAGCCGCAGAGGGTACCCACGACGGTCTTGCGGTTGTACATGAATTTAGTCGGAGCTGTGGCGGTGTGCTTGTTGCCTTCGCCGTCGATGACGCTCAGAGTCACTGTGCCGTCGAAAGCGCCTGCAGGGACATAAGCGTAGAGCTTGTCCGACATGCAGCTTACGATCACGGCCTTCTTGCCCCCTATTTCCAGTTCAAGGGCCTCCTTGTTCGTTCCGAAATTCGATCCGTAGATAAGGATCTGGTCCTGGTATCCACCCGATTCAGGGGTGAAATAACTGATTGTCACTGGCTGCGAGGGGTCGAATGGCGCTGTTGCCGATGCATTCTCGTCGTCGCTACAAGCCACGGCCAGAGATGCCAGAACGCCTACACACACCACACGCAGACATTTGCCCAATGTGTTGGTAAACATTTTAAATTTCATGGCAAAATTATTTGTATAGATTGGTCTTGAATTTTTTGTTATTGCCGTTGTTGATAATCTCGGTGCGGCCTGGCGGCGATGAGCGCTTCAGCCGCTGGTTGTTTGGGTGTGAAATGCTTGGTTATGTGCCGCTTAAGCCCGCGGAAGGGCAGTTTCTGATGATATTTGGTTGCAAATATATACTAAAAGAATCAGTTCTGCAACTTCCCGATGCCCCGAGTTTGATATAAAATAGTCGAAAAATAATTTAACGAACTATTGCACAGTTC
>ERZ779852.3870-NODE-3870-length-10247-cov-11.025903_pt1 | contig 10247 bp, 8 predicted proteins | sample MGYA00511559_ERZ779852 | MGnify/ENA primary metagenome ERZ779852 (study PRJEB29588, sample SAMEA2157977) | human gut metagenome | biome: human gut; feature: human-associated habitat; material: faeces | place: Denmark | collected 2008/2010 ...
ATGGCGAAGCCATGTACACCGCACTTACACTGCGCAGCGCGTGCAGTCATTCAAGCTATAAACTGCCAATGCCGGGGGTCGAGGGGCCCTCCCCTCGCCTTTCTCTGGGGGGATTCAAAGGGGGTATTCTCTTCGGAAAGAGAATACCCCCTTTGGTGCCGCGCGCGCACGCCTCTCCCCCTCCCGCGCTCGCGCGGGAAAATCAGGCCCCCCCTTTGGAAAAGGGTGTAAAAAAGACCCGCCACATCTGTGGCAGGTCTTTTTCTGAACTAATTAGTAATAACGCTTGTTGCGGTTCTTACGGGCGGCCTCGCTCTTCTTGCGGCGCTTGACACTGGGGCTCTCATAGCACTCTCTCTTGCGGACCTCCGCCACGATACCGGCCTTGGCGCAGCTTCTCTTGAAGCGCTTGAGCGCGCTGTCGAGAGATTCGCCTTCCTTGACGTGGATCTCGGACATTTATGTTTTCCCTCCCTCCGATACACCCGGCTTGATCCTGGGCGCTCTTTAAGAGTCATTCACATGACTAACGGTGGTATTATATGAGAAAAATCACGGCTTGTCAATAATCTTTCCTCATATTTTTGAAAAAATCCGAAATTCCGCTCAGCAGGGCTTCACGATCAGGTTGACGAGCTTATTCTTGACGTGGATGACCTTGACGATCTGCATGCCGGCGATGGCCTTGGCGACCTTCTCGCTCGCCTTCGCCGCTTCGACAACAGTATCCTGATCGCTGTCCACGGGGACGATGATCGTGCCCTTGAACTTGCCGCTGACCTGAACGGCCATCTCAACGGAGGAGGCGACGGTCTTGCTCTCGTCATACTCCGGCCACGCGCACTGCATCGCCATCTTGCCCTCGTACTTGGCGGCAAAGCCCTTCTGCTCCCACAGCTCCTCGACCATGTGGGGTGCGAACGGAGAGAGCATGAGCAGCAGCGCTTCAAAGTCGCCGCGGCTGAGGCCGTTCGAATAGAACTCGTTGACCATAGCCATGAGGGCGGCGATGGCGGTGTTCATCTTCAGCGTGTCAATATCGTCCGTGACCTTCTTGATGGTCTTGTGGACGATCGGCGCGTTCTTTTCGGAAACACCATCTTCCTCCGTCAGCTGATCGGCGAGGTTCCACACGCGGTCTAAGAAGCGCTTGCAGCCCTTGACGGCATCGTCCGACCAGGTCGCGACCTTTTCAAAATCGCCGATGAACATGATATAAAGGCGCATCGTGTCCGCGCCGTAAGCCTTGACGACATCATCGGGATTGACGACGTTGCCGAGGGACTTGCTCATCTTGACCGCCGGGCGCAGCGCCTGATTGCCGTACTTGGCAATGAGCGCGTCCTTCTCCTCCTGCGTGGAGACGTTGCCGACATAGTGCGGGTTCTGGCCGAGGATCATGCCGTGGCTCGTGCGCTTGGCATAGGGCTCCTTCGTGTGGACAACGCCGATGTCGTAGAGGAACTTGTGCCAGAAGCGGGAGTAGAGAAGGTGCAGCGTGGTGTGCTCCATGCCGCCGTTATACCAGTCCACAGGGCCCCAGTACTGCTCCGCCTCGTGAGAGACAGGCTCATGGTCGTTGTGCGGATCCATATAGCGCAGGAAGTACCACGAAGAACCCGCCCACTGGGGCATGGTGTCGGTCTCGCGCTTGGCGTCGCACCCGCACTTGGGGCACTTGGTATTGACCCAGTCGGTCATCTTGGAGAGCGGGCTCTCGCCGTCGTCGGTCAGCTCGTAGCTGTCCACCTGCGGCAGGACGAGCGGCAGCTCCTCTTCGGGCACGGGCACCCAGCCGCACTTCGGGCAGTTGACGAGGGGGATGGGCTCGCCCCAGTAGCGCTGGCGGGAGAAGACCCAGTCGCGCAGCTTGTAGTTGACCTTTTCATGGCCCCATCCCTGCTCGACGGCGTACTTCTTCATCGCGGGGATAGCCTCCTTGACGGTCATACCGTTTAAGAAGCCGGAGTTGACCATGATGCCGGTGTCATCCTTGAGCGTGAAGGCCTCCTTCGTGATGTCGCCGCCCTCGACGACCTCAACGATGGGCAGGCCGAACGCCTTGGCGAAGTCCCAGTCGCGCTGGTCGTGGCCCGGAACGCCCATGACGATGCCGGTGCCGTAGCCCATCAAAACGTAGTCCGAAACAAACATCGGCACAACCTTGCCGGTCGCGGGGTTGATGACTTCAATGCCGTCGAGGCGAACGCCGGTCTTATCCTTGTTGAGCTCGCCGCGCTCAAAGTCGCTCTTGCGGGCGGCGGCAGCCTGATATGCCTCGACCTCGTCCCAGTTCTTGATGATGCCCTTCCACTTCTTGAGCAGCGGGTGCTCGGGAGAGATGACCGTGTACGTCACGCCGAACAGCGTATCGACACGGGTGGTGTAAACGGTGATATCATCCCCGGTGTTGGTCTTGAACGTGACCTCGGTACCGGTGGAGCGGCCGATCCAGTTGCGCTGCTGCGTCTTCACGCGCTCGATGTAGTCGACGTCGTCGAGATCGTCGATCAGGCGGTCGGCATACTTCGTGATGCGCAGCATCCACTGGCTCTTTTCCTTGCGGATGACGGGCGCGCCGCAGCGCTCGCACACGCCCTCGACGACCTCTTCGTTGGCCAGCACACACTTGCAGCTCGTGCACCAGTTGACGGGCATCGTCGTCTTGTAGGCAAGGTCGTGCTTGAACAGCTGGAGGAAGATCCACTGCGTCCACTTATAATACTGCGGGTCGGTCGTGTCGATCACGCGGTCCCAGTCGAAGCCGTAGCCGAGCATCTTGAGCTGACGGGTGAAGTTCTTGATGTTCTGCTGCGTGACAATGGCGGGATGGATGTGGTTCTTGATGGCAAAGTTCTCCGTCGGCAGGCCGAAGGCGTCAAAGCCGATGGGGTTCAAGACATTGTAGCCCTGCATGCGCTTTTTGCGGCAGATGATGTCCATCGCCGTGAACGGGCGCGGGTGGCCGACGTGCAGACCCGCGGCGGAGGGGTACGGGAATTCGATCAGGCCGTAGAACTTGGGGCGCTTGTCCCCCGTCACGGCGGCGTAGGGCTTTACCTGCTCCCACTTGTCCTGCCATTTTTTCTCAATGGCTGCGAAATCGTACTTCATGGATCTTCTCCTTTATGTGAAATAGTATTTTGACGCGAAAAAAAGTCCCTGACCGTTTTTCAAACGGTCAGGGACGTAACGAACACATTACGCGATACCACCCTGATTCAGCGCACGGTTTCCCGTGAGCCCTCAGCGGCTTCATAGCCTTGCCCGTAACGGGGGCGACCGTTCCGCCCTTTCAGGCGGACTGCTCGGGAGTGAGTCATCCACGCGCATTTTCCCACCGGCTCGCACCGACCGCCGGCTCTCTTCAGGTGAAAATCACGCGTCTTTTTGCTCCGTCATCGCGTTTTGCATAAATTCAGCATGACCATTTTAGGCGTTTTGTCCCGCCTTGTCAAGCGTTATTTTTCCTCGGCGTGGGGCAGGATGGCGCTCAGGTCGACTTCCTCGCCGTCGGCCCACAGGTGCTCGAGGGAATAGAACTTGCGCGCCTCGTCGTTGAAGATGTGCACGACCACGCAGCCGTAGTCGAGCAGCACCCACGTGCCGCCGCGATAGCCCTCGCGGTGCAGCGGTTCCTCGCCCGCGAGCGTCAGCTCCTTTTCCACCTCGTCGCCCAGCGCGTTGATCTGCGTGTTGGACGTACCGGTGCAGATGACAAAGTACTCCGCGAGCGTCGTGATCTTGTCGATGCGGATGAGTCTGATCTCCTTACCCTTTTTGCTGTCGAGTGCCTTGACGGCAATCTCGGCCAATTCTCTGGAAGGTAACATAGGGGTCTCCTTTTCTTATTTTGAGTTTTTGATTATTTTTATTCTTTTACGTTACGGGCGCAGCCATTCCGGCATTTCGTCGCTGCCGGTCGTGCCGCTGTTGTCTCCTGTCGTGCCGCTCTCGCCTGTACCCGGGTCGGTCGGCGTCACGGGGTCGACGGGCGTGGTGGGCTCGCTTGGCGTGGTCGTGCCGCTGTTATCGCCCGTGTTGCCCGGATCAACGGTCGTGCCGCCGCTGTTGTCACCGGTATTGCCGGGGTCGACCGTCGTGCCGCTGTTGTCGCCGGTATTGCCGGGATCGGTGGCCGTACCCGGGTCGGTCGTCGTGCCGCTGTCCCCTGTGCCGGTCTGTGAGCCGGAGGAGGAATGGTGGTTCTGCGGCTGGGCGGCCTTGCTGTCCTCCACATGTCCCGTGGACGAGGACACCGAGCCATCCGCGTTGACGGACATGATGTCAAGGTCGCGCATCGTGAATGTCTCGACAAACGGGCTGAGCTCGTTGTTGACGAGGTCCAGCAGCTCCTGCGCGTTCGGCGTCACGTAAGACTGCATCCTGTGGTACACGCGGCTGTAACACGATTTGTTCGTGTTCGGCATCGTGACGAAGTTGACATTCTCGATCTTGAGCCCGCCCATGACGGCCTGCGAGCCGAACCACAGCATTTCCTCAAACGTCAGGTCGGAGGTAACGTTGTTTTTCACCACGCGGGCAAAGTCGCCGATCTTCGTCACGTTCTTGAGCTGCAAAAGCTGCTCGATCATCGCCTTTAAAAGCGACTGCTGCGTCTTGATGCGGCCAAGGTCACCGTCGGCGTAGCCGTAGCGCGAGTCGGTGTCGTGGCGGTAACGCAGCACCTGCATCACGTCGCTGCCGCTGAGAAGCCGGTAACCCTTCGTCTGGTGGATGTGCAGGTCCTGATATGGGTCGTCGTAGTTCATGTTGCGCGGCACATCGTAATAGACGCCGCCCATGGCCTTCACGATCTCGCCGACGGCGTCCCATTCGACAACGACCTGATAGTCCGGCTCAAAGCCGACGAGCTGGGCGATCTCCTTATAGAGCGCCTTGATGCCCTTTTCGCCCCCGCCGTAGTAGTTGTAGACGGAGTTGATACGCTTGATATCCCACGGGACGTTGACCATCGTGTCGCGCGGGATGGACATGACGGTCGCCTTCTGGTTCGTCACGTCATAGCTCGCGAGCAGCATCGTGTCGGTGTTGCCGCCTCCGCCCGTGTCGCGGCCGAGAATGAGCACGGTGTAGAAATCCTTGCTCTTTCGCTCGCCGCCCGCCTTCGGGCGCACGCCGTCGCCATAGTCGATATCGTCGATCTGCTCACTATTGTTATTCTTGCTGTCAGTGTCCTTGCTCGGCAGCTCCGGCGCGCGGATTTTCAGCAGATAGCTGCCGCCGGCGACCACACCGCACAGCAGCGCGATGAGCAGCACCTTGGCAAAGAGCCTCCCTGGGTGGGAAAAGGTCTCCTTGACCTGCTCCCAGGCCTCGTCGCAGTTGCGCTCGAAAAAGCCCTCTTTCCGGTGCATGTGCCGCCCCTCGTAATAGGGGTCTTCCCTGTCTCTCTCGTAAATTTCTCTTTGATCACTCATGGGTATGTCCTCTCAGATACTCCAGCGCTTGCAGCGTATTGTGGTGAACGGGGTTGCCCATCTGCTCCATTTCCTCCACGGTCATGGCAAGGCCCATTTCAAGGCCCTTGTCCAGATCCTCCCACACGACCTTGCGGAGGTCCTCCACGCCGTCGAAGTCGCGGTTCGGCTCGATGTAATCGGCAAGGTAGATGACCTTTTCAAGTAATGTCATGTTTGCCTTGCCCGTCGTGTGCCACAGGATCGCGTTGTAAATCTCGTCGTCCGTGCCGAACACGTCGCGCGCGAGCGCCGCGCCGGTCTTGGCGTGCAGCAGCTTGAGCGCCTTTTTCTCCAGCTCGTCGAGTTCGATGTGGTAGTGCTCGCACATCGCGAGCTGCTCTTCCATCGAAAGACGCTTGGTCGAGTCATGCAGAAGCGCGGCAAAGCGCGCCTTTTCGACGTCTGCGCCGTACTTTTCCGCGAGCGCCTTGGCCGTCTGCTCGGTGCCGAGCACGTGCGGGATGCGCTTGGCCTTGAGGTAGGAGAGCGCGATGGGTCTCAGGTCCTCTAAGGTTAGACGTTTTAAATCGAGATTTGTTCCATAAAGATGCTTGCGGTAAATATATCCCAGCACCGCGGGGGCCAGAAGCCCATCCGTCTCCCTCTTCGGGATGCGCGCGCGCAGCTCCGTCGATGAGACGTCGACAAGGTTCGGCAGCGTCATCGTCACGATGCGGCTGCCCGGAAAGCGCTGGCCGAGGTACTTGCGCTGCGGGGCGAAAAGCTCCTCGCCGTCCTTTTCCGTGCGGCCAAAGGCGCACAGGCCCGCATAACGCATGATCTCGTCCGGCTTATACCAGTACTGGAACGTCAAGAACATGTCCGTCCCCATCAGAAGCCACAGCTCATCGCCGGGATGCTCCTCATGCAGAATGCGCAGCGTGTCCGCGGTGTAGCTCTTGCCGCCGCGCGCGATCTCCATGTCGGAGACCGTGACCTTTACGCCCGTGTCGAGTGCAATCTGCTCGCCCATCAGGCGCGTCATCGCAAGGCGGTCGTCCGCCCCCGCCGCGTCGGCGGAGAGCATCTTGTGCGGCGGGATACCCGCCGGGATGAGCAGGAGCTCGTCGATCCCCAGATATTTTGCCGCGCTCTCGGCCGCGGCCATATGACCCAGATGCGGCGGGTTGAAGCTGCCGCCGTAAATTCCGATCTTCAAGTTTGTTCGACCTCTTTTTCTCTTTTACACGGTCTTCTTCGCTGCCTTGGGCAGCACGATCTTGTCCTTCTTGTCCTTTTTGTGCGAGGGGCGGTAGAGCACGAATTTCGTGCCGATGACCTGCACCTGCTCGCTGCGCGTCAAGGCGCTCAGCTCGTCGCACGCCTCGCGCGCGGTGAGCATGCTGTTTTCAAGCACGCGGCACTTGATGAGCTCACGCGCCTCCAGCGCGTCGTTCGCCTGCTTGACGAGGTTGTCGCCGATACCGTCCTTGCCGATGTGGACGATCACGTCGAGGTCATTGGAAAGGCTGCGCAGATACGCGCGCTGTTTGCTGCTTAATTCCATAGTATTTCCTTATCCTTTTTTATTGATGTTCCGCAAGATAGTTCCTGAGCGTTTCCTTGAACGCACGCAGTGCCTTGCCGCGGTGCGAGATCTCCGCCTTTTCTTCTGCCGAAAGCTGTGCAAAGGTCTTTCGCTTGTCAGGCACGAAGAACACGGGATCGTAGCCGAAGCCGTTTTCGCCCATCGGCGCGAACGCGATCGTGCCCTCGACCTCGCCGTCGTCCTGCAAGACGTCGCCGTTCGGGAACGCGCAGGTGATCGTCGTGTGGAAGTGGGCGCGGCGGTCGGCCTGCCCGTGCAGCATCTGCAAAAGAAGACGGTAGCGGCCGGTGTCATCCAGCCCCTCGCCGCCAAAGCGCGCGCTGTACACGCCGGGGCCGCCGTTCAGCGCGTTCACGCACAGGCCCGAATCATCCGCGATGGCGGGGAGCTTCGTCGCCTCCATGACGGCCTTGGCCTTGAGAAGCGAATTCTCGGCAAAGGTCTCGCCCGTTTCCTCCACCTCGATCTTTACGCCGAGGTCGGCCTCCGACACGACCTCCACGCCGAGCTCGCCCAGAATGGCGCTCATTTCCTTCAATTTCTTGGGGTTCTGCGTTGCCAAAACAAATTTCATCGTCAAACCTCCCACGGGTCTTTTTCCCGTCTCTTCCTGCTTTTTTCTTCCCGCTTTTCTTCCTCGCGCTGCGCCTTGCGCTCTTCGCGCTGCGCGCTCATCTTTTCCTGCCATGCCGTGAACTTTTTGTCGAGCTTATCGAGCGGCCACTCGATCTCCGGCACGGGCACGATGACCACCTTGCAGCTCTCACAGTAACGGGCGGGCGTGTAATAATCTCCTAACAGCCCCGCTCTGCCAAGACAGACCTGTTCCTTCTCGTCGCCAAATCCGTCTTTGAGCATGCCGTCCTCACCTCTTGGACACCAGTAAATATCACGCAAGACAGGGATGGCTCCATCTCGCATTTCCTTTCCGCAATAGGGGCAAACAGATGTGATTTCCATATTCGTCTCCTTATTGTCTCGCAGGTTTATGATTTTCCCATCAGATGAGCGCCTTGACGTATTCCTCCGCGTTGAACGGCTGGAGATCGTCGATGCCCTCGCCGAGGCCGACGTACTTCACCGGCACGCCCAGCTCCTGCGCAATGGCGACGCAGATGCCGCCCTTGGCCGTGCCGTCGAGCTTCGTCAGGATAATGCCCGTCAGACCCGCCGTCTCGCGGAAGACCTTGGCCTGCTGCAATCCGTTCTGCCCCGTCGTCGCGTCGAGCACCAAAAGCGTTTCCTTCGCGGCGTCCGGCGTCTCGCGGTCGATGATCTTGCGGAGCTTCGAGAGCTCGTTCATCAGGTTCACCTTGTTGTGAAGTCTGCCCGCCGTGTCGCAGAGAACGACGTCGACACCTCTCGCCTTCGCCGCGGCGAGCGAGTCGAACAGCACCGCGCCGGGGTCTGCCCCTTCCTTCGAGCGGACGATCTCGCACTCGGCGCGGTTCGCCCAGATTTCGAGCTGATCTGCCGCCGCCGCGCGGAACGTGTCCGCCGCGCATAAAAGCACGCGCTTGCCCTCGCCCTTCAGACGGTGGGCGATCTTGCCGATGGACGTGGTCTTGCCCACACCGTTCACACCGATGAGCAGCACGACGCTCGGCTTGGTCGACAGGTCAAGCGCGGTGTCGCCCACGTTCAGCTTTTCAATCAAAATATCGCGCAGCGCCTGCTTCACATCGTCGCCGCGCTGGATGCTCTTCTGGTACACGACGTCGCGCAGCTTTTTCACCGCGTCGTGCGCGACCGTTGCGCCGAGGTCGGCCATAATGAGGCTGTCCTCAAGCTCGTCATAGAATTCGTCGTCAATGGTCTCCCACACGATGGTGTCGAACCACGCCTTTTTGATCTTTGCAAAAATACCCATTTGTTTCTCCTCGCGCTTTATTCCTTAATGTTGAGTTCCTTCGCCATGTCGTTCATATTGATCGTCAGCACCTTGCTCACGCCGCGCTCCTGCATCGTGACGCCGTAAAGAACGTCCGCTGCCTCCATCGTGCCGCGGCGGTGCGTGATGACGATAAACTGCGTTTTGCTCGTGATGCGGCGCATGTAATTGGCCACGCGCACCACATTCGGCTCGTCGAGCGCCGCCTCGATCTCATCCATGACGCAGAACGGCGTCGGATGAACCTTCAGGATGGCGAAGTACAGCGCGATGGCAACGAACGCCTTTTCGCCGCCCGAGAGCAGCGTGATCGTCTTGAGCGCCTTGCCCGGCGGCTGGACCTTGATCTCGATGCCGCAGGAGAGCACGTCATTCTCATCCTCGAGCTCGAGCGTGGCCTTGCCGCCGCCGAACAGCTCCAAAAACGTCTCCTGGAAGCTCTCGCGGATCAGCGCGAACTGTTCTTTAAAGATGACGGTCATCTCGCTTGTGATGCTGTCGATCACGCCGACAAGCTCACCCTTCGCCTTTTCCACATCGTCGCGCTGGGTCGTGAGGTAAGTGTAGCGCGTATTCACGCGCTCGAATTCCTCGATCGCGCCGACGTTGACCGCGCCAAGGCCGCTGATGGCGCGCTTGAGCTCGCCGATGCGGCGGCTCGCCTTGGCGACACTCTCGAGCTCGATGCGCTGCTCCTGCGCGGCGGAGTGCGACAGCTCGTAGTTTTCCCACAGCTTGTCGAGAATTTGCTGCTCCTCCATCGCGCTCGTCGCGCGCTTCTGTTCAATCTTGCTGACGCTGCGCTCGACGTTGAGCACGTTTTCGTTGAGCTCGCGGCCGCGGCGGTCGCTCTGGCTGCGCTCGGCTTCGAGCGCGAGCTTCGCTTTGGAGAGCGCTTCGAGTTCGGCGCGCTTTTCCGTCATTTTGCCGCTCAGCGCGGCGATCTCAGTCTCATGTGTGCCGATCTCGCGCTGCGACTGCTCGCTCGCGGCCCTGTACTGCTCGATGAGCGCTTTTCTGCTCTGCTCGTCGCCCTGCATCTGGGCACGCAGGCCCTCCAAGCTCGCAAGCGACTTTTCCGTCGTCTCGCGCTCGGCGGCATAGCCTGCGAGTACGCTCTTTTTCTCGGCGATCTCGTCGCCGAGGCGCGAGGTCGAACGCAGCAGCTCGCTCTGGCCGGAAAGGCTCTTTTCCGCCTGTGCACGCAGCTCGCCCGCTTCCTTCTCCTGCGAAAGCGCGAGCGCTTCCTTTTCCTCCGCCACGCGCTTCACTTCGCCGCGGCGGCGCGCGATGGTCTCGCGCTCGGTATCCAAACTCTCGAGCC
>ERZ779852.3872-NODE-3872-length-10245-cov-4.554367_pt1 | contig 10245 bp, 12 predicted proteins | sample MGYA00511559_ERZ779852 | MGnify/ENA primary metagenome ERZ779852 (study PRJEB29588, sample SAMEA2157977) | human gut metagenome | biome: human gut; feature: human-associated habitat; material: faeces | place: Denmark | collected 2008/2010 ...
ACCGTCCTCGGGCCATGCCAGGGCGGTGACATATAGGTATTTTTTGGTTTGTGTAAAGCGGATCTCCTGCGCTGTGGCTTGTCCGTAAGATCCTTCGTTGAAGCCCTGGGCATTGATTTTGATGTCGGCACCGGCAATGGGGCCTTCGCCGAATACTTTCCAGGGACGGGTGTCGTAAATGGCTTCCTTGTTGATGTTCATCCAGTCGCCCCAGAGACTGTAGCCGTCGTCGATCTGGAGAAGGTTTGCGTTGGCGGTGAGCTTCTGGAGCTCATCGAGATTTTTGCGGATGGCGCGGTCGTTGAACTTGATCGCGTAATAATCCCAGGATCCCCAGCCGCGCCAGGAGCGGAGATTGAGGCGGACCGCATGGAGCTTTGCGAGGTAATCGGCGTAAGCGTCGAGCAGTGCGCGTTCGGAGGAGCCGCGCATGCAGAAGAGCTGTTCGAGCGGAACCGTTTCGCCGGGCGCGAAGCGGTGTCCGTCTCCGTAGAAACTGACGGTGACGTCGCCGTTGCGGAAGAGAATTTCTCCGGAGAAGATGCGCCAGGAGGCGATTGCGATCAGAATGAAATCTTCTTTGGATATGCGGACGAGCATCCAGTTTTTCGCGCGGATTGTGATGCCGAACGTTTCCGGCGCGAAGATGCGCATCCAGGTTCCCATTGCGGGAGCGCCGGTCATGACGGCGGAGTCGGCTGTGAGCGTCGCGCCGAGATTGATTCCGAGATCGATGCTCTCGAAACGGTCGGCGTCTCCGGTTCTGGTGATGTTGGAGGAAACGGCGCTGCCGTCCTGCTTCAGGGAGGCGTTCCAGCCCTGCGGAATGGTGGTCCAGTTGAATTTCATATTTTCTCCATATCGGTTTGTTTTTTGCAGATTTGAATGTATTCCGCCAGTTCTTCGCGGCAGATTTTCGCGGCGGATTCCGTCCGGGTGCGGCGGTACCAGTCGGCTGTGAGCGCGACACTTCGGCGGAGGTCGAGCACAGTTTTCCAGCCGAGTTTTTCGCGGGCTTTTGTGCTGTCGAGGACGAGCAGACCGGCCTCATGCGGAGCGGCGTTTTCGGGGGTGTACTCACTTCCCGCCGCGCCGTATTCTTCGACGAGACAGTTGACAACGTCGCCGACGGTGTGGACGGAGCCGGGACCGAAGTTCCAGCCACCTGCGTAGTCCGCGGGGGCGTGCCAAAGTGCTTTTGCGAGCATGAGATAACCGCGCAGCGGTTCGAGCACATGCTGCCACGGACGGACCGAACCGGGGTTGCGCATCGGGGCAAGACGCCCTTTTTCGAGTGCGCGGATGCAGTCCGGAATCAGCCGGTCCTTCGCCCAGTCTCCGCCTCCGATCACATTTCCTGCGCGTGCGGATGCGATTGTACGTCCGTTTTCGGGCGGGAGGAAGGAGCGGCGCCAGGAGGAGATGGCGATTTCACATGCGCCTTTGCTGGAGGAGTAGGGATCGTGTCCGCCCATGGGATCGTCCTCGCGGCAGCCGCGCAGCTGTTCGCGGTTCTCGTAACACTTGTCGGTTGTGATGAAGATTCCCGCGCGTGCGGAAGGAGTCCGCCGGAAGGCTTCGAGCACATGAATCGTGCCCATGACATTGGTTTCGTAGGTTTCGACCGGTTTTTCGTAAGAGAGGCGGACGAGCGGCTGGGCTGCGAGATGAAAGACGATTTCCGGCTGGAATTCCCCGAAGACGCGGTTCAGATGCGCCGCGTCGCGGATATCTCCCCGGATGTCGCGCATGTCTGCGGAGATTCCGGAGAGGACGAAGTTGTCGCGCTCGTTTTCCGGGTCGAGCAGCGTGTCCATGCTGTTGATGATGCTGATGGCGGCGTTGATGCCGTCGTCGGCCTTCTTGCCGTAGGCGGTCAGGTCCATGACGGTGTCCATGGCGAAGATCTGCTGTGTGGTGCTTTTTGCCTCGCCGCAGGCGCTCAGCGGCAGCACGAGCGCGCAACACAGCAGCAGCGCGAGCAGGCGGGTATGCAGGCGTTTATGGTTCATAGAGGGTGTGTCCTTCCGATACAGGTTTCTTGCGACCAGTATAGCATATCCGCCGTCAAATGGGAACAGAAAATCCTGCTTTACATTTTGTCCGGACTTTGCTATAATATCTCCTGCTGAATATGCGCCCGTAGCTCAGCTGGATAGAGTGACAGACTCCGACTCTGTAGGCCGCTGGTTCGAATCCAGTCGGGCGTACCAACACGAAAAAAGACACGCAGAAGCGTGTCTTTTTTCGTGTTGGTACGGTTTTGCAGCGCAAAACCGGTCGCCTGCGGGCGGGTGACTGAACGCGCAAGGGAAACCCGACTAAGGTTTCCCTTGCACACATTCCCTTCCTTGCGATATGCGGGAGTGCGGACAACAAAAGTTGTGGGCAACCACATAAACCGTCTCAAACGATACGTTTGAGACGGTTTTTATATGCGGAAAATTAGGAGAATTGAAACCTGATTTGACCACTACTGCACATTTTGCGATCCAACTGAGCTATTACGCTATGTCATATCTCCAACATTCCCTGCAATCCCGCGCTGGCGGCCTTTTTGTTCTTGTCGAAGGCATGGGTATAGATATCCAGCGTGGTGGAGGGCTGGCTGTGGCCGAGAATACCCGCCACCGTTGCCACATCCGTGCCGCCCGCGATCATCAGACTGGCGGCGGTGTGCCGGAGGGAATGGACGTTCAGCTCCTGCAACAGCGATTCCATTTCGGCGGAGAAGTACACATAGCGGTCACCCGCGCGGGTCTTGGGCTCTTTTGCAAATATCTCCTCGTCAGTTATTATTCGTAATCTACTGCATATTTCCGCTGCACGACCAGCATGACAGAGAATTCCCGTTCAATAATGCTGTTTGACGCTGCAAATAGAGGGAGATCCGAATCGAACAACCCTTGATGAGTAGCCGCATATGTCTGTAATTCATTGCATGGAATTTTACAGTGGTCAAGTCTTTTGGGCCGATGCTCTCGCATCTCGCTGGCCTTATTCCAGCGGTGGAGCTGGGAGCGGTCACGGTTCAGCAATTCCTCCAATTCATCGTAAGGGATGTCCCCCAAAGCATTGATAAGTGTAGACAACGCTTTCAGAATTGTGAGTTCTTTCGTAGTACGCTTGTCTGTCAGCACGAAATTATACTTGCAGTTTTTGCACTTAAACCGTTGTACTCCCCGCACTGTACCATTTTTTATGGTATCTGTCGATTGACATTTTGGACATTCGTATTTTTCATTCATTTTGAGAACTCCTTCAAAAACTTTCATCTATCTATTGATCAATAGATAAGGTCAAAATAAAAAAGCCGGTATACTGATTGCAAAACACCATACAGAAAGAGGTCAGGTATGCACGTAGCTTTTGATCCAAAACTGATAGGTTATCTGAAACTGCGCGAAAAGGCACTTAAAGAGCGTGATGCCAGAGCATTGTATCAGATGGCGCGGATATACGCAAGTATGAAGGGAAAAAAGGATGAAAAGAAAGCCTATGAGTTATACAAGAGTTCCGCAACACGCGGATATGCCGAAGCCCAATTTAAGATGGGAATATGCAATGAAAAAGGAATCGGCGTCAAACAAAGCATCCGAATGGCGATTACATGGTATATACGGGCGGAGATCAGCGCCGCCAGCGATATTGCAGACGGGCTCGATTCTATAGATAAATCGACGCGAGAGTTGCTGCATATTTTCCGTGTGGATCCAGGGCTTGCCGAGGAAATGGATGACGCTGCATTTGCGAAGCCAGAACCATTGGAATATACAACAATAGCGGATATCCAGTGTGCCGCTGAGCAGGGAGATCCCGAAGCACAGGACTGGCTGGGGCACAATTATTACTGTGGCGCTAATGGCCTTGAAAAAAATGATGAAGAAGCTGCATACTGGTATCATAAGTCTGCCGAACAGGGAAGCGAAGCTGGAACGCATCATTTGGCACAGTTTTATAAATTGACAAAGCAGTACAAAATGGCAGTCAAGTGGTATCGTAAGTATGCTGCATTTCGAATCAAGCAGCGCAGAGAATGTTTAGGATGGTAACATAGAGAGGAGCACTCTAAATGGATTTTTCAAATGTATCTACCGCCGAGCTTGTCCGTGAGTTATCCAACCGGGAAGGTGTGGAGAAAATCGTGGTCGAGCCGTATCAGCCTTACCAAATCGTTGTGGGCGAGATCCATGTCTCCGATTCCGGTCCCATCGTACTTCTGAGAGTTTGGGACTGAAGTAAAGTTTTCCCCCTCGCCCTTGGGACTGTCGCTGTTTTCAGTCGGGACATTCCTAAAAATATAAGAAAAGGAGTCGATACTATGCCGAGTACCGTACCGAAAATCGAAGTCCAGTATTATCCACAGCCGAATTGCAGCGGCAATCTCTGTAAGATCGTTGTTGAAGCGACAGATCTTTACTCCGCACAGCGCATGGTCATGTCTATGTTTAACATTCCGGAGAGAAACATTTTTTCAACCAATTTCGCAGCACCTGACCTTATGTAACGAGTGGCGGCAGCCCCAAGGGCGATTGGCAGTTGATACAGCGCCGGAGACAGCCGCAAGTCATCATTTGGTGACTTGCGGTGTCTTTGTTCGCATTCTGATCCGAAATCGGCGCTGAAATGCAGCACAAACCATCGTGATAATGACCATGCAAAGCGACTGCGATTTGTGCAATCATACGAAATTTGCTCAAAAGGCCCAATTTTAGCCTATATAATTTTATACAATAAGGTCTTATTATAAGGGGTGCTATACTGACGGCAAATACCGCAAAGGAGAAAGAAATATGAGTTCATTTGATAGGGTGATTGGATACAGATCCATCAAGCGGGAATTGCTGCAAATCTGCGATATGATCCGCAACCGGACGATCTATGAAGAAATGGGCGCTCGTTTGCCCCGCGGACTGCTGTTGTATGGCGACCCTGGCTTGGGCAAGAGTCTTTTGGCAAATTGCTTCATGGAAGAATGCGGACTGAACACGGTTGCGGTGCGACGGGACAAAGGCGGCGACGCCTTTATCAACAGCATCGCGCAGGCGTTTGCAAAAGCAAAGAAAGAAGCTCCCGCTATCCTCTTTCTTGACGACATGGATAAATTTGCCAATGAGGATGACTCCCGCTGTGACGCACCGGAATATGTGGCTGTGCAGGCAGGGATCGATGATGTAAAGGAATCGGATGTATTTGTGATCGCCACGGTAAACGAGATTCGTAAGCTGCCGGATTCCCTGTGCCGCTCCGGTCGGTTTGATCGGAAAATCGGGGTGTGGGCGCCAACGGCAGCCGATGCCGAAGCAATCATCGCCCACTACCTATCAGGGAAGCGGGTCTCTGATGACATCAACATGAAGGATCTGACAAAAATGATGAGCTAATATTGCATTGCAGCACGGGATAAGCACAGTGCAATTTCGAGATATGTGCTTATCGTTGCACCGCAAAGAGGTTATTAGTATTTTTGATGACAAAGCAGTAAAATTCGAGAATCAAAATCTCAGAGATTACTTATTGTATTACGCATTTTTTAAAGAAAAGTGGCTATCACCCTGTGATTTGATATGCCAAGCGTTTCCCACATATAAGAACAGAGTTGTATTTGCATTTAACACGTTAGTTCGTTTATTCAATTCCCCAGAGAATATTGCGTTCATCGAAGGAGAGATCAGAGCAGCGTGGACGAAGGTGAAAAAACTGCCTACAGCTATTGCTTTTGAATTTGTCGCAACATTCTATAATGCTATCCCGGATGAGGCACTATTGTATTTGAAGAAGATAGACACGCTTCCGGAAGCCCATGCAGACATGCTCAAATATGACTTTGAGAAACATAAAAATTATCACACGATTCGCTCAGAAATAATCAGCATTTTGATTGGGTTCAAATACACAGATTATTTTATAGATGCTATTCAGCTTGCACTGTATTGTTTTGAAAGAAATAATAGCGAGCCAATGGATATCTACTTTTTGTTTGGAGAACGGTGGGGAATTGGTCTCAATTCCTATAAGCGCGGATATGCTGAGGAACTCGTCCTACTTAAGCAACTGCAGGAGTATCACAAGGCAAATAACTCAATTCTATCAGCTTACTGCCTAATATTTGCTGCAGGATATTCGCTGAGAACGCAATACTCCGCAACAGAATGGAATTATGATAAATCGACGATCTATCAGCTGGAATTGGCGGCTTGTGATGAAGTCTTTGAACTCCGTTCATTGGCACTGGAGTCTCTTTTCTCAGTAATCAGCGATTCTCCGGTTCGGAAATATGCCGTTAAAATGATATTAGAATACCCAGTTTATTCGGCGTCCGAATTCGATGAACAGGTCATCGCTCATGATATAAGTATACTTGATACCATTTTCCCCCGACCGATAGATACAACGGATTTTTCAATTTGCGAAATACTCCATCATTTTGAAGATGTCTGTATCGCGCAGGGAATTGATTGGCCTGCCTCCCTTCCAAAGAGTAATCAGAATAACACATACAGACTTTATACCACATTGAGTAAGGAGTGCCTTCGAAAGGGCGATAAAATAGAGAATGTTGAGTCGCGGCGTGTAGATGCTATTGAGCAGATGGCGGTTATACTGCCGCACAAAGTCGGTCACGCCGCCCGCTTCGCTCATGGTGCAATCCAGACGGCACAGCGCCGGAGTGAGGTCATAAAGCCCCAGCTTTTGCATCAATACGCAGATGCCGCACTTTGTAAAGCGGCCTTCATATCCGCTGCCGTCGGGATATTCGTAAAGCTCCATATTCCACGAGTAGGGGTTGCGGTCAGCGGCTCTCAGGGCGGCGGTGGCTTTCATACCGGCAATATCTTTGGGGGTAAACTTGTTTTTTCCGCTCTTGCGGCAGAACCATTTCATGGGTTTTGTCATCATGGATTTTGCATAATACTCCGTCAGCCGCTCCACATCCGGGTGTTCCGGCATGGAGAGGATGAACGCGCCGATCATTGCGCAGTTGACGAGGTTCATCTTGAACCGGTCGCCTTTTTCAAATTCGGGCAGCTCGGAGATAATCTCCCTGTATTTCGGCTTTGCTTTTTTCGTGATCGCTTTTGCCGCATCGGCATCATAACCAAACACCGCCGTCAACTGCTTTTGAAACGAGCCTGCCTCCGAATCCGATCTTCACGATCTGCATTTTCATTATGCCGTCGCCGACCTTTGCAAGAAAACGGAAAAAACCGCTGACGGATGGGTCGCGGAGATCGTTGTAGCCCAGCATATAGCCCCGACTCGTGACCTGCAAGCGGTTGTCCCACAGGGAAAGCTCGCTTTTTGCGTCCGAAACCGCAAAATATGCGCCCACATCCTTGATTTTCGCACTCTTGAGCCAGGTCTTGGCGATCATCTTCACCGCCGTCAGGTTGGCCGCGTCAAATACCAGCACACCGCCGGGGAAAGCGTCCGCCATCTTCTGCACCAGCGTCCTGACCTGCTCCGTCAGGAAGTAGTAAAACACGCCGGAGGCAAAGAACACCGCGCCGCCGGAGGCGTCGATCTTTGCGAACCATTCAGTATCATTTAAGTTGCAGGGGATGTTTTCCTCCCGCTCTCCGGCGGGAAGCAATTCATTGCGCACGGCGATCACATCGGGAAAGTCCAGATTGTAGATCTTACAGCTGCCGTTGTCACAGCTTCTCCCGGTGCTGTCCAGCCCGCAGCCGAGGTTGACCACCGCCGCGTTGGGGTGAGCCTTCAAATAGTCGCGCACCTCCCATGCCAGATCGTTCTGCCGCATGGCGACCTCCAGCGAGCCGAAGCGCTGCATCAGACTGCGGGCGTTCTTATCAGCATCCGAAAAGTCATAGTCGATTTCGTTAATCAGCCGCACCGCCGTTTCATCTTGGTAGAGATTCGGATACAGCTCTGAACAGACCTTCCGCGCATACAGCGGAATGATCAGCGTCTCCTGTACGGTGTTTTTCTCGATTTTGTATTTCATGGGTATCACTCACTTTCTGATAAATGGCAGTTCCGGCATACAGTCACGCTCGGCGATGTGTGCCAGCATTTCGGCGAACCCCTTTGGATCGCGAATCTGATATTGCATGTGATCGTATCCCTCAAACACGGGATAATGGCCGCAGGGGTAGGCTTCCATCACTGCCTGACGGTATTTGAAATGCTCTTCTATGCTGCCAAACTCGAAATAGATATGCTTTTGCAGTTCTTCGGGAAGGGACGGAAAGGGTTTATCCTCCAGACTGTCCAGAATCTGTCGCCGCAAATTTGTATAGGTCAGATTTTCCCCTGCGGCTATAAAATACGGCTTTATGGAATTATCGTCACACCACAGTATCTTTTTCAATGTGCCGCCCTTTGACCAGTACAGGCTCTTGATGGCCAGATACAGAAACGGTGTCATCATGCGGCGTGTACCTTTTCCGATTTGTGCAAACTGCCCGCCGTCAAAGAAAACATGTCCGATGGGCAGCTTCGTGCCTGTCAAAAACGCCATGGCAAGGTCAGCACCGATCGAAGAAGCCACAACCAGTTCAAGGCGTTCCACCCCCTGCGATTTCAGGTATTCTTCCACCTGACGAACCTCGTCCGCCTTGCTGACATATTTCTGCCCTTTGCAGTACACGGTGGAGGTAGGTAAAATGCAGAAATACCGATCCTGTAAATAGTTTGCAACCGGTTCGCTGCTCTCCCCCGTCACACCCATAGCATGAAAGAACAGCACCGCAGGATGATTCCTGTTGCCATAAGTTTGAAACATCATTGATATCGCCTCAGTTTTCCATAAGAAACATCATAATTCTCGCCAGCGCCGCCGCTATGACTGCCATGCCCACCGTGCCGAACAGCCACTTTTTCTGCTTGTCTTTTGCGGTGATGTACGGCTTCAGATCTTCTGTTCCGGGGATCGTCCATGCGTTCGTGTGCCCCACCCAATAGCCGTCAACCAACAGGCGGTCCATGAGATTCATAACGGACAAGATGACGAGTAACTGCCAGAAGCCCGCCGCAAAGCTGCGCGCACCGTTTATCCCATAGACACAGACCAGCACATAGCTGATATAGCCGGGGACGCAGACGGCTTTGAAAAGTAGAGAATTGCGCTTGATTTTCTCGTGTGTTGTAAGTCCCAGCTTCACGCACCGCTGCTGCACCGCCGGGCTGTAAAGATGCACCGTCCCAACAGCCCCTTTGCAGATGCCCACGGCGCAGACAAGCGCCAGCAGCCCCCCCAGTCCAAGGCCCTCCAGAATCGTTTGTAAAACCATCCCTGTTCTCCTCATTCTGCTTTGCGGCAGACGAACCATGCCATGCTCTTCACGGTTCCCAGTGTTACGGCTGCGTACCGTTTTTCCAACCGTTTTTTCAAGCTGGCGGTCGTTTCGTACGGCGGCGTGAAGAACCCCGTCTTTTCATAAACGTGCCGGACGAACCAGTCCGTCCGTTTCTGCTCGCCCTTTACATAGAAGCAGCCGCAAAAGATGCCTCCGGGTTTTAAGACCCGAAACACTTCCCGATAAGCGGCCTCCTTGTCCGGGAAAGCGTGAAAGCCGTTCAGCGACAAAACGATGTCAAAGGTATCGTCTGCATAGGGAAGTGCCCCCACATCGCCCTGCCGGAAGGTTACATTTTTCAGACGCAGGTGCTCCGCCTTTTCCTGTGCCCGCCCCATCATGTCCGGCGAGTAATCGAGGCAGGTAATATCCGCTTGGGGCAGCGTTTGGTAAAGCGGCATGGTCAGAATGCCGGTTCCCACCGGCACTTCCAGCAGATTGCCGGAGAAATGTTCCCGGATGCCGGACAGCGCCTTTTCCAGATAGGCATCGTTTTCTACCTTGTTCATATCCCACACCAGGCGGCACACTGATTTCCCGCTCAGGGTGGAACAGGTAATCATGCCGTCATAAAAATTGTTCCCGCCTGTCAGATGATACGCGCTGCCAATAGCTTGTTTCCGATCCATGCTTTTTCCTCCAATACCTTCGGTCTTTCGTAGGAAGCGGTCATTGGGACTTGTATTTTTGCCCACAAGTTAGATATGGCTAACTTGTGGGCTTTGGAAAAGCCGCATCTCTGCGGCCTTCTTCACTTTTATTATACTGCTCTTTCGTCTGTTTTGCAATGGTATAGGGTATATTGTTTTGCGCTTGGATCCGTAACCCCGGCCGACCCGGTGGAGGGGTATATTTACCCATACTATTAAGGCAACACCGCACAATTCCCGCCTAACGGCTTAAGCACCGCTCCGGCGGATCT
>ERZ779852.3874-NODE-3874-length-10243-cov-5.247055_pt1 | contig 10243 bp, 9 predicted proteins | sample MGYA00511559_ERZ779852 | MGnify/ENA primary metagenome ERZ779852 (study PRJEB29588, sample SAMEA2157977) | human gut metagenome | biome: human gut; feature: human-associated habitat; material: faeces | place: Denmark | collected 2008/2010 ...
GGGCGATCCGCTGTGCCCGCCTGTATCCACCTGCTTTTTTCCGCGTTTGGGTCACGGTTTGGGTCAAGCCCCGCGACGGCGCAGAAATGCCCACGCTGTAATCAAAGAGTAGGGCTCAGACGTTGCCTTCTGCAAATAGAATTCACTCCCCGCACCCGTATCACAAAATCATACATCAAGCGAATCTCTATGGACGGAGAGATATTGTAGCCGCCGGGTACGACCTGTCGCTGGACTCCGAGCAGTTGGGCGAGGATGACTGCGTGGCGCTTATCCAGAAGCTCCTGCCGCTGTTTACCTGAACGGGGAGCTTGCGCGCAAAACCGATGCGCCGCCCCTGACTGCGGCGCACCGCGAAAAGGACACGTTTCTTACGCAAGAAACGTGTCCTTTTTCTGTGTATCGGTTCTATTTTCTGCGGCCATAGGCCGGAGGGATCCCCATCAGCTCCCGGTATTTTGCCACCGTCCGCCGGGCCGCCGGAATGTCCTCGGCAAGCAGCAGCTCACTGAGCCGCTGGTCGCTGAGGGGGTGGTGCGGATCCTCATCCTTCATGTACTGCGCCAGCTTGACCCGGACCGCCTGCTCCGAACAGCGCCCTGCGCTGTCAACCGGCCGGGGAAAGAAGTACTGCAGCGGATAGGTGCCCTGGCGGCATTGCAGATACTTTCCGCGGATACAGCGCCCCAGGGTAGAGGCGTGTACCTCCATCCGCTCTGCCGCGTCCTTCTGCATAAACGGCGCAAGGCACAGCGTTGTCCCCTGGAAAAACGGCAGGTGCGTGGCCAGAATCAGCCGGGCGCAGCGCTCCAGCGTTTTCCGCCGCCGTTCCATGTGGGCCATCACCCATTGGGCCTGCTGCACCTTCTGCCGCAGGAATTCCTTTGTCTCCGGATCTTCCGTCTCCGTCAGAAGAGCGGCATAGTAGCCGTTGATCCGGATCTGCGGCACATAAAAATCGTTCAGCACCACGTCCAGAGCGCCGTCGTGCTCCACGACGAAAACATCCGGCGTGATGTATTCTGGAGAAGCGGTCTCCGCCGTCTCCATGCGCCCCGGATGTGGCGACAGGCTGCTGATCAGCGCCGCCGCCTGCTGCACCTCCTGCTCGGAGACGCCCAGCTTTTCCGCCAGAGCGCGCCACCGCTTCTTTCCCAGAAGCGGCAGATAGCTTGCCGCAATACGCTGCGCCAGCGCCGTGTTCTCCGGCCTGCGCCGTAGCTGCAGCAGCAGGCACTCCGGCAGATCCCGTGCCGCGATCCCCGCGGGCTCCAGCGCCTGCTGCACCATCTCCTGAGGAACGCCCAGCGCGCATACCGCATCGATGTCCTCCTGCTCCAGGAAGCCGTCCTCGTCCAGCGCCTGCACCAGATACTGGCACAGCTCACGCAGCGGCTTGGGCAGCACCCTTCGATCCAACTGGTCGGAAAGAAACGCCGGCAGCGAAGTCAGGGCGGCATCCCAGGCGCCAGCCTCCGGGTGATAAGGCTCCTCACCGGATGGCGCGGTACGCACGCTGCGCCGGCTGATCCAGCCGGCCTGACGGCACAGCTCCTGAAATTCCCGCTGCGCCTCGTGCTCCGGTGCCTTGTCCAGAACGGGGTTTTCCTCCAGTACCCTGTCCACATATTCCCGCAGATCCTGCGCGTTCATTTGCAGGATCAGTGTGGATTGCAGGATCTGAGGCGAAATACGCAGCGCCTGTTTCAGACGCATAATGTTCCCTTTCTGAACCCAAAGGTTCGATCATGTTACTTTTTGTGATGGGCCAGCCAGTTCATCGCGCATATGACATGAAGCGCCGCGCCATATCTGCGCCTGACGCGTGAGGCGGCGGAGCGCTGCGAGAACCATGATCTCACCGACAGTAGTGGTAATGAGCCTGGTGCTGGCTCTGATGTGCCTGGTTGGCTGCGGCGGCGGGGACGCCCCTGCCGCTGACGGCGAAAATACCCTGAACTTTCCCACCGAAGCGGTGAACTGCATCGTTCCCTATCATCATGTTCATCATGGAGATGGGCCTGATGCGCGTGTTCATCAAGCTGCTGATGGTTCCCATGAACCTGCTGTTCCCCATCATCCTGCTGATGTGCGTGATCGGAACCATCACGGTGAATAACCGCCTGTTCGATAGCTGGGTGCTGGTGGTCATCGGCCTGCTGGGCTACTTCCTGGTGAATAACGGCTTCCCTCTGCCGCCCATCGTGTTGGGCTTCATCTTGGGCAAGATCATCGAAAGCAACATGCGCACCGCGCTGATCGCCAACAACGGCAATTTCCTCTCCCTGTTCAGCAAGCCCATCGCCGTCGGCCTGCTCATTTTCGCCGTGGTGATGCTGTTCATCCCCAAGATCCTGAACGTGCTCTCCAAGGGAAAGAAGCCGCAGCAGGTGTAATGTGACCCGCGCGTTCCGGACTGACGAAAGGAGGACTGTCATGGGCAAGTGGATCAGGATCGCCGTGTGGTATGGCTTTTTCATCTATGGCGCCGTTACGGGCCGCTGGGGCATCATGGCAGTAAGCCTGCTCTTTGCCGCCGTTCCCACCTGGCGGATCTGCGCCGGAAAATGGCGGGATCGCCGGATCCAGACGATGTGGGACCGGTTCACGGCGGGATCGCCGGAGGCGGCAGATGCCGCCCTCCAGATCTGGACACTGCCCGCCGGCGGGAAGGATCTGGCGGAAAGGGTGCGCCGGGGCGAGATCTCGGGCGAGTCCTTCTCCGTGGACTACTTCACCCGCCATGACCGTCCTCTGCCGCAGCCCGGCGCCTTCTATGTCCTTTGCGGCCGTGACCGCTCTCCCATCTGCGTCGTGCAGACGGTGTCGGTGGAGCGCTGCAGATTCGCGGAGGTGACAGACCGGCTGGCGGCCATAGAGGGCTATGCTTCGCCTCGAAGCACTAATAAAATTTTTCTACTCAAAGCATACTGCCGGTTGCAGATGCTCCAGACCCGGAGCAGGCTGAAAGTCGCTAAAATTGGTACAGGTAGAGATGAGCAAGCTTTCCATAAACCATGGTTCGCCGAGATGAAAGATGGGATGTATTGGATGTGATGTAGGAGGGGCCTGCCCGCGGGTCTTGGAGTGAATCCGCAATGTAAGGAGAGAAGGAAAAAAGCGTAGTTACTTGGCGGCCTTGGCAGCCTTGATGGACTCGATCAGCTCGGGAACGACCTTGAACAGGTCGCCCACGATACCGTAGTCAGCCACCTCGAAGATGGGAGCGGTATCGTTCTTGTTCACGGCGATGATGCACTCGGAATCCTGCATACCGGCCTTGTGCTGGATGGCGCCGGAGATACCCAGAGCAACATAGACCTTGGGATGGACGGTCTTACCGGTCTGGCCGACCTGATGGTCAGCAGAGATCCAGCCGGAGTCCACGCAGGCGCGGGAGGAACCCACGACGCCGCCCAGAACCTCAGCCAGCTCCTCGGCCAGCTTGATGCCCTTCTCCACGTCCTTGGAGATACCGCGGCCAACGGACACGATGAAGTCAGCGCCGATCAGGTCAACCAGCTTCTTGGCGGCCTTGACGGTCTCGGTGACCTCGGTGTGGATGTCAGCAGCTTCCAGAGCGAACGCGGGATGCAGGATCTCCACGTTCTTCTTGCACTCGCGCTTCTTCATAACGCCGGGGCGAACGGTCGCCATAGCGGGGCGGAAGCGGGGGCAGATGATGGAGGCCATCAGGTGACCGCCGAAAGCGGGACGGGTCATCTTCAGGTCGCGGGACACGTCATGCGGCTCGCGGTTGATCATCACGGTGCCCAGCTTCTCGATGCGCTCCTCGGGCAGAGTGGAGGCCTCGCGCAGGAAGCCCTTGTAGTTGGGCATGTCGATGTCCAGGTGGGTGCAGTCCGCGCACAGACCGGTGTGCAGGCGGGCGGCGCAGCGGGGAGCCAGGTCACGGCCGATGTTGGAGGCACCGAACAGCAGCACCTCGGGCTTCAGCTCCTCAACGGCCTCCACGATCACCTTGGTGTAGGCATCGGTGGTGAAGTCCTTCAGCAGGGGGGAGTTGTAGACGTACACCTTGTCGGCGCCGTACTCGCCCAGCTCAGCGGCGATGCCGTCCACGTTGTCGCCCAGCAGGATGCCGCACAGCTCGACACCCAGCTCATTGGCCAGCTTGCGACCCTCGGAGATCAGTTCGAAGGTGGTGGGCATCATCACGCCCTGACGCTGCTCGCAGAACACCCATACGTTCTTGAAGGCAGCGGTATCAGCACTATTAAAAGCCATTTTCTTTTCTCCTTCCTTAGATGATGTGCTTGGCGGCCAGGATGCCTGCCAGCTTGTCGGTGGTAGCCTTGTCAGCGCCCTCGAGCATCATGCCCGCGCCCTTCTGAGGAGGCGTGAAGGAGGTCAGAATGTTGGTGGGAGAACCGGCCAGACCGATGGTGCTCTTATCGATCAGGGGGTGATCCTTCAGGGTCTCATAGGTCATGGTGACCAGAGGCTTGCTGTAGCACTCGAACGCGCCGCCCACGGACAGGTAACGCGGGGTGTTCAGCTCCTTGATGCAGGTGATCATGCAGGGGGTCTTGACCTTGATGGTCATGTAGCCGTCCTCCAGCATGCGCTTCACGGTCAGGGTGTCGCCGTCCTTGGTGATCTCGCCGGCATAGGTGACCTGGGGCAGGTGCAGCTTCTCAGCGATCTGCGGGCCCACCTGGGCGGTATCGCCGTCGATGGCCTGACGACCGGCCAGGATGATGTCGTCCTTCTCGATGCCGTAGGTATCGATAGCGGCGGCAATGATCTGGGAGGTAGCGTAGGTGTCGGAACCGCCGAACTCACGGGCGGTGACCAGAACGCCTTCGTCCACGCCCATGGCCATCAGCTCACGCAGCATGCCCTCGGCGGGAGGAGGACCCATGGTGAACGCCACGACCTTGCAGCCCAGCTCGTCCTTCAGAGCCAGAGCGGCCTCGACAGCGTTCAGGTCATCGGGGTTGATGATGGTCTGCATGGACGCACGATCCAGAGTACCATCGGGATTCACGGCCACCTTACCGGAGGTATCGGGGACCTGCTTAACAGTAACGAGAATCTTCATTGTCTATTCCCTCCTCTTACAGACCCATGTTGGCGGAGATCACGATGCGCTGCACCTCGGAGGTGCCCTCATAAATCTCCGTGATCTTGGCATCCCGCATCATACGCTCTACCGGGTAATCCTTGGTGTAGCCATAGCCGCCGAAGAGCTGCACCACCTTGGTGGTGGTTTTCATGGCGTGCTCGGAGGTGAACAGCTTGGCCATGGCGGCCAGCTTGGTGTAGCGCTTGCCCTCGCCCTTGGCGATAGCGGCCTGATAGGTCAGCAGCCGCCCCGCCTCGCAGCCCAGCTCCATGTCAGCCAGCGTGAACTGAGTGTTCTGGAACTTGGAGATGGGCTTGCCGAACTGGACACGCCCCTTGGTGTAGTTGATGGCCTCCTGAAGCGCGCCCTCGGCGATGCCCAGGGACTGGGCAGCGATGCCGATACGGCCGCCGTCCAGGGTCGCCATGGCGATGGAGAAGCCCTTGCCCTCCACGCCCAGCAGATTCTCCTTGGGGACGATGCAGTCCTGGAGCACGATCTCGGCGGTGGGGCTGCCGTGGAGTCCCAGCTTTTCCTCGTGCTTGCCCACAGAGAAGCCGGGGAAGTTGCTCTCCACGATGAAGGCGGAGATGCCCTTGGTGCCGCGGGTCTTGTCGGTCATGGCAAACACCACGAACACATCGGCCACGTAGCCGTTGGTGATGAAAATTTTGCTGCCGTTCATCACATAGTGGTCGCCCTCCAGTTTCGCCTCGGTCTGTCCCTTGGAGGCGTCGGAGCCGGCGTTGGGTTCGGTGAGGGCGAAGGCGCCCACATGGTGGCCCTTGGTCAGCATGGGCAGATACTTGGCCTTCTGCTCAGGGGTGCCGTAGTTCATGATGGGGTCGCAGCACAGGCCGTTGTGGGTGGCCACGATGTCGCCGGTGGAGGCGCACTGCTTGGACAGCTCCTCGATGCAGATGGCACTGGCCAGCGGATCGGCGCCCGCGCCGCCGTACTCCTTGGGGACGCACATACCCATGACGCCCAGATCAAACAGCTTCTCGATGTTTTCGCGGGGATACTCGCAGGTGCGGTCGGTCTCCGCCGCAATGGGCTTGACTTCCTTTTCCGTAAACTTCGCCATCATCTTGCGGATCAGCTGATGCTCACGGCTGAGATTAAAATTCATGTTGTTTCTCCTATATTTTTACTCTGTTTCGGAACGGTTCTTATAGTGGCATCCAACTGCCGCTGGCGGTGGCCAGCAGCTTGCCGGTGGCGGCATCGGTCAGCTCCGCCCGCTGGCGGATAAGGCTGCGCCCCGCCTTGACGATGAACACCGTCAGGTGCAGCTCCATGCCGAAATCCACGCCCCGCAGGAAGGACACCGTCATGTCCGTGGTGGTGGCCTCGTTGTCTCCGGCGGTGAAGTTGGCTACCACGCCGAAGGCCGTATCGAACATTCCGGCGATAGCGCCGCCGTGGATGCCGCCCTTCTCGTTGATCTGCCAGTCCTGGGTGGGGAAGGCGTAGGTGACAGTCTGCGCCTCGTAATCGCAGTCCACCAGACGCGCCCGCATTTTCTCGTCAAAGCCGCCGTCGTGCAGATTCAGATAGTGCTCGGACTTCTCCCGCACCAGCCGGAGCCATGCTTGCTTCTTATCCATGCCGCCCTCTCACTTCTGGATACCGGCAATGTTCTTTGCCAGCTTTTTCTTCTCCTGAATATTCCCCTGACGGGCGATCATGATGCGCTGCGCCTGAGGAGAGCCTGCGCCGTGCATGGACTCCGTGCGGTAGCCCACAGCGGCAGCACCCAGACACATATTTTCCAGGAAGCGCATGATCCGCTGGCGATCCTCAGTGCTGACGCCCTCGCGGGCGGCGAAGTACTTGTTGCAGATCTCGCCGATGGTCTCGCCGTTGTTGCCCACCACCGTGTCGGACTTGAAGTCGGTTTCGCTGGGCATGGTGACCATCAGGCCGCCGGCAATATCCTCGGCCAGACGCACGATCTCGTAGGGGAAGCGGGTCACGTTCTGCTTGCAGACGTTGGCCAGCAGCAGGTCGATCTGATAGTTGCCTGCCTTGGTGGGGCAGCCCTCGCAGGAGCAGGCGATGCCGCAGGAGTACAGGGTCTCGTTGAGGTGGGTCATCTCGATGAGCTTGTCCTTGACAGCACTGGCCTTCTCCACGCCGTTGTACTCGGCAGCCAGCGCCGCCGCGCCGATGACCACGTCGCCCACGCCGACCTTGCAGCCGCCGTAGCTCTGGCGGTGATAACCGGCGAAGCGCTCCACGATGGTGCCGGCGAACTCATACTCGCCGTTGAGGAAGATGTACTCGTTGGGGATGAACACATGGTCCAGCACCACCAGGGCCTCCTGGCCGCCGAACTTCGCGTTGCCCACGTCGATGGACGCGTCCTCCTCCAGCTTCCGGGTATCGCAGCTCTGACGGCCGTAGATCATGTACATGCCCTCGGCGTCTGTCGGGCAGGCGAAGCTCACCGCCCAGTCCTTGTCCGCCTCGCCCATGGAGATGGTGGGCATGAAGATATGCCAGTGGGAGTTGATGGAGCCGGTCTGGTGGCACTTGGCACCGCAGACCACGATGCCGTCGGGACGGCGCTCCACAACATGAACGTACATGTCGGGATCAGCCTGCTGGCTGGGAGATTTGGAACGGTCACCCTTGGGGTCGGTCATAGCGCCGTCCACGGTGAGGTCGTTGTCCTGAACGTAGGTCAGGAACTTCTTGAAGTTCTCGTGATAGTGGGTGCCGTACTTCTCGTCGATCTCATAGGTGGTGGAGAAGACGGAGTTAAAGGCGCCCACGCAGCGCTGGAAGCAGGAAGCAGTCTTCTGGCCCAGCAGACGCTGCATCTTCACCTTGTTCATCAGGTCCTCGGTGGACTGATGCAGGTGGGTGAAGCGGTTGATGGTGTGACCGGTGAGGCTGGACTTCACGGTCATCAGCTCAGCGTACTGGGGGTCCTGAGCCAGAGCGTAGGTCATGGCCACGCAGTTGATGGAGGGACGGATCATGGGGTGGTCCACCCAGTTCTCGATCTTCTCGCCGAACATGTAGACGCGGGTGTTCAGCTTCCGCAGGGACTCAATGTATTCTTGGGGGGTCATCAATGCCATTTTTTGTTATCCTCCTAATTGATTTGGGGACTAAGGGGGGATCGCTCCCCCCTTAGAGGGATGTTTAGCCGTTAGCCAGACCCATCAGTTCTTCACGGAAGATGCGCTCATCCATGAGCTTCAGGTCATCGGCGATCTTGGGCATGAACTCCATCTGATCCAGAACCTGGGTCTGGAGGTCAATGCCGGGGGCGATCTCCACCAGCGTCACGCCCTCGGGCCGCAGCTCGAACACGGCGCGCTCGGTGATGTACAGAACGGGCTGGTGCACCTTGTTGGCGTAATCGCCGGAGAAGGTGATCTGCTCTACCTTGTTGACGAACTTCTTCTTGGCACCCTCCTGGGTGATGACCAGCTTGCCGTCCTTGCACTCGGTCTTGAGGCCCTTGGCGGTAAAGGTGCCGCAGTAAACGACCTTCTTGGCGTTCTGGGTGATATCGATGAAGCCGCCGGCGCCGGCCAGACGGGTGCCGAACTTGGAGACGTTCAGGTCGCCGTTGGGAGCGGTCTCGGCCAGGCCCAGGAAGGCCACGTCCAGGCCGCCGCCCTGATAGAAATCGAACTGGACGTTGTGGTCCAGAATGGCCATGGAGTTGGCTGCGCCGCCGAACTGGGTGCCGCCGTAGGGCACACCGGCGATGGAGCCGGCTTCCACGGTCAGAGTCATCTTGTTGGAGATGCCCTCCTCAGCGCAGACGTTGGCGATCTTCTCGGGAGCACCGGTGCCCAGGTTCACGATGGCGTCCTGAGGCAGCTCCATAGCGGCCCGGCGGGCGATGATCTTCTTGGCGTCCATGGGGATGGGGGGGATATCGTCCACGGGGATGCGGAACTCACCGGAGAGAGCTCCGTCATAGGGCATGCCCAGGCACTGGTTGTTGTCCTCGGGAGAGCCCACGACGATGGCATCCACATAGATGCCGGGGATCTTCACCAGGCGGGGGTCCAGGGTGCCGCCCTGGACGATCTTCTCCACCTGAACAATGACGATACCGCCGGAGTTCTTGGTGGCCTGGCACTGGGCGGTGACATCCAGAGGACCGATCTCGCGGTGGACGGTGCAGTTGCCGTATTCATCGGCGTAGGAGCCGCGGACCAGGCACACATTGATGGGGATGGGCTTGTAGAGCAGGCGCTCCTCACCGTCAATGTTCACCAGCTTCACCAGGTCTTCCTTGGTGCACTCGTTGAGCTTGCCACCCTCGTGACGGGGGTCTACGAAGGTGTTCAGGCCAACGTGGGTGATGGTGCCGATGTTGTGGGCGGCGATGTCGCGGTACATGTGGGTGATGACGCCCTGAGGCAGGTTATAGGCCTCCAGCTTGTTGGCCAGAGCCAACTCGCCCAGCTTAGCGGCGCGGTCCCAGTGACCGCCGACTACCCGCTTGCACATACCCTCGTGGCCGAAGTGGTCGCCGCCGGTGCCGTCCCGGTGGCCCTGGCCCGCCGCGAAGAACAGCGTCAGATCTCTGGGATGGCCCGTCTCCAGGAACCGCTTCTCCAATGCCTTGGACAGCGCCTCAGGGCAGGCGCAGCTGACAAAGCCGCCGGTGGCGATGGTATCGCCGTCGTTCACCAGCAGCGCCGCCTCCTCGGCGGTAAGCACGCGAACTTTTTTCATGCCTGACTTCCCTCTTTATATGTAATGAAATGGACGGCCTCTTGCCGGTCTGCGCTCACTTGTTCTGGAAGTGCTTCTCCTTGCGCTTCTCCAGGAAGGCGCCCATGCCCTCCTTCTGGTCCTCGGTGGCAAAGCACATGGCGAACAGCTCGTTCTCCAGGGCGATGCCGTTGTCGATGTCCATCTGCATCCCGCGGTCGATGCAGGCCTTGGAATACTTCACAGCGATGGGGGCGTTGGCGGTGAAGGACTTGGCCATCTCCACAGCCTTGTTCAGCAGCTCCTCGGCGGCATAGACCTCATTCACCAGGCCGATGCGCTTGGCCTCCTCAGCACCGATCTGCTTGCCGGAGAAGATCAACTCCTTGGCCTTGGCCACGCCCACACGGCGGGGCAGACGCTGGGTGCCGGAGAAGCCGGGGGTGATGCCCAGGCCCACCT
>ERZ779852.3882-NODE-3882-length-10209-cov-3.843214_pt1 | contig 10209 bp, 8 predicted proteins | sample MGYA00511559_ERZ779852 | MGnify/ENA primary metagenome ERZ779852 (study PRJEB29588, sample SAMEA2157977) | human gut metagenome | biome: human gut; feature: human-associated habitat; material: faeces | place: Denmark | collected 2008/2010 ...
AATGTTCTTATGCTAATTCCAGTCAATTCTGATACTTCTTTAACTGTTTTCATAAGTCCTCCTTTCCCTTTCATCGTAAACCGTTACGCTACTAGAGAGTCAAGATGTTTTTTCTATTTTATCACAAATTCAATAAAACCGCCCCTGCTTTTACAAATGAGAAATGACGCAGATAATGTTCCCACTACCTACGCCATTTCTCATTACATCTTTGAAATATTTACTCCATTTTCTTTCAACTTTTACTCCAAATTTACTCCATTTTAAAAATCTGTTACGATATTTTACGGTATTCTACGATACTTTTTCTTTAAAGAAAAATGTCAGTAAGTCTTGATTTTAAGCGAACTTTTCAATATTTCCAAGCACTTTATTCTGTTGTGAGATTTTCTCTCAAATTATTTCATTACAATATTGATAATCTTCTTCGGAACGTAGATCTCCTTGATCACATTTCCTGTCAGCTTATCAGCGATTGCCTCTTTACCTGCTGCGATTGCATCATCTTTGGAGATATCTGCCGGGATCTCGATTACAGCCTTTGTCTTACCGTTGATCTGAACCGGAATCTTGATCTCATCATCTTTCATCTCGTTCTCATCATATTTTGGCCATCCTGCATTGAAGATTGTCTCTTCATGTCCAAGCTGCTCCCACATCTCTTCTGCAAAGTGCGGTGCGAATGGAGAAAGAAGTACTGCGATTGTCTCGAGTGTCTCTTTGTCGATTCCGCCCTCTTTCTTTACAATTTCCATGAACTTGTTATTGTACTCCATGAATCCGGAGATAACTGTATTCAGGCTGAAGCTTTCAAGTCTTGTTGTGATGTCATAAACCATTCTGTGACGAAGTTTGATCATCTCTTTTGTAGGCTGAACATCCTTCTCCTTGCTTTCCATAAGGATGTTCCAGAGACGTTTCAGGAAACGGTTTACACCGTCGATTCCACGGTCATCCCACTCTGCATCCAGCTCCGGTGGTCCTACGAAGAGCTCATACATTCTCAGGGAGTCACATCCGTAATCACGTACGAGGTCATCCGGTGATACAACATTTCCTTTGGACTTACTCATCTTAATTCCGTTTTTACCTGTGATCATACCCTGATTGAACAGTTTGTGAAATGGCTCATCAAAGTCGATTGCCCCGATATCGCACAGGAATTTTGTATAGAATCTGGAGTACAGAAGGTGAAGTACAGCATGTTCTACACCACCGATGTACATATCTACCGGAAGCATCTCGTCTGCTTTTTCTCTGGAAACAAGTGCTTCTGAATTGTGGTTATCTACATAACGCAGGAAATACCAGGAGGATCCTGCCCACTGCGGCATTGTGTTAGTCTCTCTCTTGGAATCACTTCCACAAACCGGACACTTGCAGTTTACCCACTCATCAATTGCAGCAAGTGGTGACTCACCTGTTCCTGTCGGCTCGTAGGAATCTACCTCCGGCAGACGAAGCGGAAGTTCTTCTTCCGGTACCGGAACATTTCCACACTTCGGACAATGAACGATCGGAATTGGCTCTCCCCAGTATCTCTGACGTGAGAATACCCAGTCACGGAGCTTGTAGTTTGTCTTTGCCTGACCGATACCCTTCTCCTCCAGGAACTTTATCATCTTCTCCTTTGCATCCTTTACCTCAAGGCCGTTGAGGAAATCTGAGTTGATGAGCACTCCTGTTGCCACGTCTGTAAATGCAGCCTCATTTATATCTACTTCCTCGCCATCCTTTGCAACAACCTGGATGAGTGGAAGTCCGAACTTCTTTGCAAATTCCCAGTCTCTGTCATCATGTGCAGGAACCGCCATGATAGCACCTGTTCCGTAGCTCATGAGTACATAGTCTGATACGTATATAGGGATCTCCTTGCCATTTACAGGGTTGATGGCTGTGAGTCCGTCTATGCATACACCAGTCTTATCCTTTGCAAGCTCTGAACGCTCAAAGTCGCTCTTCTTCGCTGCCTGCTCACGGTATGCCTCGATGTCTGACCAGTTGCCGATCTCGTCCTTGTACTTGTCAAGGATTGGATGCTCTGGTGAAACAACCATGTATGTTACTCCGAATAATGTATCGCATCTTGTTGTATATATGCGGAGCTTGTCCTCTTTGCCCTTTACTGAGAAATCTACCTCAGCTCCTGTTGAACGTCCGATCCAGTTCTTCTGTGAAACCTTTACACGCTCGATGTAATCCACGCCGTCAAGTCCTTCAATGAGCTTGTCTGCGTAATCTGTGATCTTGAGCATCCACTCAGACTTAACCTTGCGGACAACCTCGCTGCCACAACGCTCACATACGCCATTGACAACCTCCTCATTTGCAAGACCAACCTTACATGATGTACACCAGTTGATAGGCATCTCCTTCTTGTATGCGAGACCAGCCTTGAAGAGTTTGAGGAATATCCACTGTGTCCACTTGTAATATTCAGGATCAGTTGTGTTGATCTCTCTGTCCCAGTCGAATGAGTATCCAAGTGAGTGGAGCTGCTTTTTGAATCTTGCAACATTTGTCTTGGTTACTTCCTTTGGATGGATCTTGTTCTTGATCGCATAGTTCTCTGTAGGGAGACCAAATGCATCCCAGCCCATTGGATACAGAACGTTGTAGCCCTGCATTCTTCTCTTTCTTGCTACTATATCAAGCGCTGTGTATGGTCTTGGATGACCTACGTGAAGTCCCTGTCCTGATGGGTATGGGAATTCAACTAACGCATAATACTTTGGTTTTGAATAATCATCTGTAGCAGCAAATGCCTTGTTGTCATCCCAGACCTTCTGCCACTTTCCTTCAACGACTTTGTGGTTGTATGTCTCAGCCATTTTTGAAAATGCCTCCTTGAAATTTATCTTTTCAGGCTTTATAACGCTTTTTCGCCCGATTCCTCTCTAATCTTAACTATATTAGCATATATGCTGTGTTTTTCAAACTGTTTTTTGGTATAAGCAACCCGGCTTATTCAAACACTTTCTTGATACTGTCATAATGAAGGAAGATTCCCTGCTCTGCATATTCTTTTATCTCATCCAGCGTTGCCAGTTTAAAACCATCGGTCTCCGCCTCCTGAGGCCTGATATCTATTTCCGAAAAATCTCCAGTAAACTTATAGACATCCACAAAGTAGTTGTCCTTCTCATCCGGGTTATCTCTCCTATATGTAAACTGCAAGCCTCCATCGAAATCACTTACGTCTATGCCTGTCTCTTCTATCACCTCTCGTCTGACAGCCTCTATGGATGACTCTCCTGCCTGCACTCCGCCGCCGGATACCTCCCACCAGCCTGCTGCCCACGCCTTTGTCATGACACGCTTGGTTATTAGATACTTTCCCTCTCTGTTCTGGAGCACACCGAGCACTGTGAGGTGATAATCCCCCGGCTGCATATTCCAGTCATTTCTCTTCATAGTGCGTCCTGTAGGCTGCTTGTTCACATCGTAAATATCCCAGTATTCCATCTCTACTTGTCCTCTTTCTGATTTTTATATTTGTTCTGCCCAGTAACATAATAAATGCTATTTTAAGTTTCTTCAACAATCATTCGAATTTTATGCATAATTATTTATTGCAGTTTACTATAAAACTTAAGCTGTGGTACAATTCAAACTGTTATCAAGAGATTTGACCAGCGCAGGCTGAAGGAGGAAGCATGAACGCTTATGAGGTATTTGCCAGTGTCTATGATGAACTGATGGACAACATTCCATATGATGACTGGTGCACATATATAATAGAAGTTTTGAGAAAATACGGAGTGGACGAAGGGCTCATATGTGAGCTTGGATGTGGCACCGGAGAGATAACGGAAAGGCTGGCGGATGCCGGATACGACATGATCGGTATCGACAATTCATATGAGATGCTTGAGGTGGCAAATGAAAAAAAACTTGATACAGGTCACGAATCCATCTTGTATCTCATGCAGGACATGAGGGAATTTGAGCTCTTCGGCACGGTGAATGCCATCGTATGTGTGTGTGACAGCATCAACTATCTCACTGAGCTTTCAGATATCACACATGTATTCAGGCTGGCAAATAACTATCTCGAATCAAAGGGCATATTTATCTGCGACTTCAAGACCCGCCATTATTTCAAGGATGTGGTTGCCGACAGCACCATAGCCGAGGACAGGGACGACGTGAGCTTTATCTGGGATAACTACTACGATACGGAAACCGATATAAATGAGCTGGCTCTCAGCCTGTTTCTCCCAGAATACCCAGAATCAGGCATTGAACCGGATGATGAGTGTCCTCTATACAGGAAGTATCAGGAATTCCATTATCAGCGAGGCCTGACCCTTGATGACATGAGGACATGCGTTGCTGACTCAGGCATGGAGCTCGTTGCCATGTACGATGCATTTACATGGCTGCCAGCCACAGATTCCAGTGAAAGGGTATACGTGGTTGCAAGGGAGACACACCAGGATAACAAACACTATGAATAGGCTTGTCTTATCATCATTCATAATATAAAATGGTGAAGATTGTCCAATATATCATTAATTATAATGCGATTATATATAGAGATAACCGGACAGATTTCAAAATGTAACAAAACTAATCAACATAGAATAGCGAGGTATACAACATGAGCGATCATATAATAAGAGGTATGGCGGCGAACAATCAGGTAAGATTCTTCGCCGGAACAACAAGAGATATCGTGGAGACTGCAAGATCTATCCACAACACAAGCCCTGTGGCTACAGCCGCACTTGGAAGACTGCTCACAGCAGGAGCACTTATGGGAGCACAGTGCAAGAACGAGTCCGACGTACTCACACTTCAGATCCAGTGCAACGGACCGATCGGAGGACTTACCGTAACTGCAGACGCACATTCAAGAGTCAAGGGATATGTCAACAATCCAAACGTTATCCTTCACGCAAATGACAAGGGTAAGCTGGATGTTGCCAAGGCACTTGATCTCGGCGTGCTTTCAGTTATCAAGGATATCGGTCTCAAGGAGCCTTATGTCGGTCAGACACAGCTCGTGTCCGGTGAGATTGCCGAAGATCTTACTTATTACTTTGCGACATCTGAGCAGATTCCTACATCTGTTGCCCTTGGTGTTCTCATGGAGAAGGACAACACCGTCAAACAGGCAGGCGGCTTCATCATACAGCTTATGCCATTTGCATCGGATGAGCTCATAGACGTTCTTGAGAAGAGACTTAACGAGTTTTCTTCTATCACCAGTCTCCTCGATGCGGGCAAGACTCCTCTTGACATCATCAAGGATGTATTTGAAGGATATGACGTTGTAGTGACCGATGAGTTGCCTACCGAGTGGCACTGCAACTGCAGCAAGGAGAGATACTACAATGCGGTACTCAGCCTTGGCAAAAAAGAGATCGCAAGCCTTCTCGAGGAGGGCGAGCCTATAGAGGTCAACTGCCAGTTCTGCAACTCTCATTACAAGTTCTCACCTGACGAACTCAAAGAGATGCTGCTCAAAGCGGCTGCAAAATAATCATTTTTCCGCCATTTGCCCTCATTTTTACAACATTTTTGTACATTATAATTATTGCATTGGTTTTTTCACTATGCTAGAATGTTAACCGTTGTAAAGTAGACTAAATTTGAAAGAAAGAGTGAAAATTATGAAGATAACAAGAGATGATATCAGAAATGTGGCTATCATCGCCCACGTTGACCACGGTAAAACAACACTTGTAGACGAGCTCTTAAAGCAGAGCGGTGTGTTCCGTGACAATCAGGAGGTCGCTGAGCGTGTCATGGATTCCAACGATATCGAGCGTGAAAGAGGAATCACTATCCTCTCCAAGAATACTGCCGTAACATATGGAAGCACCAAGATCAACATCATTGATACTCCGGGTCATGCAGACTTCGGCGGTGAGGTTGAGCGAGTTCTTAAGATGGTAAACGGAGTAATCCTCGTTGTTGATGCATTTGAGGGTCCTATGCCACAGACCAAGTTCGTTCTGAAGAAGGCTCTTGAGCTTAATCTTGCAGTTATCGTATGTGTAAATAAATGTGATCGTCCTGAGGCACGTCCTGACGAGGTAGTTGACGAAGTTCTTGAGCTCCTCATCGAGCTCGATGCAAATGAGGATCAGCTTGACTGCCCATTTGTATTTGCTTCTGCCAAGTCCGGTTATGCAACACTTGACTCATCCAAGCCAGGCACAGACATGAAGCCTCTGTTCGACACTATAATTGATTACATTCCTGCTCCTACAGGCGATCCTGAGGCAGGTGTACAGATGCTTGTCAGCACAATCGACTACAACGAGTACGTTGGACGTATCGGTGTCGGCAAGGTCGACAATGGTGTCCTCAAGGTAAATGAGGATCTTGTCATAGTAAATGAGCATGACCCGGACAAGCTCGAGAGGGTTCGTATCGGAAAGCTTTTCGAGTATGAGGGTCTTAACAAGATAGAGGTTAAGGAAGCACAGATAGGTTCTATCGTTGCTGTTTCAGGCATCGCAGATGTACAGATAGGTGATACTCTCTGCTCCCCTGAGAATCCTGACCCAATTCCTTTCCAGAAGATTTCTGAGCCAACCATCGCCATGACATTCATGGTAAATGACTCTCCTCTCGCAGGCAAGGAAGGTAAGTTCGTAACATCAAGACATCTCCGTGAGAGACTTTTCAGAGAGCTGAACACAGATGTCAGCCTCCGAGTTGAGGAGACTGACACAACTGAGGCTTTCAAGGTTTCAGGCCGTGGTGAGCTTCACCTGTCAGTCCTCATCGAGAACATGAGACGTGAAGGTTATGAATTTGCAGTAAGTAAGGCTGAGGTTATCTACAAGGAAGATGAGCTCGGACATAAGCTTGAGCCATTTGAGATCGCTTATATAGATGTTCCTGACGAATTTGCAGGTACTATCATCAACATGCTGAACCAGAGAAAGGGTGAGCTTCAGGGAATGGCTCCTACAGGAAATGGAACCACAAGACTTGAGTTCTCTGTTCCATCCCGTGGACTTATCGGATTCCGTGGTGACTTCATGACAGCTACTAAGGGTACAGGTATCATCAACACAACATTTGACGAGTATCTTCCATACAAGGGTGACATGAGCTACCGTTCAAAGGGATCACTCATCGCATTCGAGTCAGGTACTTCGATCACATATGGTCTTTTCAACGCACAGGAGCGTGGAACACTGTTCATCGGACCTGGTGAGCAGGTTTACGCCGGTATGGTTGTAGGTGAGAATCCTCGTGCTGAGGACATGGAGGTCAATGTCTGCAAGAAGAAGCAGCTTACCAACACACGTTCTTCAGGATCAGATGATGCTCTCAAGCTTTCACCTCCAAAGGTGATGAGTCTTGAGCAGGCTCTTGACTTCATCGACACTGATGAGCTTCTGGAGATCACACCAAAGTCATTCAGAATCCGTAAGAAGATTCTTGACCATACTCTCCGTTACAGAGCCAACAGGAAATAAGGACGGACGAAAAGTCCTTTGAGATAGTGAAGCCCGTACACTGTAAGGATGTGGATCCATCACGGGATATACAACAAAAGCAGAGACAGTTCACACATTCTTTGTGTTTTGTGTGAGTTGTCTCTGCTTTTTTTGTGCGTAAAACTGTATCTTTTTTGCTTGTTTTCCTCTGAATGATACAACTTTTCTGTTTTTTGTATCTTTATGGCTTTTTCTTTATGTTTGCGATAATTTTGTGACCTTTTACCTCCTTGTCACGGCGTCTATTGGTCTTAGTTTTGAGGCCCATCTTGCTGGGAAATAGCCTGCTGCCACTCCGAGGATCACGGAGCCGAGGACTCCGGCCAGTGCAAGCCACCATGGGATCATGGCTATCTGGGTTCCTTTTGCAAGGTTGAACATGGAGACGGCGGCTTTATTCACCACTATTCTCACTCCGTAGGAGGATAATACTCCGAGGACGCCTCCGACAAGTCCTATCACTGCGGCCTCCATGAGGAACAGAAGTCTGAGCTCGTCTATGTCGCAGCCGAGGACCTTCAATATACCGATCTCGTTTACCCGGTCGAATACAGAGGTCGTCATGGTGTTGCTTATTCCTATGACAGCCACAATAAGTGCTATCATTCCGATTCCGCCGAGAAGAAGCTGTATCATCTTGAGGTACTTCTGTATCGTGTCCAGATATTCCTTGGAATTCTCTGTCTGATACCCCATGTCCTGAAGCTTTTTTACCATCGCATCGACGTTATTTATATCATCTACGATCACCACCGCTGATGTGTAGACAAATTCACGGTAGCTGTTGCCATTGCCATCCACCGGCTGACCGTAAAGCTTGCCATCGGCGCTGACCTTTCTGAGCAGGCTTTTCAGTGAATCCATATCACAGTATATCGTCTGAGACTTCTCGCTGTAGCTGTCAGAGATGTCCAGCGATTCGTCAGACTCTTCATCCTGAACTGCACTGTCATAAGAAGTGTCAGCAGAAGCATTGTCAGAGCTGTTATCCGTATCTCCATCAAATAAAACCCCGGCGAGTTTCAGTTTGAATATCCTGTCACTTTCACCGCTCCATCCGACGGTCGTGTCAAATCTCTTTCCGACAAGGGATTCAATACTCTTCTTCTCTCTCTTCTCGTAACTGTCAAATGTCTTTTGATTGAAGAACATTTTGCCCACACTGCCGCCCGAGATCAGTTCAGGTGTCCCATGTGAAGAATTGCTGTTTTCCCCATAGGCCAGACTCCAGCCATCAAGCTCATTTCCCGGCACACCCACAAGATTGCCAAAGTATTCATACTCCCCATACTTCATACTCACAGGCACCTCATACAGAGGATAACAACCATCCACATTTGCAAGATCTGTCAATGTAGATATCGTTCTGTCCGTTATCATTCGATCCTTATGCTTACTTCCGGTCTCACTGTATATCGTTATCTGGTTGACACTTCCACTTGCAACCGCAGAATCTATCATCTCGTTCTTGACTCCGATTCCCACAGCCAGAAGTGCTACAACCGATATAACACCTATCATCACGCCGAGAACGGTGAGAAATGTTCTGATCTTTCTTCTCTTCATATTCATAAGACACAAATGCCATATCCACCCCATACAATCTATCTCCTTATAAACTCTCTCCCCGTGACCGGAATCTAAAATTCATCAAGAATCTCCTTTTTTCTCCTGTGCTTTTTTATCGCACATATACAGAACAGAGCTATCACTATAACCACAGCAATTACACCATATAACACCTTTTTATCACTGCTTTTTGTGCTGTCCTTTATCTTCTCTACATTGTCATACACCGGAGATTCCACAGTCGCCTTGAAATTCCCCTCAATCGTCGTCTCATTCCCCTCTTTGTCCTCATATGTAACTATCACCTTTGACATATCACCGCTCGCAGCAGTCGTCGCCACGGCATTCGTGAGGATATCTATGCTTCCGCTCTTTCCAGACTCTATATTGCCTATATACGTCTCAATCTCCTCCACACTTCCCAACAAGCAATTTTCAACCGACGCACCGCAGGACGGGAGGGCGAAAATACGGAAAAGGGTACTCTTTTCCTATGCTTGCTAAGAAAGTTTTTTCCTCACTTATCACTACAACGGAACTCCCAGTATGCCAAAAAGCGCAAAAGAAAAACGCCGCAATTCTGCGACGCTTCATTCACTTTATGCAGACAAAAACGAGGGAACTTTATTCCCCCGTCCTGTCATTGTTGGCTTCCTCTATGCCTTTTGCAGTAGCAGACATGATTTTTAAGTCTGTTTCGCTCATTGTGTCAAGCATGGTATCGAGCTGACGGCGGCGTGTGGACTTCTCCTGTTCCCGTTCCGGGAAAAAGAACTGGTCTACTGATACGTCAAGCAGGGTTACAAGCTCATACAAAATCTGTAAACTTGGGTGCTGCCCGCTGTTCTCAATGGACGCGATATATCGGGGCGCAATATTCAGCGTGTCGGCTAACTGATTGCGTGATATTCCCTTTGCTTTTCTTGCTGCTTTAATGGCTTGTCCGAAAGCCTTAAAATCAAATTTCTCTTTACTCTGCTTCATAATCATTTCACCCAGTTACATTTTACCGTTCACCTTTCTTTCAAGATATGAGTACACATATCATAGTATTGATAGTAATAGAGCATAAAACGTGCAGAGTAAGGTTGCTATCACTCATACTGCCATATATAATATCTAATGACATCGAAAATTAAAGAAATTGATTAGAAATAGATTTTTGTTTGATAAT
>ERZ779852.3886-NODE-3886-length-10194-cov-6.505671_pt1 | contig 10194 bp, 7 predicted proteins | sample MGYA00511559_ERZ779852 | MGnify/ENA primary metagenome ERZ779852 (study PRJEB29588, sample SAMEA2157977) | human gut metagenome | biome: human gut; feature: human-associated habitat; material: faeces | place: Denmark | collected 2008/2010 ...
GCAGCGGAGCAATGAAAGCCCCAGTGGGGCTTTTAAGCGACCGAACGGTCTTGCGTTAGCAAGATGGAGGGGCCTCCGCCCCGACAAGTGACCATAAAAGAAAAATACCGCCCATGCAGCGCAGCGATGGATTTTGTCGGGTGAAGTAAGCGGCAAAATGAATCGGGTGTGTTGCGGGACGGTAAGTTCTTTCGTGGACTTTTCCTCACGGAAGTGGTGGGTCTCACGGTGATAACCAACCACTTTCTGTGGCTGTGTTCAAAATGAACACGACCACATTTTGTGGGTGGTTTCAAACCAATCCACAAAGACGGTGGGATTTACAGAAAAAATACTACTGTATGTGAAATTCGTCAAGAGGGTTTTAGAAAATCCCTATTCTCACACTCATCCACCCTATCATGTGGGAAACCACGGACATGATCTTGTGATCATGATTTCTCCCAAAATGCTGACCCCAAATGAATACGATGTGTTTTTCAACTTTCTGGAAAACACGGTGATGAAAAACGCATACTGACAGTAAAACCGCTCCGAGCGTTCTGCCCGGAGCGGTTTTGCGTCAGCAGTATTTATGCAGAATGGTCATAGATGGAGGGAGAAGTCATGCGTCCTTGCACAGCTTGGTCAATTCTTGGATGGCGGCATCCTCGTCCGGGCCATCGGCAGCGATGGTCACGGTCTCGCCGCACTTCACGGCCAGACCCATTACGGCAAAGATCTTCTTCATGTCGGCGACTTTGCCGTTCTTAGTCATAGTGACTTTGCTCTCAAAGCCTTTGGCAGCTTTGCTCAGGATACCGGCGGGACGGGCGTGCAGACCTTCTTTGTCCTGAATGGTGATATCGATGCTCTTCATAAAAATCTCTCCTTTTTGGAATCGTTATTGTAAGTGCTCCAGCACATAGTTCATATCGGAAGTGGTCTTGAGCTGTTCCAGCGCATCCTCGTCTTCCAAAATCTCGCAGACATTGCCCAGCAGGTCAAGATGGTCGTTGCCGACACCGGCAATGCCGAACACGAGGTAGGCTTTTTCATCGCCGAAGTCCACGCCCTGCGGATATTGCAGCAGGACAACGCCGGACTTTTTAACGGTGCCCTTCTTCTGGCTGGTGCCGTGGGGAATGGCTACACCCATGCCCATGTAGGTGCTCACCAGCTTTTCGCGCTCCACCATGGCATCGGCGTAACTGTCATCCACATAGCCCCGCTTTGCCAGCAGCGCACCGGCGGCACGGATGGCCTCCTCCTTGGTGACGGAGGGCAGACCCAGCTGGATGTCCTCCGCCTGGATCTTCATCACGGAATCGTTGGCTTTGGAAGCCTCGGTCACGGCAGCCGCCAGAGGGGCTACGGCTGCATTGCGCAGGTCGGATACGATCTCCTCATTGGCGGCAGCTTCGGCCTTGGCATCCAGTGCCGGGGAAGTGGAGGTCAGTGCGTTGTACAATGCGTCCAGATGCGGATCTGCAAGGAAGTTATCCAATGTAACAAGCTGTGCCTGCGGGGCGCACTTGGCGGCGCGGTCAGCCAGAACGCGCTGGCAGACCACCACGTCCGCGTCGGCGGGGATGGTATCCACGCTGGAGTTGGTCACGGTCAAGTCGGGGCGCTCCGCCTTAATGCGGTTGTGGAACTTGGTAGCACCCATGGCGCTGGAACCCATACCGGCATCGCAGGCAAAGACGATCTTGCGGATCTGGCCGACATTCACGGCAGTAGGCTCGGGGATCTCGCCCTTAGCCTGTGCCTTCATCTCCTTCATTTCGTTCTGGGCATCGGTCAGGCTCTTGGTGTGACCGGAGGTCGCTTTCAGAATGACCGAGGACAGGATAAAGGAGACTGCACCGGCGATGACAACGCCCAGCAGAACGGTGAGAATGGAATCCCGGGGAGCCATTGCCATGTAGGCGATGATGGAACCGGGAGAAGCAGGACCGGACAGACCTGCACCGGTCATAGAGTAGAACAGGATGGCACAGAAGTTGCCCACGATGGGGGCGATGATGATCACGGGGTTCATCAGGATGTAGGGGAAGTAGATCTCGTGGATGCCGCCCAGCAGGTGGATGATCACAGCTCCGGGAGCGGACTGGCGGGTGGTGTCGTCCTTGCAGAAGAAGCAGTAGGCCAGCAGGACACCAAGACCGGGACCGGGGTTGGCTTCCAGCATATACATGATGGAACGACCGGTCTCAGCAGCCTGACTTGCACCGATGGGGCTGAAGATGCCGTGGTTGATAGCGTTGTTCAGGAACAATACCTTTGCAGGCTCAATAAAGATGGACACCAGCGGCAGCAGGCTGTGCGCCACAAGGAAGTCCACACCGGCGGTCAGCACGGTGAGGATGGCAGTCATGAACGGGCCGATGACGTAGTAGCCGAGGATGGCCAGCAGCATACCCAGAATGCCGATGGAGAAGTTGTTGACCAGCATCTCGAAACCGGCGGGGATATGGCCTTCCACCTTCTTATCGAACTGCTTGATGACCCAGCCGGCCAGAGGACCCATGACCATGGCGCCCATCAGCATGGTGTAGTCCGAGCCGCAGATGCAGCCCACCACGGCGGCGCTGGCTGAAAGCATCGGGGTCAGCCGCCGCACCGTGCTGCGGGAGCTGCCCGCTGTGGAGCAGTGGATGCAGGCTGCCGGGGCGCATTTTGTGCGGAATCCCGGCAAGGGTCTGCTGCTGGATGAAGCGCCGGAGCGGCGAGACGCACTGCGCACCCAGCTGAACAGCGGCGACAGGAAAGAACTTTCCCGCGCAGAGCGGCGGCAGCAGCTTTTGACAAGGCTGCTCAGCGAGCAGGAGCCCTGCAAAACAGCGGTACTGGCACGGGCGCTTGGCGTTTCGGAAAGCACGCTGTCTGCGGACTTGGATGAACTTGAGACCAGGCTACACCCCTACCGGGTGGAGATGTTCCGCCGCCCCGGCGTGGGGGTCTGGCTGCAGGGGGATGCTTCTTCCTACCGGAGGGTGGTGTCTGCTCTGCTGCGCAGCAGTATGCCGGAAAAGGAACTGGCAGAGGTGCTCTGCGGACGGATGCCGGAAAACGAGATCTTCTCGACCCTGCTGGATACAAAAACGGCCGAAAAGGTCTGGGCGGTTTTGCAGCAGTTTGAACAGGAAGAGCAGATCCATCTGCCGGATGCAGGTTTTCTGGCGCTGGCGATCCATTGCACCCTGACCATTCAACAGCTGCGGCAGGGCGGCGACAAGGGCAGTGCCCCCAGAGGGCTGCGCCCGGCGGGCAATCATGCTGCCCGGCTGGTGACGGCGCTGAACCGCGCCTTCGGGCTGACCCTGCCGCCTGAGGAAGCGCAGTATCTGGAACTGTATCTCGCTGCTTATCTGGGTGCGGAGGATCCTTGGGGCAGTGCGCAGGAGATGGAGCTGCGGAATCTGGAAGCCGCCCTTATCCGGGAAATGGAAAAGGCGCTGCACACAGACCTTTCCGGTTACACCTCTCTGCGGGATGACCTGTACTGCCACCTGCGCCCCATGCTGCTGCGGGTGGAGCAGAACATTCGTACCGAAAACCCCCAGCTGGACACCATCCGCACTGCCTACCCCGGCCTGTGGAAAGCCACCCGCGCCGCCTGTGATGCGGTGCAGCAGCAATTCGTCTTGCCCGCCATCTCGGACGACGAAGCGGCCTACCTTGCCATGCACTTTGGCGCAGTGCTGGAACAGAATGCCATGTTCCGGCTGCGGCTTCGGGTGGTAGTGGCCTGTCCGCTGGGAATGGGCTCCAGCCGCTTTCTGGCTTCCCGGCTGGGAAACGAGTTTCCCTCTTTGCAGGTGGAGGGGTGCTGCTCGGTGCGGGAGCTGAACACTGCCGACCTGCGTCTGGATACTTTTGAACTGCCGGAGATCAAGGACGATGAGATCCTGGTCAAGGTCGTTTCCGATAGCATCTGCATGTCTACTTACAAGTGCGCCATCCTCGGTACTGCTCACAAGCGTGTGCATCCGGATGTAGCCGAGCACCCCGCCATCATGGGTCACGAGTTCGCCGGTGATATCGTCAAGGTGGGCAAGGCGCATCAGGACAAGTTCAAGCCCGGCATGAAGTTCACCCTGCAGCCCGCCCTGAACTACAAGGGCACCATGTGGAGCCCCGGCTACTCCTACGAGTTCTTCGGCGGCGACGCCACCTACTGCATCATCCCTGCCGAGGTCATGGAACTGGGCTGCCTGCTGGAGTACAAGGGCCGTGCTTACTACGAGGCTTCTCTGGCCGAGCCTATGAGCTGTTCCATCGGTGCTTTCAACGCCGCCTACCACACCAAGATGGGTGTGTACCATCACGATATGGGCATCAAGAAGGGTGGCAAGCTGGCGATTCTGGCCGGTGCAGGCCCCATGGGTCTGGGTGCTCTGACCTACGCACTGCACCGTGATGTGCGCCCCGGCATGGTGGTGGTCACCGATATCAACGAGGATCGTCTGGCCCGTGCGGAGTCCCTCTTCCCCCCGAAGGAGGTCAAGGAGAAGGACGGCATCGACCTGTACTTCGTCAACACCGCCAACATGGCAGACCCCGCTGCCGAGCTGCGGGAGCTGACCGGCGGTACCGGCTTTGATGATGTGTTCTGCTACGCCCCCATCGCGCCGGTGGTGGAGCTGTCCAGTGCTGTGCTGGGTCGTGACGGCTGCCTGAACTTCTTTGCAGGCCCCACCGACAAGCAGTTCAGCGCCAAGATGAACTTCTACGATGTGCACTACAATTCTACCCATGTCATGGGCACCACCGGCGGTAATACCGCCGACATGATCGAGTCGCTGGAACTGACCGCCGCTAAGCGCATCGATCCGGCTGTGATGGTCACCCACATCGGCGGTCTGAACGCCGCTGCCGAGACCACCCTCAACCTGCCCAAGATCCCCGGCGGCAAAAAGCTGATCTACACCCACCTGACCATGCCCCTCATCGCCCTGACCGATCTGCGTGCCAAGGGCGAACAGGACAACGACCCCCGCTATACCGCACTGGCTGACATCGTGGATGCCCACAACGGCCTGTGGTGCCCGGAAGCAGAGGAATATCTGCTGGCAAACTTCAACCCGGAGGACTAAGCAGAACGTGCCATGGGACAGGACAAACGCAGACAGGAGGAATCCCCCATGGAACAACGCCGCAATCAGATCGTGGAGCTGGTGAACCGCAAAGGCAGCATTAGCTTTGCCCAGCTCAAGGAAGCTTTCCCTTCCGTTTCGGAAATGACCCTGCGCACCGACCTGAAAGCACTGGATGAAGCCCGCCGTGTGGTGCGGGTGCATGGCGGTGTCAAGTCGGTGGAGCAGGTGGTAGGCACAGACGACCTGCTGAGCCGCCGTGCCGCCCGCAATGCCGAAGCAAAGCAGATCATTGCCGAAAAAGCCGCTGCTCTGCTGCGCCCCAACACCACTCTGTTTCTGGATTCCGGCAGCACCGCCACAGCAGTGGCCCGGTGCATCCCGGATCAGCCCATGCTCATCTACACCAGCGGCCTGAGCTGCGCCATGGAGCTGGCAAAGCTGGAAAAGCCCAATGTATCCCTGCCGGGCGGCAGCCTGAACCGGTTCAGCCTGAGCGTCTGCGGTGCACAGAGCATCCAGACGATGGAGGGCATCAACTTTGATCTGCTGCTGCTGGGCGTGACCAGTTACAGCCCGGAAACCGGTTTTACCTGCGGCGTAGAGGATGAAGCACGGCTCAAGCAGACCGTGCTCCGCCGCTGTGAGCAGAAAGCCGTGCTGCTGGATTCCTCCAAGATCGGACTGAAAAGCACATTCCACATCTGCGAGCTGTCCGATATTGATATTGTGATCTCGGACGGAAAGCTGCCCGTAGAATTTTTACAGGCCTGCCGGAACGCAGGCGTAACAGTACTATAAAAGGAGCGTTATTATGAAGATCATCCGCGCAAAAGATTATCAGGATATGTCCCGCAAAGCGGCCAACATCATCTCCGCACAGGTCATCATGAAGCCGGACTGTGTACTGGGTCTTGCCACCGGCGGCACCCCGGTGGGCACTTATGCCCAACTGGTGGACTGGTACAACAAAGGCGATTTGGATTTCTCCGAGGTCACTACTGTCAATCTGGATGAGTACCGCGGCCTGCCTAAGGAGCATCCCCAGAGCTACTGGTATTTCATGAACGAGAACCTGTTCAGCAAGGTGAACATCGACCCGGCCAAGACCAACCTGCCGGACGGCACCAATCTGGACACCGCCGCCGAGTGTGCCCGTTACAACGGTATCATCCACAAGCTGGGCGGCATCGACCTGCAGCTGCTGGGCATCGGCCCCAATGGTCATATCGGCTTCAATGAGCCGGGCGAAGCCTTTGAGCTGGAGACCCACTGCATCGACCTTGCGCCCACTACCATCGAAGCCAACAAGCGCTTCTTTGACGGCAACGAGGCCCTTGTCCCCAAACAGGCATACACCATGGGCATCAAGACCATCATGCAGGCACGCAAGGTGCTGGTGGTAGCCAACGGTAAAGCCAAGGCACAGGCCGTCAAGGACGCCGTGACCGGCCCTGTGACCCCTGCCTGCCCCGGCAGCATCCTGCAGCTGCATCCGGACTGCATCCTTGTGGCAGACGAGGAAGCACTGAGCCTGCTGTAAACTCCCAAAGCCAACTTCTTCATTTACCATAACTTTGCTTAAGATCCAACCAAAGCACAGAAAGGGCCGGACTCGTTGCACGGGTTCGGCTCTTTCTGTCAGAAATAAGATTTATCTTGCTATCTTACGCAAAGAGCAACTCCAAAAGAGCCGTCATGGAGATGGTGGGTTCGCCTGCTGCGGGATTTACGCTGAAAATACGCTGAAAAGAGGTCACCCCGATCGGTGGCCTCTTTTTTGCTGCCGCGAACTGTCTGGCTGCGGCAGCGGATAACAGCAATGTCCATTGCGCTTTGTTTTGCCCGGATGCGCACCCGCAGAAAGCTCTCCCTCGTCAAACTGCCCAAAATACGCCCTTAAAAGTTTACTTGACGCAATTCTCAAATCAATATATAATTGGGTCAGAAACCAATCATAGAAAAGGATGATTCCCAATGGCGCGCAGATACGACAGCAAAGAAGCAAAACGGCGAATCCTGACCGCCTGTGTCCGGCTTTTTCTGGAAAAAGGCTACACGAACACCAAGGTTGCAGAAATTTTAAAGGAAGCAGATGTTTCTGCCGGGTCGTTCCAGAATATTTTCCGCACCAAGGACGGCGTGCTGACCGAGCTGATCGGCATGATGTTCAGCAGGCAGTTCGGTGCGGTAAGGCCGCTGGCGGCAAACGCCCCCTCGCCGGTGTACCTCTACGCGGTGGAAACGGCTTTGCAGCTGGCGGTGACCGAGCTGAGCGAGAATCTGCGGGATATCTATGTGGAAGCGTACACCTTCCCCGCCACGGCAGAGATCATCCACCGCAGCACCACGGCGGAGCTGCAGGCGGCGTTCAGCGCGTATCTGCCCGGGTGCGCCGAGTGCGATTTCTACGAGATGGAGCTGGGCACGGCTGGCATGATGCGCGGCTACATGGCACGGCGGTGCGACCCCTACTTTACGCTGGAGCGCAAAATACGGCGCTATCTGAGTATGAGCCTGAGTGCGCTGCAGGTCCCCGCGCAGGAGCGCGAGCAGGTCATCGCTTTTGTGGCGGAGATCGATATGCTTGCCGAGGCGCGGAAGGTGGTAGATGCCGTGCTTGCATCGCTGTCCGTGCAGTTTGATCTGAAAGGATAACAAGGTTTGATGACAAGGAGGGAGTAACATGAAAAAATGGCTGATCCGGTGTTTGACGGTGCTGGCAATGGTGTGCCTGATACCGGGGATCGTGTTAAACGCTAAAGCGGAAAGCTTGTACTGTCGCTACTGTGATAAGTTTACAGACTGTGAGATCCTTGGATACAAAGAATATGATTCGAGATTTCATACGCTCCATATAAAATGCAAGAGCTGCAAAATGGAGAACGACGTTATTGATTCAACTTATTCGAAGCATTCCGGCGGCACCGAAACGCCCACCTGCACCACAGGCAAAACCTGTGCCTTATGCGGCGCGAAATACGGCATTCTCGGTCACGACTGGGGCGCGTGGACGCCTAACTACGCCAGCAACGGCACGCACACCCGCAGATGCAAGCGCTGCAACGCAGAAGAGACTGGAAGCTGCAGCGGCGGCTACGCGACCTGCGACACTCTGGGAATGTGCAATACTTGCGGAGGGAGTTACTACGGCGGTCACGCATGGGGCGAGTGGTCATCCGCCGGCAACGGCACGCACACCCGCAGCTGCACGAACTACTGCCGCGAAGTTGATACTGCAAAGTGTACCGGTGGCAAAGCAACCTGCAGCGCCAAAGCGGTCTGTGAGGTGTGTGGTGGGGAATACGGCGAAAAAGACCCAAATAACCATGATCTGGTGCAGCACGCAGCAAAAGCCCCTACCTGCACCGACATTGGCTGGGATGCTTACGAAGCCTGCTCCCGCTGTGACTATACCACCTATGCAGAGCTGCCCGCGCTGAACCATGATTATCAGGCTGTTACCGTAGAGCCTACCTGTGAAGCAGACGGCTATACCATCTTTACTTGCAGCCGCTGCAAAGACAGCTACACCGCAGACCCGACGGATCAGCTGGGACACCAGTTCGGTGCATGGTCCCCGAACGGAACCGGCTCTCAGAGCGCCAGTTGTCTGCGAGATGGCTGCGCGCACACTGGCAGCACGGATTGCCGGAAGTTTACTTTCCGCACTGCGGAAGGCGAAACCCTGACCTTCTGCCCCGTGTGCGGGCAGGCAGAAAACGCCGCGCAGCTGGAAAAGATCGAAGCCGCAACGGCGTGGGCTAACAGCGGCAGTCTTTCTGCGGAGGATGTGACCGCACGGACGAATGGGGAATACCTGAGTGTGGCCTTTGAAACCGCAGGCAGCCTGACGCAGCCCACCGGCCGGGTAAGGCTCGCGCTGCCCGCCGGATTGCTGGAAGGCAAAACGCTTGTGCGCATTGCCCCGGACGGCACACAGACGGAGATGCCTTTTGAAACAGAGCGCGGAACGATCATCCTTACGCTGGATTTTGCAAACAGCGCGCTGCCCGTAATGCTCTTCCGGCTGGTACCCCAGCCCACCGCCCTCTGAACGCTTTTACAGCGCGCAAACGATAAACCATAAAATGCCCGCCCACCGTGGTTTTCCACAGGTGGGCGGGCATTCTTTTGTGCCTTTTGGGGCATAAAAATACCCCCGGAGGATGCAGCGTTTTTTACGCTGTCTACTCTGGGGGCAGGATAGCAAGCGCTGCGCGGCAGCTCCCGGAAGCGGACACTGTCTTGCTGAAAAAGCACTTCCTAGCGCTGCTCCTCCGGCGGGCAGCAGCTCTCCCGGGGGATGAGCTTATGCGGCACGATGATCTTTGTGGCCAGAAGGTTCGGGTTCTCGATGTGGTTGATGGTCTGGCTGGCAGCCTCCATGCCCAGCTGGTAGGGGTTGACGTCCACGGTGGTCAGCTGTGGGCTGCCCTGCCCTTTGTGCGGATGCCCCCCTTGGCAAACCGGACGGGATTGCGCTATAATAGAGCCGTAACAGTTCCACAAAGGTGTGGTAAGGGAGGTGCGGTCATGATCCGGGTGGCGATCGTAGAGGACGACGCGGAGGTGCAGGGGGTATTGCAGGAGTATGTCCGGCGGTATACCCGGCAGTACGGGACAGAGTTTGAAGTGACGGTCTTTGCGGACGGCGTGGATATTCTGGAGGATTACCGCGCGGTCTACGACATTATTTTTCTGGATGTGGAGATGAAGCATCTGGACGGCATGACCACGGCAGAGCGCATCCGGCAGATGGATGCAGACGTCATCCTGATCTTCATCACCAATATGGCGCAGTACGCCATCCGGGGCTACTCGGTGGGAGCGCTGGACTATGTGCTGAAGCCGGTGCCCTACTTTGCCTTTTCGCAGCAGCTGCTCAAGGCCGTTTCCCGGCTGGAAAAGCGGGCAAAGCACTACCTGACCGTGCCGGTGGAGGGCGGGCTGCGCCGTCTGGACACCGCAAGCATCTATTACTTGGAAAGCGAGGGGCACCGGGTGCACTTTTACACCGACGAGGGCGATTTTTCCGCCCCCGGCGCCCTCAAGGCCTTTGAGGAAAAGCTGGCAGACTGCCCCTTTGCCCGCTGCAACAGCGGCTACCTTG
>ERZ779852.3899-NODE-3899-length-10159-cov-4.988816_pt1 | contig 10159 bp, 8 predicted proteins | sample MGYA00511559_ERZ779852 | MGnify/ENA primary metagenome ERZ779852 (study PRJEB29588, sample SAMEA2157977) | human gut metagenome | biome: human gut; feature: human-associated habitat; material: faeces | place: Denmark | collected 2008/2010 ...
GGTGCGATGCCGCAGACCTCGGTCATGTAGCCCAAGCGGGTGATCAGCACGGTGGTCTTGCCGCTGCCCGGCACCGCCAGCAACAGCACCGGGCCGTCTACGGCCGCAACGGCGGCCCTCTGCTGGGGATTCAGCGCCGCCATGTGGGCGGTCTCAAACGCGGTTTTCTCCATGGCGGCCTCCTTTCTGCGGCGTTGGGTGTTAGCGGGGCGGGCAGCCCGCGCCCCTGTCAATCGACTTATTCTACCACATTTTATCCGCAAAAGCAAAACCTGCCCGGTGTGCCGGGCCCCGAATTTGTCAAGGCTGCAAACTGTCAAAACCTGCCGGTTTTTGACCGCGGTATTTTGGCATACCAAGGTATTGGATAAACCTGCGGGCTGTGGTACAATATGTGTACTAATGAATTTCTCCCTTTACCAAAGGATGTCATACATGAAACAGAACCGTTTAAATATACGCTGCACCGAGGATTACGCGGTGCTGTACTGGGATAAGCCCGCCGCTGCGCCGCGCGGGGCGGAGTACACGGTCTCCCTCAACGGCGAGGCCATCGGCCGCACCGACAAGACCCATTTTACGATCGAGGGTCTGTCCTACGGAAGCACCTTCCGTGTGGATGTGGTCAGCGGCAGCTATTGCGTCGGCTCCGCCACGCTGCAGTTCGGGCAGGAAAAGCACCGAATCGACATTACCGCTGCGCCCTACTTCTGCCGCGGTGACGGCCAGCTGCTGAACACCGACAATCTGCAGCGCGCCATCAACGACTGCGGCCCGGACGATATTCTCTATATCCCGGCGGGTGATTTTTTGACCGGTGCGCTGCGGCTGCACAGCGATCTTGAAATCTACCTTGCCAAGGGCGCTGTGCTGCAGGGCACCGCCAACATCCATGACTACGCCCCGCGCATCCCCAGCCGGTTTGAGGGGATCGAGATGCGCTGCTATTCCAGCCTGCTCAACGCCGGTGAGCTGAACCACAAGACCGGGCCGAACTGCCGCAACATCATCATCCGCGGCAAGGGCGCGATCTGCGGCGGCGGCCAGACGCTGGCCCGCAAGATCATCGAGGATGAGCGTGCGCGCATCAAGAGCTTCCTCGATGACAATAAAGAACTGGTCGAAAGCTGCGAGAACAGCGACACGATCCCCGGCCGCGTGCGTCCCCGCCTTATCAACCTGAGCAACTGTGAGAATGTCTGGATCAGCGGCGTCACCCTCAAAAACGGCCCGTCGTGGAATGTCCACATGATTTACTGCAACAATATCCAGACCGACCACTGCACCTTTGTATCGGAGGGCGTCTGGAACGGTGACGGCTGGGACCCCGACTCCTCGACGAACTGCACACTCTTTGCCAGCGAGTTCTTTACAGGGGACGATGCCGTGGCCATCAAGAGCGGCAAGAACCCCGAGGGTAATGAGATCGGCCGCCCCTGCACCCACATCCGGGTGTTTGACTGCCGCAGCGACTGCGGCCACGGCATCTGCATCGGCAGCGAGATGAGCGGCGGCGTGGAGGATGTGCAGATCTGGGACTGCGACCTTGCAAACTCGCTGTCGGGCATCGAGATCAAGGCCACCCCCAAGCGCGGCGGCTATGTGCGCGGCGTAACCGTGCAGGACTGCATTGCGCCCCGTGTCATGCTGCACAGTGTTGCCTACAACGATGATGGCACCCCCGCCGAAACGCCGCCGAAGCTCAGCCATTGCTTCTTTGAGCGGCTGACCCTGACCGGCGAAGTGCTGGACCATGACCGCAGCCGGCACGATGCCGCCCCGCTGGAGATTGCCGGCTTTGACACGCCCGGCTATGCGGTGGAGGATATCGTCTTTAAGGACATCACGATCCAAAAGCCGTCCGTGACCCTGCCGCTGCGCCTGTGCCGCGGCATCACGCTGAGCAATATCAGCTGCGTGGAGCCCTGATGCCCGCATTTGTAAACAATTTTTAAAAACACACCGCACCCCCTTGCATCGCTGTGCAGGGGGGTGTATTATTATCCCATTCCAATTATTAACATATGATAACTATTAACAGGAGGTGTGCAATGCCTGACATCGAAAACACCGACCTTGGCTGGCTGATCCAGTTCCTCGGCCGTGTCAACACTCTGGGCAAGCGCGGGATGCGCGCAGCACTGGCCAGCCAGCCGCGCTGCCGCCTTGGTATGCTGGAGCATCTGCATTTCCAGATCGAGCAGTCCGGGCAGGACGGCAGCATCTATGTGTCTGAGCTGGCCCGCGCAATGCGCCAGCCGATGCCCGCCGTCTCACGCGGGCTGCGCCTGCTCGAGCAGGACGGCCATATCCTGCGTGAGACTGACCCCAATGACCGCCGCAAAACGCTCGTGCGCATCACCCCGGAAGGGGAGCAGGCCCGCCTTGCGGGGGAGCAGGCCATCAGCGGCTACTTTTCCCGCGTTATGGCGCGGCTGACCCCGGAGGAGCTGGCCCAGATGGTGGCCCTGAAGGACGCCTTCCTCGCCGCCATCGTGGCCGAGAACGATGCCTTGGAGCAAGACCTTGCAAACAGGAAAGGAGACCCCGCGCATGATCAAGATATTTAAGCAGCTGGGGCGTCACTGGGCGGCCTGCATCGCCGTGGTGGCGCTGCTGTTTGTACAGGCCTACTGCGACCTGAGCCTGCCCGACTACACCAGCAAGATCGTGGACATCGGCATCCAGCAGGGCGGCATTGAAAGCCCTGTGCCCGAGACCGTCCGCGACACGACCCTGCAGGCACTGGAGTTGCTTATGACCGAGCAGGACGCCGCGCTGGCCGAACAGTGGTACAGTGCCCCCGATGCCGACGGTGTGCGTACCCTCTCTCACGATGCCACCGCTGCCATGTCGGAACTGGAAAACGCGTTTGCCACGCCTGACATTGTGCTGTACATGGCAGCCACCAAAAACGCCGCCACGGCCGCCGGCACGGCCGATGCAGCAACCCCCACCGCCTACGACCTCGATGCCGTTGCGACCCAGTTTGCCGCGATGTCTCAGGCCCCCGGCGCACGGGAAATGCTGCAAAGCCAGCTGGCCGCCGCCTTTGCCTCTCTCGATGATTCGGTGGCGGGCAGCCTGTCGAGCCAGGCCATGCTGCTGGTCGCGCTGGAATATGAGGCACAGGGCATCGCCCACGATGTCCAGATGGGCTATCTGCTGCGCACCGGCGGCCGGATGCTGGCCCTGACGCTGCTTATGGCCGCTGTGGCAATCGTTGTCGGCTTCATCGCCTCCCGCGTGTCGGCTGGCATCGGCCGCGACCTGCGGCGCGATGTGTTCCGCACCGTTGTCGGCTATTCCAACGCCGAGATCGAGAAGTTTTCCACTGCATCGCTCATCACCCGCACAACCAACGACATTCAGCAGGTGCAGTTCGTCTGCGTTATCCTGCTGCGCATGGTGGCCTATGCGCCGATCCTCGGCATCGGCGGCATCCTGCATGTGGCCGGCGGCAACACGGGGCTGACATGGATCATCTTTGTCGCGGTGGCGGCGCTGCTGCTGCTCATCGCTGTGCTGATGAATGTCGCCATGCCCAAGTTCAAGCAGATGCAGACCCTTGTGGATCGGCTGAACCTTGTCAGCCGCGAGATTCTGACCGGCATTATGCCGATCCGCGCCTTCAGCCGCGAGGCCTTTGAGGAAAAGCGGTTCGACCGTGCCAACACCGACCTGATGCGCACCCAGCTTTTCACCAACCGCACGATGGTCGCCATGATGCCCTTTATGACACTGATCATGAACGGCACAAGCCTGCTCATTGTCTGGTTCGGCGGCAAGGCCATGGATATGGGTACGATGCAGGTCGGCGAGATGATTGCCTTCATCACCTACACGATGCAGATCGTCATGTCGTTCCTGATGCTGTCGATGGTAGCCGTTATGCTGCCGCGCGCCGGTGTGGCCGCCGACCGCATTGACGAGGTTGTCACGACCCCCGCCACCATCCACGACCCCGCCTCCCCCAAGTCCCTGCCGGAGAACGGTACCGAGGGCGTGGTGGCGTTTAACGATGTCAGCTTCCGCTATCCCGGCTCCGAGGAGGACGCACTTGAGCATATCAGCTTTACGGCCCGCCCCGGCGAAACGACCGCCATCATCGGCTCGACCGGCTGCGGTAAGTCAACGCTGCTCAACCTGATCCCGCGCTTTTACGATGCAACAGCGGGCAGTGTGACCATCGGCGGTGTGGATGTACGCGAGCTGACCCAGGCGCAGCTGCACGACTGCCTTGGCTATGTGCCCCAGAAGGGTGTGCTGTTCAGCGGCACGATCGACTCCAACCTCAAGTTCGGCGGCGACCACATCACCGATGCCGATGTGCAGAAAGCTGCTGAGATCGCACAGGCCGCCGATTTCATCTCCGCCAAGGCACAGGGCTTTGCCAGCCCCATCGCACAGGGCGGCAGCAATGTCTCGGGCGGGCAGAAGCAGCGCCTTTCGATTGCGCGCGCCATTGCCAAGCACCCGCAGATCTATCTGTTTGATGACAGCTTCTCGGCGCTGGACTACAAGACCGATGTAGCCCTGCGCCGCGCGCTCAAGGCCGAGACCGGCAGCGCCACCGTCATTATTGTGGCGCAGCGCATCTCGACCGTGCTGCATGCAAACCAGATCATCGTGCTGGATGAGGGGCGTATCGTCGGCAAGGGCACCCACGCCCAGCTGATGGAAAGCTGCCCCGAATACCGGGAGATCGCACGCAGCCAGCTGAGCCAGAAGGAACTGAATTTACAGAAGGAGGATGCGTGATATGCCAAGACCCGGACGCCCGACGACGGAGCGCGCCAAGGACTTCAAGGGCACGCTGCGCCAGCTGCTGGCCGCCATGAGCAGGTATAAGCTGTCGCTCATCGTGGTCGTTGTATTTGCAATTCTTTCGACGATTTTCAACATTGCAGGCCCCAAGATCCTGGCCAAAGCCACCACAGCGCTGGCCACCGGCTGGATTGCCAAGCTGCGCGGGGTCGGCAGCATCGACTTTGCCTACATCGGGCGGGTGCTGCTCTTTCTCGCAGGGATGTATCTGTTCTCCGCCGCGTTCAGCTTTCTGCAGGGCTGGCTGATGACCGGCCTGTCCCAGAAGGTCTGCTACGACTTCCGCGACCAGATCAACAAAAAGATCAACCGCCTGCCGCTGGCCTACTTTGAAAAGCGCACCGTCGGCGAGGTTCTGTCCCGCATCACGAACGATGTTGATACGCTCGGCCAGAGCCTGAATCAGAGCATCACCCAGCTGATCACCAGCGTCACCACGATGATCGGCGTGCTGGTCATGATGCTCTCGATCAGCCCCAAAATGACGCTGATCGCACTGCTGATCCTGCCGGTATCGCTGGCGCTGGTGCTGGTGGTTGTCAAATTCAGCCAGAAGTACTTCAAGGCCCAGCAGGCCACCCTCGGCGTGGTCAACGGTCAGGTCGAGGAGGTCTACGCCGGGCACAATGTCATCAAGGCGTTCAACCGCGAGGCCGCTGTGTTGGACGACTTCAACACCGCAAATGACAAGCTGTACGAATCCGCGTGGAAATCCCAGTTTTTGTCGGGCCTGATGCAGCCCATCATGAGCTTTGTAGGCAATTTGGGCTATGTGGCGGTCGCCATTGTGGGCAGCATCTTTGCTGCAGCGGGCACCATCACGATCGGCGACATTCAGGCCTTCATTCAGTATGTCCGCAACTTTACCCAGCCCATCCAGCAGCTCTCGCAGGTGTCGAACATGCTGCAGAGCATGGCCGCCGCAGCGGAGCGCGTCTTTGAGTTCCTGAACGAGGACGAGGAGGACCAGCTGGCCGACCCTGCCCGCCGTGCCGACCCTGCCAGCATTGACGGGCAGGTCACCTTCGACCATGTGCGGTTCGGCTACACACCGGACAAAACAGTCATCCACAACTTCAGCTGCAATGTCAAGCCCGGGCAGAAGGTTGCCATTGTCGGCCCCACCGGTGCCGGCAAGACCACGATGGTCAAGCTGCTGATGCGGTTCTACGATGTGGACGCCGGTGCCATCACCCTCAACGGCCACAATGTCCGGGACTTTGACCGCAGCGCCCTGCGCGAGGGCTTCGGCATGGTTTTGCAGGATACATGGCTCTTCAAGGGCACCATCATGGAGAATATCCGCTACGGTCGGCTGGATGCCACCGATGAGGAGGTCATTGCCGCTGCCAAGGCCGCGAACGCCGACCACTTTATCCGCACATTGCCCGGCGGCTATCAGATGGAGCTGAATGAGGATGCCTCCAATGTCAGTCAGGGACAGAAGCAGCTTTTGACGATTGCGCGCACGATTCTGGCGGACAACCGCATCCTGATTCTGGATGAGGCTACCTCCAGCGTGGACACCCGCACCGAGCAGCGCATCCAGACCGCGATGGACCGCCTGATGCAGGGCCGCACCAGCTTTGTCATCGCCCACCGTCTTTCGACCATCCGCGATGCGGATCTGATCCTCGTCATGCGGGACGGCGACATTATCGAGCAGGGCACCCATGACGAGCTGATCGAAGCCGGCGGCTTCTATGCCGACCTGTACAACAGCCAGTTTGAGGATATAACAGCTTGACAAATTGACGCAGGTTGGTTCTATCGCAAGTTAAGAAATTAGCGCAACATTCAAACAGCATATTTGCGATATGCAATTCAACGTTATTGCTGTTGCATTAAAAAGTTGAATTGCTATAGTTGTAAACAAAGGCGGAACTCTTGCCAAACGGGTTCTGCCTTTTTATAATGGAAATAGAAAACGGCCTCGCAGCGGGGCCGGGAAAGAAGGAACGTTTATGGAACTGCCGGAAAAGAAACAGCGCTGGGTCCTGCATGAGGACACTCTGCCGCAGCCCGCAGGCACGGGCGTCACCCGCCGGGTGCTGGCCTATACAGACGGCCTGATGTGCGTGGAGAACACCTTTGAAAAGGGCGCGGTCGGCGCACTGCACCACCACCCCCACACCCAGATCACCTATGTGGTCTCCGGTGCCTTCGAGTTCACGGTGGACGGTGTGACCCGTACCGTCCACAAGGGCGACACCATCCTCAAGGAGGACGGCGTGGAGCATGGCTGCGTCTGCACCGAAGCGGGCATCCTGCTGGATATCTTCACCCCCATGCGGGAGGATTTTGTCAAGTGAAACGCTTTGGGATTTTTGTGACCGTGTAATCTATGTGTTCGCTTTCTGTATCCTGTTGATTATTCTTGTGGGTAATGCGGCGGTTACAGCGCATGCTTCCCCCGCGGGGGAAGCTGTCCGCGAAGCGGACTGATGAGGGCAAAGCTCCCGCAGCCATCCATTTATGAGCAGTATCCGCAGGGTCGCCCTCATCCGGCCCTACGGGCCACCTTCCCCCGCGGGGGAAGGCTTTTCTTTTATTGACACCCCTGCTATAATAGTAACCAAAGGGGGGCATTACCTGTGGATTATGCAAAACTTACGGCGCAGGCGCGGCAGGCTACGGAAGAACTGCTGCAGGCTGCGCATCTTGAGACCGGGGACATTTTTGTGGTCGGCTGCTCCAGCAGCGAGATCATGGGCACGGCCTTGCTGTCCTGATACAGCAGCACCCGCAGCACCTGATCGGGGTGGATGTCTGCGGCGTTCGCCAGCAGATACGGAGTCCACTCCTGCCGCAGATGGCGCTCCAGTGCATTGCTCATGCGCAGCACCCGGGTGGTGCCGTCCTGCATCTGCACGGCAACGCCCACACCGGGGGTATCCGGCAGGCAGGCAAAAAGCTCCTGCTGCTGGGCAAAGCTGCACAGAGGCACCCGGTTGCCGTCGGCATAGTGGTAGGCCATGGTGCCGCCGCACACCAGCGCAGGCGCAGCCAGACGCACGCTGCCCAAAATGGAGCGTACCGCGCGCGGAGAGCGCTGCGAAAAAACGGTCAGTCTGCCGCCGCGGCTGCTGAACAGCTGCAAAACGTCCCGCACCACCTGGGTCAGATTGCCATCCTCGCCCAGCAGCAGGTTATCCAGATCACAGAGCACCAGAGTGGATGCCAGAGAATCGTTCATGTGTTTTTCCTCCTGAGTGTTGCGAGAAAATGGGTAAAATAGTCCGGCAGCTCGGAATCAAACCGCAGCTGCTCCCCGGTGATGGGGTGGACAAAACCCAGCGTTTTGGCGTGCAGACACTGCCCGTGCAGGCTGGTGATGCAGTTGTGGGGGCCGTACACCGGGTCCCCTGCCACCGGGTGGTGAATGGAGGCCATGTGTACACGGATCTGATGGGTGCGGCCGGTCTTTAGGCGACATTCCAGCAGGGTGAACTCCCCCAGCCGCTCCAGCACCTTATAGCCGGTGTAGGCATACTTGGTGTGGGGCTCATTTGCCGGGTAGACCGCCATTTTTTTGCGGTCGGTCTTGCTGCGGCCGAGGTTTGCTTCCACAAAGCCCTCGTCCTGCGCAAAGCCGCCGTAAACTACCGTCTGGTAGGCGCGCTCCACGCTGTGCACTGCCATCTGCTGGGAAAGGCCGATGTGGGTGGCGTCGTCCTTTGCCACCACCAGCAGGCCGCTGGTGTCTTTATCAATGCGGTGGACGATGCCGGGACGGATCTCACCGCCAATGCCGGAAAGGCTGCCCTTGTAGTGCCACAGCAGGGCGTTGACCAGCGTGCCGTCCTGGTTGCCGGGTGCGGGGTGCACCACCATGCCCTTGGGCTTGTTGACCACCAGCAGATGGGAGTCCTCGTAGACGATCTCCAGCGGAATATCCTGCGGCACGGCCTCGATGGGCTTTGCGTCCGGGATCTCCAGCAGCACGGTGTCCCCTGCCTTGAGCTTCAGGCTTTTGGCCACAGTCTTGCCGTTGCACTGCACATGCCCCTCGGCCACCAGCGCCTGCAGCGCCGAGCGGGACAGGCCGGTGTCCTCGCCGCTGAGAAAGCGGTCGATACGCTGACCGGCAGTCTCCTGCTCTACGATAAATTCACGCTGTTCCATAATTTACTGCTCCTTGGAAGCGGCGTCATCGGCGTGCACTTCGTCCAAAAAGATCACCAGCACCCACAGTGCCACGCCCACGCAAACGCAGATATCTGCAAAATTGAACACGGCAAAGCGCATGAACAGCAGGTTGATGTAATCCACCACCTCGCCGTTGAGCACACGGTCGATCAGGTTGCCGATGCCGCCGCCCAGCACCAGCACCAGCGCTGCCTGCTGCAGGCGCTTGCCGCGGCTGCGGAAAAACAGGCCATAGGCGACCGCCAGCAGCGCCGCGCTTGTGGCGATGATCAGGAACAGCTGCTTGCCGCTGAGCAGGCTGAAGGCCATGCCCTGATTGAGCACAAACCGCAGCTCCACCACATGGGGGATGAGCGGCATAGCGCCTACCGGCTGCAAAACCTGCACCGCCCACAGTTTGATCAGCTGGTCGATGCCGACCAGTGCCGCCACAGCCGCCAGATTGAAGAGTACAAATGCCATTAGCTACCTCGTTTCTGTTATAAAAAACGGCGCTCCCCGTTCAAGGGAGCGCCGCCCTTTTTACAAAACAGATTTGTATTGATGCGGGACGCTTATGCTTCCACAACGCTGGCGCAGCGTGCGCACAGGGTGGGGTGTGCGGGGTGGCTGCCGATGGAAGCAGAGTACTTCCAGCAGCGCTCGCACTTGTCGCCGGTGGCGTGTGCAGCTGCAACGCCCAAGCCCTCGACAGCGCTGGCAGCGCCGCCCTCGCCCTTGACCAGTTCCACATGGGAGACGATCATCAGGTCGGCCAGCTCGTCCATGGGGATGCTGTTCAGCAGGTCATAGACGGCATCGCTGCAGTACAGGGTGACGGAGGCCTCCAGAGAAGCACCAATGAGCTTTTCAGCACGGGCCTGCTCCAGCACCTTCTTGACCTCGTCGCGCACAGCGATCAGCTGTGCCCACTTTGCCTTGAAGGCATCGTCGGCGGCGTACTGGCCAGCCTTGGGCATCTGCTCGAACACCACATACTTGTTCATGCCCTCGGTCTTGGGCATGAAGTCCCAGATCTCCTGACTGGTGAAGCACAGGATGGGGGCAATGATCTTGTCCAGCGCAACAAGGATCTTGTACATAGTGGTCTGGGCGGCCTTGCGGGCGGTGCCGTTGGTGCAGTACAGACGATCCTTGGTGACGTCCAGATAGAAGTTGGACATGGCCACCACGCAGAAGTTGT
>ERZ779852.3900-NODE-3900-length-10157-cov-2.704910_pt1 | contig 10157 bp, 9 predicted proteins | sample MGYA00511559_ERZ779852 | MGnify/ENA primary metagenome ERZ779852 (study PRJEB29588, sample SAMEA2157977) | human gut metagenome | biome: human gut; feature: human-associated habitat; material: faeces | place: Denmark | collected 2008/2010 ...
CCTCTCAGCTCGGCTACCCATCGTCGGCTTGGTGGGCCGTTACCCCACCAACTACCTAATGGGACGCGAACCCCTCTCAAAGCGATAAATCTTTGACCCCTTCATCATGCGGTGTTGTGGTCTCATGCGGTATTAGCAACAGTTTCCCGTTGTTATCCCCCTCTTTGAGTCAGGTTATTCACGCGTTACTCACCCGTTCGCCACTAAGTTAAAGGCCGAAACCCTTAACTCCGTTCGACTTGCATGTATTAAGCACGCCGCCAGCGTTCGTCCTGAGCCAGGATCAAACTCTTGAGTTAAAATCCTTTAAAAGCTCGCGCTTTTGCTCTTCTTTCTTTTGCGTCTGTCTCGCGACTTCGTCATCCGACAGACCGCCGGTCGTCTCAAAATTACTTTTGTTTGTTTGCGCTTGATCTGCTCTCTCGAGCATCTCTTCTTGGTTCACTATACGGTTTTCAAGGAACATCCGGTTCCCGAACTTCCGTCCTCTCACCGGGCTGCCTTTCCCTCGACTCGCTCGCGCTGCTCACTTCCGTTCGCACCCCTCGGCTCTCGCCTCGGTTTCGCTCGCTTGTCTCTCTCGTCCGACAGCTTTGCTATTATACCTCCCCCGCAAGCTTTTGTCAACACCTTTTTCCATTTTTCTTTCCGTCCCTTTTTACGCCGCATTGCCTTCTGTATTATTCACACCCCTCCCGGAATGCTGCAATTCCCTTTCGACGTTTATAACCCCTTTTTGCCCTCTGTTCGCTCATTATATCAAAAAGTATATTCGCAAATTCCGCTTTTTTTGCAAATTCGGCACAGTCGGCAGCTCTCAAAAGGTGCATTTTTATTCCGCTGACTCTTGCGCTGCAATGAAGTTTTTTACACATTCGGCCGCTTCACCCCTCTTGTTGCTGTATGTTATTCCGTGCTTCGCACCCGAAAAAAACACAGCTTCCGCAATTTTGGCTGATTCTGCACTCCGAAGAATCCGTTCCGCGCTGCCGTGTGCAACCTTGTTATCCTCTCGCGACTGAATTACGAGCAGCGGTGCAGTTATTTTCGAAACCGCTTTGTTTGCACGGCGGCGTATTTTATTCAAATCAGAAATTCTTGCTGTGGCCATGCCCATATAAGTTTGCGCTTCCTCATCCTCCTGCCAGTGAGGTTCACCCGTTTTAATATAAGGCACCGCAAGCGAAATAAATCTGCAAATATGCAGATAAAGCTTCATCTTCGCCGGTGCGCAGATCATAATTACGCCGTCAACTCGTCTTTCGGAAGCAACAATTGCAGCAAGCAGCCCGCCCATGCTTAACCCGGCAACATAGATTTTTTCGCATCCCGCCGCAGTCAATCGGTCATAAGCCTTTAACGCATCATCTATCCATTCCCGTGCGCATGATTTCCGCATGTTCCGCAGATTTGTCCCATGACCCGACAGCAGCGGAGCGTAAATTGTGTATCCGTTTTCGTTTTCGACCGCTGTATTCAAGCGGCATTCCTGTTCGTCGGCTTCAAGACATCTCCAAATTGAATGCATGTTTGCGGGAGTACCTGTGAAGCCATGCAGAAGCAGCACTCCCGTTTTTCCGCCGCAATGAAAGTATTCATGTGCAAGCGGTGTAAAATTCCAATCCTTATCAGCAATTTTTTCTTTCATGATTAGTATCGCCGCGGTTGCCGGCGCAGATATTATTGCAGAGCAGCTCTGTCCTTATCCGTATGTTTCTTATTTCTTTTCGATTATTTCAATCACCTCACCCATATACATCGTGTGCGGCGCTTCGGTCTGGTAATAAGCCTCAATCACCGACTTCGGCATGTTTGCGGTATCAAAATCCTGTTTATATATTTTTCTGCAAACTATTGTTGTTTCCGCTTCCCTGAAGCCGACACTGCCGCCAACCGCAATCGGAGTGAGTGACGTTTTTGCAACTTTATCGCCGTCGCGGCCTGACTCTCTGCCGAGAATACCAAGATCGGGCTTGTATTTCTTATCAAAGAATGTGACCGTAAAAATTTCGTTGTTTTCAATGAAATCATGCGTATAGCGGCAGGGTTTGACATAAACGGAAACTATCGGGCGCGCCGAATCCTCACCGTTCCATATGCAGCCGAGACTGCCCCAGCTTATCGTCATCGTGTTGTAATGCGTCAGGCTGCCCGCTGTGACGAGGGCCCAATTATCGTTAAAAAGCATGAAGTTTTCTTTGGTTAATTTCATTTCGGAATTACCTCCGTCCGAGTATTTTCTGTTCTTTATATTATACCATTCAAGTTGTTTTTTCAACCCCCGTCTTCATCAAAAATGCAAAAAAGGACAGCGAACTGTCCTTTCTGCTCTGTTTATTATTTTACATTACCCTGAAAATTCGTTTCGGCACTTCTAACTCACGAATTCCGGTATCATCGAGCAGAATAAGAACTTTAAGCAGCCTGTTTCTCATAAAAAGCTCACTCCGGGCAATAAATTCACTCCGTCCGAAATCAAATCCGGACGGAGTGAAAGTCTGTTTCTATGAAAAGTCAATTTCTGTGAAAGTTAATTTCTGTGAAATTCACTTCCTATGTTGCCGACTCATGCGCAAACCGTACACAATGACTCAGTTATGTTTATAGTGAACGTGGAGCATCTCATGGTTCCTGCCCTTGACATAATCGGCATAGAGCTTATCCATGAGGGGGTTGGTGTCGGAAGTCTTAAGCGTGTTGGTCATATCGGAAGAATACAGACCGTCCGCCCTGACCTTCTTTGCATTTTCGAGGGTAACAGGCTGACCGCCGCCGTTTACGCAGCCGCCCGGGCACGCCATAACTTCAACAAAGTCAAAGCTGACTTCTTTTGCAAGAAGCTGCTTGATAAGCTTCTCGGCATTGCCGAGACCGCTTACGACCGCAATGCGCAGTTCGCCGCCGTTGAAGGGAACGGTGAATTCCTTCACGCCTTCGGTGCCGCGAACGCCGCAATTGCCGATGCTGCGGATTGCATTGATGGACTTGTCATCGGAAACCCTGCGGAGAACAGCCTCGGTAACGCCGCCGGTTGCGCCGAAAATGACGCCTGCACCGGAGAACATGCCGAAAGGTGCATCGATAGCTTCGGGAATAACGGTATCGAATTCGATGCCGGCAGTCCTGATCATGTGGATGAGCTCCTGAGTTGTGATAACAGCATCAACATCGGGCTTGCCGTCATGGGTGAATTCGCTGCGTGCAGCCTCGAATTTTTTGCCGGTGCAAGGCATTACGGCGATGTTGAAATGTTTCTTTTCGCAATCCTTCTGCTGCTCGACGATGAGCGCGGAAAGCATCTGCATCGGTGATTTGCAGGTGGAGATATAGGGCATGATTTCGGGATGCTTCTTCTCTGCAAACTGAATCCAGCCGGGGCAGCAGGAAGTGAACAGGGGCATTCCGGTATTTTTGCCGAGATGTTCAACAAATTCTGCGGTTTCTTCAAGGATGGTGAGGTCGGCACTGACGGATGTGTCGTATACCTTGTCGATACCCATGCGATGCATTGCGGCAACGAGTTTGCCCATGACATCGGTTCCCTCGGGCATGTTGAGTTCCTTGCCGATCGCAACGCGGACGGCGGGAGCAACCTGCGCCGTTACAACAAGGTTCTTATCGGCGATCGCCTTCCAAACCTTTGCGGTATCCTGCTTGATGGTGATTGCACCGACGGGGCAGACTGCCGCGCACTGACCGCAGCCGACGCATACGGTTTCGGCAATGGGACGCTCAAAAGCGGTGCTGATGAGCATATGAGAACCGCGGTGCGCATAGTGGATCGCGCCGACGGACTGAATCTCGTTGCACATACGGACGCACTGACCGCAGAGGATGCACTTGCTTGCATCGCGGGTGATGCTTACGGAAGAATCGTCAACATAGGTCTTTGCGGTGTTGGGGAAACGAACGGTGCGAACATCGTAACGCTTTGCAAGCTGCTGAAGTTTGCAGTTTCCGTTCTTTTCGCAGGTGTTGCAGTCGCGGCAATGGTTTGCAAGCAGCAGCTCGATGATATTCTTGCGATACTTGCGGAGCCTTTCGGTGTTTGTATAAACCTTCATGCCGGCACGGGGCTGTGCGGAACATGCAGCATCAAGACCGCCGCGCTCGTTTTCAAACATGCACATACGGCATGCGCCGTAGATGGACAGCTCGGGGTGGTAGCAAAGTGTGGGCATGTCGATGCCCGCCTTGCGGATAACTTCAAGGACGTTCTTCTCGCCGTTAAGCTCAACGGCGATGTCGTCAACATACATAAATTTCTTTTCCATTGTTTATTCCTCCCTGATTGCGTGGAACGGGCAGGCGGTGATACATGCGCCGCAGCGGAGACACTTTGTAAGGTCAATATGGAACGGGCTCTTAAGCTCGCCGCTGATCGCGCCTGCGGGGCACTGCCTTGCGCACTTGGAGCAGCCTTTGCAGACTGCGGGATCGATCACGATTCTCTTCAGCCTTGCGCAGTTGCCGGTGGGGCAGCGTTTTTCGAAAATATGCGCTTCGTATTCGTCGCGGAAGTTTTTAATCGTGCTGACGACGGGGTTGGGTGCGGATTTTCCGAGACCGCAAAGAGCGGTGGAAGATACGGTGTCCGCAAGTTCGAGCAGCAGCTCGATGTCGCCTTCTTCGCCCTTGCCGTGAACGATGCGCTCAAGGATCTCAAGCATACGCTTGGTGCCTTCACGGCAGGGGGTGCACTTGCCGCAGGATTCGTTCTGGGTGAAGTGCATGAAGAAGCGTGCAACTTCGACCATGCAGGTTTTGTCGTTCATGACGACAAGGCCGCCGGAACCGATCATTGCGCCGACTTTCTTGAGGGAGTCGAAATCAAGGGGCAGGTCAAGATCTTTTTCGGTCAGACAGCCGCCGGAAGGACCGCCGATCTGAACGGCTTTGAATTGACCTTCACCGCGCATACCGCCGCCGACAGTATAGACGACTTCGCGCAGAGTGGTGCCCATGGGGACTTCGATAAGACCGGTGTTTGCAATATTGCCGGTGATTGCGAACGCCTTCGTGCCGGGGCTGGATTCGGTACCGATGGTGCAGAACCACTTTGCGCCCTTGGAGATGATGGAAGGAACGTTTGCATAGGTTTCAACGTTGTTGAGAACGGTGGGCATTTCGAACAGACCGTGTTCAACGGTGCGCGGGGGCTTGGTGCGGGGCATACCGCGCTTGCCTTCGATGGAAGCGGTCAATGCGGAACCTTCGCCGCAAACGAATGCGCCTGCGCCCTGGTTGATATGGAGATCGAAATCAAAGCCGCTGCCGAGAATGTTCTTGCCGAGCAGGCCGATTTCCTTTGCCTGTTCGATTGCGGTGCGGAGTCTGAATACCGCAAGGGGGTATTCGGCACGGACATAGATATAACCTTCGGTTGCGCCGCAGGCAACTGCTGCGATCATCATACCTTCAAGCATACGGTGCGGGTCGCCTTCCATGATGCTCCTGTCCATGAATGCGCCGGGGTCGCCCTCGTCCGCGTTGCAGCAAACGTATTTAACGTCGCTCTCCGGCGCCTTGGCAAATTTCCATTTAAGCCCCGTGGGGAAGCCCGCGCCGCCGCGTCCGCGAAGGCCGCTTTTGAGTATAACGTCTATAACGTCGTCGCGGCTCATCTCCGTAAGCGCCTTTGCAAGCGCCTTGTAGCCATCGAAGGCGATGTATTCGTTTATGTTTTCCGGGTCTATAACGCCGCAGTTTCTCAGCGCCACGCGCTTTTGCTTTTTGTAAAAATCAATCTCCTCAAGGGAGCGTATCTTGCCGTCCTCCGTAACGCTCTTTTTATAAAGCAGGTCCGCGACCACCCTGCCCTTAACAAGATGCTCGCTCACTATGCGCTCAACATCGTCTACCTTGATGTGGCTGTAAAACGCGCCCTCCGGATACACTATGCAGATCGGGCCGTTTTCGCAAAGGCCGAAGCAGCCCGTCCGCACAACCTTTATTTCGTTTTCAAGTCCGGCGTTCCTTATGCATTCCTCAAATCGCTTTATTATGGCGGGGGAATTGGAAGATGAGCAGCCCGTGCCGGTGCAGATAAGTACCTGGGAACGATAGTATTCCATTATGTTTCCTCCTATGCGGCCCTTTTATTTGGCTCTGTAATGGCTAAGCGTGTATTCTTCAATGGGGCTTCCGCCCTCTATATGCTCGCGCACTATGCGGCGCGCCATGTCCGGCGTTACCTTTACGTATGTAACCGTTTCATGCCCGGGCTGATGCACCTCCACTATCGGCTCCAGATGGCACATGCCTATGCAGCCCATCTGCGTAAGCGCAACGTGTATCAGCTTCCTTTCCGCAAGCTCCTCCATAAACGCCGTAAGCACTCCGCGCGCGCCCGCCGCTATGCCGCATGTTGCCATGCCAACGACTATGCGCGTGCCGTTGTGTTCCTTCCTGAGGGTCATGTTTTCAAGCGTACTTTCGCGAATCGCTTCCAATTCCTGTATGGATCTCATATTGGTTCGGCACCTCCGTTTATTTCATCAATGCGTTGTTGTATTTCCTTTTTAGCTGCCGCCGCAAAAGCGGGCGTTCTGTCATGATATGGTATCGTGTCCGTTGCGAAGGCAAAGGCTTTGCCGTCCGCCGCGTATTCCAAAGTAAAGTCCGTTTCGGGATTCGCCGCAATCAGCGCCGCCATTGTGTCCGCAATGCTCCCAAGCGGCGCGCGGTCTATGCCGGATATGATATAAGCCGCCTCCGCCCTTGTGCCGCGGCCCTGCTCGCTCCGTATTGTGAAGCTGCCGCCGCTTTGCTCCGCGCTCAGCTTAAACAGCGCAATCCCCAAGCCCACGCGCCTTGCTGTGCGCGTTGTCATGAACGGGTCCGTGCAGCGATAAAGCGTGTCCGCATCCATGCCGCGGCCGTTATCCTCAACGGCTGTTGTCAGCCTGTCCGCCGCGCGGTCTATCATAACGCTAAGCTTTATCCGCGCAGCTCCCGCGGCAAGGGAGTTTTCCGCAATGTCCGCAATATGCAGCGCAATTTCCCGCATATTCCTTCCGCCCTATCCGCGGGCGCGGTATTTTTCTATTATGCCCGGCACATCGCCCGGCACAAGGCGGCCGTAAACCTCGTCGTTCACCATCATTGCCGGCGCAAGGCCGCAGCAGCCTATGCAGCGCGTTGCGTTAAGGGTAAACATTCCGTCCGCCGTGGTCTCCCCAACGCCTATGCCAAGCCGCTTTTCAAGCTCGTCCAGCACCTGCTGGCTGCCCCGCACGTAGCACGCCGTGCCAAGGCAAATGCCCATTGTGTACTTTCCGCGGGGTTTAAGCGTAAATTGGGAATAAAACGTGGCCACGCCGTAAATGGTGCTTACGGGTATGCCTGTTGCTGCGCTTATGTAATGCTGCACCTCTTCATCTACGCAGCCCAGTATTTCCTGCGCATGCTGCATGATTGGCAGCAGTCCGCCCTCCACGCCTTTCCATTGCGCAATTACGCCGTCCAGCTGCTCGAACTGTTCCTTTCGGTTGCCGTTGCCGACTGCCATGAACGATAGTCCTCCTTTTGATTTTTTACGTCAGAATTGTCAAAAAAGTCACACTATTTATATGGATTTTAGCATACACCAAACCAAAATAAAAGTGCAAAGTTTTGATTTGCAGCTTTTATTTTCGTTCATGCATATTCGTTCGGTTATGCCGGCATATCCGGTTTGATATTGCGTTTTATGGCCGTTTTTGGGACTTTTTGTGATTGGTCTGTTTCGGCCTGTTTTCCTTTATGAATTTTTGCTTTTCCGTTCCTGCATTTTTGCCTGCCTTTTCGGCGGGCCTGTGTATGTCTCTCGGCGGCAGGAGCGCATCCTTTGAAAAGCCTATCAAATCCTCCCTGTGCGCCTTCCTCAGCGCCTTTCTGGCAAGCGGGGCATAGTTGGGCATAAAGTATTGCATAAGCGCGCGCTGCATGGCCTTTTCCTCCGCATCCCGCGCAACATACACGCGCTCCCCGCTGCGCGGGTCAATGCCCGTATAGTACATGCAGGTGGAAAGCGTGCCGGGGGTAGGGTAAAAATCCTGCACCTGCTCCGGCCGCTGCCCGCTCTTTTTAAGGTACAGCGCAAGCTCAATCGCCGCGTTAAGGTCGCTGCCGGGGTGGCTGCTCATAAAATAAGGCACAATGAACTGCTCCTGCCCCGCCTTTTTGTTCAGCGCCGCGTAGCGCGCCGTGAAGGCGTCGTAAAGCTGATGCCGCGGCTTGCCCATAAGCTTCAATACCCTGTCGGACACATGCTCCGGCGCAACCTTCAGCCGCCCGCTTATATGATACTTTATCAGGGAATTGAGGAACGCGTCGCTCTTGTCATACATAACGTAGTCATACCTTATGCCGGAGCGGACGAACACCTTCTTTACTCCCTTAACATGCCTAAGCTTTTCAAGCAGCTCCACATAGTCGCTGTGGTCGGCGCGCATCTGGCTGCATGGTTCGTAGCCTAAGCATTGCCTGTCCGCGCACACGCCGTATTTAAGCTGCTTTTTGCAGGCGGGGAAGCGGAAGTCCGCAGTCGGGCCGCCAACATCGTGTATATAGCCCTTGAACTCTCTGTCGTGCGTCATAAGCTCCGCCTCCCTTATAAGCGAAGCATGGCTGCGCGCCTGCACAACGCGCCCCTGATGGAACGTGAGCGCGCAGAAGGAGCACCCGCCGAAGCACCCGCGGCACGACGCAAGCGAGAATTTGACCTCCTTTAGCGCGGGTATCTCCCCGCGGTAGCTTGGATGCGGCGCGCGTGTATATGGAAGGTCATACACCGCGTCCAGCTCTTCTTCGCTCAGCGGCATGCTCGGCGGATTAACAACAATATATGCGTTGCCGTGCGGCTGAACAAGGCGCTTGCCGCGTATCGCGTCCTGCTCGCGGTATTGCTTCATGAACGCGGAGGCATACTTTTTCCTGTCCGCCGCCACGTCCTCATAGCTTTCTATCAATTCGTAGTCATAAACCCGCTCAAGCGAGCTTGTCATGTAGCAGCTTCCGGCGATGTATGTTATGTCCTTTATGTCAAGCCCGCCGCTCAATGCGTCAGCAACTTCAACAACGCTGCGCTCCCCCATGCCGTATAGCAAAAGGTCTGCCCCGCTGTCGCAAAGCACGCTGCGCCGCACCTTATCGTCCCAGTAATCGTAGTGCGCAAAGCGCCTAAGGCTTGCTTCTATCCCGCCTATTATGACCGGCACGTTCTTATAAGCCTCCCGGCAGCGGTTTGAATATACTATAACCGCCCTGTCAGGCCGCCTTCCCGCAACGCCGCCTTCGGTATACGCGTCCTCGCTGCGGCGCTTTTTGGCGGAGGTATAGTGGTTGACCATGGAATCCATGTTGCCGGAGCTTATCAAAAACCCCAGCTTAGGCCGCCCCAGCGCGCGGAAGGCCTCCGCGTCGTGCCAATCGGGCTGGGATATTATGCCCACGGTATAGCCGTGGCTTTCAAGCACGCGGCTTATTATAGCCGGGCCGAATGAGGGATGGTCGATATACGCATCGCCTATTATGTACACAAAATCAAGCTGCTCTATTCCGCGCGCCTTCATTTCGCGCCGTGACATGGGCAGCGGAGCCGTTTCGTTTCCGTTTTGCACAAATTCGTTCTTCATGGCAAAACCATACCACAAATGCTCACTCCCTGTAAAGCACGATCGTGTGTTCCTTTCCGTCGTCGGCAAGCCTTATGCCGTCCGCATAGCCGCGCGGCGCGCCTTTTTTGACAGTGATGCGGTATTTTGCGCCGCCAAAACGGTATTCTATTTCGTATTCCTCAAATTCCGTGCACGGTTCTATTTTCAGCGTATCCCCGCTTTTCTTAAAGCCCAGCGCGTCCTCCAGCACGCATTTGTATATCCATGCAGCCGCGCCCGTGTACCATGTCCAGCCCGCCCTGCCCTTCTGCCGCGCGGTTGTGTATACGTCCCCCGCAACGGCATAGGGCTCCGCCATGTAGCTTAGCATCCCTTCCCGCGAGGCCGTGCGCTCTATCGGGTTCAATAGCCTTATCAGCGCGTGCGCGTCATTTGCGCGGCCAAGCGCACACGCGGCCCTTATCATCCATGCGGCGGCGTGGGTATATTGCCCTCCGTTTTCCCTTACGCCCGGCACATATGCCGTAATGTAGCCTATGCGCTCATCGGCCCTGTCAA
>ERZ779852.3901-NODE-3901-length-10151-cov-5.184529_pt1 | contig 10151 bp, 7 predicted proteins | sample MGYA00511559_ERZ779852 | MGnify/ENA primary metagenome ERZ779852 (study PRJEB29588, sample SAMEA2157977) | human gut metagenome | biome: human gut; feature: human-associated habitat; material: faeces | place: Denmark | collected 2008/2010 ...
GGCTATACTCAGGCCGACGTAGCCGGTACCGGCAACGGCGACACGTATGTCTGCAAAATTACGCATATATTAATGTGAAATAAAAGTTTTATGGGTTGGATTTACTCAGGCGTGTTTATCACATTTTTATATTATATAAGGTATACTTGCTTTGCCCCACCTTAATCAAACACATAGCCATAGTTGGTGCGTAGCTCTTCGTACTCGGCTTCATAGCGCTGGCGCTGGTCTTCATCCTTGAAGGTCGAGGCGATGCGGGCTATCTCCTGCATAACCTTGCGGCCAGCGTCGATGATGGGCTGGAGGTCGTCTTTGACGTAGTCGAGGAAGGGGGCGTAGTAGTAGCCTATCTCTTCGATCATGAAATAGAAGGTGGAGAAGGCATCCTTGATGTCAAGACGCTTGCTGAGCACATCGGCGTGGGTCTGACGGAGGAGCATCTTGATGTTCTCGGTCTGTGCCGCCACCTCTTGGGCGGTCTTCACCTGATGGAAGAAGGTATCGATAAAGGCATGACGCTCATGGAGATTGCGTTTGTAGAAGGTGGCACGGCTCTTAGCGTCACCGTTTTTGTCTACTTCCTCGAAACGCTCGGCGTGGACATTGGAGATGGCCACCGCCATGCCGCCGACATCCATCACCAGTCTGCGGTCGCGGGCAATACGGATGACATAGCCCTCAAGGCCGGCATAGTCGCCAGAGACAATGCGCAGCAGGGTGCGGTTCTGGGCGTAATAGACGAAAGGACGGAGGAGGAAGCGCAGTCTGTCGGGCTCGGTCTCAGAGACGCGCATGAAGGGCTCCATCTGGTTACAGGGGATGGTAGCCACGCGGCCGGTGCTGCAGTTCTTGCACAGCTTGTGCATGGGCAGATGCTCGTCGAGATAGGCCTGGAGCTGACGGGGAGAACCCTGGAGGAAAATCAGTCCGCTCACCGAGGGTGCCTCGACCTGACGCATACCGCCATGGTTGCTGCGACGGGGCAGATATTTGATAGTCTTGTGAACGAAATGAGGGATGCCGTCTTGCTGGAGCTGCTGTTCGATGGATTTGACCTTGCGGTTGTGTACAAAGAGGTAGCTCCACGACGTGCAAGTCGTGTCTGTCGCATCTTTCTTGCGACGCGAGCCGACGGTTGCTGGTTTCGCTTCGGCGCATTTCTTCATTGCTGGGCCAGATGGTGTTTCTGGCTCAGAAAGGTGGGTGCCCTCTGGAAACGCGGTGCTTTCAAGTGGTTGAAGGCGTATGGTTTCGTCGGCTGTAGATGGAGAACTCGTGCAATCCTGCTTCATAAACTCTCTTCTACTTTATGTCTGCTTGGATGGTCTTCATCACCTGGGATGATAGTGCCAAATCTGCTAAGACATTGTTCATAAAGTCATTCAATAGATGTATCGCCAGTGGAGATAAAGTTGGCTAATCGTCTTAAGTCTGCGGAACTTACCCGCACAGCATACTCACCTCTTTAGCGGCGTTGTATCTTTGTCTTCTTAGCGGGTCTTCTTATGGTAAGACCCACACTCTGGGGTAAGATTATGATTATCAATGCGGAGATTAAAGGGCAACTTGGTTTTTGCTAAACATTTGCGCAGATAAAATGAGATTAATCAAAAATTTTCTAAAGAAAATGATAAAAAATGCAATAAAAGCCGTAACTTTGTACACAATGACAGGTCTTACCATAAGAAGACCCACTATCAGCAAGAAACCGGCATCTGCTGGTTTTCTTCAATTATACTCCCATGTTTTCCTTTCAGCGACAGACGGATGCAGATGTCCGACCACTCCCTTACGACCGTAGAAGCCACAACGCAAATGCACCCCTCGCACATAACATCCCTGTTCTTCGACCTGTCAACCGTCTCCCCTACTCTGCTGACCATCTTTACGACGCTGGAGGGTACCTCGGCGACGCTGGAGGGTACCTCCACGCAGCTGCTGACCACCTTTGGCGACACGCGTCGAACGAAACGGAAGCACGTATCGGACGAAACGGAAGCGCGCGCCATACGAAGCGGAAGCACGTAACGGCCGTCACGCGCCAGCAAATGCAATCTACAAGTCCACAAGTTGGACTGCAAACAGGATTAAGATTATCATTAAGCGAATAAAGCGGCTATATAAAAAAGATATAGCCGACAATGGCCGCCACCAGTAAGGATATAAAAATACGAAAACCCATGGCTACTTCTGAAGGCTTTGCCTTGGCACTGACAGCGGCGATGACTGTCGGGAAACAAGGTTCCCATTTAGCCGATATATCAGCCTCCCTTCTGCCGATAGTTGATGGGCGACATGCCCACCTGCTTCTTGAAGAAAGTGCCGAAGGCTGAGGCGTTGGGGAAGTTGAGAATGTCGGCGATTTCCTTGATGCTCTTGTCGGTGGTGGTTATCAGCGAAACCGCCTTCTTGGTAATAGCCTTGAACACGAGCTGCTGCACGGTATTGCCCGACACTGACTTGACGAGCATGGTAAGGTATTTGGGCGACAGACAGAGCCTATCGGCATAGTATCTTACTCCCCTCTCCTCGGCATAATGGCTGTCGATGAGCTGCATGAGGCGCATATAGGTCTCGAGCTTGCGACTGGGTTCGTTGTCGCCATCGGTAGAAAGGGCGCGGAAGATGCTGCACAGCCTGTAGGTAAGCGAGAGCAGAAGCAGGCGACGCCCGTTGAGGGCAAACACATTGGCATCGCCATTGCCCGCAGCCAGAAGTTGGGAGTAGTGGGTCAGCTCGTCTTCATGTCCGGTGTGCATCACGCGGCAAGGCTTGGGGTTGACAAACTCCATGAACTTCATGCCCACCACCGTGTTGCCGAGGATGTCGCGGATGGAGTCGACGCGATAGAGGATGATGACCACGGAGCAGTCGGTGCTGTGGCGGGTCACGGTGAAGCTGACGCCGTGGGAGAGGAAGGCCGTCTCGCCCGTAGCCACCTGGTACTCCACCCCTTCGCAAGTGAAGGAGAAGCTGCCCGAAGTACATACGATAATGCCGACATCGGTCACATGGAAGCGGTCGAAGAAGGCTTGTGGGAAGGAAGTGATATTGCCGCAGGAGCAACAGATGTCTTCATTGTTGGCCATCTGCTGTTCGAGGAGCGTGATGTTGTTGTCGTTCTGCATAGGTGTACGATTGTCGGCGACGAAGATAGCAAAAATATCCAACACGACAAAAGAGAAAGCAACATTTGTAACAAATCGCGCTACAAATGTTGCTTTCACCGTGTCTTATGTATTGAAGCCAGAGTGGCTGACTGTCTAATAATTGACAAACCACTCACGCGTGTCCTTGGATATGTCGCGCTTGGGCCAAGGCACCACGAGCATCAGTCCAGCGAAGATGATACAGGCATAGATGGTCCATCCCGATATCTCCTTGATGGCGGAGATAGTGGCCTGCACCTGCACCTTGCCCTTGGTAGAGATGGCTGCCATGTGTTGTGCCTCGGTCTCGCTCTTGCCCTGATACAGCATTCCGCGGACTGTCTGGTCATAGGTCAAGGCTGTGGCTGCATCGGTGCGGTCGTAGTCATGGGCATAGCGGGTAATGTAATACTGCTGGCGATACTGAAAGAGGTTCTGGTAGAGAGCCGAACCTATGCCAGGGGCTATCACCATACGCACGGTGAGCATGATGCACACCCAGGTGGACAGCAGCTTGTAGGGCATGCGCTGGTTGGCGTAGACGGCAATGAGCGAATAGAGCAGCATCATACCCGTGGCACGGATGACGACGGGCCACTTCATGCGCTCGAGCATGCCGTCGGTCTGCACCTCAAAGTACATGAACAGCGAGGCTGCCCCAATCAGTATGAAGCCGAGGGCGAAGAACCACTTGAAGTGCACGCCCTTGTTGTTGAGCAGCAGGATAGAGACGAGGCCGATGAAATAGCCCAACAAAACCCAGTTGCCGAGGGCTGCCACCTGTATCTGGTCGGTCTTCATGCCCACGCCCACAAAGATGTTGACCAGCATGGAGCTGGAGTTGCATATCATCAGTGCGATGAAAAGCAGTATGCCGCCCTGGATGCTGCGCGAGCGAAACGCCTTGAGCATGAAGTAAGGCGAGCGCCGCGTCTTCTCGAGATAGACAAAGAGCAGGGTCGACACCACGCAAATCACCGTGGCCCAGCAGATGGAGGCGTCGTCGTACCAGTCGTAGACCTTGCCATATACCATAATATATATAAAGGAACAGCACATGAGGCAGAACACCACCACATTGCCGAACTTGGAAAACGACAAGGGCGACCGCTTGGTGGGATAAGGATTGTAGGGCATGCACACCAGAGTGATGAGCAACGCCACGAGGATGGAGCCCAACATGGCATAATAGACCATCTGCCAATGGTAATTGTAAGCAAACCACGCCGTAAGCCACGTGCCTATCTGCCCGAGCAGCATGAAGAAGAAGTAGATGATGGGCTGGCTCGCTTTCTTCTCGGTGTCGAGCGCATCCCAGCCAGCCTCATCGCTCGGCTCGTTGCCTGGCGACACATTGCGCGTGGCCTCGATACCAAACCCATACTTGATGAGGGTGAAGAGGTTGCACATGAGCAGCGTCTGTCTCACGAATCCCATGATAAGGCTGTTGAGAGCCAGAATGAACAGGCTGTCGGTGTTGGCACAGATGTAGCTCTGCACCGCCAGAATCGAGAAGCCCACGAGGCTCATCATCTTCTGGCGTCGCACGCAGACCAGCTGGTAGAAGAACGGCGAGAACGCCGCCATGCCTATCGACGTGACAAAGCTGATGAAGGCGATGTGTTCTGACTGGATGCCAAGCCCACCCACCATCTCACTGCTATTGACGGAGTAGGCACCGCTGACCGTCATGATAGGTATGAAAAGTATGACGAGAAAGGCTATGCCAAGGGGCTTTGGCACCCAGTTGTAGAACGGGAAATTCTTCGGCAAATGCGCGGGCACTGCCGTGTATATCTCTGCTTGTGTCATTTCTTGAGTTGAGCCTTAACTACGACCATCATTCCTGCAGCCAGCTTGTCGTTGTCGGCCTTGGATATTCCCTCAAACACTATCCTGACGGGCACACGCTGCTGAATCTTGACAAAGTTGCCGGCAGAGTTGTCGGTGGGCACGAGAGAGTACTTGGAACCTGTGGCACCGGATATGGCGGTAATGCGGCCCTCAAACTCCTTGCCCTCAAAGGCGTCGACGGTCATGGTGACCTTCTGGCCCACATAGAGCTTCTCCACCTGGGTCTCCTTGTAGTTGGCGATGACCCACTTCTGGGTGTCGGGCATGATGTAGGTGATGGTCTGACCGGCGTTGACAGCCTGTCCGTCTTCGAGCGAACGACGGCCGAGTTTGCCATCGCAGGGAGCGGTCACCACGCAATAAGAGAGGTTGAGCTTGGCCATCTCCAGGGCAGCCTCGGCACGCTCGATGGCTGCGGCGGTATTCTTCTTGCGTGTCTGCACCTCGTTCACACCCGAGTAGGCAGCCTTCTGTTGTCGGCGGGTGGCATCGAGCTTCTTCTTGGTGGCATTATACTCGGTCTCTATCTGCTCGAGCTGGATGGGGGTGGCGGCATTACGGGCCACGAGGTTCAGATAGCGCTGGCGGTCTTTCTCCAGTTTGGCAAGACGTATCTCTATCTCAGCTATCGACGCCTCGTAGACGGTGGCAGAGGTCTGGGTGGTCTGAAGCGAAGCGTCAACCACATTGGCACCGGCCATGGCATCCTTGAGGGCAGCCTCGGCTTCCATCACGCGGATGCGGTATTCACGGTCGTCGAGCACCAGCAGGGTGTCGCCCTTCTTCACATCCTGATGCTCCTTGAAATAAATCTTCTTAATATATCCCGAAGCGCGCAGATTGACGGGCGAGATATATTGCTCGACCTGTGCGTCATCGCTCTTCTCATTAGATTTGTAGTCCATAAACATGCAACCAATCTTCACGATGCCCCATACGAGGATGGCCACACCGATAAGGCTTACAAGCAGCTGGCGTATGCGCTGGCGCTTGAGCTGGGCGGCGGTAACTTCGTGGGTAGACTGGTTGGGGGTGTCGTTGTTGGTATTGTTGTTGGTGGGGTTATTGCTTGTTTCCATTTCTATGATGTTGTTTGTAAGTTTCTATTATTTGATGAGTTTGTCCAGCTGGCCAGTGAGTTTGAGCAGGGTCAGGTTGGACACCTGATAGTTGAAGTGGGCGGTGAGATAGTTGTTCTGGGCGTCGCTCATGCTCATCTCGTCCTGCAGCACCTCGGTCATCGAGGTTATGCCCTCACGGTATCTGTCGCTTGTGACCTTATATACCTCCTCGGCAAGCAGGTAGTTGTCACGCTGCTTGCTGAAGTTGCGCTGGTTGTTGGCCAGATCGTTGACGGCGTTGGCATACTGGGTCTGCATGCCCTTCAGTGCATTCTCGTAGGAGAGTCGGGCATTGTCGATATCCACCTGGGCCTTGCGTATCTTCGACCGCTTCTCAAAACCGTCGAACACGGGGATGCGCAGCGACACACCTATGCCGTTGGACTTGTACCAATGGTTGGACTCTCCGGCATGAAACCAATTCCTGATGTTGTCGGTAAAGGCTGCGTAGGTCCAGTTGCCCGTGAGGGCAACCGTTGGGAGGTATCCGTCTTTGGCAAGTTTCTTCTTCTGTTCGGCGAGGGTGCGCTGGGCCTGCAGCAGCTGGAGCTCATAGAGGTTCTCGTTGAGTCCGGTGAGCGACGCCATGTCTATCTGTTCGATGTCGGCTTTCTCTACGGCAATGGTCTTGTCGGCGGGATAGTCAATGACATATTTCAGCATGTTATACTGCTGGGTGAGCATGGCCTTGGCATTGTCATACTGCACGCTGAGGTTCTCGAGATTAACATTGACACGCTTCACGTCGACGCCGAGCGCCATGTCGTTGTCATGGAAGGCCTGGGTGATGTCGCGCAGTTCCTCCAGACGCTTGATGTTGTCCTTGATAATGGCTATCTGCTCTTCGGTATTCTGGGCGAGATAGTACATCTTGCTAATCTGTACGATCAGGTCTTCCTTGGCCTTGGCGTAAGAGAGCGTGTTGAGGTGGTCGAGGGTCTTGGAGATGTCGAGGGCAGTAAGTGCCGTCTGGCTGTAGAGCGGCATCTGCAGCTGGATGCTTGCCGACGAATTGTACTGCAACGTCTTGGTAACATTGTAAGGCTTGCCATAAGCGCTACCGTCGGTCACCGATACTGGGGGAGTGAAATTGTCGTTGAGTCCGGCGCCGATATTAATCTGGGGCAACAGACGGGCACGGTTTTCACTGACATCGTGCTTGCCTTTAAGCACATTGCCTTCATAAGTCTTCAGATTTAGATTTCGCTCAATGCCCATCTGCAGGCATTGACCCAGAGACAGCGTCTCCTGCGCCATGGCATGGCACAAGAGAAGTGTCAAGGAAAATGTGAACAATATTCTTTTCATACCTAACTTTGATAATTCGGCTGCAAAGTTACTGATTAATTATCGCTTAGGCATATTCATAAAATATCACAAGTTGTTCACATTTTCCCTTTATCCATGTTTCTATGATGGTTGCTTGCAATTATGACTATAACAGCTCATCAATACCCATAATTGCGCAGGAACTGTCTGGCCATAGAGTCGCCGTTGGCTGCTGCCTTACGCATGAAATCGAGTCCGGTTGCCTTGATTTTCATACCGCCTCGCCCCTCGTAGAGCATATATCCAAACAGGGCGTCTGCGACGGTATGGTGGCTGTCGACCACTCTATCGAGCAACTGGCGTGCCTGATAGTCATCGGCGTTGGAGTGGTTTTGAAGCAACAGATGGGCAAGATTGCAGGAAGCCTGGGCAAAATCGGCAGACATGCAGCCTTCGCTTTCGACGCGATCTTCCTCCAGAGCCACGTATCGCTCGTAATAATCGCGTGCCGCATCTTTGTTTACTCGCCCATAGTCGGGGTAATAATACATATTGCCAAGCCAGTAGAGAGGTTCGGCGTCGCCACCCTCTTCGCTCTCCTTCAAGAGCATAAAGGCTTGGTTGAAGTCGCTTTCCACCACATCGCCATCAATGAGAAAACGGGCTTTGTAGTACATACCCATCGGGAAACCCTCGTCGGCAGCTTGACTATAATATTCATACGCCTTGCGGCCATACCATTTTCTGCTGCGATGTCTCGGAACGTACTTCAAGTCATAGTCATCATAGCAGGTATAGCAAGCATAGTACAGCTCAGCCAGTTTCATATAACTGTCGTCACAATAGGCATCAAAGTCATCGCCAATATCTATCAGGTAATCGTGGGCAAGACGGAGATTGTGGAGGTGAGACTGAGCGTCGCTGCCGTCGCCATCCTTGTAGCATACCCAAGCGAGATAGAGCAGCAGGTCTTCATGGCAAGAGGATGGCTGGGCGCCGCCGTCAATCTCCTGGAAATAGCCGTCCAGCAGTTCTCGTGCCAGTTCATAGTCCTCGTCGTTGACAAGATCATGTGCCATAGCCTCAACATCATACTCTTCAGAAGAGAAGTCTTCATCTATGCAGGTCGGCATATTGTCCAGCATAAACTGCACCTTGTCTTCACGCTCCACTTCGGGATAGAGTTCATAGAGTTTGTCCTTGGCTCTTGGTTCGCCCGTCTCATCGGCTTGGAGGAGCCATGCCTGGGCACTGGCATCGTCGTGCTTGCATCCCTTACCTTCGGCGTAACGGATGCCTACAGTAAACATGCACTTGGCGTTGCCCTGCTCTGCCCCACGGAGATAAGAGGCAAAGGCTTCGGAATGGAGTTTCTGCTCATCCAGAGCGACTCCACGACCGTACCATGCCAAGACAAGGCCATGAGAGGCTGCGGCATCAAACCACAAGACCGCCTTCTTGGCATCGTGCTCACAGTTGTCTACGCCTTTCAGGTAAGCCCATGCACGCTTGTTCATCTCCTCGGCGGTCATGCCAGCCGACAGCTCGCGAACTTCATCCTCGGGAAAATACTGAGCCATGCGCTTCTTGGCGCGCTCGTCTCCCGCATCGTGGGCCATACGCAGATAGCGACGCGCACCGGCATCGTCCTTGGGGGCGCCCAATCCTTTGTGCAGATTGGTGGCAATATTCAACATGGCTGTGGTGCAACCCTGGCTGGCACTCAGGATATAGCAATCGTTGGCAGACGCATAGTCACCTTGCTTCTCGAAACACCAGCCAAGATTACTGCGTGCCGCAGCATCGCCACGCTCGGCGGCAGCACGCAGGCATCGCATGGCGAGCGCAAGGTTCTGCTGAAATCCCTCTCTGCCACACAGCCAGTTGTAGCCACGTTGGGCCATACGGGCGGTGGTGAAGCCTTGCCACTCGTCATCCCTAATGGGGCCGAACCACTCGTCCAATCTCTGCTTGGCTCCCTCATGTCCTCGGTCGGCATACACTTTGGTCAATCGGTAACAGCGGTCGAGCAGCAGTGGATTGGTCTTGACTTCGTCATACAACAGGGAGGCCAAGGCGTAGGCTGCGTCGGGATTGCCATGTTCGGTAGATTTCTCCAGCCAGTGGCGCGACTCTGCCTTGTCCTCAACACATCCATGGCCAGTATCAAGGAAAAGTGCGTAACGGTACATGCTTTGCGAATTGCCCTTCTCGGCACCATGGCGGGCCAGTTCACAACAACGCCTCTCATTGCCGGATGCGTCGTTGTAATGGATATAACAAGCCAAAAGGCCGTAGAAATCACCCACATCAGGGTATTTGCTCCACGCCTTTTCATACAATCTCACGGCATCGTCATAGTTCCCAGCCTTATACAGCTGTTCGGCTTCGTCATAGACCATCTTGGCTTCCATGCCAACATCCTCGCTACCGCGTTTCAAAAAGTCTAATAGGCCCATAGTAATAGTATATCTAATATCATTTGCACTATATATATAATAATAGGTGTCGGCCAAACGAGCGACCATCAGCAGACTAATACACCAAATGCAAATGTAGGGATTTATCTCGGCATAACAAGCGTTCAGCCCCATCTTTTTTTACGAAATAATTTCTACCACAGGGAATTGGTATATAGAAGGCTCCGTAGTAACACCTTCATGGTTCTATAGCCAAGCCAAGTACCCTCTTACTATAAAAAGTCCTACCCCAATTCGGGATAAGATAGCGATTAGTTGCATGTTAAGAGAGATACATG
>ERZ779852.3903-NODE-3903-length-10149-cov-8.307113_pt1 | contig 10149 bp, 7 predicted proteins | sample MGYA00511559_ERZ779852 | MGnify/ENA primary metagenome ERZ779852 (study PRJEB29588, sample SAMEA2157977) | human gut metagenome | biome: human gut; feature: human-associated habitat; material: faeces | place: Denmark | collected 2008/2010 ...
GGAGCCTGGATCATCTTTTTATCCATCAGCTCCCGGAGAGCCACCTGCGCGTCGCAGTCCTCCTCAAAGCAGAGGTAGCCGCCCTCAATAAAGCCGCAGCCCATCGCTTCTTTTCGGAATATCTTTTCCGCCAGTTCCCGGCGCACCATAATTCCGCCATGCCCTGGGGTAGAAATGGAATAAACGCCGGGGCAGAGCGTTTCACATTCCTGGATATTGCCCCATGGGGAATAGGAAGGGGCCTCCGGCACAATAGTGTTTTGCCGCTGATCCTCCAGGCACTGCACCTCCTCCTGCGCCCGCGCCACCAAATCCTTCTGCGCGGAAAACAGATCGCTGAAATAGTGGCCCCAATCGTAGTCCGTCCGGTTACTGCATTTCCAGGTGACAAACTGCTGGGGCGCTGTCAAATGAACGCCCAACACAAACTCGCTGTCGCCCACATGACAGGAATCCGTAATGATATATCCGGCGTTTTCTCTGTAATCCATTATCGTTCACGCTCCTTCGTCGTTTTCTTTTTGGCCTGTTCCTGCTGGATCGCAGTAAGGCCATGTTTGGCCCAGCCGGGAAGGTCCTCCGGCTGTATCGTTCCCAGCACGTCCATGCGTTCATAGCGGCTTTCTTTGCCAGTATAAAGGTCAACGCAGTAACAGGCTGACCCCCTGCTGTGTGGGGAAGCCCCAAAGCCTCCCATACAGAGCTTGAGCTGACGGGTAGCCCTGCGGTATTCCCGGCGCAGCACCTCCGGCTTTATCACTATGATTTTCCCGTGCAGATCATCCTCATGGGAAATGGGGATGCAGCCCTCCGCTGTGATGGGGCGGTCGTCTATGCCCTGTATGCGGGGCTTGTTCAGCTCTATGTGGGTTTTCTGTGCTTGCTCGGCAACCCGCTGGCCGAACAGCTCCACAATCTCCGGGAAATCATCACTGGCCATCACTTCGCTGTATTCTGCAAATAAGGCGTTTTGCCGACAAAAGGCGCACATATACTTCATGCCGGTATCATCCTGCGGATTTTCCCCCAGGACAACCTCGCGGTCGCCTATATGCACCGCCTGGATGACCTCATAATCACCCGCCATGCGCTTTTCTGTGGAATCATCGTTCATCCCTCTGCCTCCATATCCTGTTTGATAAATGCTTGGATCTCTTTTACACTGGCAAAATCCCGTTCATCCCCGGTAAGGTAGCGCACCGTGTCCTGCCATTGAGACAGCGGGTAGCTGTTCTCATCCATCCTGCACAGGTCCAAAAGGGCCGCCCGCCGCAGGATAGGCGAAAGATTTAAGTCGGAGATGAAACAGCCATGCCGGGCCGCCAGTATGTCCAGCAGGTGCAGTTCATTCATGGCAACACCTGCTTTCTTCAGCTTCTTTCAGCAATTCCTCCACCAGCCTGCCGCTGCGGACTTTATTCCGGTCTGCCAGCACCTTGTTCTGGACGCACAGCACCGCCCGGATGTTGGGGACGGTAATGCCGGGGATTTCCACCATCTCCTCCGGAGTGATGGTGAGAAGCTGCACCGGGGAGTAGCCAGCCTGGGCAAAGATACGGAACAGCCGCTGTTCAAATCGTTCTTTCATCATCAACGCTCCTTTCTTTTTTGGTATGTAAAAGGGGCGGCTCCGCATGGCCGCCCCTGGCTGGTTACTTCTTCCGGCTTCTGACTTTCAGGAAAATCAGGCCGCCGATGATGAATACCACCAGCGCAATGGCAATGATCGCTTTCAGTTCCATAAAATCATTCCTCCTTACACAGATTCAAACCGCCGTTATTTTGCGGTATGGTTGTCCTTTTTGCGCTTGCCCACATAGGCCGCAACGCCCAGGGCGGCAGCGCCCATAGCGGATACGCCCATCAGGGCCGCCCACAGCCACGGCTTGCTATCGTCACCGGTTTTCGGGGTATCACGCAGCTCATTGTGCATTTGCGCCACAGTGGTCTTATCCGCCAGAATCGTCACCTTTTTATCCGCAGGCAGCACATAGTTGGCGCTGGCCCCATCCGATACCTCGGACACGGTGTAATCGCCTACGCGCAGGCCCTCGATGAAAATTTCACCATTTTTATCGGTTTTGAAGGTCTGGTCGTAGCCGTTGGCCCCGGTCACGCGGAAGGAGAAGCCCTCCACTTTGCCGTCGCTGGACGTTTTTTCAATCCGCAGGGAACCGGTCTGGGCCATGTTGGTGAAGCCAATCCCGGCCTCGTTTTCTACCTCGTAAATCTTGCCGTTCTCGGTGATCTCCACATAGTAGGCATTTTCATCCAGCAGGAAGCCCTCCGGCGCTTTGGTTTCCTTTACGAACACGCCGCCGTAGAGGATGTGGGACATCTCATAAATGCCGGTGCTGGTTTCCTCCAGCTTGCCCAGCAGCTCGTCACCCTCGTCCAGTTCTTTGTTGCCGTTGGTGTCGCGGTACACCTCGAACTCAGCCCCAGTGAGCTTGTTGTCCGGGTAGTCCTTATCCACCTTAGTGAGCCGCAGGTCGCCGTAAATGCGCTCATTGGCAAGGGAGATTTCCACTACCTGCCCATCTTCCTCCACAGTAACGGGGATCACTTCATCGGAGAGGATGAACCCTTCCGGGCTTTCCAGCTCTTTCAGTACCCAATTTCCGTAAGGCACATTAGAGAAAGAGAAGCTGCCATCCTCCGCTGAGGTGGCGGTGGCCAGGGCATTTTCTGCGGTAAACTCGGTTTTGTCACTCTGAAAGAGGCCAATCACAGCCCCGCCCAGGCCCGTGCCGTTCTCATCGGTTTTGAGGCCCTTGATTTCGCCGCGGATCAGCTCGTTGGTGACAGTCTCGCCATCATTGGCAGAAATCTCTACCACAGCAATGGAAGGCCCGCCGTACTCAAAGGTGAACGGGAAGGTTTCGCCGTTCAGCAGATAATGACTGTCGGTGGACAGCTCTTTCAGGTAGAAGCTGCCGAAAGGCAAGTCGGTGCTGCAAATGGCCTGGCCGTTCTCATTCACAGAAACGATTTCCAGAAGCCCATCTGCAGGAATCACGGAACCATCCGCTGCGGTGATGTCCTCCTGGGCATAGAGGCCAAAGGTCACGGCGGAGATTTCTCCATTCATGCCAATGCCAAAGGTTTCATCCTGCTCCAGCACCTTGTCAAGCGTCACAAGGGCTTTTTGGCGCTGGTTGTAGAAGCTGGCAGAGGTTTCGGTGACTTCCACCTCCTGGCCTGCGTATACCAGCTCCACGTTGGTGACGTTCTCGCCGGTATCTACCATGCCGTGGGGGAACTGGATTTCCTTCACCTGGAACTTGCCCAGGTAGAGGGGCTGGCTCTGGGCCGTTCCGTCCTCGCCGGTGGTGATGGTGTCCACTACCTCGCCCGCAGAATAGCGCAAGGTGCCGTCCAGGGTGTAGATGTCCTCCAGGGCAGTAATTTCAAACACCGCGCCGGGCAGGCCCTGCACCTCGTACACCGGCTGGTAAACGCCCTCGCTTTCTGCCACAGAGGAGAACACCTCGCCGGTTTTGCTGACTTTGATGATTCCTTTCTGGGCCATGTTGGGCTTAGTGACTTCGATCACCGTCACGCCGCCTTCCTCGCTGGAATTGTCCTCAGTCACATCAAAGTAAACCGGGGTGCTGTCCAGCACATAGCCGTAGGGGGCCTGTACTTCAACCAGAGAGTACCCGGAGCCGTACTCCAGCTTTTCAGGCGTTACCAGATAGCCCTCGGAATTGGTGTAGAACGTATCAATCGTGGTGGGCGTCGGATAAGTGAAGGTCATTTCCACCTTGCTGCCATCGGGACGGTAAATCTGGAACCCGGCCCCCGCATAGGGAATGGTGACGCCGGTTTCCGCGTCCACCTTGACCACCTTGATGAAGCTCTCAAAATTGGCGTTGTTAATGAGGTAGCGGTAGGTCTGGCCGTCCTGGGCGATATACACTTCAAAGTCGTCCATCAGCTCGCGGCCTTCCCAGCCCTTGGTCTGGCGGACGACATAGGTGCCGTAGGGGAGCTTCTTCGACTGTGCAAAGCCGTTCTCATCACAGACGAGAACATCGCGCTCGGATTCCCTGGCATTTTCATAGCTGCCGGCTGATTTCAAAAACACCTGGAACTCTGCACCGGATTCCGGGGTTTCGATCTGGGTTTCCCCGTAGGGTAGGAACCGGACGCCTTATCATATTTCTATGACAGGATTTCCGAGAACCTCCCTCAGAACCGTACGTACACCTTTCGATGTATACGGCTCCCCAGCCATTCCTAAAGCATTTTACAAAGTTCCATTATGAAGATTGACGTGGCAGTCATGGCATAAGACGAGCGTTTTGCGCTTCATATAGCTCATCAGCCATACCCAGTTAGGCATAGGCGTTCCACGTTTTCGGTATTTCTTCACAATGTCCTTAAGCTTCCTTACATGATGAATCTCCAAGGCACAATGTTCTGCTCCACATAATTCACATACATCACTGTTGAGCCTTTTCATTAACTGACCACCCTTTAATACCTGTCCGAATTGGTCGGAGATTTCTCCGGCAGGTCGGCTAACCTTTTTTAGACTGTCATTGAAGTAGGTCATCGTTTTAGGGCCTTCTTTCGTATTGTATCTGATACCAACAATACGCATGGTGCCAGTTCCATTTTTTCTGGGAACATCAATTCCATATTTCTGAATAACCTTTTTGACCGATGATTTTTCCTTTCGGGCGATTGTCTTAATCATGCTGAAATAGTGATAATACTGAAATGTGGATATTTTCGTGCTGACATCCGTTGCTAAGCAATAGTAATTGTAAAGCCCTCTGATTTCTGCGTTGTACTGACTGATAATTTCAATCACGGGCAGATTAACTCGTGCCCCCACCTGATAGGGTTTTCCCTTTTTAATGAACGGCTTGAGCTTTTCCCGAATAACATCTCCCGGCACAACTAACTGAATTGTACCGTTTACAGAGCGTTTCTTTCGACCGATTGAATCAACCACTTGCTTTGTGTTCTCTTGAGATTTTGTAATTTCGTATCCCAGAAAACGCACTCGTTTATCCGACAGATTGGTGATTTTCGTTTTTTCCCGGCTCAATTCAAGATGAAGTTCCTTTTGCATGAAACCTGCAATTCTTTCCTTGATTTCATTCGCTGTTGCCTTGCTGCCGATGATACAGACCACAAAATCGTCCGCATAGCGCACATATTTTACACGCTGATAGTTTTTATCCATAGGGTCTAAGGCAGGGATATTCTGCATTTGCCGCAGGTACTCATCCGCTTGTTCCTGATTGCCTTTCTTTTTTGCACGGTTTCGTTTGTATTGGAGAATCTGATATTCACGATATGGTCTCCGCTGTTTCCCTTTGGTGTATTCAGCAGATATTCCTTCCATGAACTTATCAAACTCGTGCAGATAAATGTTGGCCAAAATGGGGCTGATGATGCCGCCCTGCGGTGTTCCCGACAGCGAATTGTACTTCTGGTTGAATTCCAAATATCCGGCTTTCAGGAATTTCCGAATAAGCTCAAGAAATCTACCGTCATCAATCTTCTTCGAGAGTATCTTTAACAATATTTCATGGTCGATATGGTCGAAGCACCCGGTGATATCGCCTTCAATTACCCAGTTGGTTCCCCTACAGGTGCTTTTAATTTGATACAGTGCGGTGTGACAGCTTCTATTAGGCCGAAAACCGTGCGAATTATCGCTGAAAATTGGCTCGTAGATTGCCTCTAAAATCTGCCGTACTACTTCCTGTACCAGCTTGTCAGCAAAGGCAGGGATACCCAAAGGTCGCATTTTACCGTTCTTCTTGGGGATATATGTCCTTCGGACAGGTTTTGGTTGATAGCGTTCCCATTTGAGCAGTTCTATCAGTTGAGAAATTTGCTTCCTGCTAAAACCGTCAATGGTTGTCCCGTCTGTTCCGGGCGTCATATTGCCTTGCTTAGCATGGATTTTTTGATATGCCCGCAAAAAGAAGTCCTCATTGAAAAGATTTCTGTAGATACGGTCATACCGGTGTGATTCATCTTGTTTGGATTTTTGCTTTAGTATTGATAATACCGTTTCAGCTTTTTGCATTTCGCATACCTCCATTCGATTATCAATAGAATGACCTGCCGCCCTTCGCCATGTATGCGGCTTTCCCGCACTCGGACTACTATGGCGGCTCCGTTGCCATGCCGGATATTCAGTGTCATCTCCCTCGCTTTTCACACTTGGGATTTATCGCCATAGGGCATTACACATAGCATTTCTGCGTTCTGGTTTAGGCAATCTCCGTTTAGTCGTATTGATACATTGGGTGTGGTTTAGGTTTCCGTTCATTCCTTTTACATACTTCCTGTATGCCGGGACATTTTCAGAGAGTATCAGTGACGACAACGGTTTCACTGATAGAAATTGTCCATGTGCGCAATCAGTCTTCGCACATCTCCACACTTAGAGCAAAGAAACTGGATTTAAAGCAGTTTAGCCTTAACCATGCCACGCCTTTGGTCTCGCATATCCCGCTTATACACTGATTTCAAACGTATATGCTTTTCCGCCATGCTCTTGTCCCCTTTATCTTTCGATTCCGGGTTAGGCGGCTAACCAACTGGATTTCTCTCCAATCCAGTACCTCTTTAGGCATTATCAATACGCCCTTACGGACGCACGTCATCGGTGTGCTTGATGATGGCAATGTCGCCCTTGATGACCTGTTCCGTCACGTCGTTGGCGGTATCGTTCAGCTCAATCTCATACAGCTCCGGTTCCGCGCCCACCTTGTGGATGGTGGAATCCAGCAGGTAGCCCTCGCTGGAACTGATTTCACGGATTGTCCAGTCCGAATCGCAGACGTAATATCCGGTGGTGAACTGGCCGTTCTCGTCCGTGGTGAAGCTGTCGATAAGGGTGTCTCCCTTATACAGCCCATACACAGCGCCGGCCAGAGAACCGTCGCCCTGGGGCGCGCCCGTTTCCACATCGCTCTTGGTGACGGTGACGCGGAACTTCTTCAGCACGTTATTCACGCTCTTGTGAGTAACTTCGTTCCACTCGATGGTGGCTGTCTGGGAATCCGGCACCACATAACGGATGGGGGTATCCACCTCCTCCAGTACATAGCCCGTGCCGATGAGCACGTTTTCAAAACGCGCCACACCGTTTCCGTCCGTCACCGCATACTCATCCACCGGCTGCCCGGAGAGGGATGTGCCGTACAGATGGAAGGTCATGCCCTCCACCAGCCCGTCCTCGCTGGTTTTCATCACTTCCAGGCTGCCGCGTTTGAGCACGTTGCTAAAAATCACGGTGGCGGTCTGGCCGCTGACGATGGTCACGCGCTGGCTTTCCTGGAGTTCATACTTGTCAATCGACTGCTCAGTTACGGTATAAACGCCGGGATTGAGGTCGGAGATGTCGATCTCGCCCGCCTCATTGGTGGTCTTGGTGGCGCTGTATCCCTCGCCGGTAATGGTGAAACTGATCCCGGCTACCTGTCCATCCTCGGAAGTCTTGACCAGCTTCATGTTGCCAGTTTTTACTTCCAGGTTCAGATAGCCCACCATATAATCGGACACGGTTTCCCCGTAGGTGGCAAAGTCCTGCTTGCCGCCGCCGATAATCCCATCCGTCCATACCACTACGCCGCTGCGCTGGGCAGAGATTTTTTCTGCTTTCACCGTTACAGAACCTTTGATGGCCTGGGCGGAAGTGATGGTGAGCTGATTGCCGTCCACGGAGAAATTCAGCCCGGTGGTGCTGCTGGAGAAGGTGTAGTCACTCAGCACGCCGTTGGTATCCGTGAGTGTGAGGGAATACTGCTGGCCGTCCCATTTCAGCTCATAGGCCCCGGCGTCGGCGGTGCTGCTGAAAAAGCTGGGCAGCATGGTATGGCGTTTTACCGCGCTCTCAATAGCGGAATACTGGCTGAAGATCTCGCTGTAAAGGGGATTCTCCGGGCTGATATATTCCGCGATATTGTTCTTGCCCTGGGCGTTGGCGTCCACATGGTTAAACTGGCTGTCGCGCTCACCCACGACGGTTTCCCAGACAAGAAGCTGGGTGGCGATTGCCCCGGCCATCTTGCTGGCGTCCTCCGGGTCATCGGTCATCCATGATGTGCTGGCGTTACCCTGCCAGCCATAGGTCATAATCCGCCCGATATATTCCTTGATGGTGTCCGGTGGAATAGTGGGGTTCAGATCGGACGGGTAATCATCCCAGAAATCCTCGCCCCGGCCAGTAAACTGGTCGCCGGAATGAACGCCGACGCCGGGTTCGATACAGTAGATGACTTTCCCGTTAAAGGAATCCTGCGTGTGGATGGTAAAACCGTTATTTTCGCCGGTAGACCATCCGCCCAGGAAATTCATAGCGGAATGTCCCCAGCCTGCCTTGTTGGGGTCGCTGGCACGGGGGAACTCCACCATATACGTCGTCATGGTTTCCCCTGCGGCAAACGCTGTAGTTCCCGTCCCTGCGAATATGCCCAGGCACATGAGCATGGCCATGAACAGGGACAGGGGCTTTCTCAATGCTTTCATCGTGTTACCTCCTTGAAATGGCCACAAAAAAAGCACATCGCTCTGGATGTGCTGCTTGCGGCTGGATTCTGTTTACGTTCTAAAAAAGAGAGGCGCGCCATGCGTTCTCCACCTCATCCGTTCTATCTGCAATCCTGTGGATTCTTGAAAGAATCAGCCTCCCCAAATATCTTCTTTTTTAGGCTGTTTAGGTTGTTTGGAAGGGGTGAGGTGTGGAGAGGGGGAACCGGCACAAGCTGCCGTTTCCCCGCAAATGGGCGCACTTCCCCCTTGTGAGTGGGCTATCTCTCTAAACTGCGCTGGCGTTTGCGGTAAAGTTCCAGCGCCTTGACAATGGTGTCCTCGATCTTCTGCGTGGGCGTCCCCGGCGCAAAAAACCGGCTGATTTTTTCCTTTGGGATTTTGAACTGTTCTTTTTGATTGCCTTTTTCCTCCTCCATGATAACCACCATAGCGTCCTTGGACAGCCGTTCCGCCCCGGTTTTCGCCTCGGACATCCGGCGCATTTTGATGGCCTGGGCGTGGGACGGGGTGCAGTCCATCTCGTCCATGATAGCGAATAAGTCGGCCTGTTCTTCTTTTCGCAGGTAAGACAGCTCCACCGCTGGGCGCAGGGCAATTTGCAGCATATCCGGGTCTTTCAGCACAGAGTTATCTACCAGCTCCAGGATTTCCGGGATAAGGTGGGTAAGACGGATATATCGCTGGATTTGTGTTTTACTGTCCGGGCTTTCTGCGGCTAATTCCAAATTAGAGCGCGTCCCGATTAAATTCGGCCCCACTGGGGCCGAATTATCTTTTCTTGGCCGACCAGCCTGCCGTTTCATCGCGTCCAGCTTCATTTTGTAGGCAAACGCCTTCTCCGATGGCAGGATCTGCTCACGCTGCAAGTTGGAATCCACCATGATAATCGTAGCTTCATCGTCGGTGAGCTGCCGCACAATGCAGGGGATTTCCGCAAGCCCCGCCAAATCCGCCGCCGTTTTCCTGCGGTGCCCGGCCACCATCTCATAGCCGCCCTCCGGCTTGGGTCGTACCAGGGCAGGAACCAAAACGCCGTACTGCTTCACGCTTTCCGTCATTTCCTGCATGGCTGCGTCCATCCGCACCTTAAACGGGTGATTCGGGAAGTCGCTGATTTCCGAGGGCGAAAGGTTGACGACTTTTTCAAGCCTTGCCTCGGCCCGTTCTTCCTCCGTGGAAAACAGGTCATCGACTGAGGGAAGATTGAAGTTTAGCCCGTTGCTTTTCGCCATCCGCCAACACCTCCTTTGAAAACTCCGCGTAAGCCTGGGCCGCTTTGCTTCCTTTGTCGTAGGCGTAAATACTCTTGCCCGCTGCGCTGGTCTCTGCGGCTTTGATGGCTACGGGAATCTCGGAACGATAGATTTTTAATACGTTCCCGTAGGTCTGCCGCAGGATTTCCGCCGTCTGGCGGGCCAGATTGGTACGTCCGTCTACCAAAGTGAGCAGCACCCCGTCCACCTTCAGGGCCGGGTTAATCCGTTTTTTTACCCTTGTAATGTTTTTGATAAGCTGGGTCATGCCTTTGGCGGGCAGATAGTGGGCCTGCACCGGGATAATCACGCTGTCCGCCGCAGCCAGGGCGTTGATCGTAATCATACCCAGGGACGGCATACAGTC
>ERZ779852.3905-NODE-3905-length-10143-cov-19.433584_pt1 | contig 10143 bp, 7 predicted proteins | sample MGYA00511559_ERZ779852 | MGnify/ENA primary metagenome ERZ779852 (study PRJEB29588, sample SAMEA2157977) | human gut metagenome | biome: human gut; feature: human-associated habitat; material: faeces | place: Denmark | collected 2008/2010 ...
GATTGCCGAATCTGATATGCAATCACATCATGCGCCTGGGTTCTACCGGTGATATGCTCATACTGCCGTTTGGAAAGCAGAAATTCTTCATCACAGGTCTTTGCGTCACAGGCATACGCGCTGATATATTTTCCATCTTCCGTCTTTGCTGCATTCTCAGAATAATCAGTACGGTCAGCCAGACACTGCGCTACCGTCTTTCCTTTATTGATATGCAGCGCAATTAGTCTTGTAGCCGCCATTTTCATATTCCTCCATCTAAAAAGAGCTACCCGAAGGCAGCTCTTACCAATCTACTATTCTCATTTTAACATCCGTTCCCGGTCATAAGCTCCCTGCAAATAAACGGCCTGCTTGATGATTTCTTCCATATCGAAATAGACACACATAATGCTTTCGTACAGCTTCCACACATTAGATTCGCTGCCGCCCACCATTTCCATCAGCTGGTCTTCCATCTTCGATTGCTCAGACTGTTTTTCCTGATAAGCAGTCTCTTCCACAAAATGATTCTCTCCATCTGTTTCCTCGTACCGTAAATCATAATAATCTTTCATAAACTGAATATCCATCTGATCCCTCCTGAACTCAAATTGTCAAAACATCCTCTACACACTCGCACAGCCGTTCCATCAGTTCCATGATGCCGCCCGCTCCAACCGCAGCTGCGAACAGTCCCATCTCAATCAGGGTCAGCAGGAACACATCCGTCCAGCTCGCCCGAACCACAGAATAAATGCCGCAGCCAAGAACGAAAAGCATAACCGGCGAAAGTACCCACAGGGATAGCTGCATCAGCAGATTCCAGATAAAGCACAGAAATCGCAGCAGAAACGCAACCGGCAGCAACAGGATTTTCAGCACCAGCTTCAACAAAAAACATACGATCTTCATGGATTTCACCCCTTCGTTTTTCTTTTCATCTTCATTTTATCGTACCCGCTTGTCAAACACCACGATGTCAACAGGAAGACCTGCAAAAAATATGTAATGACACAGACTGTTTCATCTGTGCCATGTGCAATAGAAATTCCGCACGTTTGCGCCGTCATCGAATACCAGAAAGCCTCTTTAAGATCAGCTTTTGCATCTCCCAGAGTTCATCCAGTCGCTTCTGCAAATCCCGGATATCCTCCGCATAGATGCTTCCAGATTCATTGGCGCGTTTTGCGTACTGGTTCAGGTTGTTGCTGCATCGGCGAAGAAGTGTGGATACCTGCGCCACATCCGACAAATCAAGATTTACGCAGTACCCGTCCATCGCCATTTTTCTCATATAGGCACCGGTATTCCGAATCCCCAATTCTTTCTGCTTTTCACGAATCCTCGCCAGCTCTTCCGGGTTTACCCGGACATTGATCCAGTGTTCCCGAACACTCATAGTGCCACCTCCTCATCATTTCGATGTGTCATCGGCGGAATGCGCCCTGCACGGTCACGCAGCTCTGCCAGGACAGACGGCTTTTCCGTTGTTCTCTCACGGTCTGGATCATCATTTTCACGGTCATCCATATTCAGCAGTGCGTCCAGTTCTGCCAGTCTTGCACTCTTTTCCGCCAGTTCTGCCTCCTGGGGGAACGGCTTTCCAAGCTCGGCCTGCGCAGCTTCCTGCTGGCTCCTAAGATTGTCCAGCTGCTGTTCCGCCTTCTCCAGCCTTGCAGGAATCCCGGCAAGAGCATTATCCAAACGCTGGATATTGCCCGCAGCACTGGTGCCGATGGGCACCCGGTGGGTCATCTCGCCTTTCAGCAGCACCTGATACTCTTTCTGGAAGCTGTCATATGACAACTCCATCTTGAAACCGCGATAGCTGCCAAGCGGCACCGGCTCCAAACTCTGATTGGCTTTACAGACCGCAAGAATTGCTTCACCGGCCTCGGCTTTTTCAGTAAATTGTGTGCCATTCACCTCCATACCGCAGAACCCCTCTTCCGGCAGCGGATGTGCCGCCACCGTCCGAATATCCGACTGAAAGCCCTTGATGAACCCTTGCATTTTCTCAATCTCCGCAGGGAAATATTTCATCAATTTATCTTCCAATCGGTACTGCTGGCTCTGATGATCCGCCTTCAATACTTTCAGCCTTGCAACATCTACATCCAAGTCCATTTTCTCCTTGATTTGCGGGTCTCCGGCACAAAGTGCCTTGATCTCTGCATAGGAAAGAGCCTGCTCATCTACATCATCACAGGAACGTACCGGAGATTTGCTGGTCATGATCTGGCTGATAAATTTCTGCTTATTCTCCAGTGTCTGATAGAGGTAGGCATCAAAAGTTCCTTCCGTCACATACTGATAAACCTGCACTTCTTTGTTTCGGTTTCCCTGACGGATGATACGACCATTTCGCTGGGTCATGTCCGCAGGCCGCCAGCCCACATCCAGATGATGCACGGCCACCAACCTGTCCTGCACGTTCGTGCCTGCACCCATCTTCTGTGTCGAACCTAACAATACCCGTACCTGTCCGGTACGCACTTTGGCAAACAAATCTTTCTTTTTTGCCTCAGTATCGGCATCATGAATAAATGCGATTTCTTCTTCCGGCACACCGGACTGAATTAGTTTGGCGCGGATATCCTCATAGACATTGAAGGTTCCATCGTTCTTCGGCGTGCTGAGGTCGCAGAACAGCAACTGGGTCAGCTTATCCGACTGTCCTTCCTCATAAATCCGAAGCACATTCCGCACACAGGCGTTGAGCTTGCTATTTGGGTCATCCGGCAGGAGCGGATTCATCAATCGCTGATCCAGTCCCAGCTTTCTGCCATCCGATGTGATTTTCAGCATGTTATCGACCGACGGGTCTACCACACCGGAATGCACAGCCGCCGCCCGTTCCGAAAGCTCCGCCACCATCGCCTGCTGATGCTCCGAAGGCTGCACCACCACGGTTTCAAATTTTGCCTCCGGCACCGGCAGATGCAGCTGATCGGAAGTCTTGATATCTGCCACTTCCTTGAACATATTCATCAGCTCCGGCAGGTTGAAGAATTTTGCAAATCTTGTTCTTGCCCGGTATCCGGTTCCTTCCGGTGCCAGCTCAATGGCCGTGGTGGTCTCACCAAAGGTAGAAGCCCAGCTGTCGAAATGGGTCAGCCCTTTCTGCTGCAACGTGCCGTACTGGAGATACCGCATCATGGTGTAAAGCTCCGTCATGCTGTTGCTGACCGGGGTGCCGGTCGCAAAAATGATGCCGCGCCCGCCTGTCAACTCGTCCATATATTGGCACTTCATAAACATATCCGAAGATTTCTGCGCTTCCGATGTGGACAAGCCTGCAACATTGCGCATTTTTGTGTAGAGGAACAGATTCTTAAAAGCATGTGCTTCGTCTACAAACAGTCGGTCTACGCCCAGCTGCTCAAAGGTAATCACATCGTCTTTTCGGTCGGTTGCCCGGAGTTTCTCCAATCTCGCCTCCAATCCTTTCCGGGTCTTTTCCATCTGTTTGATGGAGAAACGTTCGCCATTCTGGGATTTCATCTCAGCAATGGCGTTTTCGATTTCATCAATCTGGGCAGTCAAAATCCGCTCCTGCCGTTCTGCGGACACCGGAATTTTCTCAAACTGGGAATGCCCGATGATGACTGCATCGTAATCACCAGTAGCAATTCGTGCGCAGAACTTCTTTCTGCGGGCAGTTTCAAAGTCCTTTTTGCTTGCCACCAGCAATTTTGCACTCGGATACAGACGCAGAAACTCGTTTGCCCACTGAAGGGTCAAATGATTCGGAACGACAAACATGGATTTCTGGCACAGTCCCAGCCGTTTTGCCTCCATAGCAGAAGCGGCCATCTCGAAAGTCTTACCGGCACCCACTTCGTGGGCCAGCAGCGTATTGCCGCCGTACAGCACATGAGCAATGGCATTCTGCTGGTGTTTCCGCAGCCGGATTTCCGGATTCATGCCGCCAAAGCGGATATGAGAACCATCATACTCACGGGGACGAGTGCTGTTGAACAGCTCGTTATACTTTTCCACAAGTTCCGCGCGGCGATAAGGGTCTTTCCACACCCAGTTCTGGAACGCATCCTTAATGGCCTGCTGTTTCTGCTGGGCGAGGGTGGTCTCCTTTTTATTCAGAACCCGCTTCTGCTTGCCGTCTGCATCCTCCACGGTATCGTAAATACGAATATCCCGCAGATTCAGCGTATCCTCCAGAATTCGGTAGGCATTGGCACGGCTGGTGCCGTAGGTCATATAGGCATGAACATCATTCCGGCTCGGTGTACTCTTGCCGGTAATTTGCCATTCTGCCGTCATGGGAGAGAATTTCACTTCAATATTTCTGCGCAGATAGAACGGCGGTTCAAAGGTTTCTTCCATAAACTGCTGGATATAATCCCGATTGACCCATGTGGCACCAAGACGCACATCAATCTCCGAAGCATCCAGGTCTTTTGGCTGTGCCTTCTTCAAATATTCCGCGTTCACCGCAAAGGCAGGGTCAGAGGCCGCAGCCAACTCTGCCACGCGGAGCTTTTCCCGGACATTGCCGGACAGATATTCATCAGCTGTTACCCAGCCGGTTTCCTCGCTGCCCTGCGTCATCGGGTCTTTGAAAATGACACCATGCAGTTCCTGCTGGATTTTTTCAAATTCTCCCGGTGTACCTAAAAGCTCCGACATATAGGGCAAATCCACTTTGCCGCGCTCTCCGATGGAGATTGCCAGAGCCTCTGCCGGAGTATCTACGCTGGTAACAGCCCGTTCCGGTCGAATCGTCCGTTTGGTGAACATATCCGCCTTGGATTCCAGCCTGCCGTTTTCATCCACATTTTCCAGAGAGCAGAGCAGATAATAAGACGAATCTTCCGAAAAAGCCTGTGCATTTGCACGGGAATTGATAAGCCCATACTGATCGGCGAATCGGTCATAGGCTACATTCAGTTCCCGCTGTTTCTGGGCAATCGCGTCCTCCGGGTAATCGTTCAGCTGATAGTCGATCAGTTCCTGCACAATGGTACGAAGCTCCACCATGCCCTTGATCCTGCCGGTGGCTGTCGCAGAAAAGTCAGCTTTCCGCATGATGCTGTTCTCGCGGAAGTAAACATCCCCATCCACCACCGCATAGGAGAAGTTTTTTACATTGGGGTCTGCCGGAATGGTTTCGCCCTGCAAGGACAACTCTTCTTCCGGTGCCAGCTCCTGCGCTTCATAGTGACCGCCGATGTGCTGCACAGCCTCATGCAGCTGGTCTCCCAGATACGCATCCTGAATCGGGATGACCGTACATTCTTCCTTGCCGTACTGGGTACTTTCCGTTGTAATTTCACCCAGCACCATTTCCGGGTGATCAACAAAGTAGCTGTTGAGGGTAATACCCTCCGATGTCAGCCCCAGATGCACCCAATCCGGTTCGATATCAATGGGATGGTCTCTCTTTTGCAGGAAAATAATATCCGACACTACATCTGTACCGGCATTGGCACGGAATGCGTTGTTGGGAAGTCGAATGGCTCCCAGCAGTTCTGCCCGCTGCGCCAGATACTTTCGTGCGTCCGGATTCTTGGAATCCATCGTATAGCGGCTGGTAACAAAGGCCACGATGCCACCGGGACGAACCTGATCCAACGCCTTGGCAAAGAAATAGTTGTGGATAGAAAAACCGAGCTTATCATAGGGCTTATCGCTGACACGGTAGTTGCCAAAGGGTACATTGCCGACGGCCAGATCATAGAAGTCGCGCCGGTCAGTGGTCTCAAAGCCTGCCACCTTGATTTCTGCCTGCGGATACAGCTTCTGCGCAATGCGCCCGGTGATGGAATCCAGTTCCACACCATACAGTCTGCTTCCCAGCATGGAATCCGGCAGCATACCGAAGAAGTTGCCGACACCCATCGACGGTTCCAGAATGTTGCCTTTCTCAAATCCCATACCGTCCAATGCTTCATAGATTGCACGGATCACGGTAGGGCTGGTGTAATGCGCATTCAGAGTCGAAGCCCTGGCTGCGGCATATTCTTCTTCCGTAAGAGCTGCTTTCAGCTCCTTATATTCGCCTGTCCAGGCAGTTTTCTCTGCGTCAAAGGCATCTGCCAGCCCACCCCAGCCGACATAATTGGCCAGCGTTTCCTGTTCCTCCGGTGTCGCATCCCTATGCTGATTTTCTAAGGCTTTCAGCGTGTAGATGGCATCCATGTTGGCACGGAATTTCTGCTTAGGACTGCCTTCGCCGAGGTGAAAGCTGTTGATGCGGTAGTTCTCCGCATGTTTTGCTTCATGCCCTGCCCGGAACGCTTCTTTTTTTCCAGAATTCAGATCAACCACCAGATTGTGCAGGTGAACATTTTCCTCATGCCCCAAAATTCTTGCCAGATTTTCCTTGCTTTCCGAGCGGAAGATCGGATACACGGAATCCGGGTCCCGAAGTTCCACATCGAAAAGCCCGACTTTTTCAATCGTAAATGCCTTTCCGTCCAGATACAGCGTATCGCCAACGCGATAATCCGGCTGCACCGGAGCTGCCGGTTCTGGCTGCACAGTCGCAGGCTCATTTTCAGCCTTCATAACTCTGCTGCGAATTTCCTGCAACGCCTCTGATGCACTCACATAATCGGCAAATGTCTGCACTTTTCCGTCCGAATATCCGTAATACTCTTCTTTGACATAATCCCAGATGGCAAACGCATCTTTAGAATCCGGGAAATTCTCGCCGGTCATCGTAACTACAAATCGTTCATCCGGTGCATAGCCAGACTCTCTGGCAAGTTCTCTGGCGTGTTCCTGCATTTCCAGCACCAGAGGATCTGCCTCTGCGTGAGCCGGTTCCTGGACTTCTTCGGATTCCACATCCGGAAATGGAATGTCCTGCTGCAAATTCTGCTTGCTCTGTTCAACATAGAGCCAGTCTTTTGCTTCTCGTTCCTGAACTTTTTCAATCAGTTGCTGGCGGTAAGTCTCTGCCTCCCATTCGCTGGTAAACTCTTCGCTAACACCATCCGGTTCCACATGAATGCCATCCTGAATATCATCCCAAACCGCATAGCCATCGTCTGTCTCCATCACGGTAAAACGCTGGGGTGCTGCCAACTCGCTCCGGGCATAGACATCCGCAGCCGTATTCAGCATATTGTCCACATGCTCATTTCCGGTATCATAGCGTTCCGGTGGCGTTGGTGGAAATACATGGGCGGCAGTCGGCATAGGAAGCGGTGCACCATATTCCTGCTCCAGCTTCCGATACTCTTCCATTTCCAGAGCAGTCAGGTACTGACCATTTTCCACAAGCCGGTCTAACCGCTTATCCACTGCCGACCATGTGAGGCGCACTTCCCGGTCATGGTCATAATTGCGAAGCAGAATGCCTTTCCCATCATAATCAGCAAAACCGCGACTGCCATCCATAAAGGTATAGCTGTGACCACCGATACCGTATTCCGCTTTCAGAAATGCAGCTCGTTCTTTTGCGTCCCCTTGCTGCTGATACAGTGCATAAATACGGATTTTTCCGCCTTCAAAATTAGAGCCTGTCCGCAGCATCCGGTCGATTTCATCCTCAGAAATGACAAAAGCGGAGGGCTTTTCGCTCTCCGCTTCCCTGGCTGCATTTTCTGCCGCCGCATCAATTTTCTGAATCTGCTCTGCTTCGGACTGAAACAGGCTCATAAAGTTTAACTGTTGATAAGTTCCGTCAGAATAACTTCCTCTGCCTGCGCTTTCAACATGTTCATGTGCTGTACCCAGGCCATCTGGTTCGATTTCTTGTCCGGTGCCGGATTCGCTTTCAGAAGATCCGCCATCATCTGCTCCATCCGTGCGGTCGCGGTCTCCTGAATCTCCCACAGGTGCGGGTACAGCTTCTCGGTCAGGATCAGGTGATTGTACAGCAGCGTGTTGTTCTCCTGCAGAAACGCTCTGCGCATCCTCCCGTACTTGCCCAGGGGCTTCTGTTCCTGCACCGACAACTGGATGTCCGGAATCAGGTAATCGCCGTTCTTCGTGTAATTCAGCTCCATCATAGTTTTGGCTCCTTTCTGCCTGCTTATCTCTTTCATAGGTTCGGATCGTGCGTTCAATTTCCCGGAAGATCTGGCTGGACATTTCGCTGACCGCAGTTCCCAGCACATTGGCGGCAGCCTGCGTATTAAAATCAAAGATGTCCAGAAAATCCTCGTGCTCAAAATAGTCATCTGCATTGCCCACCGTCCGGGTAAAGACGGAATATGCGATGCTGACAGCGGCAGCTCTCTTAAAGGAAGCTCCGATGTTGAGTTCATCATATCCTTCCAGATAGGAATCTGCAACGATGTCACTGATCTGCCTGCGGTTTTCCTCCCAGTAATCCCTTGCAAGGCGTTCTGCCGCTTCCATGATATGATTTTCCAGAGACCCAGCACCGGCAGAAACATCAAATGCTGTATCCAGTGCGCGAATGATTGGCTGCTCATGCTCCGCATTCATTTTCCAGAGCTGTACCGGTCGGGAATTCTTCCGTTCTCCGGTATCTGCCACATCAAATACATACCGCAGTTTCGGCTGCTCGCCGCGCATGTCCAAAAGAGCAATGCCCTTGGAGCCACGCTTCACATAGCGGTTCATCCGATCATTCCAGAGATCGTACTCTGCACAGGCCGTCGCTTCTGGTCTCTGCTTATAGATCATCAGCTGCTCCGCAAAAGGATACTTATAAAGCCGTGCGGATGTGGTCAGAAACGCTGTCCACTGCTCTTTGCTGCCAGTGATCTGTGCCGCAGCTTCCTGCGCCATCTGCATATAATAAGCCGTTTTCGTCATCATCTGTCTTTTTCCTCCTCTCCTTTATTCGTCCGGATACAAATCCAGTGCCTCATATTCTGCATCCGTCATCTCTGCCAGTTTTGCAAGCAGCGAGGCCGTCCACCTGCGCAGGTTTCTGTCTCTGCCCGTCAGACTTTTTTGCATCTTTTGAAGCTCTTCGATCAGCCCTGTCCGTGTGCCAGGGCTGTAAAGCATCATGAGCATCCATTCGTCATCCGTAAAACGCATTTATAACTCCTTTTCTTCGCAGCACCTACGAGGCGGCGCAGGCGGCACCGCCTCCTGCTTTTCCTTCAGCTGATCCAGAACCGATGCTTTCTCCGCCGGTTCTTCCTTCTTTCCGTTATTGATTACGCCGTCAATCATACCGTAATCGTCTTCCATTGCCATTTCTGCGGCTTTCAGATAATTCTCCGGTTTCAAAAATCCGGGCAGCTCCTGGAAGCCGATGGAATCCACATAGTAACAGCTTACAACACCATTCTGCCGTAAAGCCACGATGTCAGACACAGAAAGACTATGCCCAGTAAAATCATCAGGGCGGGAAACATTGAATTTCGCATACAGTTCCTCCAACATCGTATTCTGATCCTTGTAGGGAAGCAGCGGAGCCGTATAAACCACTTCATAATGGTCAATATCCGGTTCCAGCCCCATCCGTTCCAGTTCGCGCATAGACGAAAAGCGTTCATATACCGTATCCTCGCTGCGGCGAAGCTGCAAAATCGCATACTGGTCGGTAGTACTGTCGAGAAATGCCATCATTCTTTCGTCCGGTGCCTGCGTTCCATGCACTTCATCCCATTTTTCAATTCTTGCCATCGTTCATTTCTCCCTTCTCCATAAACGGCAGGCCGTTTTCCTTTGCTTCCTGTCGCTGCTGTTCCCGCCGCTTTTCACTATAAGGCGGTCGGATACCGACGCAGCGTTTCGGAATCGTATAAGTGACCGACCCATGCTCCCGGTGCTCCAAAATAAACTGCTCCGGATACTGTTTTCGCAGTTCCCGAAGCTTCTTAATCAGGCGGCTGTCATGGGTATAAATGCTGGCGGTATCCAGTTCATTATCAAAATTGATGACGGTTTCCTGCTCCGCCTTCGTGAGCTTGTATTTCATCGCTCTGCCTCCTTCGCCTTAGCAGCTTTCACAGGCGTATCTGTTCTGGAAGATAAATCCGAGAGTTTACCCAGCACAGATTCCCGTTTGCTGATTTCTGCTTCCTCTGCACGATCACAAAGTTCATCATAGTCAATCCGCGTCATGGTGCGGCCACCGAACCCATAATCCGAAAGAATCTGGTCTCTGGCTGCATTCATGCTGATTTCCGGGTTGTCGATCTGTCCGCCGTCAATTTCCGTGAAGTCCTTATGATATAAGGTATAGTCGTAACCGTCCTCACA
>ERZ779852.3919-NODE-3919-length-10122-cov-3.030496_pt1 | contig 10122 bp, 9 predicted proteins | sample MGYA00511559_ERZ779852 | MGnify/ENA primary metagenome ERZ779852 (study PRJEB29588, sample SAMEA2157977) | human gut metagenome | biome: human gut; feature: human-associated habitat; material: faeces | place: Denmark | collected 2008/2010 ...
AGGCAAAAGAATCCTATGAAAAACCGATGTTTTTATTGTATTCAATGGATATTTCCGGAATCCAGAATTTTATCTATTCGATTGGGGATAAAGGTGCATTAAAAGGATTGCGTGCCAGAAGTTTTTATCTGGAAATCATGATGGAACATATCATTGATGAATTACTGGAAAAAGTGTCTTTATCAAGGGCAAATCTGATTTACACAGGCGGTGGGCATTGCTACATGCTTTTACCAAATACCAGTGAAGTGTTGGAGATACTGGAAAGTTATGAAAAACAAGTGAATCAGTGGCTTCTTGAGACGTTTGATATTTCTTTGTATATTGCCTGTGGATATGCAGTAGCAAGTGCCAATCATCTGCGTAATGTACCAGAAGGAAGTTATTCAGAACTATATCAGAATATTTCCAAAATGCTTTCTGGAAAGAAAACACATCGTTACAGTGCGGATGTTATCCGGCATTTAAACCGGAAAGCACACGATGGAGAGCGCGAATGCAGTGTCTGCCGCCGGGTAGCAAAGTTAAATGAAGCAAATCAGTTATGTCCGATCTGTGATGCATTGGAATCTATGGGGCGTGATATGCTGCATGGTGATTACTTCGTGATTTTGTGTAAAGCGAAGGAACATGCATTGCCACTGCCGGGAGACCGATACCTGACGGTAGAGTATGAACGGAAAATAAAGGAAGTCATGAAAGACGACAGTTATGTGCGCTGCTACACAAAAAACAATTTTTATACCGGAAAGCTTGTGACAACAAAGCTTTGGGTTGGAGATTATGTGGCGGAAGGTGCCAACACGTTCGGAGAACTTGCAAAAAAGTCAGAGGGAATTAAAAAAATTGCAGTGCTGCGTGCGGATGTTGATAATCTTGGCACTTCTTTTGTTTATGGATTCAGACGTGGGGAAGATGAGCGTTATGTAACGTTGTCACGTACGGCAGCCTTATCCAGACAGTTATCTTTGTTTTTCAAGGGATATATCAACAAAATTCTTGCGCAGGGGACAGAAAGTGTTTTTGCAGAAAGCGGTCCAAGAAATGTTGTGATTGTATACTCCGGAGGAGATGATGTTTTCCTGGCAGGAGCATGGAATGAAGTGATTGCGGCATTTATGGATTTAAGAAAAGCACTGGAGACTTTTACGCTGGGAACACTTACGATTTCTGGTGGAATCGGGGTATATCAGGATTCTTATCCAATCCATGTGATAGCGCAGGAGACACAGTTTTTGGAGGATTGTTCCAAAGCATGTGACACAAAAAACGCAATTACCATCTGGAATAAAGATCACTGTTATCCGTGGCCGGAATTTTTAGAACAGGTTGTGGCAGAAAAAATCGGAGCATTGCAGGAATATTTTGGAAATAACGAAGAACGGGGAATGGCCTTTTTGTACCATCTGACGGAGCTTCTGAGAGATTATGATACCAAAATCAATATTGCAAGGTATGTGTATCTGTTATCGAGGATGGAACCGGAGAGGGAGAGCTCGACGGAAGTAAAAAATGCGTATCAGAAATTCTCTGAAAAAATGTATTTGTGGAGCCAGAATCCAAAGGATCGGAAAGAATTACTTACAGCTATTTATCTATATGTATACTTAAATCGCAAAGAGGAGGATAGGTAGATATGAAATTAACAGAAGAAAATTATGTAGAGACTGCAGAAAAAGCAATTAGAAAAATATGTGAAAAGAAGGATAGATGGGGAAATCCAGACGTAGTTACAACATCCAAAATTCGTAATCTTCTTGCAATGACGGCAGCAATTTATAATGATGTTATTGTTTGGCAGTCTGAGAAGCTATCAACAGAAATTGTTGGGCGGATCAATTATATGAAGATACGTTTTGTGTATGAGGCGGGACGAGAACCAAAAGTTAGGGAATTGGTAGAAAAAGCATCACTTTTGGAGCATTTGGAGGAAATCGGAAACAGCCGGACGCAGTATCTGTTATTTAGCCGTTATATGGAGGCATTAGTTGCGTATCGTAAATTTTACGGTGGCCACGATGAATAGGAGGAAAGAAAATGTTTGCAAAGATTGAAATTAGTGGAACAATAGAAATTGTAACAGGACTTCATATCGGTGGTTCCAGCGCGTTTTCTGCGATTGGTGCTGTGGATTCGCCGGTGATCATGGATACACGCTCAAAACAGCCAATGATTCCTGGAAGCAGCTTAAAGGGAAAAATGAGAGCATTGCTTGCAAAACAGTATAATACGGTTTGGAAAGCAACAGCAGATGATGATGCAAAATGCCTGACAGATTTATTTGGAAGTGCGAAAGACCATAAAGAAAGCCGGATTTTATTTTCGGATATGTTTTTGTCTAATCTTGAGGAGTTAAAGAATCTGGGCTTGACTGGTGCGACAGAGGTGAAGTTTGAAAATTCTATATCCAGAACAACAGCTGTGGCAAATCCAAGACAAATTGAACGCGTTGTCCGTGGCGCACAGTTTCCGATGCAGCTTATATATGAATTTTCCAATGATATAGATGTAGATACTTTGTTACAGGATTTTAAAATTTTAAAAGAGGGATTTCGTCTTTTGGAATACGATTACCTTGGAGGAAGCGGCTCAAGAGGATACGGACGCATCCGGTTTTTAGATTTGGATGCGGTGCCGGTCATTGGTGAGGTAGATGATTCTGTAATGGAACAGTGTCGCGCAATATTGGAAGGATGATTGTATGAAATATACTATCTATAAATTAGAGTTTCAAACCGGAGTACATTTTGGAACAGGCGCATTGGATGAATGTACTTATACATTTCATGCAGACCAGATTTTTTCTGCGATGTATATAGAAGCATTAAAGCTTGGAATAGATCAGAAATTTTATGACGCGGTAAAAGCAGGAACACTGCTTTTTTCGGATGCATTGCCGTACATGGGGCAGCAGTATATGATTCCGAAACCAATGATCTATGTTACATCCGGCCGGCAGGGAGAATCCGAGCAAAAGAAAGCGTATAAAAATTAAAGTATCTTCCGGTAGAACAACTGGATGAATTTTTAAAAGGGAGTATCAATTTCAAAGCGGATGTAATGAAAGACTATGGACAACTGCGGCAGCAGACGATGGCGTATGTAAGGAAAGAGGAAGATACGCTGCCGTTTCGGGTGGGAACCTTTTATTATGCGCAGGGATGCGGATTATATCTGATTGTTGCATATGCATCAGAAGAAGAACTTTCGTTGGCAGAGGAACTGTTAGAGTCATTGTCTTATACCGGAATTGGAGGAAAAAAATCCAGTGGTATGGGAAAATTTGAATTTCGAAGGGGAAAACCTTCGGAAGAACTGGAGAAAAGATTGCAGAAAAAATCATCCAAAAATATATTGATTTCCACGGCATTACCAATGGAGCAGGAATTGGAACAGGCATTGGAAGGAGCTGCGTATTTGTTGGAAAAAAGATCTGGGTTTGTGGCATCTTCCAGTTATGCGCCGGAATGGAGGAAGAAAAAAGATTTGTATGTATTCTCACCGGGGTCATGTTTTGTCAATCGTTTTGCAGGAGATATCTATGATGTGTCGGATGGTGGCCGACATGCCGTATATCGTTATGCAAAGGCATTATTTTTGGGGGTGTGAGTATGCAGCAGTTTTTGAAACATTATCGGGTAAAAATTCGTGTGCTTTCGCCTATCCATATTGGTTCGGGTGAGAAAATAAAGAAAAAAGAATACATATATATGCCATGGAATCATCGTGTTATTATTCCGAATGTGGAAAAAATGTACGAAGATGTCTGTGCACGTGGATGGGAGAAAGAATTTACTTCTTTTTTGATGGACAGTAGAAATGGAGAGATGCCATTGTCTACATGGCTTGCTCAAAAGAAACTTCGGGAAGCAGATTACGAAGCATGGAAGCTCTATGAAATGGACGCAGGGGAGGCTTTTGTCGATCGTACATCGCGTCCAAAAGAGATTGAGGCATTTGTAAAAGATGCATATGGATTGCCTTATGTACCCGGAAGCAGTGTGAAAGGAATGTTTCGTACTGCGCTTTTGGTCTGGGAAATTCAAAAAAAGCCGGAGGCATTCTGGCAGATCTGCCAGGAAATCCAAATGAGTGCACCACGGAAAGCCAAGAGGAAGGATTATTTGTCGCGGGAAAACCAAAAATTGGAGCAGCAGATTTTGTATACGCTTTCCAGAGATGAAAAGAAATTATCAAGTGCAGTCAATGATTGTCTGGCAGGACTTCATGTGGGAGATAGTGAGTCAATCTCTACCGATCAGTTGACGTTGAGTCAGAAAATTGATTATACATTGGATGGAAAACAAAAGCCATTGCCGCTTTTGCGGGAGTCTTTGATTCCGGGAACAGAAATCTGTTTTCCTCTTTCTATTGATACGCAGTTATGTCCTTATGATATCGATGATTTATTAGAAGCCGCAGAGGTATTTCAACAGGTTTGCAATCAGTATTTTTACAGCCGGTTTCACCGCACCGTTACAGCGGGACATGCTGTATTTTTGGGAGGAGGCTGTGGATTCCTTTCCAAGACGATTTTGTATGCACTGTTTGGTGAGAATGCGGTAATGGTGGTAGATCAGGTGTTTAAAAATACATTGGGACGCCAATACAGTGTGCATAAACATCAGAAAGATATCGGATGGAAGATCGCGCCACATGTTTGTAAGTGTACGATGTATCAGGGAAAATTATATGATATGGGAATTGGACAAATTTCGTATGAAGAAAATTGATAGATTTATATCGAAAAGATTGGTATAATGAGGCTAGTTTCCAAAGAGATAGAATTTAATTTTGCGCCGATGCCTGAAAATACTGGAGTTTTGGCTTTTTTAAGGCGAAAGAAGTTTATTCCAAAGTCGGATTTGGTTTTGCGCCGCAATTCGGCTTTGGAATCCAGTTAAGATCAGGCATGTAAAGGACAGGATTGAGAAATAAGATCCCCGGGAAGGGGACGGAAACCACACGCAAACATGATTACAGATGCAATGGATGCTGCAATTGAGAAATAAGATCCCCGGGAAGGGGACGGAAACATTTGAATAGGTACTAAACCTAATCTTCCACAACTATTGAGAAATAAGATCCCCGGGAAGGGGACGGAAACAATTCTGTGCGTCTTTGCTATGCTTCGTTTCGCTATCGTATTGAGAAATAAGATCCCCGGGAAGGGGACGGAAACCAATCTGTATGTGATACAGGTTTCTGGACTTGCTGTAATTGAGAAATAAGATCCCCGGAAAGGGGACGGAAACTCTACTTTCAGAATTACTTCCCGTAGGCTTTGAAGAATATTGAGAAATAAGATCCCCGGAAAGGGGACGGAAAACTTTCTGTTCCTCCACGTCCTTATCAGGTTTTGCATAAATTGAGAAATAAGATCCCCGGGAAGGGGACGGAAAACCATGGAGTCCTCTCTTTCTGCCCGTCTAGCCGATAGATTGAGAAATAAGATCCCCGGGAAGGGGACGGAAACAAAAATCCACCAGCACCTGACAATCCTATAATGGATAATTGAGAAATAAGATCCCCGTGAAGGGGACGGAAATGATAACTCGAGATTGAAAGTAGGAGCAACGACAAGAAATTGAAAAATAGAAACCCCGAAAAAGGGGACAGGTATAAATTTAAAATGGGGAAGGGGTGTGAAAAATGAGCTATTTATATGTATGTGAACAAGGGGCAACAATCGGAATTACCGAAAATCGCTTTCAGGTAAAGTACAAAGATGGAATGGTAAAAAGCATACCGGCAGAGACCTTGGAAGTAATTGAGATATTTGGAAAAATACAAATTACTACACAATGTATAACGGAATGTCTGAAACGTGGCGTAAATATTTTGTTTTATTCTACGAAGGGTGCTTATTTTGGAAGACTGATTTCTACCAATCATGTTAATGTTCAAAGGCAACGTTTGCAGGCAGCAGTGACGGAGGATGAGCAATTTAAGCTGGATTTTTCCAAACGTATTATCAATGCAAAAATTCGCAATCAAATCGTGATTTTGCGAAGATATGCGAGAAATCAGGAAGCGGATATTCAGCGTGCAGTGATTGAAATGCAGAATATGTACCAGAAACTCGATATGGCACAGAGCATTGAACAAGTGATGGGATTTGAAGGAACCGCCGCCAAAATTTATTTTCGGGAACTGGGAAAATTAATAGATCCGGCATTTGCTTTTACCGGAAGAAACAGAAGACCGCCGCGCGATCCATTTAATTCTTTGATCAGTCTTGGATATTCGATTATACTAAATGAACTATATGGGAAAATTGAAGGAAAGGGGCTGAATCCATATTTTGGAATCATGCACAGTGACAGGGAAAAACATCCGACACTTGCGAGTGACTTAATGGAAGAATGGAGGGCAGTACTGATTGATTCTGTAGCACTGAGTATGCTCAACGGACATGAACTCGTGCGGGAGGATTTTTATTCGGGAACAGAGGAGCCGGGAGTTTTTCTGGAAAAAGAGGGATTTAAAAAATATGTGCAAAAACTGGAAAACAAATTTCGGACGGAAAACAGGTATTTGTCATATGTTGATTATAGTGTGAGTTTTAGAAAAGCGATGGATTTGCAGATAAACCAGTTTATTCATGCAATTGAGAGCAGGGATGTGCAACAGTATATGCCTGTGATGATCCGATAGGAGTGGCCGATGGAAAATTATTTTTGGAATACAGAGGAAACGCAGAGCGTTAAAAAATTGTATGTTCTTATCATTTATGATATTGTAGATAATAAAAAGAGGTTTGCCTTTGCAAAAAAACTGAATGGATATGGATTCAGGGTACAGAAATCAGCATTTGAGGCAATGATTACTGAGAGTCTGTACCGTAAGTTAATAGATGAAATTTCAAGAATGATTGATAAAGAACTGGACAGTGTGCGTGTCTATAAAATTCGCGGAAGTGGAGAAGTGAATTTGTTTGGGGTAAGTCCTGCAATTGCAGATGAAGAAGTAATTATTATATAATAGAAGTCACGACAGGTTAAATTTAAGGAGAAATGTAATGCATCAGAAAATTTTATTTACTCCGGTTGGAGGAACTGATCCAATATCTGCAACTAACTGCTTTGACGGTGCGATTTTGCATATTTGCAGACATTATCAGCCGGATAAAGTGATTATGTATATGTCAAAAGAAATGCTGGTAAATCAAGAGAAAGATGATCGGTATCGTTATTGTTTAAACAAACTTTGTGAACTGCAAAACCGTAAAATGGAGTGTGAAATTATTGAACGGAGAGAATTGACAAATGTTCATGAGTTTGATTTTTATTATGAAGATTTTCAAAAAATTATTCATGGAATCTATGGGACGATGGATGAAACCGATGAATTACTTTTGAATGTATCGTCTGGAACACCCGCAATGAAAAGCGGACTTCTGGTATTACAGACGATGGAAGAATACCCGGCAAAATTGATACAGGTTGCAACACCAGAACGAAGAATCAATGAGCATCATTATAAAGATTATGATGTGTTTACGTTGTGGGAACTGGATGAAGACAATCAACCAGGAGCAGACAATCGCTGCAGTGAAATTGCCTGTCCAAGCTTGCAGAAACTGAAAAAAGAAGAAGTGATAAAAAAACATATCCTATCCTATGATTACAGGGCAGCATTGACGGTTGCTGATACGATGGGCAAACAGGATACCCAAAAATACAGAGGCTATCTTGAACTGGCAGAAAAACGGTTGTTGCTGGATATTTCGGAAGTAGATAAACTGGCAAAAAAACTGGAATTTGATTGTATTCCGGTGAAAGCATCCTCGGAGAGAATGCTATTTGAATATGCGCTTGGAATGCAGATTAAACTAAAAAATGGTGAGTATGTAGATTTTATTCGTGCAATTACACCGATTTTGGTGGATTTATTTGAGCTTGTGTTAAAGGTACAGTGCAAAATCGATATTAATAATTACTGTAAATGGATTACGAAAAGAGATGGTACAAAGCTGCGTCGGTGGGATATGGAAAAATTGCGCGGGACAGAGATTGAAAAGGTGTTAAATGAGGCTTTTTCTGGCAGTTTCAATCAGAATGGTGATGTTTATTCGATTCATATCAAAGCGTTAATTGAGTATTTTTCAACGGATGCACAGTTGAAGGAACTCATTTGTAATTTGCGGCTGACGGAAGAAAAAATAAGAAATACAGCTGCGCATGATATTGTTTCGGTAACTGAGATAACGATAAAAAATAGAACGGGATTTTCTGCTGATAAAATTATGCAAATGATTCAGAAATTGTTTATCTATACCGGAATTAAAATAAAAAAAGAGTATTGGGATTCTTATGATCAGATGAATCAGGCAATTTTACAAAAAATGGAGCTGATCGAAGCATAGGCGCATTGTATTTTATGAATCCGGATTACTCTGACCCTGATAATGTAAAATGGTTCCATGGGGCTCTTACCTATCTCTTTACAGATAGAGGTGTCGAGTTCTTTAGATAGATATAGTTAATAAGGTAAAAATCCCTGGGTTTGATGAGACCCAGGGATTTTCGTAACCCAAATTAGATGTGTTTTCCGTCAACAACAAAATCATCCAAATAGCAATCAAGAGCAATTGCGATATTCTGCAGATCATTAACCCTGACCGGAGAATGTCTGTGCTGTTCCCAATCTGCCAAAGTCTGTATTGGTATACCTGTCATAGTTGCTAGCCTTTCTCTTGTTATATGTTTTTCTTCCCGGATGTGCCGGATCTTATCAACGTCCCAAAACAACTTCTATTACCTCCTGTCACTTTTTGATATATTTTACATAATTTTACAAAAAATTCAATGGTTATGGAACAGGAAATGCAATGGAATATTATGATAAAGCCATTGCCTCTGAAATTTGTTGTATATTTATCAAAATTTGTTATAATATAGGTAAATATATTATTTTGTTTTTTACGTCCTTCCGGATGTATGATTTTTTATTTTTACCGCGGTTGTTTTTCTGCGGGATATAGGGTTATCCCTGATATGTAACAGGGATAACCACTATTTCCCTGCTTATATATAACAAAAACTGCATAAGCAGGGAAAGAGAGGTATAGTGGACATGGGAGAAAAAGACATGTCAGAAAAGATTCTGGAAGATTACAATGATGTATTTTCCGATATCGTAAACGTTCTTTTATTTCACGGTCAGGAACTGATCGAGCCGTCAGCACTTGAGAGCATATCCGTACATTCCCAGTATAAGGGAGAGGATGCTAAGTTGCATGAACAGGAGCGTGATGTTGCAAAAAAGTGGAAAAGGTACAATGTGCAGCTTGCTATCATAGGCATTGAGAACCAGACGGCAGTAGAAAAGAAAATGCCGTTCCGTCTGATTGGATATGACGGTGCAAGCTACAAAAGCCAGCTGCAGGCGAATGCAGCTTCAATTGCTCCAGTTGTTACCATTGTATTGTATTTTGGTGAAAAGCACTGGTGCAAGGAGAGAAATATCAAGTCATTGATGAATATCCCAAAAGAACTTGATCCATATGTCAATGACTATAAAATGGAGGTTTTTGAGATCGCATGGCTGACGGATGAACAGCTTGAAATGTTTAAAAGTGATTTCAAGGTTGTTGCACGTTTTTTCGTTAACAAAAGAAGGAACCCTGACTATGTTGCGGATGACCCAACAGAAATCCAGCACGTAGATGAAGTCTTAAAGCTTTTATCTGTTATGACAGGGGACCGGGACTATGAAAACGTTATATGCGATGAAATGAAAGGTCAGGTGAAGAGCATGTGTGATGTTGCTGAAAGATTAAAAAATATCGGGCGGCAGGAAGGATTTCAGGAAGGTCGTTCAGAGGAACGTATCAATGCAGTCAAGTTTGCAATTTCCCTTGGAGCGTCTGAGGAAAAGATCCTTACGCAGTATTCCAAAGAGGAATACGAAAAAGCTTTGGCTCTTATGAAAGCCTGATTGTGGAAAGCAGAATTGCTGTTTTGAAAACATATAGCAGCATAAAAGCTTGGGTTTTATACGGTTAAAACTTTCAAATTCCTTTATCAATCCGTATTCTAGTGGAGAGAAGGTCAGGTGAAGAACATGTGTGATGTTGCTGAAAGATTAAAAAATATCGGGCGGCAGGAAGGATTTCAG
>ERZ779852.3920-NODE-3920-length-10122-cov-2.399523_pt1 | contig 10122 bp, 9 predicted proteins | sample MGYA00511559_ERZ779852 | MGnify/ENA primary metagenome ERZ779852 (study PRJEB29588, sample SAMEA2157977) | human gut metagenome | biome: human gut; feature: human-associated habitat; material: faeces | place: Denmark | collected 2008/2010 ...
CAAGATAAGGCACTCGAAACCACAAACATCTACACCATCCGCAACAGGTATAACAACCACATTAAACCTATAATTGGCAAAGTCCCGGTTATGCTACTAACTAAGCAGGATTTAAAGCGAGTTATCTATACCGCATACAGAAAGCACAATCTTAGTCAAAAAAGTCTTAAAAATATACGCGGCGATTTATCTGGATTCTGTAATTATTTGGACTGTGCCGATATCCGGAACGATTTGCGTACATCAAACATTAAAATTCCCTCAAACGCCAAAAAAGGTCAAAAGCAAGCACTTGACGTTTCTTCGCTTAACATCTTATTCACCGAATCTCAGGTGCCTTATAATGGTACGATTTGTCAAGACAGCTTAATCTATGCATATCGATTCCAAGTCGTTACAGGGTTACGTCCTGGTGAATTGATGGGCCTTGAGTGGGGCGATATTGACAATGATTATATACATATACGCCGTGCCATCAATGCTAAAGGCATCACTACAAATGGGAAGAACGAATTTGCCGCACGCGACTTCCCGCAGACTCGATATACACGTATGCTTTTAGAAAGTCAACAAGTCTATCGAGTCACTCCGTTAGACCCTCATGAGAGGGTCTTTGGAAGCACTGGTCAACTATGCTACCGTAAACGCTGGGGGATCTATTGCAGGTATAACGGTATCCCTTATATTACGCCGTATGAGCTGCGACATACCTTTAGCTCAATCTACAAAAATCACTTTAGCAACTGGGTTTACGAGGAGTTAGTTGGTCATACACATCCTGGTGTTAATGGTGTCTATATGCACCCGATGGATGGAGACATGGACGGCGTTCCTGCTCTGCTTGACAGCTTGCTTGATGAAAGACTTTCATTAGGTAGAGCAAAGCGGATGCTCTTATCTAACGGCCAAACCAAATAAAAAAGCACTTTATAAAGACGAGCTTCATTCAAGAAATTTGTAATGAAGTTCGTCTTTTCTTTATTGTCCACCCTTGCGAACTGAGTAGAATTATAAGCACAGGGAGCGAACAAGCAAGATACATCCTCTCGGTTGTCATATTGCTTTACGTTTCCTCCATCAGAAAAGGGAGGTGACAGAAATGTCGTTTGGTTCTATCAACAGCAGTGCTCGACACACTTGCTTTTGGTTGCATCTATCCGGCACCATTCCTTAGTTACCAATGGCGAGGACAGTACTTCGGAAACAACATAACGATAATGCCAAGGAGGAAATAACCATGAAAATCATTGGTTATAGACGCAGTGACTTTGTCACGAAAGAAGGCCGTCCCGTCACCGGCTGCCGCATCTACCTCGCAACGGAGATTGCCTCCCAGAACGGGGAGGGCGTCTTCGTCAGGGATATGTATCTCTCTGACGCTAAGATGGCCGAACTTAAAATCAACCTTCATGACCTGATGGGACGCGAAGTGAAGATTTTCTACAACGAGTACCGTAAGCCTGAGAACATTGTGGTGCTCGACTAAGGTTTCCAAGCACACTGTAGGACGCGTTAGCGGCCTCACCTCAAAAATGGGGCTTGTCTCATTTTTGAGGTAAACCAATCAACACCCATACAGCACCTTGAAAATTTTATAACGACAAGCGTACGCTATGGACTTAAAGCCGCCACACAGGTATGGAGCTAGTATTACCTCCATACCTGTGTGTACAGTCCATAAAGCCTATAACTATAAGCTTTAAAGCGTACACAGCGGCTTTGTGTCCGTAGTGTACTGGGTACACTATATGGCAAAAGGTTACGCGACACGCCGTTACCAGCTGACAATCAACAATCCACAAGAGCATGGCTATGATCATAATGTTATCAAGGCTGCTCTTGAAAAAGGAGCCAAGCTCCTTTATTGGTGCATGGCTGATGAAGTGGGGCAAGAGGAAACCTATCACATACACTTATTTTTAGTATATGAAAATCCTGTAATGTTCACAACCCTAAAGAACAAGTTTCCTACTGCGCACATCGAAGTGCCTCAATGGGGAAAAAATTCCGAAAACTATGCTTACATCCGTAAAGAGGGTGCTAAGTATAACAAGGATGCAAACGGTCACTACAAGTATACCGACTCCAAGGGAAAAGTACATGAAGGGATAAACTACTCTGACACGTTTGAAGAAAGTGGCAGTTTACCCCCTGACAGCAAGCAGGGCGACCGTAACGACTTACGGACTCTGTATGCACTGATTGCATCCGGGGCAGACAATGCGCAAATCCTGGGTGAGCACCCGGAATACCTGCGAGATATCTCCCACATTGACCGGACAAGGCAGACCATCCTGGAGGAGAAATACCGCAATGTATTTCGCCAGATGACAGTCACCTATATCTTTGGCCCTACTGGCACAGGAAAAACTAGGTCGGTAAAAGAAGGATGCGGATACTCAAACTGCTACGCGGTGTCTGACTATCACCATCCTTTTGATGGCTACCGGGGGCAGAAAGTGATGCTCTTCGATGAGTTCCACAGCAGCTTGCCCCTTAATAGCATGCTGCAATACCTGGATGGCTATCCTTTGGAATTACCCTGTAGGTATGCTAACAAGCAGGCTTGCTACACGGAAGCATACATCATTTCCAACTTGCCGTTGGAGAAGCAGTATGTTTCCGAGCAGCACGAAAAGCCGGAGGCTTGGGACGCGCTCTTGCGGCGCATCAACTGCGTTCGGGTTTTTGACCTCGACGGCAGTCACAAGGACTATACGGTTCACGAGTATTTTCACCCTTGCACCACACCGACATTTGAGCAAATAGAGATTGATGATTGTCCGTTCTAGCGGATGAAAGCTGTGCTATCAGGCTATACGGGCATTTATTTTGAAAGGAGATTTAATCATGCGTAATGATTCTGATCGCCTGCAATGGCAGACGGAAAAAAATTATATCATGAATACGTTCCACAATGGGCTTAGACGTATTCAAACCGATTCAAAGACCGCACAGCAATATGTGCTGCTGTGCCTCGCACTCGCAGTTGCCGCCCTGATTATGGTTTCGGGCGGCTCTGGCGAGGACGTGATTTCGGTAGTATTTAGACCGTTCGTTAATTTTATTCGGGTAATTGCATGGCTGGCAGAGTGCCTTGGCGTCATTTACCTCTTTGGTTATATCCCCCACAGTTGGTCATATTACGACGATTTTTCGCGTGCTGGTATCTGCAACCAGGCGCATGAAGCACCACTGCTAGTTAAGGCCAACAGGGATGGTAATATTCAACAGCTTACTTTCAGCCTTAAAGGCTGCCCGCTCGAATACTGGGAAGACAATCGGACAACAATCGAATCCGCACTTAATGTGACCGTCCTCTCTATCACTCAGGGCAGCAACAACCAGCTCTTTGACCTTCGTGTTGTTGCCGGGTGCAACCTTATGGGGCGGCTAATCCCGTGGGCAGATACATATATGGACGATAGCGACACAAAAATCGTCTTGGGCATCAATGCGGCAGGCATTCCCGTTAGCATTGATTTTAGCCAGCTGCCTCATTGGCTTTTGGCTGCTGCCACCGGCATGGGTAAGACGCAGTTGGCACTGTTGATTCTCTACCAGCTGTCGCAAAAAGGCTACGACATCTACCTCGCCGATTATAAAGGTGTGGACTTCGGCCCCGAATATTGTAAGACGGGGCATTATGCAGATGATGATGCTGCCCTTGAGCAGATGCTTGACAGTGTTGTACATGAGCTTAACCATCGCCGTACAGAGTTTTCTATCGCTGGCTGTGCAAATCTTGAGGAATATGTCCAGACGACCGGAGAAGAACTGCATCGAATCGTCGTTATCCTGGATGAAACCTCGATGATTCTCGATACAACTGGACGTGATAAAGATGGCAAGGCAGTAGTTGCCTCGATTACGAACAAGCTCCTCGCCATTGGCCGTCTGGGCCGTGCGCTCGGTATTCATCTGCTTGTGGCAACTCAGCGCCCCGACGTAGGGTCTGTTCCGGGTAGTCTTAAAGCACAGCTTGACGGTCGTATTTGCGGCCACACTGCCGATGCACAGAGTTCCATTGTTATCTTGGATGACGGCAGTGCCGCAAAGCTCCCTGCTATTCCCGGACGCTTCATCATCCGCAATGGCAGTGGGTCGGACGAAATTATTCAGGCTTACTACTATCACCAGTGACCAAGGAGTCGACTATGAAAAATCCACCTCTACAACAGGGCCATGACGGCCCGCGGGCACCACCGTTGCGTCCTTATCAGGCTGACACCCTTCAGCGTATGAAATCCTACGAGGGAAATGCCGCCCTGTGCGTTATCGCAACCGGCCTTGGCAAGACACGAATTTTTGCTGAGTACATCCGCTGTGATGTACTGGAAAATGACCACCACATACTGATTTTATCTCACCGGGAAGAACTCGTGATACAGCCGTTGGAATACCTCAAAGGCCTTCCCTGCGGCATCGAGCAGGGAACCACACATGCACACGGGGAACCCATCATCAGCGCTTCGGTGCAAAGCCTTGTGGGGCGGCTCGACAAGTACAACCCCTACAGTATCGATACCATCATCATCGACGAGGCCCACCACAGTGCTGCACCGACCTACCGCAAAATTTTTGAGTACTTCAAAAATGCCGTTCGTTTTGGCTTCACTGCAACCGCAATCCGCGGTGATGGTGTCGGCCTGGATGTGGCTTTTGACGACATTTTGTGCGAGTATAACACCCTATACGGCATTGAGCACGGGTATCTTAGTCCTATAGAAGCTTGTCAGGTTAATCTCAAGTATGACTTGGGGACAGTGCAGTACCGTGAGGATACTGGCGATTATGATGCCGCAGATATAGCACGCGTTATGTCTGGCACAGCAGCGGGTATCGCGGAGGCCTACACCTCAAACGCACGTGGGCAGACCATCATTTTCGCACCATCCATTGAAGAGGGCAAAAATGTGACAGCACTGCTCAATTCCCAGCATGGTGCCAGTACCGCGGCCTTTATCGATGGCACTACTCAAAATAGAGGACGTCTGTTGGAGGCCTACCGTTTGGGCCTAATTAAAGTACTTGTCTGCTATGCTGTCCTGACGGAAGGTGTTGACCTGCCGATGACAGAAACCGTTCTGCTGGCCCGCCCGGTTGCCACAACCAATGTCGGCCTGTATGCGCAGATGGTAGGTCGCGGCCTGCGGTTGCATCCGGGAAAAAGTGCCTGCAAGATTATTGATTGCGTGGGCATTTCCAGGATGCCGATATGCACGGCAGCAACGCTAATCGGCGAGGAACCGCTAGCTCCCAAACCTAAAAAGGAGCAGGTGGAAAAGTTGCCGGAGGAAACCGAACCGATAAAGGTACTTACAGGTGCGGACATTCCCGATACCTGGATACAAAATCAGAAGGAGGTAGACGTTATGGCACTTGGCGAAGGTGTTACCACCCATGATGTCGCATGGATTACACTCAAGGATGGCGGCTATATACTGCCTATCCCGACCGTAACCTACCGCATCAGCAAACCGCTGACTAACGGCATGGTGTACCTGCGGAAAAATAAAGCGTGCTCCAAGAGTGCGGTGCCATTACAATTTGCATTAGACTATGTGTATCAGGACTTGAAACAGAAGCATGCTAAATATCAACATATCTGGGACAAAAAACAGCGCTATAAGTGGGATAGACAACCCATCACCAATGAGCAAATTGCCCTTATCCACAAGCTGGCCCCGGATTACAAAATTGACACCCATAAAATGACACGAGGGGATGCCTCGCGGGCGATACAACTGCTGACCTACAAGCCGGAAGAATGGACGCCCCAAACGACACCCTCGGAGGTGCAGGACGATGCCAAGAAAAGCCCGTAAACTTTCGTCCTGCGGCGTGTATCACATCATGATCCGTGGAATTAACCGCATGACCATCTTTAATGATGATGCCGACAATCTGAACTTTTTACATATTCTCGATTTTTGCGCAGATGAAAATTTTATCATCATGGCATACTGCCTGATGGGCAACCATCTGCATCTGCTCGCGAAGGATTGTAACGATTCCTTGCAACACATGATGAAGGCCATCGGGGTACGGTACGTTGCCTACTACAACCGCCGCTACCAGCGGACAGGCCCGCTCTTCCAGGGCCGTTACAAATCCCAGCCTGTCACAACCAAAGGCTACTTCCTGCGGGTACTGCGCTATATCCACCGCAACCCGGTCGCTGCCGGAATGGTGCAGGATATGCAGGACTACCCGTGGAGCAGCTACATTGACTACTTTGCTAGTCGAAAAAAGCCGTTATGTCATGTAGACACAAGCTACGCGCTTGCACTGCATGATTTAGATTGGCTGCGGCACTACCACCAGCAGCCAGAATTAAATGCCCGCGGCATTCTGGAGGATTCTCCGCTGCCTGCCTTTACGGATGCTGAGCTTTGTGACTTTGTACGTGCAACGGCAGGCATGGAATGCCACGAAATCCAGCTTTACCCCGAATCCACCGCAACCCCGCTGCTGCGCCGTCTGGTAACACAAGAGGGCGTCAGCATTACACAACTCTCACGGCTTACAGGGATGGCACGCGGAGACATCCGCCGCCGTCTGCTGTGAGCGGTGATACAACTCTCAAAGGAGAAATCCCATGAAGAAAGAAAGCTTTATTTACAGCACTCTCACGATTGGCGGTTCGAAGGAACAGGTCAATGAAGTAATGAAGTACATCTGCGATGACATCTATGACATTGGGAGCATTGATTTGAATAAAATCTGTGCTGTGCCGGTACACCTGAACATTGGCCCCGATGATGAAGTTTCTTGCGGCGAAAAGCTTTACCGCCATTATCTTGATTTAGTTCCTTACCCTACAGAAGAGGAAGAAGAAAATTTTCTTGCTGTTCTTAGCCGTGCAGATCAGCGCCGGTTCCTTTTGGGAAAAATGGCTGTGCTGAACCGGAAGGAATACGGCTATCCTACTTATACCGGCTGGTGCACGGAACACTGGGGTACAGACGAAAACGTGATATCTTTTGAAGAATGTAATGAAAATAGCATTGCATTTCTCACCCATAGCGCACCTGCAAGTGAGGCTATTCATACGCTCTCAATTCTTTTTCCTAAAGTAAAACTTACTTTCGCGTGGGAGGAAAACAAGGTCGCCCTTATGGACGATGAAGTAGTTTTACATTATGAAGTATATCGTTACGGGGAGCTGGCAGAATCCAAATCTGCCATTGCCGGAAAGACCCACTGGCAATATAACGGCAGCTTAAAAAAACCGTTGTACTGCACGCCCCAAGAAGATAATGATTATGGGGAAATCCCTGAAGGAATTTCTGCGGAGGATTTTGAGGAACCGGACGCTATGCCTTTCTAACCCTGCCTCGTTTGAAAAGTAAACATCAAAAGGACGACAGCCTTTATTGGCTCTCGTCCTCTTTTTGTTGTCTAGTCTCAATATTGTCAAATAAAGGGCTGTCCCAAAAAGTTTTAAATGGGATTCCCAACCCCACACATATCCGTGCAACTATTTCAGTTGAAGTATTTTTAGTGGTAGCATAAGGCTTGACAGTCTTTTTAAGGACAGATGGTGCAATGCCGGAACGCTCAGCCAGCTTGTTGACACTGTAGCCGCGCTCGTCTGCAAGCTCCAAAATGCGCAGCTTAATTGCCTCCTGTAGTAGCATTTGCCCTCACCACCGTGTACAATAAAGTATATTTATTGTACCGATTTGCTAAGGGAAAAATCGTCTACCTGGAGACGATTTGAATCTTGCTCTTACGTGCTGATGTGCTATAATATAAAAGGAAGGTGATAAATGGATGCAAAAACTATCCCACACCGCACCGTACATAGCCTATGCTGTGGCAACTGCTGGGATGGCTGTGCTGCTACTCCTTGGCAGCTCGCCGGGAGCAATAGTTGCCCGCAGTTACCGGGCGTATAATGGGCGCGCTGTTCCCGGCTACACAGAATATACGTACCGGGATGTTAATCTGTCCTTCTCGGTGCCGCTATCACCTGTGACCGCGGTGGAAGCACGCGCGAAAAAAGACGGTTATATCTTGTTTGCCTATCCGCGCTGTCCCTACTGTCGCAACCTGCTCCCTGTGCTTGCCGCTGTTGCTACAAGTGAAGGGGTCACGATGGACTACTGCCAGGTAGACCTATATCGGGATATATACACCTACAACTCGGATACTGCCGCACCAGTGCAAACCAGACCAGCGGGGGAAGGCTACACCGAACTGCTAACCTGGCTGGATGACTACCTGGCCGAGTACACCGTCTCCGACCCGGAGAAAAATGAAATTGATGTCGGGGAGAAGCGTATCGGTGCACCGACCATCATCAAGGTGGAAGATGGCAAGCCCGTGTCAAAATGGCAACTATCGGATGCTTCAATATTTGTAGGTGGATACCCGGAAAACAAATACGCAGTCTGGGACAATTCCATACAGGAAGGAGTTGCAGATTCCTTGCGGGAGTATCTGGAAACTGCGTGATGTATCGGGGACGGTGAGTCGCGCAGCGATCTCCCCCGTCCCCGATTTAAAAGAATCCAAAGCCGCCACTTATCAATAGAGTGGCGGCGGCAAAATTAAAAAGTAGCCTCGGCGCTAGATGCCGAGAAGGAGTGTTTTTATGAAAAAGAATATCGTATTGGCAGTTATTGCGACTGCGGCTATGGCGCTCAGCCTGGTAGGATGCGGCGTTAAGGTCACGAACATCTCGGTTCCGGATGCTGCGACCCTCGAAAAGGGTGAGAGCATTACGCTGCCGGTGAATTTCGGGACGGAGGATGCGCCCGCAGAGACGCCTGTCATCGCAACTGGTGAGTCTGCTACGGCAGAAACTGCTGCGCAGGATGAAAAGATTGCCAAGGCGGCTGAGAAGCTGACGCTCGCGTGGACTTCCTCCGATGAGAGCGTCGCTACGGTCGATGAGACCGGCACCGTTACGGCAGTCGCAGCCGGTGAGGCTGAAATTACCGCCACGGTCAAGGATACCGAGATGCAGGATGTCTGCGTTATCACCGTCAAGGTGTCTGCGAAAGAGTTAAAGGTTCCCGATACTCTGGATGTCAAACTCAACGATACGGACGAAGCCGCAATCGAAGCGAAATGCGAACCGAAAGATGCGTCCAACATTTCGTTTGATTTCGCTTCCAGCGATGAGGAAGTCGCCACCGTCGATAAGGACGGCAAGGTGAAGGTCCTTAAAGCAGGTGAGTGCGACATCACCACGACCCTCATGCAGGATGGCGAAAAAGTCACCGAGAAGACGACTCATGTGAAAGCGTTCTATGAGGTTGAAAGCATCACGCTCGATTCCAACGAAGGTAAACTGACGGTCGGTAACTCTCACACCATTAAGGCAACTGTTGCCCCCGAAGAGGTCGCTGCCGAGACCACCATCGATTGGTCGTCCAGCAACGAAAAGGTCGCTACCGTCGATTCCAATGGGAAGGTAACTGCCGTTTCCTCCGGAAATGCAACCATCACGGCGACTGCCGGTGAGAAGAGTGCCAACTACGAAGTGACTGTTGAGCAGCCGAAGAAGGCTGCAACCAGCAACAAGACCTATACCAAGAGCAGTTCCAGCAACAGCGCTGCTGTGACGCCTTCCAACACGGCACCTGTTACACCGACCGCGCCAGTTACGCCGTCTGCTCCCGCTACGCCGGTACAGCCCAGCAATCCGGAACCTGCTGCTCCGGCACCGGCACAACCTGACCCGGCACCGGCACAGCCTAGTAACCCTGAGCCTGCACAACCCAGCAATCCGGAACCTGCACAACCGTCTCAGCCGAGTGGTGGAGACTCCAACACCGACTGGTGGGGCACAGTAATTCCCGGTGAAGCTGATAAGAGTTGTCCGCCGGAAGATGTGGGCATCCTTTGCTAATGGCTCTTTGAAAAATAGTGAGTTATAAACATCGGCAACTCGAAGGAAAAATGGGGACGGTTCCTAAATTGAGAAGTTGACATCAAAACCTCAAAAACGGGGACGGCGCAGTCGTTTTAACGACCTGCACCGTCCTCTTTTTGTAAAAGCATTCGCTCGTAGAAACGTAGAAAAGAACCGGTGAGGTAACAGCTTGTTACCCCACCACGAATAAAGTTGACTCGTTTTGAATAGTAGACATCAAAATGGAGTAAGGC
>ERZ779852.3922-NODE-3922-length-10121-cov-3.109676_pt1 | contig 10121 bp, 10 predicted proteins | sample MGYA00511559_ERZ779852 | MGnify/ENA primary metagenome ERZ779852 (study PRJEB29588, sample SAMEA2157977) | human gut metagenome | biome: human gut; feature: human-associated habitat; material: faeces | place: Denmark | collected 2008/2010 ...
GGATCTGCATTCTTGTTTACACACCAGTAGTTCTCGGAACCGGTGCACAGGCCCTGATTTTCTTCGCCTTCTGCGCCAATATAGATAGGAAGCATGCCAAGATCTTCATCTGCTACTTCGTTATCCTTGATGTCGTTGTAAGCCCAGGTACCATTCTGATAGAAGACAGCTTCGCCAAGTGCAAATTCGCTGGCAGCATCTTCACCAGTCTTACCGGACAGCAGAGCCGGATCACAGGTAGAATCTGTGATGTAAAGATCGAAGATCTGTTTGTAGTTGTCCAGATAGGTTCCCTTGATAGCAGGAGAAGAGGTAATTCCGTCTGCCTTATATTCATAGTACAGAGGCAGGTTTGCCAGATGTGTCTTAAATCTCCAGTCAGAGGAGGAATCAAAACCGGCTGAAGCGAATGCGCCTTCTACGCCAAGGTCATCCTTGTGAGCCTGAATGCCATCTGCAACTTTCTTCAGTGCTTCGAAGTTGTTCAGCTCATCGATGGATTTGATCTCTGCATCATCCAATGCAAAATAGTCATTTAACAGTGCCTTGTTGTAGATCAGACCATATGTTTCAATTACATATGCAATACCCTGAACAGCGTCGCCATCCTTTAACACATAATCGTCTGACAGTACGTTCTTATAAACCTCGCTGTCCTTTAAGTCATAGCAATAATCCTTCCAGGAAGCCAGACCAACGGGACCATTTACCTGAAACAGGGTAGGTGCTTCTGTCTTTGCCATTTCGGACTTCAGAGTAGATTCATAGGTTCCGCTTGCTGCAGTTACAACAGTTACTTCTGTTCCTGTTTCTTCTGTGTAAGCTTTTGCCAGGTTCTGCCAAGCTTCATCTGCTTCTTTTTGATGTCCGCACAGTCATGAAAATAAAATTCCATTTCCTCTATATTTTGCGTTAAATCCGTCGATACCGGACATTTCTGATTTTCCGACATTTCCAGCTTGTTTCCTTTCTATTAATTCCCCCTAATACGAAAGAGGATAAGCAAAATGCTTATCCTCTTTCTAGTCTGTACGGTTTTCCATTTTTTATGCAGTTTTCCTGTCCTCCGGGCAGTTACTTCTTATTCCTGCTCCTGGATCATAGCCTTAACTGCGACTGCCTGATTCTTCACATGCTGGTGCATCGTCTCTGTCACCTGCGTTTTGTTCTTACGGACTAACCCTTCCACAATATCTTTATGTTCTTTCATCAATGTCGGATAGTTATTCTCATCTTTCAGATATTCCACACGATAGCGGTACATCTGCTCCCGGAGGTTATTTAACATATTCACAAGCTTCGGGTTACCGGTTGACTGGTAAATAATATCGTGAAACTTTACATCCGCCTCTGCGATTTTTTTCACATTATCTGTCTTGGTGGATTCCTCAAACTCATGCATGGTCGCAACCAGCTCTTCTAACTGTTCCTCAGAAATCTGCTCACATGCAATTTTTGCCGCAAGCTCGTCTAACGCTTCACGGATCTGAAGGACATCCTCCATATCTTTCTCCGTCATTTTGGCAACTTCCGCGCCTTTTCTTGGAATCGTAACGGCAAGTCCCTCCTGCTCAAGCATACGGATTGCCTCACGGATCGGTGTACGGCTGACACCAAGTTTTGCCGCAAGCTGCAGTTCCATCAACCGTTCGCCCGGTTTCAGTTCCCCTTTCAAAATAGCCTCTCTTAACGTGTTAAACACAACATCTCTCAGCGGAAGATACGCATCCATATTCAATGTTAAATCTTCTGTCATCTTTGATACCATGCCTTTCTACTTACGCGCGTTATTATAAATACTCGTTAAATATACCTGTTTTGCAAGACCGGAGGCTTTCATCGCCTCGTATGCCTCTACTGCCGTCGCTTCCTTGTCAAAAAGACCGAAAACCGTCGGACCACTGCCACTCATCATGGCATTCACAGCGCCATGCTCCATCATGTGATCTTTGATGTCTGCGATCACAGGATAAGCCGGGATTGTCACTGTCTCTAAGACATTTCCCATATCTGCTGCAATTTTATATAAATCTTTCTCTCTGATATCTGCCACAAGCCGGTCAATATCCGGGTGTACCATATCAGAGCCTAACTTCAGATTGTCATAGACGAACTTAGTAGAAACACTGATCTGCGGTTTTGCGATCAAAACAGGACATTTCACCATCGGCGGAAGCTTCGAAAGCTTCTCTCCTATGCCCTCTGCCAAAGCCGTTCCACGCATAATGCAGTACGGAACGTCTGCACCGATCTTCACACCGCGCTCCATCAGTTCTTCCCTTGTCAGTCCCAGATCAAAAATCTGGTTCATACCATATAACACTGCCGCTGCGTCCGTGCTTCCCCCTGCCATCCCGGCAGCTACCGGAATGTACTTGTGCAGCCATACATGCACGCCATCTTTTATCGCAAACTCATCCTGCAAAAGCTTTGCCGCTTTATAGACAAGATTGTTCTCATTCGTCGGCAAAAAAGAAAGATTCGTTTCCATCGTGATCTCACCGGAAGTATTCTTCGAGATCTCCAGCCTGTCAAACAAATGAATGGTCTGCATCACCATGCGGACCTCATGATAACCATCCTCTCTTTTTCGTACCACATCCAGCCCAAGATTGATCTTAGCCAGCGCCTTTACTGAAATATCCTTCATCGGTTAGTTTCTCCTTACCAAAATCGTCGCTAACACGCATTGATTGTACCTAAAATAAAACTTGTTTTTTTTGTGTTTTTTGTATACAATTAGTATCTTATCATTTTATGTCCAAAAGGTCAATCGGCACTAAACTTTTTTCTTTGCCAGTCCGATATAATTAACAGAACCATGGAAGGTTAATAACTATTCATTCAGGTGGCTGAACATTTTGTTTTCTGTAAAAACAAATGCATCCAGCTTCGCCAGACAAGGAGGATCATATGGCAATCAATTCCATTAACACTGTGACTGCTGCCGCAGCAGCATCTACACAGACAACAACAAAATCAGCAGAAAAGACATCCGAGACAACGAAAAAGGCAGATTCTTCCAAGACAGCTTCCGGTGTCATTTATGAGAAGAGTTCTGACTCCAGGACAGACAAGGCTTCCAATAAAACAACAAGCAAGACCGACAACGCAGCGATCGTTGCAAAGTTAAAAGCTGACGCAGAGCAGCGCACCGCACAACTCCGCAGCATCGTTGAGCAGATGATGACCAAGCAGGGGGTTGCGATCGGCACCGCAGATGATATGTGGAAATTCCTTGCAAAAGGTGATTTTACCGTATCAGCCGATGTGAAAGCACAGGCACAGGCAGATATCGCAGACGACGGTTACTGGGGTGTAGAGCAGACTTCCGACCGTATTCTTGATTTTGCAAAAGCTTTATCCGGTGATGATCCTGACAAGGCAGACGCTATGTTAGAAGCTTTCAAGAAAGGTTTCGAACAGGCAACCAAAGCATGGGGAGATAAACTTCCGGATATTTCCCAGAGAACCTACGATGCAGTTGTCGAGAAATTCAACAAATGGAAAAACGGAACAGAGGATGCTTCCACTGAGGCATAATTCATAAAGAAAAGACCTGCGTGTACCTATGTCATCTGAACATCATGACATTGTACACACAGGTCTTTTTCTTTTACTTTTCAAGTGTTGAAACCTTACTATTATTCTCCTAAAAGCTTCTCAATGCTTGCGAGCTTAACGCAGACAACAAAGATGTCGATCGCAGTCGTAAGATCTTCCAGGCTTGGATAGGATGGTGAGATACGGATGACAGAATCATGCGGATCTTTTCCATATGGGAAAGGCGCACCCGCCGGAGTCATCACAACCCCTGCTTTTTTTGCTTTTGCCACAACATTTTTTGCACATCCATCCAGTGTCTCATATGTGATGAAGTATCCACCCTTCGGGCTGTACCAGCTTCCGGCTCCGAGTCCTTTTAACTCTCTTTCAAATGTATCCAGGATCATTTCAAATTTTGGACGGAGAGAATCTGCGTGTTTGCGCATATGCTCTGTGATTCCGTGGATATCTTTGAAGAAACGGACATGGCGCAACTGGTTTACCTTATCATGGCCGATGGTCTGGATCTTCAACTGTTTCTTGATATCCTCTAAGTTGTTGGCAGAAGTTGCGATCGCTGCCACACCGGAACCAGGGAATGTGATCTTGCTTGTAGAACAGAATTTGTATACCATATCCGGGTTTCCTGCTCTCTTGCATTCTTTTAAGATCTCGATCAGATGATCCTGGTTAATATCATATAAATGATGCACGCAGTATGCGTTATCCCAGTAAATACGAAAATCTTTTGCTGCCGGTTTTAATCTTGCAAAACGGCGGACCGTCTCATCCGAATAAGTGATTCCCTGTGGATTGGAATATTTTGGCACACACCAGATACCTTTGATCGCCTCATCTTTGCTCACAAGGTCTTCCACCATATCCATATCCGGTCCGGTCGGAAGCATCGGCACGTTGATCATCTCAATGCCGAAATATTCTGTGATTGCAAAATGTCTGTCATATCCCGGTACCGGGCACAAAAATTTTACTTTATCTAATTTACACCATGGCGTATTTCCCATTACACCGTGCGTCATGGAACGGGAGATGGTGTCATACATAATGTTAAGGCTTGAGTTACCATAAATGATGATATTGTCCGGATTACACTCGATCATATCACCGATAAGCTGTTTTGCTTCACTGATACCGTCCAGCACACCATAGTTTCTGCAGTCTGTACCATCATCACAGCTCAGATCAACACCGGAAGTCAGTACATCCATCATTCCCATGGAAAGATCTAACTGTTCCTGCGATGGCTTACCTCTGGACATATCAAGTTTTAAGCCTCTCTGCTGGAATTTTTTATATTCCGCTTCCAAACCTTCCTTCTCTTTCAATAACTCTTCTTTTGTCATTTCCTCGTAGGACTTCATCTCTAATTCCTCCTGCTTTTTAATATATGTAAAGATCCAATACCGGAAAAATGTGCTCTGCTCATCAGCCTGTGAAACAGAGATCATCTCATGCCCGGAATGTTCTCTTACTCCTCTTCTGGCTCACCCTTGATCTTTTTGAAATATTCACGGATCTTCTTCTCGTAGCCGTTCTCACCCGGAACGTAGAACTTCCGGTCTGTCAGTCCGTCCGGCAGATATTGCTGCTCCACATAATGATCCGGATAATCATGTGCATATTTATATCCAACACCATGCCCCAGTTTTCCGGACGACTTGTAATGTGCATCCTGTAAATGTACCGGGATCGGCGCTGTTTTCGTATTCTTTACTGCTTCCATCGCATCGAAGATCGCATTGACTGCCGAGTTGCTCTTTGGCGCACTTGCCACATACGTGACCGCCTGCGACAAAATAATCTGTGCCTCCGGCATACCGATACGCTCAACTGCCTGTGCTGCCGATGTTGCGACAACGAGTGCCATCGGATCGGCATTGCTCACATCCTCCGCTGCGCAGATCATAATCCTTCTTGCGATGAACTTAATATCTTCCCCCGCATAAAGCATTCTGGCAAGATAATAAACTGCAGCATCCGGGTCAGAGCCACGCATGCTTTTGATAAACGCAGAGACTGTATCGTAATGGTTATCTCCTGTTTTATCATAGCGCACCACACGTTTCTGGATACATTCACTGGCAACCTCAAGTGTGATATGGATTTTTCCATCATCACTCCGCTCCGTTGTCAGAATGCCAAGTTCGATCGCTGTGAGCGCTGCTCTTGCGTCTCCGTTTGCCACGTCCGCAAGAAAATCCAGTGCCTCTTCCTCAATGACTGCATCGTAAGCACCCATTCCTTTTTCCTTATCATTCACCGCCCTGAGGATCAGCGTCTTAATATCTTCTGTGGACAGATTCTTCAGCTCAAAAATAATGGAACGTGACAAAAGCGCTCCATTCACCTCAAAATATGGATTCTCGGTCGTTGCACCAATTAAGATCACGGTTCCGTCCTCCACAAACGGAAGGAGATAGTCCTGCTGTCCCTTGTTGAAGCGGTGGATCTCATCGATAAACAGGATCGTCTTTTTGCCGTACATGCCCTGATTGTTCTTCGCCTGCGCAATGACATCCTCCATGTCTTTTTTCCCGGCGGAAGTTGCATTGATCTGAAGGAACTCAGCGCTTGTGGTATTGGCAATGACCTTTGCCAGTGTCGTTTTTCCGGTTCCCGGCGGTCCATATAAAATAATGGAACTCAACTTGTCAGCCTTGATCGCACGGTAAAGCAGCTTGTCTTTTCCGATGATATGCTGCTGCCCTACCATCTCATCCAGCGTCGCTGGACGAAGTCTGGAAGCTAACGGCGATTCCTTTTCCCTGTTCTGTTCTCTCATATAATCAAATAAATCCATATGAAAAACCTGCCTTAGTAATCAATTAAAACTATTTTAACAGATTTTTATCTGTTTTGGTATCACAGATATATTTTTCTTTTGTCCGCGTTTGGCGTACATTTGACCATTTTGAATTATTCAAGTTTCAAACTTGCAGATTTTCTTTTTTATTTCAGCAATTTCGTGATGTTTTAAACCAAAATATGACAGAACTCGTTGCAAAAATTTCATTGTCTTTATTACATTACATGATATTAAAGGATTTATCAAGTGGAAAATATCACTTCTGCGTATTTTCGTAAGTTTTACCGAAATCCTGCCGAATATCCTATCTGCCACAACACTTTTTATACTTTTTACCACTTCCGCATGGACATGGATCATTCCGTCCTATCTTTTTCTTTTCGCGCTGATAAGGCTCATTCATTCCCACTCCTGCGAAAGCATCCCATTCATCATAATAATAATCATTTCCATACATAGCTGTCTCAAGACTGTCATCCATCATATCAAGCATTGTAAATGCGCTCTCATCCTGCGTTCTGTCTGCGATTTCTTCGATGATGGAATTTGCTTTGCTATATTTTTCAATCGCCATATAACACATTCCAATCAGGAAATTCAAACCGTCATTTTCCGTTTGGATTTTCTTCTTTACCTGTTCTAACGCTTTAATCCTATCCTTGCCTATGATATTTTCAAAGAACGCACGATAAATCATTTCCTGCGTTTTCAATGGCAGCTTTTGTAATCCGGTATCGCGTTTTATATCTTTATCCAGACGGCTTTCGTCAAAAAGCATAATCGAAAATGCATTTGTACCAGTCTTCTTTTCATATTCCATTCTTGAATATCCATTTAACATAGGAAGATGCGTCTCCAGCTCTGCGTTTAAAAGACACTGCCACATTTCCACCTGTTCGATCAGTGTTGATTCTTCGTCCTGAAAAACATCCCATAGCTCCTGTACTCCATTTCCTTCCATGACAATTTTCCGCAGGTGGTCGATCATTTCCTCGGTTTCTTCTACGTCATAACCATACTGATCATGTAACGTTTCTCCCAGCATATGCCAGCATTCATCTGATTTAGAACTGTATGTGGCTATTTCTTCCATCTCTTTTGCACTAAATTTCCGGTATGGAAGGTTTTTCGCATACTTATCACGCTTTTCCACAATACTCACTGCATCCATATCACACATTACAGCAAATTTTTCTCCGGTATATGCATGTGTCATTGTCTTAAAATGCATTCCAAAATTTCCATGCCAATACACATATCGTTCAAATTCTTCTTTTGAAAGCTGTTCTCCCCATGCGTTTGTAAATATCTGATAAAATGCATCCATCTCGATCATTCCATGGGAAAGAAGTACTTTTTCAAATTTTGCTGATATATCCTGGATTCTCTTACAGATCTTTTTCCAATCCAGATTCAATATCGAAGAAAAAATTTCATCAAAATCAGATGCTGGAAACAGATATGCTGCCTGCGTTCCTTCCGGTGCTTTCACACTTAACAGACCAAGGGCAATTGCTCTCCCTACCGTATCAAATGCCATCTGATATTTTTTATTTTCTTCAAACTTTTGGAATTTTTGTAATTGTGTAATATCATGCTTGTCGAACACATAAAGATAATATTCCGGATGTAGTCTTAATGTCTCAGCTACTACATCCCTGACTTCCCTGCCAGCTAATTCGTCCTCAGATATTTTTAAATACTTTGCGTAATCGGAAGCTTCTTTCTCTGTCAAGCACATAAACATTTCCCTACTTGTTTTTTGTGGAGCTCTCCGACAAACAAAAGCCTTATCCTGCCCTTTGCAAAAGCAGCTCCATTCATCCATCATATCGTGCATCACTGACTTTTGTTTTTCTTCTGCCTGTTTATCCAGTTTCTTCAACAAATCTTCTGCCTGTTGGCGGAATAATTGCCTGAATTTATTATAATTTTCCTTCATTTCAAAAATATGTTTCACCATTTTCCGGTCTCTTTCTGCCATGGAAACTTTTGTAAAATGCATCCCTGCAAGCTTTGCATTCACTGTATCAATATTATATGCTTGTGTCTGATGAACATCATACCAGATTCCGCCTGTATCTTCTTCAAAGTTCTCCCCTTTCACCTTTAAAACCGTTGCAAAATCTTCATTGTAATCTTCCATTGTTTTTTGAATATATGTAAATGATCATCATCCCAGCCAAAAGCTGTCTGTATTACATCATGCAAATCCTGAAAACTTGCCTGCTCCGGGAATATAATTCTTCTCCACACTGGTGGATGGGTATCTTCTATTGTAATTTTAAAAACAAGACCTGCCATGTTATTTTTCTCCTTTTTGTGCTCTAATGGCCAGAAAGTGTAAACCTATGATCACTTTATATTATATCGTATTCCAACAAATAAAAATAGTATAAAAATCTGCTTGCATCCGCATGTTTATAAATGTTACAATGTGGCAAAGCATATATCAACAGTCGCCAGACCGTTTCCCCTTCATTGCAGTCTGCGATTGTAAAGTCTGTGTGACACATTTCTGTCATTAATATTCTTATGCGTGTACCATTTTGGGGAGTACACCGCTTTTTGTATCTATGCTTTTAAAATCCCGTTACTAATTTAAAAGCAGGAGATGTAAAAAGAGTGTGGTTTCTCCTGCACCATTTATTTGTTGTAACTTTTTCTACAACACACCAGCTACACGAAAGGAATTATTTATGGCACGAAAGAAACAAATTCGACACAAAAATAATCAGATTGTCCGTCCAGTGGCAAACCAGAAACACAAAGATACGGTATTTCGTATGCTTTTTTCCGATAAAAAGCATCTGCTTTCACTATACAATGCAGTGAATGAAACAAATTACCAAAACCCGGATGATCTGGAAATTGTAACTTTAGAAAATGCAGTTTACATGGGAATTAAAAATGATCTGTCTTTTATCATGGACACAAATGTATCATTATATGAACATCAGTCTACCATTAACCCAAACATTCCACTCAGAGATTTATTTTATATTTCGAGTGAATACCAAAAACTGATCGACAAATCGTCCCTATATGCATCTACGCCGCAAAAAATTCCTGCGCCAAACTTTATTGTGTTTTATAATGGTATTGAACCATTTCCAGATTTCTCAGTTAGCAGACTTTCGGACGCATATGAAAATCTTCACGGCGAACCAAATTTAGAACTCGTGGTAAAAACTTTTAATGTTAATGAAGGGCATAATTATAATCTGATGGAACATTGCCAGACTTTAAGGGAATATTCACAATTTGTCGCACAGGTACGTCAGAACAAATCGACAATGGACTTAAATACTGCCATCAATCATGCCGTAGATGATTGTATTAAAAATAATATTCTTGCGGATTTTCTTCGAAAAAACCGCGCGGAGGTTATCAGTATGAGTATATTTGAATATGATAAAGAGGAAGAAGAAAAGAAGCTTAGAAAGGCTGAATTTGAAGCTGGACGCGAGGCAGGATTTCTTGAAGGTCAAAAACACGCTGCTCTTCAATCTTCTATTGAATCTGCTAAACGAATGTTAAAATCAAATAAACTATCCCCGGAAGACATTTCCATATTTTCAGGTCTTTCACTGGACGAGGTAAAAAAGTTGCAGCTATAGCACTGCAGAACATCCTCCACTATCCAAAATATTTTCTCTGAACTCTTTGTGCCTATCATTGAAATAAACGTTCCTTATGGGTATAATATAAAGAAACCCAAAGGCTGGTTAAAAAGTGTCAGTTCCTT
>ERZ779852.3931-NODE-3931-length-10097-cov-27.342063_pt1 | contig 10097 bp, 5 predicted proteins | sample MGYA00511559_ERZ779852 | MGnify/ENA primary metagenome ERZ779852 (study PRJEB29588, sample SAMEA2157977) | human gut metagenome | biome: human gut; feature: human-associated habitat; material: faeces | place: Denmark | collected 2008/2010 ...
AGGGCTCGTTAGGGACTTGCACCCATTAGAATAAGCTCATGCCGAGCATACAAGATAATGGGTGACAGATATCAAATCTGCCACCCATTTTTTATTTTACAGAACTTTAGCAAGTTATTTCTGTTTTATATCAAACTGATAAGATCCAGAGGCGAGCTCCAAATGATGGAGTTCCTTATCAGCACTTACGTATCTGACTCCCGATGCCTTTTCCAACGGCTTACCGTTCTCTGAAATGAAAGAGACAGCAGGGGCAGGCAAGTAGAGAGAGGCTGTCGTATTGGCAGGAACCGTAAACTCATAACGGATACCGGAATCAGTATATTGCCAACGGCTGCTGATTCTGCCATACATTGAATCGTAATAACCCTCAGCATGAGTAATGCCACGCGTAGGGTCAACCTCCGGCTTCAGGATGAAATGCTTGAAACCAGGCGATTTCTCATCACGGCAGATACCGAGAGAGTAATTGTACATCCACGATGCTACAGCTCCAAAAGAATAGTGATTGAACGCATTCATACTGTTGTTCTCACCAAATCCATCCTTTACTGTATAAGAGTTCAAACGCTCCCAAATCGTCGTGGCTCCATTCTTTACAGGATAAAGCCAGGAAGGATAACCCTCGTACTGCAGCAAACGGTAAGCCTCCTCGGACATACCATTATCCGAAAGTGCCTTACTTATCCAAGCGGTACCGATAAAACCCGTCAGGAGCGAATAAGCAGGATAACCGGCCATCGGAGTCTTGATGGCTGCAGCGAGATGAGCCGCCATCTTCTTCTGTAAGTCACCATCTACCACATGGAATGCCAAAGGAAGAGCATAAGATGTCTGGGTATCAATCAACTGTCCCTTGCGCTCAGAGCATCATACCACGAACAGATGGTCTTACCTGTAGCCTCATCAACGAATGTTTTCCTGAAGAAAGCCCTGCGCTCGTTCGCCAACCGGGTCAGCCATGCCGCATCCTCAGTCTTGCCCAAAGCCTTTGCCATCTGAGAAAGAATATCCAGATCGAATATGAAATAACATTCCCATACGAGCGACTTATCATCTTTTTCATAAGACGGACTGAGCCAATCGCCCAAATCGCCCCACTGATGATGCTGTACGATAAGTCCTGTTTTCTTATCCACATACTCATCCAGCACAAACTGGATATAGCGTTTCATCGATGCGTAATGTTCAGCCAACATAGCCTTGTCGCCATATTGCTGGTAGAGCTCCCAAGGCAAGGTTACACCGGCACTTGCCCATAAGCCACCGAAGCCACAATTGGTTGGAGCTACATCTGGATACTGTCCCTTAGCACTCTGCAAATCACGGACAGAGATAAGATAGCGGCGCAAGAACTGGGAAGCATCGGTAATATATGTAGCAGAACGCCCGAATACGGAAATATCACCCATCCAACCCAGACGTTCATTACGCTGAGGACAATCGGTTGGAACAGACATGAAATTAGAACGCGTAGACCATACCGAATTGAGCCACAAGCGGTTGATATCAGAACGGGAGGTAGAATATTGCGAAGCCTGCTCATTCATCGAACTCACTACGATCGCCTTTATCTGGTCTGGCGCTACCGGAGCATCAACACCCGTAATCTCAAGATATCTGAATCCATGAAGGGTATATCTAGGCGAGAAAGTCTCTTCACCTCCCCTGGCTACATAAACATCCTGCGAAGTTGCCACACGCAGATTCTCGGTCATGATCATGTCTACATGATCCTGATAGGCTGGCAAATCAGGATATTTGATTTCGGCTGTACGGATCTTTACTTCCGTGCCAGGTTTCAAACCTGAGAAATGTACCAGCGGAACACCCGCCATATTCTGTCCGAGATCATAGACATAAACACCCTTGCGCGGTTCTACACAATTGAGAGCCGTCAGGGTATCAACAGGCATGATTGCCTCTGCCATATCAGGAAGAAGCTGGAAATCCTCAGAAGTCTTGAAATCTGATTCCTTCACTTCTACAGCAGTCTGCCAATTTCTGTCATCGAAATGAGGCATCGCCCATCCTTTGCAGTCTTGTTCCTTGCGTGCATCATATACCTCACCCATAAAGAAACTGCCATATCTTACAGCGCCATCATCATAGCTTTTCCAGGTTGCAGGATCGGTAACGATGGTTTGCTGTGAACCATCCTCGTAGGTTATCTGCAACTTTGCCATTAACGACTGCCTGTCGCCATAGAAATTCCAATTTCCGGTTACATAGGTGGCACCACCACTCCACCATCCTTCGGAAAGGACGGCTCCGATAGCATGCTCACCCGACTGCTGAAGCAAAGAAGTTACATCGAAGGTCTGGTAAGTATGAGTATGGTTATACTCTGTAGTACCAGGGTTGAAATAAGCTTTACTTACTGCCTTACCATCTATATAGATGTCGTAGATTCCGCGGGCAGTAGCATAAAGACGGGCTTTTCTGACTTTTTTGCCGGAGGTAGCAAACTCTGTACGAAGCATAGGCGCAGTATTCTCCTTAAAGGCAAAGATGCCAAGCGCACCCTCTTTCTTTCCATCTACAGAGAGCTGATTGGCAGAGAGTTGGTTGGCAGAGAGCTGGCTGGCAGAGAGTTGCTGTAAAGGAGCAGCTACCACATTCTGAGGCGATTTAAAGTTTCTTACCTCAATATGACTGAAAGTAGCCTTCTGACCTTTAGCCACGTAATATCCCCAATCGACTAGCATCGGATAGGCAATATAGTTATTACCCTGTTCTCCGGTAGGATTCAGAATCAGACTTCCTACAGAATGCTGTTTGCCATCAGTATCGATTTCTACCTTTTCACCAACAATTTCCTTTCCATCCAGGAAGAGAGTAGCCGCACCGGTATCCATCGAAATATCTATCTGATGGACAGCATACTGGTTCTGCCTGTTGATAACCGCAGCAGGAATATCGTAGGAAACCAAAGGTGCGGCATCCGTCTCGCCAACCTTGTAGCCCCGACGATAGAAATTGATACGGGCAGGCTTCGACTTTCTGAGAGGCGCAATATCAAGTTCTATGCGGATATAAGAAGAATCCTTCGCATTGGATACCCCTAAGAGATTCTTATTGCGATCCATCAGTCGGGGATCGTTGGCACCGAAGATGAAGGAAGCTGCTGTTGACTTCGATTTCTTATCGAGTTGCAGTTCGTAATGAAGTCGGAAGGTTGGGAAATAAGGGGCATAGAACATCACGGGAGCATTGCCTCTTCCTATCCATTTAGCACCTTCCCAAGCCAGATATGTTCCTTTTCCGACTGTCGCGACAGGATGGTTATAGTCTGTACCCAGCACCAAGGCTGTTTCAAAAGCAGAAGAAGCCTGCAGCTCTTCGTTTTTCTGATTCCAGACTGTAAGATGCCACTGGTAGCGGGTAGAAGGGCGAAGCGATTCGCCAGCATACTGTATGCCTAGCGATTCGGTACTTTTCACCTTACCCGTATTCCAGACTTCCTTACCCGTTTCATCAATAACAGATATCCGGTAAGCACTCTGCAGATTTCCTCTACTTTTGTCATCAACCTCCATCTGCCAGGCAAACCGAGGATGCATGACACCTACTGCCAGTGGAGTATTCCGATATTCCACTTTCAGATTCTTCAGCCATGTGGCTGCATGTAATCCAGATGGCAGCATCATACTGACCATCCATATTCCGATAAATTTCATACGCTTTTTACTTTGAACCTTGAACTTTCTAATTAGCAAAGACAGCTGTTTTTATTTTTCACTTCATCCCTACTCCTTTATTTTCCCTGCCTTCTTCACAATTTCATCAGCCACCTGCGGACCATTATTCTGCCAGACATTATTAGGACCGCAGGCGTTTTTCAGGAATTTCTCTTCTGGCGTCCAGTTATCTTTCAGGAGAATATTAGAAGAACCCTCATCAGTATAGAGATAGAAATAATGATGAGGATCGTGTACGTAGGAAGGATGGAAGATATCCCGCACTACATTCTCTGAAATAACCGTGTTTGGCTGGTTGCCAAGTGTGTAGATGCCAGCGCAATCGTACATATGGGCAGCATAGCGCTCGATAAGATTGGCATGAATGCGATTATCATGCATCACAACCAAATCGCGATTCCAACCCCATCCCATACTGATAGCCGAATAACTGACATCATGAATATAATTATGTTCGATGTTCATGCGGCTGACGTAACCCAAAGCGATAGCACAGGTACCCCACTCCTCGTTTGTAACATCAGAGAACTCGCAGTTCCTGACATGCAGTCCGCTGCACACCTCACGCAAATCCTGCGGACGATAAGGCAGATGCGTCTCCAGACCGGCAGGCGAAAAGCTGCCACATACCAATCCATTCATCGCTATATCTTCGAAGGTGCTGCTAAGTACTGCTCCATCCCGGCAACCCTCAACAAAATCGAGACCATCGCCACCCAGATGTCCAAAAGAGCATGAATCGAAAACCGCTCTGCTTGCATAGCGCAATTCAACAGCAGCAGCGGGTCTGCCAAGCCAATCCTGATTATCTAGTTTATGGTTGTTCACACGGTCGATACTAGGGCGCAGTTTGTAACCTTCGGTAATGAACATTCCCGCCTGCAAAGGTACATGTCCCTTGTAAGAAGGGCGGTTCCATGTTGTAACTTCAAAGTTTACATTTCTGAAAGTAACAGCATCCACCATTTTTTCTCTGGTTCCCTCGAATTTCACCAACGTTTCCAAAGCCGGCGCCGCAACATCCATACGCTCCCCTTTCCTAGGCATATAATACAGTTTATGCGTACGGATATCATGATACCATTCGCCCGGTTTATCCAGAAGAGGCAGCGCATTCGAGATAAAGAAAGGAGAATTGTGCTCACAATTATACATAGGTGAAGGCCAAGGACGTTCAAACTGAATCTTAGCCTCAGGATCGTGGAAAGATATGGCAGCAGAATCGCCCTGAATACGGATGTTTCTGATGCGCAGATAACTTACCTCCCACATCTGATGCAGCGTCATCTCTGCATATCTTGCATCCGGTCGGATGATGCTGTTACCCGCCTTATCCTTAGCACCCGTCAGAAGCTGACGAACAGCAGAAGCCGGAACCCAGATGACGCGTTTCTTCTTGTCTACCCATCTGATGCGCGGCATCTGATTGAAATCACTCACGCCACGTGCCCTATCAGCCCGCGAGTGATTCACCCAGAGATGTCGGAAATTCATAGGACATCCATTGAAATCAGGCACATCAGCCACCAAATATCTGCCCTGTTTCTTCCATCCGGTAACAGGTACGGCTCCTGTAAGTACCGTACCTGCCGAATGCTTTACCGAAGGCGTTCCCTCAAAACAGAGATGACTGTCTTCCGGACGGAGCACCAGAGGTTCATAGAGTCGGTATTGCCCCGCCTGCATTTTAACTACTACCGAATCTGCCTGTCCCAATCTTCTCATCTCGCGAGCCTTGCGAACCGCATCAGCGAGAGAAGAATCTGGTGATACTTGCACATAGCCTATCTTCTTATTTTCTGCAGAGAGAGCGAGGCTGAAGCCCAGCATTCCCAGCAATAGGATTCTTCTTAATTTCATAACTAAAAAAAATTATTTTCTAACTGAAAGCCAAACCGACATTTCCACATCACTACCCCGATTATCCCAGGCATAATAAGGAATGAGCGTAACATTTACTTTTTTCTGGGCAGGAGCAAGTGTACGGTAAAGCTGGTTCTTCTGCCAGGATGCTGCAGTTCCCTTTTCAGCAAGCAGCGCCTCCCCCTGGAGCGCAACAAACTCGTGACCGTCGATCGTCTTTTTTACTTCAGTCCATTGGATAACAGCAGGAATCACGATATCATTCACGCTTACCCTACCATACTTATCTTTGCAGGAAGCAGGAACAGAAGAAGCATCGATATCCACATTTTCCAAACAATAGACAATAGGTCCGCGCATCACGGCTATCTGGTTCTTATTCTCTTCAACCAAAGGGTTAGCCTCCACCAGACGAGGTTTCATATCAAATGTTCGTTCTACGAGGGTTCTCTTCTTCCAACCAGTCTGTCTGCCTTTTGAATCAGTAGCAGAAATCGCCTCATATCTACCCTCTCCCGGCACGCGGAGCATCAAGGTTCTGATATTCTTAGCCTTGTTGATGCGAATGGAAACCTTGCCATCATAAGGATAACCTGAAGTCATCTCCATATCAACATCCTTTGTTTTCAGATGATTATCACCATACATGTTCACCCACAAAGTATCCCCTTTCACGGCATAAGCATACTCCTGCGCTTCGCAAAGTGCACGAAGGGTGTTAGGTGGACAGCAGAAGCAACTGATATACTTCTGACGGGTTTTCGGCCAGCGCATCACATAAGGAAAATCGCCCGTACGGCGCAGGGCCTGAGTATAGAAATATCGGGTACCATCGAGCGAAATGCCCGGCAAGACTCCATTCAGGAGTTCGTTTTCTACCATATCCATATAGCGGGCATCAGCTGTGGTTTCGAGCATACGCCAGGATAAGAAGATATTACCAATCTGCGCACAGGTTTCATTATGCGAAGTCTCGTTTGGCAACTGATATGCTCTGCCGTATGCCTGATGAATCTGCTGAATGCTAGGCTGATCGTAAGTGGTTCCATCAGGTGACACACCATCATAGAGGGCACCGCATCCACCTGTGATATAAATCTTGCGATAGGTGATATCATCCCAGATACTGGACAGATTCTTCATGAGTTGCTTCTCGCCTGTTTCGGCATAGAGATCAGCTACACCCGCATAGAGATAGTTGGCTCTCACCGCATGCCCCATCGCCTCATATTGCTCACGGAAAGGATGGCGATCCTGATTGTGATCTTCACCATTCTTCACTTCATCACGAATGGCTATCAATCCCTCTGCCAGTTCCAGATAACGCTTGTCACCGGTAGCACGGTACATCTCTGAAGCTGCCATATAATGAGAAGGACAGATTGCATTGCGCGCCAACTCATCGCGCTGGTTCTTCAGAAAATCATAGAGAAAATCGGCTGCCTTGAGTGCACAGTTGAAGAGTGTCTTCTTGCCTGTGGCACGCCAATGTACGATACCGGCAGTCATCAGATGTCCCAGATTATAGGTTTCGAAGTTGAGACGGCTGGCAAAGGCTCCTTTCTCATCTTTTCCTCCTACTGTGATACCGATTTCGGCTTCATCTTTCCGGTCTTTGAGAGCATGCGTATCGATGCCCTTATGGCGCTCATCTATCACCACAGGGGTATGGATATAACCATCGGCACGCTGTGCCTTAGCTACTTCGGCAATAAAGCGATCCATCAGGGCATCTAGTTTCTGATCATGGGTTACTGCATAAACCGAAGCACATGCCTCAAGCCATTTATACATATCGCCATCATGAAAAGGAGGTCCCCAATGTTCGCCTTCAGCATCGCCCGCCGCAATCTCGAAATTACGGAAGCCGTGCGATACCTCGGGTGTATCCCAGGTTTTCCACATATCCCAAAGCGAGGTTTCTGAAAAGACCTTGAATCGGGCACCCCAAAAACCGCCTGTCCAACGGGTACTTCCCAAAGGCATATTTACCATTCGGGCTTCCTTGCTGTGGCTCATATCTACCAGTCCATTGTGCTGTGCCATGACTGGGGAGGTAAAGGCAGAAAAAGCAAGAAGACCTGCCATCATCCACTTTCTGCTGTAGTTTGCTGTCATCATTATTGTTATTCGTTTAGTTTTTAATTTAGTTTTAAGACGAAAAAGGGATGATTTTGTAATCACCCCTTTTTATTTATTATGTATTGTTTCTGCGGATTCATTACCGGCGATGAACAGCATTCTAATTGATGATAATACCGCCATTTGGCTGAATCACAACCTTTGCCTTACCATTCTTGCCTACTTTCAAGGTCTTCTTTACCGAAGTGTAGAACTTCTCACCCTGTTTCTTTGGCTGGTCGGTAAGATATTCCACAGTCTTGCCAGCGAACATAGGCAGATTGAGGGTTAGGGTGAGCGGCTTGTCTGTAGCATTCAAACCACCGACAATCCATTTTCCGTTATTGATTGCTGCACCAGAGCCGTTCTCTTGAGACGCCTTACGGGCTACAACCGCATACTTCGTAGGATATCCTGCAATAAACTTCACATCGTCCCATGCTGTAGGCAAGCCCTTCAACCAGTCCAATTCCCATTGAGGAACATCCTGAAGATTGTTAGGATAGAGACAAACACAGTTTACGCTGCTCTGATTGGTGATAGCGGTTGCCATCTCGAAGACATCACTTGTATAGCGCTGATGGCGGCTCTTGTTATCTCTTGAAAGATATTTGTTCATCATCACGCCACCCCAGTCGAAGCTGGCTACAGCATTTCTTGAGAACGGATGCATCGTCATCTCGAAAGCCTCCTTTTTGGCATGATAATCGGTGAAATATACATTCTCTGAAGCCAATGCTGCCTCGCTGGAAACATAGTTAGGATACATGCGCTCCCAACCTCTAGGCATGGTACAACCGTGGAAGATCACCTCCAGACCATAATCGTTGGCATCGCTCAGAATATCTTCGTAGAGTTTCATCGTCTCCTGCTTGTCACCACCGAAGAAATCAACTTTGATTCCCACAATACCTATCTTCTTCATCCAAGCCATCTCCTTCTTGCGGACGATGGAATTGTTCATAATCTGACGTGGAGTCTGTGGAGCATCATTCTCGAAACCATTCGAATTATACCAGAGCATCAGACTAACCTGCTTGCTCTTGGCATACTGAGCCAATTTCTCAATCTTGTCACGACCGATGCGCTGGTCCCACCAGTTGTCTACGAGGATAGCCTCATAGCCCTGAGCCGCAGCAACATCTATCATCTTCACCTGGTCATCATAGTTGATACTCTCATCCTGCCAGATCAGCCAGCTCCAGGTATAGCGTGAAGGCTTATACTGCTGAGTTGGCTCATACAGAGGTTCTACCACATCGTAAGGGATGGTAGTTTCTACTATAGGAGCCAATGTGGTGCCAACGGTGATGGTACGCCATGGTGTTTCGCCCGGCAAAGGTATACCGGCATATTCTGAACCGATTCCGTTGTTTTCACCTTTCTGAGGGAAAGCTACCGTATATCCCTTCGCTGCATCATAATCAGAAAGTCTGCTGGCTGGATATGCACTCGATACTCCTGTTTCGCTGACCAATGCCCAACCGTCATTACCCACCTTGAAGAGACAAGGGAAGGTATAGCCCACACCAAACTGCGACTTCTTTGTCATCGGAGCATTCGGAGTATATTCTTCTTCGTAAGATGGTTTGGTTCGTTCCCAACCAGTCATCGGACCGATTTGAGGGCAGAGGAAAGTGGTGGTCTGCTCAGGGAAATTGAAACCGCTCACCTCATTATATATAATCACCGACTTAGGGTTATTCTTCTTCGGACGGATCATCTCATATTTGTAGGCAACATCGTTGTTGCTTACATGGAGAAGCAAGGTCATGGAATCCTTCTTGGCATTGAGGAATCCGATGGTAGCCTCATAAACATCCTTTTCGATGTGGCTTTTCTTGATACGGGTCATGTCGTAAGAAAGATGCTTCTCTGTTCCTTTCATCGCACCCATGGTAAGATGCTGGGAGAAGTCGCCATAGTTGGCTACCAGTCCCAAGGCAGAAGGTTTAAGCATCTGCTTGCCATTCAGCTCTACCGAATAGAAAGCCTTTCCGCCTACACATTCCACCTTGACCGCCAATCTGCCGTCAGGTGAACTTACTTTATAATTGTTGGCTTTCGCACAAACCGTGCCGAGCAACAAAATACTAGCAATACAAACTTTTTGCTTCATTTTCATTTCATTGTTAGGTTGATTTATAATCTTCTCTATGATGCTACAGCAGTATAGCCGGCATACTACTCCAGTTACTGCTGCATACAACAAAACCGCATGCAAAGATAAGTTATTTTGCAGAGAAAAGAGTATACTTTTTGTTCAAAAAGCATCCATTTTCGTAAAATCTAACGAAAAAGAGACAAAAACGAGGAAAAATAAATGGTAAGAAAAGCCTTTAGATGAGAAGAAAACAAAAAGCCCCGACATCGCGTCGAGGCCTTTGAAGTTTTTGAATGTTTCAGCAGTTT
>ERZ779852.3939-NODE-3939-length-10076-cov-2.621295_pt1 | contig 10076 bp, 7 predicted proteins | sample MGYA00511559_ERZ779852 | MGnify/ENA primary metagenome ERZ779852 (study PRJEB29588, sample SAMEA2157977) | human gut metagenome | biome: human gut; feature: human-associated habitat; material: faeces | place: Denmark | collected 2008/2010 ...
ATATATTTTAGCAAAAAGATAGGATTTATGGAAAAAATTGTACAAAAAAAAGAAAAAAATTTAGGCTTGCAATTTTAAAATAATATGATATAATATACACCAAAAAGTCAAACAAGACAAAATAGCGCAGGCGAAAGCCGAAAGGAAAGCTAAGTTCTTGTAAAACTCCCACAGAGAGCCGGTGGTTGGTGCGAATCGGCGGAGAAAAAAGAATGTTCCACTTTCCAAGCTGCCGATGAAAGTCGGAAGGGTAAGCCCTTTATAGCTGTTCAAGAGGTTCGGAGGATGCTCCGAGCAATCTGGGTGGCAACGCGGGAAATATACTCTCGTCCCTGTTTTATTACCGGGATCGGGAGTTTTTTTGTTATGAAAGCATAAGCGATTGCAACAGAAAAGCATATCTGTAAGCGGTGATGAAAAAATAGCTGCTTGCAGATATTTTTTATTGCTGTTTATAGAGAAGAATTGCTTACAATTCTTTTTTCTGATTGAAAAACCTTTCATAAGATATACGAAAAACTTCCATCCGAAAAAATACTATTTTTAGGAGGTCATGAAATGTTAGACATTAAATTTGTAAGAGAAAACCCTGATATCGTAAAGGAAAACATCCGCAAAAAATTTCAGGATGCAAAGCTGCCTCTGGTAGATGAGGTTCTGGGGCTGGATAAGGAAAACAGAACCATCAAGCAGGAGGTTGAAGCACTCAGAGCGCAGAGAAATAAGCTTTCCAAGCAGATTGGTGCGCTGATGGCAAAGGGCGAAAAGGAAGAAGCTGAAAAGGTAAAAGCACAGATTGGCGCAGACGCAGAACGCGTAGAAACCCTTTCCGCAAGAGAAAAAGAGGTTGAGGAACGCATCAAGGTTATCATGATGACCATTCCCAACATCATTGATCCAACCGTTCCCATTGGTAAGGATGACAGCGAAAACGTAGAGGTAGAAAGATTCGGCGAACCCGTTGTTCCCGATTTTGAGATTCCTTATCACACAGATATTATGGAAACCTTCGACGGTATCGATCTGGATAGCGCAAGAAAGGTTGCAGGCAATGGCTTCTATTACCTGATGGGCGATATTGCGCGTCTGCATTCCGCAGTTCTGGCTTACGCAAGAGATTTCATGATTGGCAGAGGCTTCAAATATTGTATTCCTCCCTTCATGATTCGTTCCAACGTTGTAACAGGTGTTATGAGCTTTGCGGAAATGGATGCGATGATGTATAAAATCGAAGGCGAAGACCTGTATCTGATTGGTACATCCGAACATTCCATGATTGGTAAATTCATCGATACGCTGAATAAAGCAGAAGACCTGCCGCAGACCCTGACAAGCTATAGCCCTTGCTTCCGTAAGGAAAAAGGCGCACACGGGATTGAAGAAAGAGGCGTTTACCGTATCCATCAGTTCGAGAAGCAGGAAATGATTGTTGTATGCAATCCTGAGGAAGCGCCCATGTGGTATGATAAGCTGTGGCAGAACACCGTAGATCTGTTCCGTTCCATGGATATCCCCGTAAGAACACTGGAATGCTGCTCCGGCGACCTTGCTGACCTGAAGGTAAAATCCGTTGACGTTGAAGCTTGGTCTCCCAGACAGAAAAAATACTTTGAAGTTGGTAGCTGCTCCAATCTGGGCGATGCACAGGCAAGAAGACTGGGTATCCGCGTACAGGATGCAGAAGGCAAGAAATACTTCGCTTACACACTGAACAACACTGTTGCAGCACCCCCTCGTATGCTGATTGCTTTCCTTGAAAACAACCTGCAGGCAGATGGTACTGTAAATATCCCTGAGGTTCTGTGGCCTTATATGGGCGGCACAAAGAAGCTGATTCCTACAAAGAAAAAATAATGGAAGCAACAAAAAGAGGATGTTTTTTAACATCCTCTTTTTGTTATAGTTTATAGATAAAGTTATTATATATCGCGGAAGGGTTTGGGAAACGAAGCGTTTCCCGAATGGAATCCGCAGTCGGAATTCATTTCCGACGAGGAAAACAGCAAGTTTCAAGGGTTACCGATGGAACTTGTCTGTTTATTCTTCTGTTTCAACAAGTCGAAATCCTGATTTCGACTTATCAAAATAAGTTTTCGATTGCTTTTACCAGAGCATCCTGTGTCATTGCCTTGTCACTGCTGAAGGAATAGGTAAAGCCATCCTTCTGCCATGTTGCGGTATTGATGCCGTCATTACCCTTCACAGAAACAGAAACGTCCTTTACGGCAATGGTTTTGTTTTCCTTATATGTTTTGTTGTCACCGCTGATATCATCAGAGCCTTTTGCCTTACGGAAGGTGATGGTATCCTCGTCGTCTGCAAAGCGTACATCTGCGATTGTGCCGCTGATGTCGATGAAAGCGGTTTCCTTATATGCCTTATCAAGTGTAGGCAGAGTCACATCAAAACCGACTGTTTTTGCAAGGTCTGCAAGGGTTTCATGCTCGGTCAGAGGGTTGGGAATCTGTACATCCTCGTTTTTAGTATCAGCCTTTTTGCTGATGGAAATGGCAGAGCCGTCTGTTTTGATGATGCTGCTGTCATTGCCTGTCAGAGGAACAAACAGCTCAATGGGCACATAGGTTTTGCCATTTGTCATCACAGGTGCGCTGGAAAGAGAGAAGGGAGCGCTCATGCCAACCAAATCGGGATTGCTTGTCACAACCTGATAGCTGTTTTCGCCGATGGTCAGATTGGTGTGCATGATGCCGTCATCCACCAGAATCGTGCCTTTGTTGTAGCTTACCTTGAAGCCAAGCTGCTCTGCGGTTTCTCTCAGAGGAACTAAAACCAGAACCTCCCCATTGGCTGCCTTGCCGTTGATGTTGAGGCTGTAGGGGGAGGAGGTGCCTGCAAAGGCGGTTGCAGAAAATGCCATTGTTGCTGCTGCTGCGATTACCATTGGTTTCAATAATTTTTTCATATTCATTCAAATCCTTTCTCAAGATATGATTTTTTCATTTTCCATAAGCGCTTACAGGTAGTTAAACGAGAGAGAAAGGAAAAAAGTTCCAAAAAAAGATAAAAAAATTAAAAAAAGAAAAGGCACTGAAAATAGTACCTTTCCTGTTATCGTTTCAGAAGCGGAAATCCCGATTTCCTTTTTCAATCTCAACCAGATTTTTCCGTACAATCTCCTGAATTTTTTCCTTCGGGATGGATTTGATTTCCTTTAAAATCAGCTTTTCCCCGATTTCCTTTGTTTCCGGTGCGGCATAGTCAATCAGATATTCCTTGAGCGTCATCAGTGCATTTGGCAGGCAGCAATTCTGGATCTGTCCGCTTTTGCAAAGGCTCATGAAGCGGTCGCCTGTTCTGCCCTCGCGGTAGCAGGCGGTGCAGAAGCTGGGGATATAGCCCAAATCCATCAGCCATTTCACGATTTCATCCAGTGTGCGGTTATCGCTGACATCAAACTGTGCGGAATTATCCTCCGCTGCTTCTTTTTCATAATAGCCGCCGACACTCGTGCTGGAGCCGCCGCTGATTTGGGATACCCCAAGACTCAGTACACGTTCTCTGCTTTCCTGACTTTCTCTGGTGGAAACAATCATGCCCGTATAGGGAACGGCAACACGGATGCAGGCAACGATTTTTGCAAAGGTATCATCATCAATGCCGTTATCGAAGGCGGAGGGGTCAATATCGTCGGCATGGCGGATTCTGGGTACGCTGATGGTATGCGGGCCTACGCCGAATACGCTTTCCAGATGCTCTGCGTGCATCAAAAGCCCTGCAAATTCATAGCGATACAGCTCCAAGCCGAACAGAACGCCAATCCCGACATCATCAATGCCGCCCTCCATGGCTCTGTCCATCGCTTCGGTGTGGTAGGCATAATCATGCTTAGGGCCTGTGGGATGCAGGTGCTCATAGCTTTCCTTGTTGTAGGTTTCCTGAAAGAGGATATATGTCCCGATGCCGGCATCCTTCAGCTTACGGTAATTTTCCACCGTTGTTGCCGCAATATTGACATTCACGCGGCGAATCGCGCCGTTTTTATGCTTGATGCTGTAAATCGTTTGAATGCTTTCCAGTACATATTCGATGGGGTTATTGACGGGGTCCTCGCCTGTTTCCAGTGCCAGACGCTTATGCCCCATATCCTGCAAAGCTGTTACCTCTCTGACGATTTCCTCCTGTGTCAGCTTTTTTCTGCGGATGTGCTTATTTTTCGCATGGTAAGGACAGTATACACAGCCGTTGACGCAGTAATTGGAGAGATACAGCGGCGCAAACATCACAATACGGTTGCCGTAAAAATCCTGTTTAATCTGCTTTGCCAGCGCGTAAATTTCTTCGTTTTTTTCGGGAATATCGCAGTCCAGAAGCACCATTGCCTCTCTGTGAGAAAGTCCCTTTCTGAGCCTTGCCTTTTCGATAATGCTGTCAATTAAGGGAATGTTGTGCTTATTTTCCTCTGCATAGGCAAGGGTTTCCAGAATTTCCTCGTGGTTGATGAATTCCTCTGCCTTTTGGGAGTGGGGGTTGTAGGGATACATTGCTTTATCTTCCTTTCTTTTTATCTCTTTTTTTGCGGACAATAAAAAACGCCCCGAAAAAATATGGAGAAAGGGCGCAGAAATTCTGTAAAACGTATGTATGACCCACCCTTTCACGCAGAAGCCTTTCTTTGTGTCAGCAGCTGTTTGATTTTTATTTTGTCTCCTTGCAGAAAGCGCGTGGCTTGCTGTGCGGAGGAATTTACCACATCATACCATATCTGCGCGCGGCGGACAACGCTAAATTAGAAGGTTTTGTCAAAAAAACCGCTGAAGACGATGGGTTTTTGCAAAACATGATATTGTATATGGCAAGTGATATTGTATTTGATAAAAATCCTCCTTTTCTGTCTGTTTTTGACAGGAAATACTTGAAATAGACAGATTTCTTTCATATAATTTTAATATACACGAACTGTGATATATATGGGTAGGGGAAGCGGACAAATCGCAATCCTGTGGATAATAAGGCAGTCAGCAGTCCGCTGACTGCCTTATTATTTATAAATGGGCATAAAAAAGAGGAGAGGGTGTTATGCAGAAACAGAAAATCAGGGGCATGGTTTTGGCGGCTGTGGTCTGCTGTGTCAGCCTGTCCGGCTGCGGCGCGGCGGAAAAAACGGCACAGCAGACAGATTTGCCGGCTATTATCATCGGCAGTGATAATTATCCGCCTTATAATTATGAGAATGTGGACGGCAAACCAACGGGGATAGATGTGGATTTAGCGACAGAAGCCTTTCGCCGCATGGGATATCAGGCGGTGTTTACCTATATCGACTGGGAGGAAAAGAAGGAGTTAGTTGACAGCGGAAAAATCGACTGCATCTGGGGCAGCTTTTCTATTGATGGGCGCGAGGAGGAATACCGTTGGAGCGCGCCCTATATGATGAGCCGTCAGGTGGTGGCAGTCAATCGGGACAGCGAGATTAAAACACTGGCGGATTTGGAGGGCAAGCGCATTGCGGTGCAGTCCACCACAAAGCCGGAGGCGCTTTTTCTTTCGCATACGGATGCAAGACTTCCTGTCCTGCGCGAGGTGTTTTCCATGCAGAATCGGGAATTGATTTATCCCTGTCTGAGCAAGGGCTATGCGGATGCGATTGCCGCGCATGAAACGGCAATTTTGCAGTGCATGTCCGATTATAAACTGGATTATCGGATTCTGGAGGAGCCGCTGCTGACGGTCGGCTTGGGCGTGGCGTTTTCCAAGCAGGATGATCGCGGTCTGGAACAGAAGCTTTCCGAAACCTTTGAAGAAATGCGTGCGGATGGCACGATGGAGGAAATCATCGGGAGATATCTGGAAGAAAACGATATGGGGGTGATTGCGGATGTGGAATGAAGCCTCTGCAAAGCCCTGCACGCGTATCCTTTTTTTACAGCTTTTACTGGGTGTTTTGCTTTTGGGCGGCGTATTTTTGCTTGCCGTAAATGAGGATATCGCTGCTACACAGCGCACCATGGTGAATACGGTCAATTATGTGAAGGAGCAGTGTAACCGCTATAGCCGCATTGGGCTTGCGGATGAATCCAAGAGCCTGATGCGGATTGTGGAAAGCGCAAACCAGACGGCGCACCGATTGGAGGAAACCACAAGGCCTGTCAGTGCGGATTTTCTGCATACCTGTGTGAAGGACTGCTACGTTTCGGGGATTCTGCTTCTGGATGAAGCAGGAAATATTACTGCCGCAAGCGAAGCAGCGGATATGGCAGCTTTCGTGCATGAAAATCTGGATTCCGAAGCCCTGCTGAATACGGCGCGGTATCCAGAAAAACGCTATGCCGTGCGGCTTTTCTGCCCTGAGGGGTGTTATCTGGATCTGGCGGCAGTGCAAAGACTGGATGCACCCGGCATTGTTGTTGCCTATTATCATACACCTCTGGATTATATCAATTCCTTCAGTCTTTCGATTTCCTCGCTTCTTTCGGGCTATGACCCTGCGGAAAACGGAACGATTGTGGTCAGCAGTGGGAATGAAATCATTGCTTCGAATGAGGAAAGCTTCATTGGCAGAAATACGGATGCATCCGCAGTGCTTGAAGAAATCAGAACCGCCTCCGTAAGCGACAGGCTTGTTTCTGCGCGGGAGAACGGCGTGCGCTATTTTGGGCTGATGGAGCATGGGCGGAATGTGTATGTTTATGCTTACCTGCCGCAACGCGCTGTTTTCCGCACCACGCCTGAAAATATGCTTTTTGCCATGGTGATTTATCTTGTTATTCTTGCGGCTATTCGCATGGTGCGCTGGAAAACGGCACAAAGCTATCGAGAAAAGCAGCTTGCCATCCAAAAGGAATATACAGAGCAGCTGCAGCTGAAAAATGAACAGCTTTATGCAGCGGTGGAGCAGGCAGATCGTGCCAATGCCGCAAAGACAAGCTTTCTTTCGCGCATGAGCCACGATATCCGCACGCCCTTAAACGGCATTATCGGTCTGCTGGAGATTGATGAAGCGCATGCGGAGGATCATGCCCTTATCCGCTCCAATCAGAAGAAAATGAAGGTTGCCGCCAAGCATCTGCTTTCTCTTATCAATGATATTTTGCAGATGAGCAAGCTGGAAAGCGGCGAGGTTATCCTTTCCCATGAAATCATTGATTTAAATCAACTGACGAGGGATATTCTGACCATTATGGAACAGCGTGCCGCGGAAGCAGGCATCACGCTGCGATATGAAGGAGGCTTCGCGTGCATGGAAATCAGCAGAGTCTATGGCAGTCCCCTCCATCTGCGGCAGATTTTTCTGAATATTTATGGCAACTGCATCAAATATAATAAAAGCTGCGGCAGGGTGGAAACGGCTGTTAGCTGTCTTGGCATTGCGGACGGAAGGGTTACCTATCGTTGGGTCATCCGTGATACGGGTATCGGCATGAGCAAGGAATTTTTACAGCATATCTTCACGCCCTTCTCGCAGGAGCGCAGCGACAGCACCCGTCAGGGGACAGGGCTTGGCATGGCGATTGTGAAAAGCCTAATTGATGAAATGCAGGGAACGATTACGATTGAAAGCGAGGAGGGCGTAGGCTCTGTTTTCACCATCACGCTGCCCTTTGAAATTGCAGCAGCGCAGCCGCAGACAGAACAGCCTGCCCCTGCCAAGGCGGCGGATATCAGCGGTCTGCATCTGCTCTTAGTAGAGGATAATGCGCTGAATGCGGAGATTGCCGCGGCACTTCTTGCTGATCGCGGTGTCAGCGTGGAGCTTGCGAGGGATGGCAGTGAGGCGGTGCGGATGTTCCGTGAAGCGCCTGCCGGCACCTACGCAGGCATAATTATGGATATTATGATGCCTGTGATGGATGGACTGACCGCAACCAGAGCCATTCGCGCACTGGAACGTGCGGATGCAAAAACCATTCCCATCATTGCCATGACCGCCAATGCCTTTGAGGAGGATGCCCGAAAATGCCTCGATGCAGGGATGAATGTGCATTTGGCAAAGCCGCTCTGCATGGAGGAGTTGGTTGCCACTTTAGCGCGGCTATGCGCTTAAGTCGAAATTTTCACTGCGGAGGGGTTCGGGAACCCTGTTTTCAACTTATGTGTGCCGACACACGTCAAAGCAGCACTTTTTGATAGAAAGTATCTATTCTTTCATAGACACCTTCGATATGTCAAAAAAGTGCTGCTTTTTCTGTCTATTTTTATCCCGCTTTTAGCTGCTTTTTATACCCTGCAATGCGTAATCACGAACTGCTTAAATCTCTGTACCACAGGGGGGAGATATCTGTCCTTGAGGGTTGCCATATAGAAATTTCGCTCCCAATAGGGGTAGGAAATCTGGATGATTTTGACATTCAGCCGCAGTAGCTCCTCCATGTAAGGCACAACGGCAATGCCAAACCCCTGCGCTACCAGCCCTGCGATTACCTGATCCTCTTGAATCTCATAGGCAATATTCGGGCGTTTTCCGATTTTTTCAAACAGACGGTCAATGACGATGCGCAGACCCGATTTTTCCGCAAAATAAACATGCGGATAGGGCAGGGTTTCCGTCAGATCAACGGTGTAGCGGTTCGCCAGAGGGTGATTTCTCGGCACGATGAGGACTAAATCCTGCTTGGAAACAGGGATAAATTCAATGGTTTTCTCGTTTTCCAGCTGTGTGCAGAAAACCATGTCGTATTTTTCATCCTTTAGGCCCTGCAAAAGCGGCTGTGTCACGTCTGTGTAGAACTTGAACTGGATGTGCTTGTCCCTCTGCTCCTGTAAAAAGCCGCTTGCCAGCTCCGGAATGAGCGAAAGCCCCAATGTACGCAGAAAGCCAAGCTCAATGCAGCCCTCCCCACGGGAGATATGCGCCATGGTTTCAATGCCGTTATCCAGAATTTCCAAGGATTTTTCCACATAGGAAAGGAACTGCATACCCTCCTTTGTCAGCGTGGAGGAGCGGTTTTTGCGCTCAAAAAGCACCACCCCAAGCTCCGCCTCCAGCTGTGCGATGGCATGGCTCAGACTTGGCTGTGCAATACACAGACGCTCCGCTGCCTTGCCGAAGTGCTTCGTTTCCGCCAGCGTGACAAAATAGCGCAGCTGATACAGATTCATAGAAATCCCCCCATTTTTCAAATAATTTTAGAATCAGCAAATAATATGCCATCTGATTTTTCTATTTTCAGTATACCATACGCTATAGACAAAATCTATTAAAACATATAAAATAATCAATTTGTGCTTTTTTAATTTCTGCGATACACTGAGCCTGTAAGACAAAGCGCGCAAAAAAAGAATTCAAAACACGAAAGAAAAGGAGAATCCTCTCATGGAGATTTCAGGAAAAACAAGGCTTTTCGGGTTAATCGGTTCTCCCGTAGAACATTCAAAATCCCCTGCCATGTATAATTATTGCTTTGATAAGTGGAAATTGGATTATAAGTATCTTGCGTTTGATGTAGACAAAAATCAGACAGCGGATGCCATCCAAGCCTTCCGTACCTTTCAAATGAAGGGGGCAAACATCACGATGCCCTGTAAGCAGGAGGTACTCAAGTATCTGGATGAAATTTCCCCGGCGGCACGTCTGGTCGGCGCGTGCAACACCATTGTGAACCACGACGGTGTTCTGACAGGCTACATCACAGACGGCGAGGGCTACATTGAAAACCTGCGCCACGAGGGCGTAGAGGTCAAGGGAAAGAAAATTACCCTTTTGGGGGCAGGCGGTGTTTCCTCCGCCATTCAGGCACAGGCATTGCTGGACGGCGCAAGAGAGATTGCCGTTTTCAATAAGAAGGATGCCTTCTGGGAGAAGGCGATTGCGAAGGCGGCGGAATATCAGAAGGCCTTTCCTTCTCAGAAAATCACGGTATACGATATGGACGATGCCGAAAGGCTGGCAGCGGAAATCCGCACAAGCGATATCCTTTCCAATGCCACAAGGGTTGGGATGCACCCCTTGGAGAATATCAGCATCATCACAGACCACTCCTTGTTTCGTAAGGAGCTGGTAGTCACCGATGTGGTCTATGAGCCCGAAAAAACAAAGCTTTTACAGGATGCCGTGCTGGTTTTCGATGGATTTACCGGATTTACACCGATTCAGAATAACGTGCTATACCGCCTGATGG
>ERZ779852.3951-NODE-3951-length-10047-cov-8.829664_pt1 | contig 10047 bp, 9 predicted proteins | sample MGYA00511559_ERZ779852 | MGnify/ENA primary metagenome ERZ779852 (study PRJEB29588, sample SAMEA2157977) | human gut metagenome | biome: human gut; feature: human-associated habitat; material: faeces | place: Denmark | collected 2008/2010 ...
AAAAGCTTGCAGATACATTTACGGCATTCCAAGAAGGTACGCTTGAAGATGTCAAGGGCTTCTGTGCGGTTGCCGACCTTCAGGAAATCGAAAAGCAAGACTTCATTTTGACACCAGGCAGATATGTTGGTATTGAAGAAGCCGAGGACGATGGAGAGCCGTTTGAAGAAAAGATGACTCGCCTTACTTCTGAGCTTTCGGAGATGTTTGCAAAGTCTCACGAACTGGAGGACGAAATTCGCAAGAAACTGGGGGCGATTGGGTATGAAATCTAAATTAAAAAACATATGCGATTTAATTAACGAAAAAATTTCTGCTAATGAGTTAATAAACAATAATCTTGCCTCTACATATGTTTCTACCGAAAGTATGCTTCCTAATAAAAGAGGCATTACAAAGCCATCATCCATTCCCAGTAAAGGTACTACAACAGCATATAAAAAGGATGATGTATTGTTATCAAACATAAGACCATATTTTAAAAAAATATGGTCAGCCAATTATGATGGTGTTTGTTCAAATGATGTTTTAGTTTTTAGAGCTAAGAATACCGCAGATGCGAATTTTTTGTATTATGTACTTGCAAATGATGATTTTTTTGTTTACTCAATGGCTACATCAAAAGGGACAAAAATGCCTAGGGGTGACAAAGCTTCTATAATGAAATATGAAGTCGAATCATTCGATTTAAATACACAGAGAAAAATTGCAAGCATTTTAAAACCAATAGATAAAAAAATCGAGCTGAACAATGCGATAAACAATAATTTAGAGCAACAAGCTCAGGCGATTTTTAAGTCTTGGTTTATTGATTTCGAGCCATTCAGTAATCGAAAGCCAAGCGAATGGTCGGTATCAACGCTTGGTAAAGTTTCTATAATGGGTGCAGGTGGAGATAAACCTCAAAACGTATCCCCAATAAAAACTGATTTGTATGAATATCCGATTTACTCAAACGGATTGAGCAATGAGGGGCTTTACGGATTTACTGACAAACCTAAAATATCCGAAGAAAGCGTGACTGTATCAGCTCGTGGAACAATAGGTTTTGTGTGTTTGCGCCATATTCCTTATGTTCCAATTGTGCGTTTAGTAACTCTGATACCAAAACCAGAAATTATTTCTGCAAAATACCTCTATTTATGGTTAAAACAGCTTCACATTACTGGAACAGGAACAACGCAACAACAACTCACAGTACCTGATTTTCAAAAGACAGAAATACTTGTTCCATCGCAAGAAATAGTGACACTATTTACAGCTACGGTTGAGCCAATCTTTGAAAAAATATGGTTTAATCAGAATGAAAATGAAAAGCTATCCTCTTTGCGTGACACATTACTACCAAAATTGATGACCGGCGAACTGGATGTCTCCGACACCGAGATTTAAGCCGCTAAATTATTGTTTATATTATGAACAGGGAGGCAATTATGAATAAATATGTTGCTTTTTTAGATATTTTAGGATTCAAAAATAAATTAGGTAATATCACTCAGAATGAAGCAAAACAATATATTATGCAGTTTTCGTCGGTAATATATAGTACTTTTCAAGGCGTTAATAATATTAACGGATATATAGTTAGCGACTCTGTCATTCTGTACACAGATAATACAGAATGTGTTTCCTTGATTGAACTAATGAAAGTGGTAGAGAAAATATGTAAAACGGAATTTTCTTCAAATGGAATAATTATTAGGGGTGCAATATCAAAAGGTGAATTTGATAATGTACCAGCAATAGAATTAAATAATTTACAAAAACAATTAATTGTTGGTGAAGCTTATGTGGATGCATATTTACTTGAAAGTTCAATAAAAACAATAGGCATTAATTTATCCCAACAAGTATATGAAGATTTAAGTAATTATAATCATGCTATTAATACTATTGAAGAAAAAATAGATAATAATATTCATTATGTTTTTAGATACATAACATTAGATTTTTTGTTAGATGAAAAAAATTTGAAGCGATTTATAAAATTGGCAAATGAATCAGGGTGGTTGCCGCATTACTATAACACTATTTATTTTGCAATGAAATTAGAAAAAAACGATAATAAAATTGAACAAGTTTTTCTAAATATTCAAAAACAAGTGTGTGATGAAAAGCCCAGTGAAAACTGGCGTGATTTGGATTTATATATTAAAAACAGCTTTGCTGATGGAGTTATAGATGAATACAAAACTCGTTTTTTAAAACACATCAGAAAATGTTTAAAATAATAGAATAAAATCTGACAACGGCAGATTTCTATAAAGAACACCGTTGCTTGTCGTTCTCTAAGAATAAAAAGGAGAATTGACTGTGAAACAGGATTTAATCAAAGATGTTATTCAGGAAATGTTACCTTACCTGAATAATGCACAAAATGAAAAACTGCAAGAGGTGTTGAAATACACCCTTGCAAATTATGAGGTAACGGAAAATCAAAGCAAAGCGAAACACTCGGAGCAGAACTATGTGGAGCTGTTCCTATCGGCAAAGCGAATTGAGGGCTGCTCCGAGAAATCTCTTAAATACTACAAAGCGACTATCGAAATGATGATTGCGACCGTTGGCAAAAGCGTTAAGCACATTGAAACCGACGACATAAGGCGATACCTGACGGAATATCAAGAAAAGAAGAAGTCAAGCAAGGTAACGATAGACAATATCCGCCGTATTCTTTCCAGTTTCTTCTCTTGGCTTGAGGACGAGGATTACATACTGAAAAGTCCGGTAAGACGCATACACAGAGTAAAAACCGGCACTAATATCAAGGAGACATACTCCGATGAAGCGTTAGAGCTTATGAGAGATAACTGCACGGAACTTCGAGACTTGGCGATTATTGATATGCTGGCTTCAACGGGTATGCGTGTTGGCGAAATGGTACTGCTTAATCGAAATGATATTGATTTCAACGAAAGAGAATGTATCGTGTTTGGTAAAGGCAGTAAGGAACGAGTAGTCTATTTTGACGCTCGCACAAAGATACATTTGCAGAACTATTTGGAGAGCAGGACGGACAATAATCCGGCATTATTTGTGTCGTTGAAATCACCGCACGAAAGGCTGAAAATCGGCGGTGTTGAGGTTCGCCTGAGAGAATTTGGAAAGCAATTAGGTATTAACAAGGTACACCCGCATAAATTCAGGCGTACACTTGCAACCGTGGCAATAGATAAAGGAATGCCAATTGAGCAGCTTCAACAACTCTTGGGGCATAGAAAGATAGATACGACCTTGCAGTATGCAATGGTAAAGCAGAGCAATGTTAAGATTGCTCATCGAAAATATATCGGATAGAGAGGAAAACGAATATGGCTGAATGGCAGACAGTTCGACTTGGAGAAATAGTTAAGACTAATCAAAGCACATATTCTCCAAAAGAAAATTGGCAGTTTGTAAATTACTTGGATACCGGAAATATCACAATGAATAAAATTGATGAAATTCAGTATATTAACACGGCTAAAGATAAACTGCCAAGCAGAGCAAGAAGAAAGGTTAAAACAAATAGCATTATCTACTCGACTGTAAGACCAAACCAATTACACTATGGAGTTATCAAGGAACAGCCTGATAACTTCTTAGTATCGACAGGTTTTACAGTAATTGATGTTAATTACGACAAGGCTGTGCCTGATTTCATTTATTATGCTTTGACCAAAGAAGAGGTCACAGAACAACTTCAAGCTATTGCTGAACAAAGTGTATCAGCGTATCCTTCTCTAAAACCTTCGGATATAGAAAATTTGGAGTTTATGCTTCCTGATAAAAAAACGCAGGAAAGAATTGTTGCTATACTAAGGTCGATAGATGAAAAAATTAAAGAGAATAATGCGATAAACAATAATTTAGCGGCTTAAAGGTCTATTTTGGAGACATCAAGCTCACCGGACATCAATTTGGGTAAGAGGGTATCTCTTAGCGAAGCAAGTTTGACATTCTCTTTGTTATTTGCTTCCCATTTAATCATCAATGAACCTGCAAATTCCTCGAATTTCGCAAGTGTATTCTCGTCAGGAACTAACACAACTACCTTTTTCATATCTCCCTGTGTAATAAGTGGTTGCGTTGAACCTCGATTCATTGATGAATAATCAATTCTGTGCAGAATTTGATTTGTAAATTCGTAATAAGGACTTGTTATTACAAGTGTATTATCAGAAGTCCAGCAAGGAGTATTAAACCTTTGAACAACGCCGTGTGTTCCAACTCGACCGGTAACGAGAATTTTATCTGTGTGGTTTGCTTCAGAAGTAAATCCCATAACTGATGCCGCACCAACAATAGAAATGGGCGTTTCTTGATTACAAACATTTGACTTTACAGGTGGACGTTTTCCGCTTGCAATATCTGCAATTGATGAAAGTTCTTGATAGCTCCAATCTTCAGGACAGACACCATTTGTAATTTCGAAATCTTCAAACCACGACTGATAAAGGATAGAAACTTGTTGCTCTAAATTATTGTTTAGAATAGAAAGGAAATCTATATGGAACTAATTGTAAATTGGTGTAATAAAAATAATGGCTTTATTACTGCGATTTTATCTGCAATAGGACTTTTGTTAAGTGTAATAGCTATTGTTGTGTCAATAAGAACTGCAAGATTGCCATATAAGAAAAAGCTAAAATTGACTTCATCTGTCGATGTGGCTTTTTCTAACAATACTATCACTGGAGAAGTTATTAGTAGCATAATGGGAATTACGGTTAATGCTGCGAACATAGGGTCAAGAAATGTATCTATTGTATATTTGGGTTTATGTATAAAAGATAAAAAGTCCAAATGGAACAAACAAAAAATGATTAAAATTAGAGATGAAATAACTGGTATTGGAATGATAGCACCTGCTGAGATTAAAACTGAATTGTATAGAAAAGTTGATTTACTATCTTCGCTCTCGTTATTGAGCGGAGACGCCAAAATTTATCTATATGCAAAGGATACAGAAGGAACAGAATACTTCAAGAGTGTGGGTAATGCGAAGAATATGCTAATGAATTTAGAAGAATGAAGGAGAGAGATTTATGCCGGGATTATATACCGAAGCCGATTATGAAAACTCTGTAATCGAGCTATTTAGAAATGATTTGGGATACGATTACGCATACGGTCCCGATATAGAAAGGGATTTTTACTGCCCGTTATATGAGGAGGTTCTGATTGACTCCCTGTATCGTTTGAACAGAGGTCTGCCTGATGACGCAATTCAGGACGCCTTATTTAAGCTCAAAAACTTTGAAAACGGAGAGCTTGTGCAGAAAAACGCTGTCTTTATGGACTATCTGCAAAACGGTATTCCTGTTAGGTATTTTGTTGACGGTGAGGAACGCTCCTCTATCGTCTATCTCGTTGACTACAAAAATCCCGACAATAACTCCTTTATCGTTGCTAATCAATGGACTTTCATTGAAAACAGCAATAAACGCCCTGATGTAATTCTCTTTTTGAATGGCTTGCCGGTAGTTTTAGTTGAGCTAAAATCTCCCTCCCGTGAGGAAACCGACGCTTCCGAAGCGTACAGGCAGCTCCGTAACTATATGCAGGAAATTCCGTCAATGTTTGTATATAACGCCATCTGTGTTATGAGCGACCAGTTGACCTCAAAAGCGGGTACGATCACCTCCGGTGAAGACCGCTTTATGGAGTGGAAAACAAAAGACGGCGACTATGAAAACACGCAGTATGCACAGTTTGATACTTTCTTTGAGGGTATGTTCCAAAAGGCACGACTGCTTGATATAATCAAAAACTTTATTTGCTTTTCTAACGAGGGTATCAATTCATTCAAAATTCTTGCAGGCTATCACCAGTATTTTGCGGTTAGAAAGGCAATTGAATCCACAAAGCACGCTACCGTTACCGATGGTAAGGGCGGCGTATTTTGGCATACCCAAGGCAGCGGAAAGTCGCTGTCTATGGTGTTCTATGCTCATTTATTGCAAGAAGCGTTGGACAGCCCGACGATTGTTGTAATTACCGACAGAAACGACCTTGACGACCAGCTTTACGGTCAGTTTGCAAAGTGCAAAGACTTTTTGAGGCAAGAGCCGGTACACGCTACTTGCAGAAAGCTGACAGAAACTTCGGGTAAAAATGATGTGGGATTAAAGGACTGGTTGGACGGCAGACAGGCAAACGGCATTATTTTTACCACTATGCAAAAGTTTGAGGAGTCGCACGAAGCGTTATCCCAACGCCACAACATCGTTGTTATGGCAGACGAAGCGCACCGTGGACAATACGGACTGACAGAAACCGTGGACGCTAAAACCGGTAAGGTAAAAATCGGTACAGCTCGTGTTATCCGCAACACCTTACCTAACGCTACATATATCGGTTTTACAGGCACGCCTATTTCTTCAAAAGACCGCAGCACCCGTGAGGTATTCGGTGACTATATCGACATTTACGATATGACACAGGCTGTCGAGGACGGAGCAACCCGCCCTGTCTATTACGAAAGCCGTGTAATTAAGCTCAATCTCGATGAAGCAACGCTACGGATGATTGATACCGAGTATGATATTATGTCCGCCAATGCCGATGAAGAAGTTATCGAAAAGAGCAAGCGTGAACTCGGTCAGATGGAAGCAATCCTCGGCAATGATAACACCATCAATTCGCTAGTAAGCGATATACTCGACCACTACGAGAACAACAGAGAAAACCTGCTGACAGGTAAAGCAATGATTGTTGCTTATTCTCGCCCTATCGCTATGAAAATTTACAAGCGTATCTTAGAACTTCGTCCTGCTTGGACAGAAAAGGTTGCAGTTGTTATGACTTCCGGCAACAATGACCCGGAAGAATGGCGTGAAATAATCGGAAACAAGCACCACAAAAACGAACTTGCAAAGAAATTTAAGGACAACAACAGTCCGCTTAAAATTGCGATTGTTGTTGATATGTGGCTTACAGGCTTTGATGTGCCGTCTCTTGCCACAATGTATGTTTACAAGCCTATGTCCGGACACAATCTTATGCAGGCTATCGCCCGTGTAAACCGTGTGTTCCGTGATAAAGAAGGCGGTCTTGTTGTTGACTATGTCGGAATTGCCACCGCCTTGAAGCAGGCAATGAATGACTACACCTCCCGTGATAAAAAGAACTACGGCGATACCGATGTAGCAAAAGTTGCATATCCTGAATTTCTTAAGAAGTTAGATGTGTGCCGAGATAAATTTCACGGATACGATTACTCCAAGTTCAAAAACGGAACAGACCTTGAAAGAGCAAAAACAATCAGCGGTGCTGTCAACTTTATTATGGGCAGAGAAAAGGTTGATGATAAAGACTCTTTCGTAAAAGAAGCCCTTATGCTTCATCAGGCATTATCTCTCTGTTCTTCTTTGGTTGATGAGGACAGCAGATTTGAAGCGGCGTTCTTTGAGTCTGTGCGTGTACTGGTTCTCAGATTGACGAATACCGGTGTGGACAAAAAGATTTCTCTGCCGGAAATGAACGCAAGAATAAACGAGCTTTTGAAGCAGAGTATCAAAAGCGACGGAGTTATCAATCTTTTCTCGGATATTAAGGAAGAATTTTCTTTGTTTGACCCGAAGTTCCTGCAAGAAGTTGCGAATATGAAAGAAAAGAACCTTGCCGTCGAACTTTTGAAAAAGTTGATTGCAGAGCAGGTTTCAATTTATCGCAGAACGAATGTGGTTAAATCCGAGAAATTCAGCGAGATTATGCAGCGTTCGCTCAATGCATATTTGAACGGTATGCTGACCAATGAAGAAGTCATTGAAGAAATGCTGAAGCTGGCAAAGCAAATTGCGACAGCGCAAAAAGAGGGCGAAGAACTCGGACTTACTGCTGATGAGCTTGCCTTCTATGATGCTTTGACTAAGCCACAGGCAATTAAAGATTTTTACGAAAATGACGAGTTAATTGCAATTACAAAAGAACTTGCTGATACTCTCCGCAAAAACAAGACGATTGATTGGCAAAAACGAGAGTCTGCAAGAGCAAAAATGCGTATGCTTATCAAAAAGCTCCTGAAAAAGCACAAGTATCCGCCCGAAGGTATGGAAGATGCTGTGCAGACGGTTATGACACAGTGCGAGCTTTGGACTGATAATGTAATGGAAGTGTAAACAGACATAAAAGTAAGCCCCAATTTACAAAAAATAGGTTTATGAAACCGATATTTTGTAAATTGCAATACGGAATATTGTGAAAAATTGTAAATAACTATTGCAATATTTTTATGAATGTGATATTATTTAGGTATTCTCCTTGTTACCTAAGTTGTTAAGAAAAATCAATTAAAAGATTAAATTGGCGAAAAGCTAGATCAAAGGTAAAACTTTGAATTTGAATTAAGATGAAACGGTGCTGAAACATTGCACTGAAGTAGATGATTTTAAGCCATTTTTGAGTTCCTTAGGGTAGTGTACCCTTTTTTACTCGAAATCAATGAAAATTAAATAGAAACATAATCGGCTATGTTATATTCGATTATGAAAGACGAAAGAGTACAATTTTGATTTGTGCTCTTTTTTGTTTGCAAAACTAACACGAGAACCCTTCCATACGAGGGTTAAATGGTATAAAAATACTGTATGGAAATAAATCATTTATAACCGACCGATAATATAAATCATGTTATAGGTCAAAGAGAAAATTTAGTAATCAGCACTAATGTTTAGTGCCTATAAAAAGTCCGTGATGACAGGACTTAAAAAAGTCATCAAAAAATAATTTTTTTAAGGAGGTTATATTATGCAATATAAATTTAAAAATTTAGTTACCGTATGGATATTGTGTTTTGATGCAGTAGTATGCAAAACAGCAAAAATATTACATCTAAAGATGTTAAAACAAATGGGAGTGAAACCTTTGGTAATGTTGTAAAAACTATTATGAGAAATAATGGCATCACCTGGGAGGATATCAAGTTGATAACCGAATTTTCAAATGATACCATTAACAGTTTGATCAATCATTACGATATCACTTTCGGAAGACTTAAGGTGTTTCGTTTTATGTTTGCATTAGCGTTATATATTGATGTAGATATAATCTATTCATTGTTAACTAAAGCCGGAATATGCAGAACGGACACCGTAATATCGAATACAGCGTATGAGATATTAGAAGAGATTCCCGAATACCTTAATGAGGGCAAGGATGAGCTTGATCCTATTCAATATGCTATTGAAAAAGTAAATAGTTATATTGAAAATAAGATAGAGAATGATAGATTAGCTCGAATGCTTAAGCTTCATTAAGATATGATTAGTAAGGCACATTGCAGTATTTTGCAGTGTGCCTTGTTTTTTTACAATTTGTGCGTTTGCAAAATTAACAGTTTTTTCATTTGTCAATCCGGTAAATCGGAGTGACTGATAAAAATCAGAAATGTATAATATAGCCATCATCGATGATAATTTATTATTTGAAAGGATTTTAAGAATGAACATTAACTTAATTGCGATTGATGCCAACAAGACAATCGGCAAAAATCCTGTGCTTGTAGATGTTGCACCTGCGTATGTCTATGAGAACGGCAAGAGAACAGGTGAAGTCAGCGGATTTAAATACACCGTTGCATTACCCGAAAAGGCTTTTGAAAAGCTGACGGTCAAGATTGACGGCGAGTGCAAACTTGAAAAGCCTGATGACAGGCATTATCCGGTGGTCATCTTTGACGGACTTGAGATGCGTCCGTATTGGACTCCAGAGGGCTACAAGGTTTCTGCAACGGCGAAGAATATTCGTACTGTCAATGCGTGAAAGGCTTAAACTGCACCAAATCAGTCTTTGCATGGTGTGCCTTAAGCACACCGTGCAGAGACTCTGCGATAGGGGGAGTATTACCCCTATCGTAGCAATGTAGCAGTAGCAGGGAGGTTCTTATATGGGCAGTTCAAATCCTCAGTCGAGGAAGTGGCTGTTGACCATAAATAACCCTGACGATTACGAGCTTGACCATAATTCGGTCAAGAATACTCTGCACCTGTTCAGTCCCGATTATTTTTGTCTTGTGGATGAAATTGCAACCACAGGCACAAAGCATATGCACATTTTCATTTACTC
>ERZ779852.3952-NODE-3952-length-10041-cov-5.163729_pt1 | contig 10041 bp, 6 predicted proteins | sample MGYA00511559_ERZ779852 | MGnify/ENA primary metagenome ERZ779852 (study PRJEB29588, sample SAMEA2157977) | human gut metagenome | biome: human gut; feature: human-associated habitat; material: faeces | place: Denmark | collected 2008/2010 ...
CAGGTGGGGGAGATACTTTTCGGCAAATTAGCGCTCGACCCCAAGGCCAAGCGCACCAAGACCGGCGCTTTCTCCACCACCGAGGAGATCCTGGAGAAACACCGCGCCGCCCACCCCATAGTGGGCCTGATACTCGATGCCCGCAGCCTCAAAAAACTGCTCGCCACCTACGTAAACGCCCTTCCCGAGCTGATCAATTCCGCCACCGGCAAGATACATACCACATTCAATCAGACAGTTACGGCCACCGGGCGCATCAGTTCGGCCAATCCCAACCTTCAGAACATCCCCATCCGCACCGACGACGGCCGCGAAGTGCGCCGCGCCTTCATCGCCGACCCCGGCTGCGTGGTGCTGTCGGCCGACTATTCGCAGATAGAGCTGCGACTGCTCGCCGCACTCTCTCACGATCCCGAACTGACCGAAGCCTTTGCCAACGGGCTTGACATACACCGCGCTACGGCGGCTAAAATCTATCATGTGCCCTTCGAGGAGGTGACCGACACCCAGCGCCGCAACGCCAAGACCGCCAACTTCGGCACCGTCTACGGCATCTCGGCCTTCGGCCTCTCCGAGCGTCTCGGGATACCCCGCGCCGAGGCCAAAGAGCTGATCGAGGGGTATTTCCGCACCTATCCCCATATCCGCGAATATATCGACAAGGCTGTGGAGGGTGCACGCGAGCGCGGCTACGTGACCACCATCATGGGGCGCAAGCGCTTCCTGCCCGATATCACCTCGCGCAACGCCACGGTGCGCTCCTTTGCCGAGCGCAATGCCGTGAACGCCCCGCTGCAGGGGTCGGCAGCCGACATCATAAAACTGGCCATGATCCGCATATACGATGAACTCAATGCCCGCGGGATGCGTTCAAAAATGGTGATACAGGTGCATGACGAACTTGTGTTTAACGTGCCTGTGGATGAGGTAGCCGACCTTCAGGAGCTTGTGACACGGCAGATGGAGGGAGCCTTCTCCGGCAGCGTACGCCTCGAAGTGGCCTCGGGCGTGGGCGCCAACTGGCTCGAAGCCCACTGACCGACCTTAGGAGCAAGGAAAAAGGGAAAAACAACCGAAAAAACGCAACAAAAAATCGACACGACATATGGATCATCCTGAAAACGATGCCAAATACAACGGCCTTGCCGTCAATGCGGGGGTCAACCAGCCACCGTCGGTGAATCCCTACCTCAAACCGCGGCGGAGGGCGCCTCTGCCGTCGGCCTCCGACCTTGTGGAGGGGATACTCAAGGGCGATGTGACCCGCCTGGCCAAGGCGGTGACCCTGGTGGAGAGTGTGGCCCCGGCCCATCAGGCCATAGCGCGCGAGGTGATAGAAAAATGCCTGCCCTATTCGGGCAAAAGCCGCCGCATAGGCATCACAGGCGTGCCCGGCGCGGGCAAATCGACCTCGATCGACGTTTTCGGCCTCCATGTGCTGAAAGACGGCGGCAAACTAGCCGTGCTGGCCATCGACCCCTCGTCGGAGCGCTCGAAAGGGAGTATCCTCGGCGACAAAACCCGCATGGAGAAGCTTGCCGTGCATCCCTCGGCCTTCATCCGCCCCAGCCCGTCGGCGGGGTCGCTCGGCGGAGTGGCGCGCAAGACCCGCGAGACCATAGTGCTCTGCGAGGCCGCCGGATTCGACAACATATTCGTGGAGACCGTGGGTGTGGGGCAGAGCGAGACCGCCGTCCACTCGATGGTCGACTTCTTCCTGCTGATTCAGGTGGCCGGCACCGGCGACGAGCTGCAGGGGATAAAGCGCGGCATCATGGAGATGGCCGACGGGATAGTGATCAACAAGGCCGACGGCGACAACATAGACCGTGCGAAGCTGGCGCAGGCCCAGCTGCGGTCGGCGCTCCACCTTTTCCCCACGCCCCCTTCGGGGTGGACACCCGAAGTGCTCACCTATTCAGGCTACTTCGAGCTGGGGATAGCCGAAGTGTGGGACATGATCGACCGCTACTTCAAATTCGTTAAGGAGAACGGCTACTTCGAGCGCCGCCGACACGAGCAGGCCCGCTACTGGATGTACGAGACCATCGACTCGGAGCTGCGCCGCCGCTTCTACGACGACCCCGAGCGCGCAGGGCGCATAGCCGTGGCCGAGCGCCTGGTGCTCTCCAACCGTCTGAGCCCCTTCGCCGCCGCCCAGCAGCTGCTCGACGACCTGCCCGCGGGCAATTGAGAATATCTTACTTACCAACATATTACAGAATAAAAATCAGATTCTTAGCATCATATGAAAAAACTCGCGATCTACCTCAATGATCCCTGGCTGGAGCCTTACCGCCCGGCCATCGACGGACGCTACCTCGACGCAGTCCGCAAGGAGAAGGAACTTACCGAGCGCTGCCACTCGCTCACCGACTTCGCCAACGCGTATCAGTATTTCGGTCTGCACAAGCAGGGCGACTGGTGGGTGTTCCGCGAATGGGCTCCCAACGCCACTCAGATCTATCTCGTGGGCGATTTCTCCGACTGGGAGGAGAAGCCCGAGTTTTCGCTCAAACCCCTCAAGGGGGGCGTGTGGGAGATACATATTCCCGCCGACGCCATCCGTCAGGGTCAGTTCTATAAGATGAGCGTGCACTGGCCTGGCGGCGAGGGTCAGCGCATACCCGCCTACGCCACCCGCGTGGTGCAGGACGAGAATACCCACATCTTCTCGGCGCAGGTATGGGAGAATGTCCCCTACCGCTGGAAAGTGGAGAAATTTGTGCCCGACACCCGTCCGCTGCTCATCTACGAGTGCCACATCGGCATGGCGCAGGAGCGCGAAGGGGTAGGCACGTATGTGGAATTTCGCGACAACATACTGCCCCGCATCGCCGCCGACGGCTACAACGCCATCCAGATCATGGCCATCCAGGAGCACCCCTACTACGGGTCGTTCGGCTACCATGTGTCGAGCTTCTACGCCGCCTCGTCGCGCTTCGGCACCCCCGAGGAGCTGAAGAGCCTCATCGACAAGGCGCATGAGCTTGGTATAGCCGTGATCATGGATATCGTGCACAGCCATGCCGTGAAAAATGTCAACGAAGGGCTCGGACTGCTCGACGGCACCCCCAACCTCTACTTCTACGGCGATCACCGCCGCGAGCATCCGGCATGGGACTCGCTCTGCTTCGACTACGGCAAAAACGAGGTGCTCCACTTCCTGCTGAGCAACTGCAAATACTGGCTCGAGGAGTATCACTTCGACGGTTTCCGCTTCGACGGCGTCACCTCCATGCTCTATTACGATCATGGCCTGGGGAAAGCCTTCGGAAGCTACGGCGACTATTACGACGGCAACGAGGACACCAACGCTATCACCTATCTGACCCTGGCCAACAAGCTGATACATGAGGTGAATCCTCATGCCATCACCATTGCCGAGGAGATGAGCGGCATACCCGGCCTGGCGCTGAAGGTGAAGGACGGCGGTATGGGCTTCGACTACCGCATGGCCATGGGCATCCCCGACTACTGGATCAAGGTGCTCAAGGAGCGCAAGGACGAGGACTGGCATCCCACCTCGATCTTCTGGGAGCTGACCAACCGCCGCTCCGACGAGAAGACCATCTCGTATGTGGAGAGCCACGACCAAGCGCTTGTTGGCGACAAGACCGTGATTTTCCGCCTGATAGACAAGGAAATGTACTGGCATATGATGGTGGGCGACGATAATATGGCAGTGTCGCGAGGCATAGCGCTGCACAAGATGATACGACTTGTGACGCTGGCCACCATCAACGGCGGCTACCTCAACTTCATGGGCAACGAATTCGGCCATCCCGAATGGATCGACTTCCCGCGCGAAGGCAATGGCTGGAGCTACAAGTATGCCCGCCGCCAGTGGGACCTCGTGGACCGCGAGGATCTGCAGTACAAGTATCTCAATGCGTTCGACAACGCCATGATAGAGCTGGTGAGCGGCATCAGCAACTTCCAGAGCCTCGGCATAGAGAAACTGTGGGAGAAGGACTCCGACCAGGTGCTGGCCTTCCGCCGTGGCAACTATGTGTTCGTGTTCAACTTCTCGCCGGTGAACTCCTACTCGGACTACGGCATCCTGGCGCCTCCCGGAAAATACCGCGTGGTGCTCTCGAGCGACGCCAAGCAGTTTGGCGGCTGGGGCAACATCGACGAAAAGGTGGAGCACCTCACCCTGTACGACGAGCTCTATTCGCCGCTGGGCAAAGAGTGGCTCAAGCTCTATCTGCCCGCCCGCTCGGCTCAGGTGCTGAGACTGGTGCGCACCCGTCAGCGCAAGGACACTACCAAATAAACACGTACGACATTGATTTCCGACGATTTGCGCGAATGGCTCGACCGGGAGGCGCGGAGAGTGAACTCGCCCGAGTTTATCTCCGCCGACCCGGTGCAGTTTCCGCGCCGATTCAGCCGTCCCGAGGATATAGAGATAGTGGCGCTGCTGAGCGCCACTATCGCCTGGGGCAACCGCAAGATGATCTGCTCCAACTGCGAGAAAATGCTCTCGCTGATGGACTATGACCCCTACCGCTACATGATGGATGAGGGCTACGAGGAGCTGCCCGACATGAATATCCACCGCACTTTTTTCGCGGCCAATTTCCGGCACTATCTGCGCGGCCTGCGGGCCATCTACGAGCGCCACGGATCGCTGGCGGGGTTTGCCCGCGCCGAGCATATCGAGGCATCGGAGGCGCCGGCGTGGCGGCTGGTGGAGGGAATGAACCGCGAACTTGCCGCCGCCAACGGCGGAGTGGCCGACTCGCGGTGCACGCCGCAGAATCTTAAGACCACTGCGCTGAAGCGCATCAATATGGCCCTGCGGTGGCTGGTGCGCGACGACGGGATAGTGGATCTTGGGATATGGCGCGGGGTGATAAGTCCGGCGCAGCTGTATATCCCTCTGGATGTGCATGTGGGCGACACGGCGCGTGCCGTGGGGCTGCTGAATCGGCACGCCAACGACCGCCGCGCCGTGGAGGAGCTTACTGCCGAGCTGCGCACCATCCGGCCGGAGGATCCGGTGTATTACGACTATGCGCTTTTCGGGCTGATGCCGGATGGCTCGGCGCTCACCGCCGAGCATAGTTCTTAGGGCTTAGAGTTGCGCATGGACTTCGTGGCAGACTCAAAGCTAAAGCTTTGAGGACTAAAAACAGCTACGCAAGGGGGGCGAGAGGGATCAGCCGGGGTAGGAGGATTATAGGGATAAAGAATATATTATGCGAATCAAAAATTGGAGACTATGGATTTATTCAATATCTTCGGATCAGTGGCCGCCCTGTGTATGGTGCTGGGCTATCTGCCTCAGGCACTGTATACGATCCGCACCCGCGACACGGATGCGATAGCGCTCCCCACATTCCTGCTCATGGCGCTGGGATCGCTCTTTTTCATCGCGCAGGGGGTGGTGAGCGACCCGATCAACCTGCCGCTGGTGATCACCAACTCCATCACCTTCGTGTGTGCTGCTGTGGTGTTCGGCATCAAGATGTACAACGACTATTTCAAGAAGAAGAAATAGGGGAAATAGGCCCCCAAAAGGCCCAATATGCTCGCCGGGCCCGTTACGAGGTGTAGCGGGCCCGGCGTGTATGAGGGGATGCGGGGATGTTATTCGCCGGTTTTTTCGGGATGATCCTCGGCGTAGGCTACGTCGGGGTGGCAGCCGGTGCCGTCGAAGCAGTGGGTGCAGATGCACTCCTTGGGGAGGCCTATGCTCTCGACGAGGGTGTCGATCTTGCTGAACTGGAGGGTGGTGAGCTGCAGACGGCGGGCGATTTCGGCCACGAGGCGCTCATATTCGGGCGTGCCTGGGGTGCGGTAAAGCTCGAGTTTGGCCGAGGCGTCACCCTCGAAGTCCTGTATGATGCGGCGTGTGATCAGCTCCATGTCGCTCTTGGAGGAGGTGAAGTTGACAAACTCGCAGCCGTAGATCAGCGGCGGGCATGAGATGCGGGCATGCACCTCGGTGGCGCCGTTTTCGAAGAAGGTGCGCACATTGTCGCGCAGCTGGGTGCCGCGCACTATCGAGTCGTCGCAGAACACCACGCGGCGCCCCTGCAGGATGGCTTTGTTGGGGATGAGTTTCATCTTGGCCACGAGGTTGCGGCGCTCCTGGTTGCTGGGGGTGAAGCTGCGGGGCCAGGTGGGGGTGTATTTGAGCACGGCGCGGCAGTAGGGGATGCGGTGGCCGTCGGAGTATCCGAGGGCATGACCTACGCCCGAGTCGGGGATGCCGCACACGCAGTCGGCCTCGGTGGTGTCCTCGCGGCCCATGAGGCGTCCGGCCTTTTCGCGCATGGCTTCGGCGTTGATGCCGAGGTAGTCGCTGGCGGGGAATCCGTAATATACCCAGAGGAAGGAGCAGATCTGCTGGCGGCGTGCCGCTGGTTGCAGTACCTCCATGCTGTCGGGCGTGAGGCGCACGATCTCGCCCGGACCGAGGTCGCGGACTATCTGGAAGTCGAGATTGGGGAAGGCGCAGCTCTCGGAGGTGGCGGCGTAGGCACCATCTTTGTGTCCGATGACGATGGGCGTGCGTCCGAGGTAGTCGCGGGCGGCGATGAGCTCGTGCTCGGTGAGGATGAGCATGGAGCAGGAACCCTTGATCTTGCGGTAGACGAGGTTGATGCCGTCCACCATGGTCTCGCCCATGTTGATGAGGAGCGCCACCAGTTCGGTGGGGTTGATGTTGTTGGCGCTGAGCTCGCTGAAGTGCATGCGCTTTTCGAGCAGCTCGGCTGCGATCTCGCGCATATTGGTGATTTTGGCCACGGTGACCACGGCGAAGCGGCCGAGGTGGGAGTTGATGAGGATTGGCTGCGGATCGGTGTCGCTGATGACTCCGATGCCCTGATTGCCATGAAATTTGTCGAGCTCGTCCTCAAACTTGGAGCGGAAATAGTTGCGCTCGAGGGTGTGGATAGCGCGGCTGAATCCACCGTCGATGTCGAAGGTGGCGAGCCCGGCGCGGCGGGTGCCGAGATGCGAGTTGTAGTCTGTGCCGTAAAACAGATCGTTGATGCACGGCTTGTTGGAGATAGTGCCGAAAAAGCCTCCCATAAGAGAATTTTGATAGAGAAATTTAGTTTGTTTCAGCGATGTCTTTAGCGGGGATGCGGATGAGCGCGGCCCGAAAAGAAAGTGCAAAGGTAGTGAAAAAAATCGGGAAGTGACAGCATTATCGTGTGGATAAAATAGGGACAAACGCAAACGCTCCCCGGGGCGAGGGCCTCGGGGAGCAGGAGCAAAGTAAGTAAACTTGTTTATTATTTAACGAGTATCTTACTATGGTTTATAAGAGCTATCGCGGCGGAATGTTCGCCGCAATAGCTGCGGGAGTGGCGGATTAGCGGATGACTACCTTCTCAACCTTGGTGCCCTGGCGACGGATGAAGATGCCGTTGGCAGGAGCTGTAACGCGTACGCCCTGGAGGTTGAAGAACTCAACGGGTGCGTCGGCCTCAGCAGCCTCTACAGCGTCGATAGCGGAGCTGTAGGCGGTCCAGGTGAGATTCCAGATGGCTGTGCGGTCCTTGTTGCTGTCAGCGTTGGAGGGGCAGTCGTTGACGATCTCGATGACGAATTTGCCGGTGTGGTTGATGTCGGCGAGGTTGAAGTCGTAAGCGGTTTGCTTGGCGACGGTCTCGGGAGCAACTTTCGCGGTCTTCACGAGGGTGGTGCCGTCCTCATCGTAGATGTTGACGGTGAGGCTGATCTTGGTGTCGGAGTAGGGGAGACCGCAGTTGAAGGTGAGATCCTTGATGCCGTTCTCGAGCACGGGCGAGGTGAGCTTGCCTGTAGCGGAGGTCTTGCCGTTGAGCACGGGTGCGAGAGTCTTGGGGTCGTTGCTGATGAAGGCGAACTTGGGACTCTCGTTCTTGTCGGCGTCGTTGCCGCCTACGATAGCGCAGTTTTCAGCTACCCAGCCGGTGGCGTTGCGGTATGTGCCGTATTTGGTGTTGGTCTGGGCGAGGTTGAAGGTGTTGAACTCACCGAGGAAGCCGCTGGGCTCGTAGGTGAAGATGGTGTACTCGGCGGTAACAACGGAGCTGGCCTCCATGCCGTCCTTCACTGCGATAGCCTTCACTGTGGTGGCCTCGTTGATGACGATGGGCTCGGTGTAGAGAGTGCTCTCGGCTGTAGGCTCGGTGCCGTCGATGGTGTAGTGGATGGCAGCGCCTTCAGTGGTGCAAGCGAGGGTGACGCCTGTGCCGGCGAAGATTGCACCGGCAGCGGGAGTGAAGACGGGGTTGGTAACCTTCTCAATTACCTCACCACCGGCGGTGGTAACCTCGATGGGAACAATCTGGAGTTTGTTGCTGTACCAGGATACGAAGCCGAAGACGGTGAGATTCTCGCCGTCGGCGGGGTTGATCTTGAAGCTGTCGTAGAGCACGAGTTCGGTGCCATCCTGGCTGATTTTGCCGGAAGCGATGGTGACGCCTTCTACCTTCACGTAGTCGTTGATCATGTCGGTGCCGATCTCCTCGAGGGTGGTCTCTACGGGCGATACCTCACCCTTGGCTGTGGAAGCAGCGAAGCCGGCGGGGCTGGCGAGCTGAATGCCTTCGTGGTATACGGCGTATTTGCCGGTGAAGCCTGCGGGGATTGTATCGCCCTGCTCATACTTCTGGCCGATTTCGCCGAAGATGAGGAGGTAGCCGGTGGCGTCCTGAGTGTAGAGGTACTTGCCGTTCTGATAGATAGCGGTAACGGGGCTGGTGAACTCGTAGGTGGCATTTTCGTCTTTGCCGGCCTTGAAAGCGGCGATGTTGGCAACCTTGACGTTTTCTACCACGGGAGCATCGTTGCCGAGAGTGCCTTCGCCGTTGATTTCAAAGTTTTTGATCTCCCATGTACCGGCCTTGTCAGAAGTGGAGATGTAGCGGAAAGCGATCTGGAATTTCTTGCCGTCGAAAGCAGAGAGGTTGATGTCGCCGGTGTTGACGAATGTCCAGTCGGTATTTTCGGGATAGGTAGGAATGGTAAGAGTCTGCCATTCGCCGCCCTCTACGCGTGCTACGATGGTAGCCTCGGTCTTGGCGGCATCTATGCTGGCGAAGTAGTTGAGAGCCTGATCGAATTTGGCGGTCAGCTTGGCGGCCTTTGTGGCATCGAATACGGGCGATACGAGGTAAGCCTCGGAAGCGTAGCTTTTGCCGCTTGCATAGGCTGATGCCTTGATGTAGCCGTACTGAGTGTCGGCTTTGAAGATGTAGCTGAGGCCCTCGGGGAGGGTTACATTTTCGGTGGTGAAGTCTCCCATGCCCGAAGCGAAAGTCTCGGAGTAGAGGGCGCCTTGGGCGGGAGGAGTGACAGGATCGTCGGGTGTGGTGCCGCCACCTTCGCCAAGGGTGAAGGCTTTGGGAGACTTAACGCCTATATGGCCGCAGTATTTGGTCACATTTCCGGCGATGGTGAGCTGCTTGCCAAGGTTTCCGGGGTTGTCTTTCAGGTTGAGCGATGTGCGGATGTCGGTTTTGCTGACGAGCTGCACGGCTGCAACCAGGTTGAAATCTGTGCAGGAAGCGTCGTCGGCAATCATGATGTTGCTTGCCTCAGCGCCCTCGGCGGTGAAGGAAGCATTGGATGCGTTGAAGGAGCCGTTTTTAAGGCTGCCGACGATGTAGCCTTTGACATAAGCCTTAGCGATGTTGGTGGTGTCAAGATCCATTGCGAGGATATCCGCTACGGTGTAGGGATCGGCCTCGGTGCCTGTGCCGGCAAACGCGGGTGCGAAGCCGAGGAGCACTGCTAATGAGAGTAGAAATTTCTTCATAAATATAGAAATTATGGTTAAAAATTATTTCGGCAACATGCAGGTGCGGCGGGTATCTCAAGCCGAAAGGCGAGTGTGCTTTCGATTGTATAGCGGGCGAGGGCTATGCGTTTGTGACTTAAACCGTTGCGCACTGTTTTACATTGCGAAATTACAATCTTTTTTTCAATAGTCAATGTGAAAGGCTGTAAATTTTTTGTGAAATTTATATGTTTTACAGCTACTTGCGGCCCGGGAAGCGCAGCCGGGGCAGCCGCCGCCGGGGCGGCAGG
>ERZ779852.3953-NODE-3953-length-10037-cov-6.032959_pt1 | contig 10037 bp, 7 predicted proteins | sample MGYA00511559_ERZ779852 | MGnify/ENA primary metagenome ERZ779852 (study PRJEB29588, sample SAMEA2157977) | human gut metagenome | biome: human gut; feature: human-associated habitat; material: faeces | place: Denmark | collected 2008/2010 ...
AACCGCAGGAGCAAGGCAGGGCTCCTCCCAGTGGTGCAGGGCGGCGCGGGCCACCCGCAGGGTATCATCGGCCCCGCAGAAGCCCCGCTGCCCTGCGGCGCGGTCGGCCCCGCAGGCCCGGGGGCAAAGGGTACAGTGGTGCGGCAGCTGCATGGCAAAAACCTCTTTCACAAAAAACTTTTCTATAAGTTTACCACAAACCGGGAAAGTGTGGTATACTATATCTACCAATATCACAAAATAAAGGAGTGTGCTTTTATGTCTACCCCTCATAACCGCGCGGAAAAGGGCGATTTCGCCAAGACCGTTCTGATGCCCGGCGATCCGCTGCGCGCAAAGTTCATCGCGGAGACCTATCTGGAGGATGTCCGCCTCGTCACCGATGTGCGCGGTATGCTCGGCTACACCGGCAGCTATCAGGGCCGCCCCATCAGCGTTATGGGCAGCGGCATGGGCATGCCGTCCATCGGTATCTATTCCTATGAGCTGTACAGTCAGTACGGTGTGGAGAACATCATCCGCATCGGCTCTGCCGGCTCGTATACCGACAAGGCCAAGCTGTTTGATGTCGTGCTGGCCACCGGCGCGTATTCCGAGAGCAACTATGCCGTGACCCAGAGCGGCGACACAGACGACATCCAGACCCCCAGCGCCGAGCTGAACAACGCCCTGCGCCGCAGCGCTGCCGCGGCAGGGATCCCCCTGATCGAGGGCAATATCCATTCCTCCGATGTGTTCTACCGCCAGCCCAGCGACGCCAGACCGACCTACTGGGAGCGCCTGCGCGATGAAAAGGGCTGTCTGGCTGTTGAGATGGAGAGCTTCGCCCTTTTCCACAATGCAAAGGTGCTGGGCAAGCGGGCAGCCTGCCTGCTGACCATCTCGGACAGCTTTGTCTCGCCGGAAATCACGACCGCCGAGCAGCGCCAGACCAGCTTTACTGCCATGATGCAGGTCGCGCTCGGCGTGGATGCCTTTTTGGAGAAGTAAGCATGGAAAAAGCTGAGATCCGGACCCTGATCCGCGCTGCGTTTGAAGGGCAGGGGTTTGCCTATGCGCCGTATTCCCGCTTCCATGTGGGGGCGGCACTGCGGGCCAAGGACGGCCGTGTGTTCAAGGGCTGCAACATCGAGAATGCAGGCTATACCGCTACGAACTGCGCCGAGCGCACGGCGCTGTTCAAGGCCGTCAGCGAGGGCGTGCGCGAGTTTGACGCTATCGCCATTGTGGGCAGCAAGGCGGGGGAGAAGAACACCCTTGTCACCGGCCCCTGCGGCGTCTGCCGTCAGGCGCTCTATGAGTTCGGCGGCCCGGGGCTGACTGTAATCATGGCCAAAAGCGAGGAGGATTACATCGTGACGACCCTCGGAGAGCTGCTGCCCTACGGCTTTGGCCCGGCCAATCTGGAATGACCCCAAAGGCAGGGAAACCATGCCCCTGCAAAGAAACGAATACCAAGGAGATTTTCCTGTACCCATGAAGAAGTTCTTAGCATTGTTCCTGACGCTGACCCTGCTGGCGGGCCTGACTGCCTGCAAGGGCAGAGAAGCCATCGCCGAAGCACAGGCGGTGCATGTCGTGACCGCCCCGACCGATGACGCCACCTTTGTCTATGAGCCGGAGGACCCGACACAGGTGCTGCCGGGCGGGCAGACCATCGCGCTGGTGACCGGCCCCGGCGGCACGGACAGCGGCGAGGATGCCATGCTGTGGCAGGGCGTACAGACCTTTGCCAATACCTACCATTACACGGCCGTAAGCCAGACGGCGGCGGGCAGCACCGCCGATGATGCCGAGGCTGCCCTGCGCGCTGCGGCCGAGAGTGGCGCAAAGCTTGTGGTCTGCCGCGGCGAGGTCATGGGTCAGGCGCTCTACCGCATTCAGGAAAACTACCCGGATGTGCATTACCTGCTGTTTGACGATGAGCCCCATAATGACGACTACAGCGCCTACAAAACGGCCAATCTGGTCCACTGTGTTCTCTTTCAGGAGGAGCAGGCGGGCTATCTTGCGGGCTATGCCGCTGTGACCGAAGGGTATACCGCGCTGGGCTTTGTCGGTACGCGGGAGGTCCCCGGTATTGTGCGCTACGCCACCGGCTTTTTGCAGGGCGCAGAGGCCGCTGCCGAGCAGCAGGGTGAGCGTGTGAGCCTGCAGACTTGGTTCACCGACACGGATACGGTCAATGATGCCATCACCCAGCGGATGATCGATTGGTATAATAACGGAACAACGCTGATCATGGTCAGCGGCGGTGACCTCTATACAGGCGCTGCCAACGCTGTCAACCAGACCGGTGGCAAGGCAATCACGACAGATTGCGACCGCACTGATCAGGGTGACCGTATCCTTGCCAGCGCCGTTAAATGCTACAATGCGGCGGTGCAGCGCGAGCTGTACACCTTCTTTGTGCAGGGCACCTGGGATGCCCAGAGCGCCGGCCAGACCGAGAAGACCGGCTTTACCAACGGCGAGGTGGCGCTGCAGGCCGGCAGCCAGTGGCGGCTGGACAACTTCAGTCAGGAAAGTTACCGCAAGCTGTATGAAAAGCTGCGCACCAGCGCGCTGCGGGTGGATACCTACTCCGACCTTGACACGCTGCCCGACACCCCCAATGTCACACTGACCCGCCTGCGCTGACACAGCCCGTACAGCGGCTTTGTTATGCTTTTGTAATGATTTGTTTAGCGTTTTGCCATTGAATAACCGCCCCAAATGCGGTATACTGAACTTATTACGGCAGGGAACCGCCCTGCCGGACAACTGAAAATCAACCTAAGGAGATTAAAACCATGAAAAAGTTTCTCGCTTTTGTAATGGCTGCCAGCATGGCGCTCTCTCTGGCTGCCTGCGGCGGTTCTACCCCCGCAAGCTCCACGGCCAGCACCACGACGGAGGCTACCTCTGAGGCCGCTGCTTCCACTTCCGGCAGCAAGACCGATGTTGCTTTCGTTACCGATGTAGGCAACATTGATGACCAGTCCTTTAACCAGTACACCTGGCAGGGCGTGCAGGATTTCTGCGCCGCCAACAGCCTGAACGCCAACTACTACCGCCCCACCGAGGACTCCGACGCTGCTCGTCTGGAGCAGATGGACAACGCTGTCAACGACGGCGCTAAGTCCATCGTTGTCGCCGGCTACCTGTTCGGTTCCTCTATCGCTGAGGCTCAGGCCAAGTACCCCGATGTTCAGTTCCTCGCGCTGGATGTTTCCACCGCTGATCTGGGCGACAAGGCGCCTACCTCCAACACCGCGCTGATCACCTATAAGGAAGAGCAGGCCGGTTATCTGGCTGGCTACGCCGCTGTTTACGACGGCTACAAGGAGCTGGGCTTCCTGGGCGGCATGGCCGTTCCCGCTGTTATCCGTTACGGCTACGGCTTCGTGCAGGGCGCTGATGCTGCTGCCAAGGAGATCGGTGCTACGGATGTCAACATCAAGTACTGGTACTCCGGCGGCTTCGCTGCTACCGATGAGGTCAAGAACAAGATGGATGGCTGGTACTCTGAGGGTACCGAGGTCGTCTTTGCCTGCGGCGGCCCTGTCTGCCAGAGCTGCGACGCTGCTGCGCAGGCCAACGGCGGCAAGATGATCGGCGTTGACGTTGACCAGTCCGGTCAGTTCGACACCGTTGTCACCTCCGCCATGAAGGGTCTGGCCGAATCTGTCAACGAGGCCCTGACCGATGCCCTGAACAACGGCTGGAAGTTCAGTGAGACCTACTCCGGCAAGGAGACCAAGCTCGGCGCTGCCGAGAACTGCGTTGGCCTGCCGATGTCCACCAGCAAGTTCACCAAGTTCACTCAGGAGCAGTACGACACTATGTATGCTGCCATTGTGGACGGCTCTCTGGTCATTGACGACAGCTTTGACGCCGATGTACACCCCGCCGTCACCAATGTGACTGTTGACTATCAGAGCTGATAGCTTAAAAGTATGACTTTTGACCGCCCCGTGCCTTACCGCACGGGGCGGTTTTTGCGTATAAGGGCAGGGCTGTCCGCGATTTGACAGGCAAAGCGGATGGAATGACCATAATGTGACAACTTTTTGTGCAAAATCTCTTGTACAAAAATGAAATTTTCTGTATAATATAGAGTACTAAATTGTGTACAAGCCTGTACACATCGAAAGGGGCGTGCAACGATTGGCAGATAATAATTATGTCATCGAAATGCTGCACATCACCAAGGAGTTCCCCGGCATCAAAGCAAATGATGATATCACCCTGCAGCTGCGCAAGGGCGAGATCCATGCCCTGTTGGGCGAAAACGGCGCCGGTAAATCCACCTTGATGAGTGTGCTGTTCGGCCTGTACCAGCCGGAAAAGGGTGTTATCAAGAAAAACGGGCAGGAGGTCAAGATCAACAACCCGAACGACGCCAACGCGCTGGGCATCGGCATGGTGCATCAGCACTTTAAGCTGGTGGAATGCTTCACCGTGCTGGATAACATCATCCTCGGCGTGGAGGACACAAAGCACGGCTTCCTGCAGAGGGACGAGGCCCGCAAAAAGGTCATGGCGCTGAGTGAAAAATACGGCCTGAAGGTCGATCCCGATGCGCTTGTCAGCGATATTTCGGTCGGCATGCAGCAGCGTGTCGAGATCCTGAAAATGCTTTACCGCGACAATGAAATTCTGATTTTCGATGAGCCTACGGCTGTTTTGACCCCGCAGGAGATCGATGAGCTGATGGAGATCATGCGCGGCTTCAAGGCAGAGGGCAAGAGCATCCTTTTCATCACCCATAAGCTGAACGAGATCATGGCTGTGTCCGACCGCTGCAGCGTCCTGCGCAAGGGCAAGTATATCGGTACGGTAGACATCAAGGACACCACCAAGGAAGAGTTGTCCAAGATGATGGTCGGCCGCGATGTGCAGTTCGCCGTTGAGAAAAAGCCCAGCGAGCCGGGCAAGCCGATTCTTGAGGTGGAGAACCTCGTAGTGCCCAGCAAGGTACACAAGAATAACGCCGTGCGCGGCGTCAGCTTCAATGTCCGCGCGGGCGAGATCGTCTGCATCGCCGGTATTGACGGCAACGGCCAGAGCGAGCTGATCTACGGCATCACGGGACTCGAAAAGCCGACCGGCGGCACAATCAGGCTGGAGGGCAGGGACATCACGAATGCACCCATCCGTGAGCGTTCCAAGGCCGGCATGAGCCATATTCCCGAGGATCGCCATAAGCACGGTCTGGTGCTGGACTATACGCTGGCTGACAATATGGTCCTGCAGCGCTACTGGCAGCCGGAGTTCCAGAACCACGGCTTTATTAAGAAGGGGGCCGTCCTCGACTATGCCGAGCGGCTCATCAAGCAGTACGATGTGCGCAGTGGTCAGGGGCCTGCCACCATCGCCCGCAGTATGTCGGGCGGCAACCAGCAGAAGGCCATCATCGCCCGCGAGGTCGATAAGGAGCCGGAGCTGCTTGTGGCGGTCCAGCCCACCCGCGGCTTGGATGTCGGCGCCATCGAGTATATCCACAAGCAGATCGTGGCCGAGCGCGACAGGGGCCGCGCGGTGCTGCTCGTCAGTCTCGAACTGGACGAGGTCATGAACCTGTCCGACCGCATCCTTGTGATTTATGAGGGCGAGATCGTCGGCGAATTTGACCCGCGCAAGACCACCGTGGAAGAGCTGGGCCTGTATATGGCCGGCGCGAAGAAGCAAGGGGAGGCGAAAGCATGAGTAAACAGAATAAACAGCCGCTTTTGCAGCACCCCGCTGTAGTAGGCGTGCTGGCAAGCCTTTTGTCCATCGTCATCGGTCTGGTGCTGGGCTTTGTGCTGCTGGTGTTGCTGAACCCCGGCGCTTCGCTGGGCGGCATGAAAGCCATGATGACGACCGGCTTTTCCAGCATGGACAAGCTGGGCAAGGTGCTGTATCAGGCAGCGCCGCTGATGATGTGCGGCCTGTCGGTCGGCTTTGCCTTCAAGACCGGCCTGTTCAACATCGGCGCGTCCGGCCAGTACACGATGGGCGCGTTTTTCTCGCTGCTGTGTGCCATTCAGTTCCAGATGCCGTGGTTCGTCTGCCTGCTGGCGGGCGCTGTCGGCGGTGCGATCTGGGGCATCTTCCCGGGCCTGTTCAAGGCGTACTTCAATGTCAACGAGGTCATCACCGCCATCATGTTCAACTGGATCGGCATGTACCTTGTGAACCTGCTGCTGGCCAACACCCCCACTATGCTGGCTTCTGCCTGGGGCGCGTCCAACTCGGACCGCACGGCGGCGCTGTCCGCTGCAAACCCCGGGGCTATCCTGCCCAAGGGGCCGTTTGCCGCACTGTTCGGCAATTCGAGCTGGATCAACATTTCTATCATCATTACGATTGTTTTTGCTGTCCTCGTCTGGGTCGTGCTGCAAAAGACCACCTTTGGCTATGAGCTGAAGGCCTGCGGCCTCAGCCGTGACGCCGCCCAGTATGCGGGCATCAACTCCAAGCGCAACATCGTGCTTTCTATGGTCATTTCGGGTGCGCTGTCCGGCATCGGCGGCGGCATCTACTATCTGGCCGGTACGGGGCAGTATGTGCTGGAAAAATCCATTCTGGGCATGGGCTTCAACGGCATTCCCGTGGCGCTGCTGGCCAGCTCCAACCCCATCGGCACGATCTTCTCGGCGCTTTTCATCAGCTATATTCAGGTCGGCGGCGCGGCCATGCAGCCCGCCTACTCCTCGGAGACCATCGACATCGTGATCGCTGTCATCATCTATCTGGCGGCCTTTGCGCTGCTGATGCGCGGCGTGATCGCCAAGGCAGTCTCCGGCCGCAAAGAGAAAGGGGGCGCTGCCAAATGATGATCGCTGCCAACATTATCAGTCTGACGATCCTGTTCGCAGTGCCGCTGCTGCTTGTGGCGCTGGGCGGCATGTTCAGCGAGCATTCCGGCGTCATCAACATCGCGCTGGAAGGCATGATGATCATTGGTGCGCTGTTCGCCTGCTTCACGCTGCAGGGTCTTGACCAGAGCGGCTTCGGTTCCGCGCACCCGCAGATTTCCATGCTCATCGCCATCCTTGTGGCGGGCGTCACGGGCATGATCTTCTCGCTGTTGCTGGGCTTCGCGGCCATCAACCTGAAGGCCGACCAGACCATCGGCGGCACAGCGCTGAACCAGTTTGCGCCCGCCTTCGCTGTTGTTATGACTTGGGCGATTCAGGGTCAGGGCCTGACCACTATCTCGATCCCCAGCTGGGTGCGCATTACCCGCGATACCTTCGGCCTTGCCCCGGTGGACGGCCCCAGCTTCTGGAACAACCTCATCTTCAAGTATTTCTATCTAACGACCCCGGTGGCCATCGTTCTGTTCATCGCAGCCTACATTGTGATGTACAAGACCCGCTTCGGCCTGCGTCTGCGCGCCTGCGGCGAGCATCCTCAGGCGGCGGATTCTGTGGGCATCAATGTCTACAAGATGCGCTACGCCGGTGTGCTCATCTCCGGCTTCCTCGGCGGTGTCGGCGGTCTGGCCTACACGGTGGCGGCCGGTTCCGGCTTCAACTCCGATGTCGGCGGCTACGGCTTCCTTGCGCTGGCTGTCATGATCTTCGGCAACTGGAAACCATTCCCGATTCTGGCCTCGTCGCTCTTCTTTGCGCTGTTCAAGGTCATTGCGGCCTACTCGTCGTCGCTGTCCTTCCTGCCGAAGTTTGAGGGTGTCAAGGAAATTTCCAACTTCTACCAGATGCTGCCGTATATCGTCACGATGATCGTGCTGATCTTTACCTCCAAAAACTCTCAGGCCCCCAAGGCCGAGGGTATCCCCTACGATAAGGGCAGCCGCTGATACAAACGATACACAGGCCGCCCGACGCCTGCAGCCGGGCGGCCTGTGCTTTTTTGAAGGAGACAAGCTTATGCGAATGTATGATATTATCGCCAAGAAACGCGATGGCGGCACGCTGAACCGTGAGGAGCTTTCCTTTGCGGTCAACGGCTATGTGGCCGGGGATGTGCCAGACTACCAGATGTCGGCACTGCTCATGGCCATCTACCTGCGCGGCATGACCGACGAAGAGACCGCCATGCTGACCGACGTCATGGCGCATTCCGGCGATATGGTTGATCTGTCGGCCATCGCGGGCGTCAAGGCGGACAAGCACTCCACCGGCGGCGTCGGTGACAAGACGACCCTCGTCATTGCGCCCATCGTGGCGGCCTGCGGCGTCAAGATCGCCAAGATGAGCGGGCGCGGGCTGGGCCACACCGGCGGCACCATCGACAAGATGGAGGCAGTGCCCGGCACCCGCACCAGCCTGACACAGGAGGAGTTTTTCAAGCAGGTCAATGAGATCGGTATTTCGGTTATCGGACAGAGCGGCAAGATCGCTGCGGCTGACAAAAAGATCTACGCCCTGCGCGATGTGACCGCCACGGTCGGCTGTATTCCGCTGATTGCATCCTCCATCATGTCCAAAAAGCTCGCGGCCGGTTCAGACGCCATTTTGCTCGATGTGACGATGGGGGACGGCGCGTTCATGAAGGATCTGGACGGCGCGTTGGAGCTGGCACGCCAGATGGTCGCCATCGGCACGGCGCACGGTCGCAAGGTCGCGGCGCTCATTACCGATATGGATAAGCCGCTGGGCAGAAACATCGGCAACTCGCTGGAAGTGGCCGAGAGCATGGCCGTCCTGCAGGGCAAAGGCCCCACCGATTTGACTGAGGTCTGCCTGCAATTGGCAAGCAACATGCTGGTGCTGGCGGGCAAGGGCGATATGCCGACCTGCCGCAGGCTGGCCGAGGGCGTCATCGCCGACGGCTCCGCTTTTGAAAAGTGCTGCCAGATGTTTGCCGCGCAGGGCGGCGACATCAGCGTGCTGAAGGACGCCAGCAAATTCCGCAAGGCAAAATTCAGCTATGAGCTGACCGCCCCCGCCGATGGATACATTTACAAAAACGATGTCGAGCGCATCGGCAATGCCAGCGTCCTGCTGGGCGCAGGCCGCATCAAGAAGGAGGACAGCATCGACTTTGCCGCAGGCATCACGATGCACAAAAAGCTGGGCGATCATGTCAGTGCAGGAGAGAGCATCTGCACCCTCTACGCCGATGACGAGGCTCTGTTTGCCCCCGCTGAGGAGATGTACCGTGGCGGTCTGGTGATCCGCGAGGAGAAGCCGGTTCTCCCGCCGCTGATCTACGCAAGAGTGACCAGCGATGGGGTAGAGCGGTTCTGATTCACAGCCATAGGAGAGGGTTGAATCCCTCATGTATAAACAAAACGGTTCCTGCCGCGTTTTTGTGCGCTGCAGGAACCGTTTTGTTGTTATTGCTTCTTTCGCTTCAGCCAGAACACCTTGAATTTGCCGTAGCCGTTCGGCTTGTCCGTGTCAAATTCCTCGGTTTTCACATACCGCTTAAAGGCACCGTCAAACTGCAGGGCGCTGCCGTCCTCCTGTATATCGGTCAGGCGGCGGGGAATGGCGGTGCGCTGGCTGTCAAATTCCGGCTCCTTGTCCCACAGAATATTGCCGTCTGCGTCAAAGCCGTGGGCCCACACGCTGAACACAAGGCAGGCAGCCTCGCCGTAGCAGTACCGCTCAAAGCGGATGCGCCCGTCCAGATAGAACAGCAGGCAATCGCGGAAGTGGGTCTCAAGTTCTTTTTCATAGCGGCGTCCGCATCCGGACCCGGCAAAATCGGCAGCGTTGGCAGTCATGGCGTGCCCTCCTTGTTTGTGTTGGCTTTATTATACCGTTTCGTTGCGCGGTTGGCAACAAAAATCGCAGTTTTCCCACCCGGCGGGATTTTTTCGTTCTACACAAAAAATCCTCCTGATTTTAGTGGATTTTTTTGGCATGAACCTGTATAATGTTCTACATAGGATATAAAAGGGGGTAGTGTGCCCATGGCACAACCAAACATGCCCGCCGTGACGGCGGTGATCGTGGCGGCGGGGGCATCCCGTCGAATGGGGTTTGACAAACTCAGCTTCCGCCTGCCGGATGGCCGCACCGTGCTGGAAACCAGCTGCGCCGCGCTGGCCGCCCACCCGGCTGTCACCCAGCTCGTGTTGGTTTGCGGCGGCA
>ERZ779852.3955-NODE-3955-length-10035-cov-10.432665_pt1 | contig 10035 bp, 5 predicted proteins | sample MGYA00511559_ERZ779852 | MGnify/ENA primary metagenome ERZ779852 (study PRJEB29588, sample SAMEA2157977) | human gut metagenome | biome: human gut; feature: human-associated habitat; material: faeces | place: Denmark | collected 2008/2010 ...
GGTTGGCATGGCGCTCACCCGTGGCCAGCGCACTGCCGCCGGCCGCCGAGTCGGTCGTGAAGGCGCCGAGGGCGTTGTTCCGCTGCAGGCCGATGTAGTTGAAGTTCATGAGCGTCAGCCCGCAGTTGGCATAGGCCGCCGCAGTGATCTGCGACAGCCCCATGCCGTCGCCGATCAGGAAGATCACGTTGCGGATACGCCCCTTGCCGCCGTCGTTGCGGTGGGTCGGGCGGTAGGTGTCGATACCTTCCGACAACTGGAGCTTGTCGTTCTGGAAGCCACGGAAGTCGCGCGTCGTGCGGTCGAGCCGCTTGGTGCCCGTGACGCCCGACGAAGCCGTGCGGCGCTCGCCGATGCGGAAATTCTTGTTGCCGAAATCGGCAAAGAAGGCGGCGCACACCTCCGGGTTGTCGGTATTGATGTAGTCGATGCCCATGTCGTAGAAGGTGTAGTAGACGGTCGTCCCCTCGGGGGCGTTCCAGAAACGCACGGGCTTGCCCTGTTCATGCGCGCGGTCGATCACCTGCTCGAGCCGCTCCTTCTCTGCCGGGATGATCGTACCCTTGCCGTTCCATTGCGAGAAATCGCGGAAATTGGTACTTATCAGCGCGATACGCTCCAGTTGTTCGGGGGTGTAGTCGGCATCCCATGCCCCGTCGAAGCCAAGGAAACGGGGATACCGGTCGAATGTCTCCGGAGCCGGGACGCGCCCCGTCACGGCGACACGCACCGCCGCGGGGTTCACTTCGGGGTCGAAAACCTCGGGCCAGCGGCCCAGCAGGGCGGCGACGGCCCGGAGCGTCGGATCGGTCTCCGACTTGAGCTCAACCATCAACTGCAGCGTCTGGTCGCTGTCGCGGAAGGCCCGGCCGCCGTTGCGCGCGAAGAGCGTCACGATCGGCTCGACGTAGAGTGCCTCGAAAGTCATGTCGGCACGGAGATCCTCCACGTCGTGTCCGACGAGCAGCTGCCCGTCGTGCAGGAAGACGTCGGCCTCGATCGACGAGACCTGCTGTGCATAGGCCTGATAGAAGGGCACGCGCTGCGCGTAGTCGTTGTGCGAATGGATCAGCACGGGGGGCTGGGCCGCAGCCGCGCCGCAGCACGTCAGCGCGAGGGCCAGCAACAGATGGCGGAGATTCGTTTTCATGCGAAGGTCAATTTTAACGGGTGAATGTCAGGCGGGCCGTCACCGGAGCGTGGTCCGAGAGATAGCCTCCCTCGTACAGGTCGGGCAGCACCTCGTAACGGTCGGACCGCAGGTCACCGCCGATGAAGATGTAGTCGATCAGGGGACGCTCCTCCTCGGGAATTTGCCCGAAGTCGGCAAAGCTCCACGACGGCCCGAACTTCTCGGCCGCCACCTCGCCGGTGCTCTTCAGCAGAGCCCCTTCGACTACATGGGCAATGACCGGCGAGTCGGGTTCGGCGTTGAAATCACCCGTGAGGATCACCGGACGGTCGCCGCGCAGCGTCTCGATACGCCGGAGCAGCAGGGCAACCCCCTCGCGGCGGGCCTGTTCTCCCACATGGTCCAGATGTGTGTTGATAAAGAGGAACTCCCGGCCGTCGCCGCCTCGCCGCAGGACTACCCACGTGGCCAGGCGTTCACAGGCACCGTCCCAGCCTTTCGAGCCGGGCCGCTCGGGCTCCTCGCTGAGCCAGAAGGTCCCCGAGTCGAGCAGTTCGAAGGCGTCGGCACGGAAGAAGACGGCATTGAACTCCCCGGCGCGGTCGCCGTCCTCGCGGCCTACGCCGACGGAACGGTAATCGGGCAGCAGGGCTCCGAGGTCATCGTACTGGTTGGCCAGCAGCTCCTGCGTGCCGAAGACATCGGGTGCCTGCTCACGGAGCATCGCGGCGATGCGTTCGCGGCGGAACCGCCAGTTGTTCTCCCCGTCCTCGGGATTGTCGTAGCGCATGTTCATCGTCATGACGACAAGCTGCTGCGGTTGGGACTGCCGCTCCCCGCACGCTGCGGCGGCAAGGAGGGCAAAACAGAAAAGCCATCTTTTCATCGTTGCATCCTATGATTTACAGATTATTTCACAAAGAGATTCTCCGCAGGGACCGGGCTGAACTCCCCGGACCCGGGCGCTCTCCAGCCCCACGAAAGCTCCTGGCCCTCGTAGTCCTCGAAGTAGAGCAGTTCGAAGCGGTGCAGTCCTGCCGCAAGGGCCACCCGTCCGGTGGCGGTCACCGCAGCGTGCGAGCCGTCGTTATCGACCACCCGGCGTCCGTCGATCAGCAGCACGCTGCCGTCGTCGCTCTTGGTGGCGAACTCCCAGACACCCTGCTCGGGGATGCGGATCAGCCCCTCGAAGCGGTAGGCGAAGTGGTCCTCCTGCGGAGCTCCGTCGATCGAGGGCTCGGGCAGGATACCCGTGGCGACGGGGCGTTCCCCGCGGATGTCATCCACACGCGAGAAGGTTCCCTCATAGTAGGTGTAGCGCACGCCCGGCTGCGAGGCCGAAGCGGCCACAGGGCGGAGGAACGAGGCCTTCTCGGCCCGGAGCGTCAGGGTGCGGCTGGGTGCGGCGCCCGGCTTGAAGGCTTTGGCGCAGAGCACGAGCGAACGGTCCACACGGACCGGCGCGGTGTAGAGCGGCGAGAGCGAGTCGGGCTCCGAACCGTCCAGCGTGTAGCGGATCTCGGCCCCCGGAGTCGTCGTGGCCAGATCGATCTCGATCGGCTCCGTGAAGAGGCTCACCGACTGCGTCGTATAGGGAACGGAGACCACCTCGCCGCGCGTCAGCGAATAGGGGGCCGCTTCGGGCTCCGTACCCCGGTCGAGGTTCGGCTCCTCGCAGAGCGAGAAGTGCAGCTCGCCGCCCTGCATGAGCTGCTCGTAGGTCACGAAATTGGCCTCGACAGGAACACCGTCGAGCGTCACGGCGTCGATATAGCGGTTCCGCCGCGGGTTGTCGGCCGTCACGGTCAGCGTGCGCCCGTTGGCCAGCCGCACGGTGGCCCGGTCGAAGAGCGGTGTGGTGAGCACGAACTCGTTCGATCCCGGGCAGACGGGATAGAAGCCCAGCGACGAGAAGATATACCAGGCCGACATCTGCCCGCAGTCCTCGTTGCCGATGATCCCCTCGGGCGTCGGGGCATACATCTCGTCGAGCAGGCGGCGCGTGAGTTCCTGCGTCCGCCAGGGCATGCCGACATAGTTGTAGAGGTAGGCCATGTGGTGGCTCGGCTCGTTGCCGTGTGCATACTGTCCCATGAGACCCGTGACGTCGGCTACGTCGAGCTGCATCTCCTCCGAGGTGAGCGTAAAGAGCCGGTCGAGCTCATCGACGAACGGAGTGCGGCCGCCGAAGAGCTGCTCGAGGCCGTTTATGTCGTGCGGCGCGAAGAAACGGTAGTGCCACGGCGTGGCCTCGGTGTAGTCGCGTCCGGTGGCGAACTCCTCGAAGGGGGTGGTCCACCCGCCGTCGGAGCGACGTCCGCGGAAGAAGCGGGTCGAACCGTCGAAGACGTTCACGTAGTTGAGCGCCCGGCGGTAGTACTCGCGGGCCGTATCACTGCAGCCGAGGGCCTCGGCCATGCGTGCAATGGCCCAGTCATCGTAGGCGTATTCGAGCGTGCAGGAGACCGACTCGCGGGTGTTCTCCGAGGGGATGAAGCCGTTGGCCACATAGTCGTCCGAACCCTTCGCGTTGATGTTCGACGAACGGACCATCGCCTCGAGGGCCTGCATGCCGTCGTATCCGCGGATGCCCTTCATCCAGGCATCGGCAATGACCGAAGCGGCGTGGTAGCCGATCATCGTCCGCGTCTCGCCCGAAGCGAGGGGCCAGATCGGCAGTTCGCCCGTCGCGTCGTACATGTCGAGCATGCTGCACGCCATGTCACGGACCAGCGTCGTATCGACGAGCGTCTGCAGCGGATTCCAGGCCCGGAAGGTATCCCACAGCGAGAGGGTCGAATAGTGGCGCCGCCCGGCAGGCAGCGTGGCCACCGACTGGTCGTTGCGCCGGTACTGGCCGTTCACGTCGTTCATCAGGTTGGGGGTCAGGCAGGCGTGGTATTGCGCCGTGTAGAAAATCGTGCGTTCCTCGCGCGTGCCGCCCTCGACGACGATGCGCCCGAGCGCCTCGCGCCACAACTCCTCGGCCCGGGCGCGCACGGTATCGAAATCGAGTTCGGGAACCTCCTCCAGCGCATTCTCGCGGGCATTTTCAGCGCTCACAGCCGAGAGACCCACGGCTGCGGTGAGCGACGTCGTCCCGGGGGCAAAGGTCAGCACCGCCTGCCGGTCACCGAGCAGCTCGACCGAAGCGAACGGCTCCGAGAAGCGGGCCCAGAACCACACCTGATGGTCGGCCACCCACCCCTGCGTGCGGCGCATGCCCGAGAGTTCGGAGGCCCCCTCCTGCCGCAGGGCGCGCAGATCGACGCGCTCGTCCGTAATCGTGTGCATGAGATCCACGATCACGCGCCGCGGGCCGTCGCCGTGGAACGTATAGCGGTGCACGCCCGTACGGGGTGCGGCAGTCAGCTCGACCGTCAGCCCCTCGTCGGGCAGTTCGACCGAGTAGTAGCCGCACGAGGCCGTCTCCCTGTCGTGCGAGAAGGTGTAGGGCTGCTCCAGGAAGGCGCCGTCGCGCACCACCTCCTCGCGGGTGGTGGGATGGAAGAGGATGTCGGCCAGGTCGGCGCATCCCGTACCGCTCAGGTGGGTATGCGAGAATCCGTCGATGGTCCGGTCGTCGTAGTGGTAGCCGGCGCAGGCATCCCAGTCGCCCGACCGCGTGTCGGGGCTGAGCTGCACCATGCCGAACGGCGTGGCGGCACCGGGAAAGGTATGTCCGTGGAAGCCCGTGCCGATGAACGGATCGACATACTCGAGCGGATCGGAAGGCTGTGTACAGGCGATGCCGGCGCACGCCAGCAAGGCGAAAACCAAGGTTCGCTTCATGGTCTGCAAGGTCAGTTTTTGTTCAGGTTGTACAAATATAGAAATACGCCGCGAACCCGTCTGCGGCGATTTGCGTCTTTAGGTCCTCATATCACGCAAAACCATCCGTTCCATACGCCCCCGACAGCCTTACGGAGTTGCAAAAGAAATACGAAAATCGCACAAAAAGACGAATTTTCCCGAAAAAAAGCTAACTTTATCCCGGAAAAGCCGCTCCCGCCATGGCACGCATCCTCTTTCTGACCGACTTCTCGGAAGCCTACGCCCGCAACCTGCTGCTCGGCATCGCCCGCTATGCCCACGCCGTCGGGCAGGCCTGGAGCCTCTGCCGGCTGCCGCTGTCGATCCGCGACAAGTTCGGCATCGAGGCGGTCATCGACCTGGCCAAAAAGATGCGTGCCGACGCCGTCATCGGGCAGTTCTACAACACGGACAACGTCGAGCTGTTCGCCCGCAACGGCATCATCACCATCGCCCAGGACTTCAAGGCGCGCTTCACGACCATTCCCAACATCACCGGGCCCCACTTCCTGGCCGGGAAGATGGGGGCCGAGTACTTCGCCAAGAAAGGATTCCGCCACTTCGCCTTCTACGGCACGCGCGACGTCGTCTGGTCCGACGAGCGCATGCAGGGATTCCGCGAAACGGTCCGTGCCGCGAACCCGTCGTTCACCTTCTCGGCGTTGTGCAAGAACACGCAGAACGCCCTGTGGGATTACGACACGAACCAGCTGGTGACCTGGCTGCAGTCGCTGCCCAAACCGGTGGCGATCATGGCCTGCGACGACAACCACGCCTACCACATCACCGAAGCCTGCCAGCAAGGCGAGGGGGGGGGGGGGGGTCGGCTGCGCATCCCCGACGACATCGCGGTGCTGGGCGTAGACAACGACGAGACGATCTGCCGTCTCTCCTCGCCCAACCTCTCGTCGCTCAACCAGAACATCGAACAGGGCGGCTACGATGTCGCCCAGCTGATCGACCGCATCCTCCGCGACCCGGCCACCCCGCGCGAGGACGTCATGGTCCAGCCGACGCACATTGTCACGCGCCAATCGACCGACATCTACGCCAACAACGACCAGCACATCGCCGAGGTGCTGAAGTACATCCACGAGAACATCAGCCAGAAGATCACGGTGGACGAGCTGGTCGAGCTGGTACCGCTCTCGCGCCGGCTGCTCGAGACCCGTTTTAAACGGAGCATGGGCACGTCGATCTACGACTACATCCTCCAGACCCGCATCGAGAAGGTCGCCCAACTGCTGTGCGAGGGCATGAGCGTCTCCGAAGCAGCCATCGAGCTGGGCTTCTCGGATATCAAGAACCTCTCGCGGATGTTCCGGCAACAGCGGGGCATGACCCCCTCGGAGTACCGCCGCGAGATCCTCCGCCTGAAACACTGAACCCGGCACACGCCGGGCACACGAGCCGGGCACAACGCACGGGCATGAAAAAACGAGGGGGCCGCACTTGCAAGTGCGGCCCCTCGCCGTTGTCGGACGGGCGGTCCGGAATCGCTTCCGGAATCACTCGTCGATGAAATCAATGTTGATCTCGCGCTGGAACACCTCCTGCAGCGAGATGGAGGTCTCGGTCGTGGCCAGGCCCTGGATGTGGAGGATGCTGTCGAAGATCGTCCGCATGAGGTGCTCGTTGTCCACGCAGTAGAGTTTCACCAGGATGTTGCCGGCTCCCGTGATGAAATGGCATTCCACGATCTCGGGGACCTTCTTCAAGGCATCGACGGCCTGCGAGAGCAGCTTCGGATCGCTCAGCGTGATGCTCACGTGCGCGCAGACATCGAATCCCATCATCTTGGGATTGACGATCAGACGGCTTCCGAGGATCACGCCGGCCTCATCGAGCTTGCGGATACGCTGGTGAATGGCGGCTCCCGAAATACCGCATTCGCGCGCGATCTCCAAAAAGGGCATTCGCGCATTCTTGATCAGATACTTGAGGATTTTCCGATCGATCGCGTCCAATACTGCTTTTGCCATATCGCGTCGGTCCTGTTTACTTGAGAACACCCAGTTCCTTGCCCACCTTCGTGAAGGCGGCGATGCAACGGTCGAGCTGCTCGGTCGTGTGTCCGGCCGAAACCTGCACGCGGATGCGGGCCTGTCCCTTCGGAACCACCGGATAGTAGAATCCCGTCACGAAGACGCCCTCGTCCTGCAGCTTGGCGGCGAAATCCTGCGACAGTTTGGCGTCGTAGAGCATCACGGCGCAGATGGCCGACTGCGTGGGCTTGATATCGAAGCCGGCAGCCATCATGCCCTTGCGGAAGTGCTCGACGTTGGCCACCAGACGGTCGTGGAGCTCGTTGCTCTCGGCCAGCATGCGGAACATCTCGATCGAGGCACCCACGACGGCGGGGGGCAGCGAGTTGGAGAAGAGGTAGGGACGCGAACGCTGGCGGAGCATGTCGATGATCTCCTTGCGGCCGGTGGTGAATCCGCCCACGGCGCCGCCGAAGGCCTTGCCGAGCGTACCGGTCAGGATATCGACCTGTCCGCGCAGGTTGTAGAGCTCCGTGATGCCGCGGCCCGTCTCGCCGAGCACGCCGGCCGAGTGGCACTCGTCCACCATCACCAGGGCGTCATACTTCTCGGCCAGGGCGCAGATCTTGTCGAGCGGAGCGGCGTTGCCGTCCATCGAGAAGACTCCGTCGGTGCAGATGATGCGGAAGCGCTGGGCCTGGGCCTTCTTGAGGCACTCCTCCAGTTCGGCCATGTCGGCATTGGCATAGCGGTAACGCACGGCCTTGCACAGGCGCACGCCGTCGATGATCGAGGCGTGGTTGAGTGCATCGGAGATGATGGCGTCCTCCTGCGTGAAGAGCGGCTCGAAAACACCGCCGTTGGCGTCGAAGCAGGCGGCGTAGAGGATCGTATCCTCCGTTCCGAAATAGTCGGAGATGGCCTTCTCGAGCTCCTTGTGGATATCCTGGCAGCCGCAGATGAAGCGGACCGAAGACATGCCGAAGCCGCGGCGGTCCATCGCCTTCTTGGCAGCCTCGATCAGCCGCGGATTGTCCGACAGGCCGAGGTAGTTGTTGGCGCAGAAGTTCAGCACCTTGCGGCCTGCCACTTCGATTTCGGCGCGCTGGGGCGACTCGATGATCCGCTCGCGCTTGTAAAGTCCGGCCGCCTCGATCTCTGCGAGTTCCTGCCGGAGATAATCCTTGATTTTTCCGTACATTATCGTTAAGTTTTGATGAATACTCCCGGTTTGTAGTGTCAAACTGTTACAAATATACAACTATTTTGCGATAATTTACCAAAAACGACGCACTTTTTATCGATTCCGCCCTCCAACCGTCCGACAAACCTCCTCAGCAGGATACAGTTCGGCGGGCAGAAACCCGGTAACAATCCGTCGGCGGCCCGTGCGGAGAATTCCGAAAAAAGGATTAATTTTGCACCCGGATTCGCCCCGGAGTTCCAGATCCGGGCCCGTTCGGAGAGGTTCTCCGACACACAACACCGACTCATTTTCACGTACCATGCCGCACTCTATTCGCCCCATACGGCCGCTTGCCATCCTGCTGACCGCCGCGCTCTGCCTGCCGACACTCCGCACGGCAGCGCAGCCCCTCCCCCTTTCCACATGCGGGGAGAGCGCATCCGCCGCCACATACGTCCCCGAGACCGACACGCTCCTGCTTACGGTAGAGCGGCTGCTGGAGCTCGGCGTTAAAAACAGCCTCCGTCTCCAGGCCGGCCGCATCGAGGAAGAGGCCAGCAGCGACCGCAGCCGCACGGCCCGCACGGAACGTCTGCCGGAGGTGAACGTCGGCCTCAAGGGCGGCTTCGTGGGGCAGCCCGTCGTCTTCGAACACGGTCTGAGCGACGCCTCCTATCCCGATGCCCCCGACTGGTCGCAGAACTACGCCATCGACATCGTCCAGCCGCTCTACGAGGGCGGCCGCATCCGCGGCAGCATCCGCCGGGCCGAAATCGAGGAGCGGATCGCCCGCCTCGGCACACAGGCCGACTGTGCGGAGGTGAAACTCGAGTTGCTGCGCCAGTACATGGACCTCTTCGCCCTGTGGAAACAGTGCGACGTGCTGCGCCGCAACATCGAAGAGTCGGAGCGGCGGCTCAGGGACATCCGGCAGATGAAGGCCGAAGGTCTGATCACCAATAACGACGTGCTGCGCAGCCAGATGCGTCTGACCGACGACCGACTTTCGCTGCGCGAGGCCATCGACAACGCCCGCATCGCCTCGCAGCGGCTCGACATCTGGATGGGGATCGACGAGGGGACGATCATCCTGCCCGACACGACGCTGCTGCACCTGGCCGTAGAGCCCACCCCCTACGAAGCCTATGTCGATGCCGCCTGCGAGAACGACCCCTCGCTGCGCGTGCTCCGGGCCCAGACCGACCTGGCCCGCAACGAAGTGCGCCTGGCCCGGGCCACCTATTACCCGACCGTCTCGCTCTACGCGGGCAATGCCCTGGCGCGCCCGATCGCCCGCACGCTTCAGGACCTCTACAACAACAACTGGAACATCGGACTCTCGATCTCCTACCCGCTCTCGGCGCTTTACCGCAACCGCCACAAGGTGCGGGAGCAGCAACGTTACGTCGAACTGGAGCGCAATGCCGAGGAGCAGCGGCTCCAGCAGGTCCGCATGACGGTGCGCACGGCCTTCCTGCGCCACGAGGAGGCGATCGAACGGGTCCGGGCCCTTGAACTGTCCGTTCGCCAGGCCGAAGAGAACTACCGCATCATGCAGAACCGCTACCTCGAACAGCTGGCCATCCTGACCGACCTGCTCGACGCCGACAGGCTGCGCCTCGAATCGCAACTGCGTCTGACCACGGCCCGCACGGAGGTGATCTATACCTATTACGAATTGCAGAAGGTCTGCGGACGGCTCTGAAAAAGGGTCCCGCGCCATTCCCCTTCCCGGGCCTCCGATCCCGTTTTCACTCAATGCCTTGTCCCGTCCGGTCCGTTCGGCCCGAAAAAATCCTCCGTTTCGTTGTATTAATATAAAAAATTGCATATTTTTACAATAAAATATCCGATAACCTCTTGCGAGGAGTTCTATAAATTAAAATATTGTAGTACAGTTGTTTATATGGTTCCAAGAG
>ERZ779852.3956-NODE-3956-length-10035-cov-6.523948_pt1 | contig 10035 bp, 8 predicted proteins | sample MGYA00511559_ERZ779852 | MGnify/ENA primary metagenome ERZ779852 (study PRJEB29588, sample SAMEA2157977) | human gut metagenome | biome: human gut; feature: human-associated habitat; material: faeces | place: Denmark | collected 2008/2010 ...
ACAGCCCGAATACCGGCACCAGCACCACATACATGGCGGTCAGGAAACCGGCCTTGGCCGTGGAAGGGTTGAGCGTGATGCCGATCTGCTGGGCGGCGGAGGCCGCAAACAGCAGGGTGCCGCAGCAAAGCCCCGCCGTCAGCAGAAGCCTGCGGTCGGCAGGGGCTTTGGGCCAGCCATAGGCTGCGCCGTGCCTGCGGTGGAGAGCATCGAAGGCGCGGACGGTGGGCAGCAGCACCAGCACCGCCAGCCAGCTGCGCCCGGCCAAAAAAGAATAAGCCCCCATGCCGGAGCCTGCGCTCTGGGCCACGAACGCCGTGCCCCAGATAAAGGCGCAGAGCATCAGCATGAGAGAGTGTTTTGTTTGTGTGTTCATCTTAGCCGATGCCCTCCACTTTCATCAGACCGTAGAGGTAGTAACGGCTGGAATCGTAGGAAATGGTAACGCGGTAGCTTGCGTTGGGGTCAAGGTTGCCGATGTCGCAGTGGTAGTTCTGGCCGTCGGCGGTGAAATAGAAGGTGGTGTTGTCCACATACTGCGCGCCGCCGTCCACCTTTTTCCAGAGGGAGACCTTGAACTTCTGGGCACCGCCGTCGGTGGTGCCGCAGCCGTAAATGCTCAGCAGGCCGCTGGGCACGGTGAAGTATTCGGTCTTGCGGCTCCAGATGCCGTTGAACACGATGTTCAGCGCCCCGTTGGCCCGGGCTGTGGCGTATTTGGCCGTGGTGTCAGCAATGCCATCGAGCATCAGCGGGTCAGAGCTGAGCACGGCCCACTGGGTGGTGTCATCCTCCTGTACCTCGTTGGAAGACCCGAACACCTTTTGGGCAATGCTCTTGCAACCGCTCAGGACGACAACGGCCAGCACAGCTGCCAGCACAAAGGTAAGGATTCGTTTTGTTTTATTCATGTTTTTCTATCCTCAAAAACAGCAGGTGAAAAATGCGATATTTTTGCATGATACCATAGTATACCGCATTTTTTTCCTGCTTACAAGGGATTTTCTGTGTCTTAGCCGTCCAATGCCGTCAGAGCGGCACGTTCGGCGGCGGCAAGGCCGCTTTCGTCGGAGCGGAACAGGGAGCCATAGCGGTAGAGCGCCCAGCCCCCGGCCCCGGCGCTGCGCAGGTCGGTCACCTGCCGGGCCAGCGCGCTGCCGGTGCACCACTGGCTGACGCTGTCGGCGTTGGCTCCACCGTCTCCCACACCGACCCGGTAGGCTCCCAGCCCGAAATAGAGGGCTGTGCTCTCTGCCCGGGGCAGGGCCAGCCACTCGGCGGTGATGTTCTCAAAGGCAAAGCGGGTGCTGCCGGAGGAGAGGGTATAGCCGTAGCCCCAGTAGATCTGGGGGCAGAGGTAATCCACAACAGCATCCGCACCGGAGGCCGTCAGCCAGACGGAGAGATCGGTGTACTGCTCGTTCCGGTCGTTGTCCGGGTTGCCCTGGGGGCTGACCCCGAACCGCAGGGTCGGGTCGGCGGCCTTGACGGCATCGTGGACAGCTTTGACCAGCCGGGTCACGTTGGCCCGCCGCCATGCAGTCAGGTCGGTTTCTCCGCTGGCTGCAAACTGCGCCGCGTCGATGGAAGGATCGGTGGTGGGGTAGAAGTAGTCGTCAAAGTGGATGCCGTCCACGGCGTAGTTCTGCACCAGCTCTGCCACGCCCTGCACCACATAGTCGACAGCCTCCGGAATGGCGGGGTTCAGGTAGGCCCCCTCGTTCACGGTGCAGACCCACTCCGGGTGGGTGTTCAGCAGGCTGTTCTCTGCAAGGACGGGGGGCATGGAAACCGAGCTCCTGAGCCGGTAGGGGTTGACCCAGGCCTCCAGCGAAAGCCCCCGGGCGTGGGCCTCGGTCAGCAGCACGTCCAGCGGGTCAAAGCCCGGGTCCTGCCCTTGCACGCCGGTGCACAGGTGGCTCCACGGGAAGAGGCTGCTCCGGTAAAGCGCATCCCCGAAGGGCCGCACCTGTGCAATGACGGTGTTCAGCCCGAGGGACAGGCAGTTGTCCATCAGCGCGGCGGCATCGGCCCGGAACGCGCTTTCTGAGGAAAAGTCCATCTCTGCAAATTCGAGATAGCTCACCCACACCGCCCGCCACTCGCCGCTGGGCAGGGCGGGGTTGGGGGCAGCCTGTGGGGATGGCGCAGGCTCCGCATTGTTTCCTGCCGGGATAGAACGCAGCAGATAATACGTCAGGGCGGCAGATACAGAGCCGCCCAGTCCGATCAGGAAGGATCGACGACCAACCCGGCGCTTGCGGTGCCGGTTCCGCCGCCGCTGGGTCATGCGTCTTCCTCCTGCATCTTGTACAGGCTCAGTGCCGCCCAGCCCCGGGCGCAGGCCAGCAGCACCCAGAGCAGATTGGCCCAGAAGCTCAGGCCTGCCATGCCGCCGTAGACCGTGAGCAGGACAAAGAGCAGGTGGAACGCCTCAGCGGCACCCACCAGCTGCAGCTGGCGCTGGATGGGCCTGCCTTTCTGGTACTCCAGTGCCAGCAGGGCGGGCCAGACCAGGGCCGAGCAGATGTACGCGGCCCAGCCGTTGATGACATAACTGAGCATGAGCAGGACAAAGATCAGGAAATAGCTGCGCTTGTCCTTGGGGTCGGAGCCCTTTTCAGCGGCCAGAAACAGGATGGTGATGCCGGTGATGCAGAACGCCACCATCTCCAGAAAAGAAAAATCCATGCCGCCCAGCACGGCAAAGCCGTTGAGCATGGATGCCGCTGCCGCACACAGCAGGAAGAAATACCAGGTCTTATGGGTGAATTTGAGCTTCATAGGGGAAGTCCTCCAGCAAAATTTGGATTGTTTCAAATATTATAACACAATTTTCCGCAGGTTGTGTTACAATAAGGAAAACATGATTCAAAATCTGCGGAGGGACCCATGAACGTTGTATTCTCACTCATCCTGCTGGCGGCCGCTCTGGGCTGCATCGTTTTTCTGCTCACCCGGCGGGAAAACGCCCGCCGCAGCCAGTATGGCCCCAGCGGCCTTTCCGAATTCCGCACCGACCTGCCGCTGGACGACTGCTTCGACCGGCTGGACCAGCACAGCCCGGACGATGAGTTCGCCTACGAGTGCCGCCGTGAGAACGATGGCGGTTTCCTGCTCCATCTGACCCTGCACCAGCCTACCCAGCAGCCGCTGGACACCCTGTATACCCTCCGGCTTGACCCCGGGCGGCAGACCATCGCCACCCTGATCTTCATCCGGGAGGCCTTTGGCTACAAGGAGCCGCTTTTTCCGCAGGAAATGCTGGACAAGTTCATGCAGCAGAAGCTGGAAGCCCACCGCACAAAATAATTTTGCCCGAAACGCTTTTCATTTCGCGCGTTTTTTGTTATACTTACTTGTACGCCCGGTAAACCGGGCAATGGGGGCTAGTAGCTCAGTTGGTCAGAGCTGGCGGCTCATAACCGCCAGACCTTACCGTTTCCACCTTTTCCAAACAGCGTTTTTCCGTTGTTTTTTGGTTTGCTAGTGGCTTAAAAATCGGACTTGGGTATTTTCTGGGTACGAAAGCCACTTTACAGATCTTTGAAACAACGTCATAAGGGCCATTAGCTTAACGGTTAAAGCCGGCGGCTCATAACCGCTCCAGTGGGGGTTCGAATCCCTCATGGCCCACCATACAGTTCGTACTCGAACCCGATTCTTTATGAAAAAGGGTTCGGGTACGTTTTTTGTTTATCGGAAGTTCTGCGGAAGGACTACTCGGAACGGTAAACGAGCAAAGGCAGGGTATCACTATGATAGTGGTATCCTGCCTTTTGCTTTGCGGAATCAAGTTCGCTTTGTGCGAACTTGGTCGTCCCCCTATATGGCGCGTTTGGGAGTAGTCGCTGCGTACGTGCGTACCGGGAGCCTGTACACCTCTGACAAGGTGTAACACACTAGACTTTGTGCCAAAGTCTGTGTGCCAAGGGGTCAAGCCCCTTAGAATCCCTGCGGAGCGTGTACGCACGTACGCAGAAAAATGGCAAAATTTCACTATATCGGGGTGTTCTTTCATGGTGGAGTGTGGTATACTCGGCTTAGCCCAGTAAATCGGAGTTTGACGAGGTAAAAGAATATGAATGGAAAACATCTATTTCTTACATCTGCAGGGTTGACCGATAAGATGAAAGAGAAATTCTTTGATATTATTGGAAAGTGTCCGAAGGATGTGAAAGTGCTTTATATTCCAACAGCTGGCATTGAAACAGATGGTGCAAGAGAGTCGCTTGCAATATGTTTTCATGAACTCTTTCTAATGGGAATTCAGTACGAAAATATATTAGTGTACAATCTGGAATTAATTCTTTCAAAAGACTATCAAAGAACCTATTCTTCGTATGTTACAACCCCGTTTATGCTTACAAGGCTATTAACTTTTGAAGAATTAAACCAATTTGATGCTGTTTTTGTCAGTGGTGGTGATGTATCTGTGCTTTGTCGTGAAATGTCTAGAACTGGTTTTGATAGAATACTTAATAATGCAATTAAAAACGGACTTATATATGTCGGAATCAGTGCAGGAAGTATGTATGCGGCGGGAAATTTAACAGATGGATTACATATTATTGACAATCCTATTATCCCCCATTGGAATGGTTCTGAAACAACAGTATTACCGAACGGCAAAGATGAGATTAAGCTTGCTGATGGAAAAGCTGTTTATGTAGAGGATAATTACATGAGTGTAATATGATGCACATGTAGGATTAGTCAAATTCCAGTTTGCCGTACTCGTTCCAGCAGGGTTTGGGGCAGGCACGCCCCAACAAGAAGCTGTCCCAAAGGGGCAAGAATTTTCAAGAATTGAAAATTTGTGGCCACGGGACGATTCTTGCTCTCACCTTTTTCGCTGCGTTTCGCAATTTTCACATTTCAATCTGCTCGCAGATTGTTGACAAGCTGCGCTTGACCCGATACTATAAAGGCAAGTCGAATACACGCCAAGGAGGTGCAACCATGACCGCCGTGATCTACGCCCGCTATTCATCCGACAGCCAGCGAGAAGCGTCCATTGAGGGACAGTTGCGCGACTGCAAGGCCTACGCCGAGAAGAACGGCATCACCGTGGTCGGCACCTACATTGACCGTGCCTACTCTGCCAAAACGGATGACCGCCCAGACTTTCAGCGGATGATCAAGGACAGCGGAAAGAAAATCTTCGATGTGGTTCTGGTCTGGAAGCTGGACCGCTTTGCCCGGAACCGCTACGATGCCGTGAACTACAAGTACCAGCTGGAAAAGAACGGTGTCCATCTGGTGTCTGCCATGGAACCCATCTCGCAAGGGCCTGAAGGCATTATGGTGGAGAGTATGCTGATCGGCATGGCGGAATACTATTCCGCCGAGCTTGCCCTGAAAGTGGCGCGCGGTGAGCGCGAAAATGCCCTCCAGTGCAAGTACAACGGCGGTGTGGTGCCGTTGGGCTTCACCATCGGCAAGGAGGACAGGCTGTACCATATCGACCCGGAAACGGCTCCCATCGTGCAGGAGATCTTCACCCGGTACGCCGACGGCGAACCGGCTGAGAAGATTGCCGCATCCCTGAATGAGCGCGGCCTGCGTACCCGCACCGGGAAGCCGTTCGTGAAGAACAGCTTCTTCCAGATTTTCCGCAACCGCCGCTACATCGGCGAATACCGCTACAAGGACATTGTGACGCCGGGCGGCATTCCGGCCATTGTTGACCAGGACCTGTTTGACCGGGTGCAGCAGCGTTTTGAGCAGAACAGGATCGCCCATGGTCGGCCTGCAAAAGAGGATGTGAGCTATCTGCTGACCACCAAGCTGTTCTGTGGCAAGTGCGGCACCCTGATGGGTGGCGAAAGCGGCACCAGCCACATGGGAAACACCTACTATTACTACAAGTGCGGCAACGCCAAACGCCACGGCAAGGCGCATTGCGACCTGAAAGCCATCCGCAAGGAGCCGCTGGAACGGTTCGTGGTGGACACTGCCATTAAGGTGATTTTCAGCGATGAAATCATCGAACGGCTGATAGATTTGGTCATGGAAGCCCAGCAGAAGGAGAACACCCGGCTGCCTGTCCTGAAAGACCAGCTCAGGGACACAGAGAAGCGGCTGGCAAACCTTCTGGAAGCCATTGAACAGGGCATCCTGACCCCGACCACCAAGCAGCGGCTGGACGAACTGGAAGCCCGGAAAGAAGCTCTGAACACCAGCATTCTGGAAGAAGAGCTGAAAAAGCCCGTCCTGACCCGCGAGTGGATGCGGTTCTGGTTTGAAAAATTCCGCAAGGGTGACATGAGAGACATGGAGCACCAGCGGCAGATCATTGATACCTTTGTCAACTCGGTCTACGTCTTTGACGACCGGGTCGTGCTCAATTTCAACTTCACGGACGATTCCAAAACCATCTCCCGTGAAGAGGTGTTGGGTTCGAGTGCTGTGGACAATGCTCCACCAAAAAAGCATGAAGGTTTCGGCCTTCGTGCTTCTTTTTTGCTCATTCGTACAGTTCTTTGCTCATCTGGCCGTTTTTGTTTGCCCCCATTGCGGCAGATCCTGCTTTCTGCCGCAAATTGCATCAGATCCCGCCGTTTGCTCAATGAGTATTTCCCGCCGTCCCGTTATACTGGGAGGGAAATGGAATTAAACGATGGAGGAACAGACCATGAAATACGGTGTCATCGATGTGGGTGGCGGCCTGCGGGGCATTTACGGCGCTGGCGTGCTGGACCGCTGCCTGGAGGAGGACCTCCGCTTCGATCTCTGCATCGGCGTTTCGGCGGGCAGCGCCAATATGGCGTCCTATCTGGCAGGCCAGCATGGGCGGAACAAGCCCTTTTACGATGAATACTCCTTCCGCAGGGAGTACATGAGCGTGCACAACCTCATCCGCAAGCACTCCTATCTCGATCTGGGCTATGTCTACGGCACCCTCAGCAATGCAGGCGGCGAGAATCCGCTGGATTACGCGGCGCTTGCCCGCAGCCCGGCAGAGCTCTGCGTGGTGGCCGCTAATGCACAGAACGGCGAGGCGCAGTATTTCACCAAGGCAGACCTCCACCCGGACGACTACCGCATCCTCATGGCGTCCTGCTGCATCCCGGTCATCGACCAGCCCTGCGTCATCGACGGCGTGCCTTATTTTGATGGCGGCCTGGCCGACCCCGTCCCGCTGGAATGGGCCTTTGCCCACGGCTGCGACCGGGTGGCTCTCATCCTGACCAAGCCCATCGGGCTGGTGAGTAGTGATGCCCGGGACAAGCATCTGGCACACCTGCTGCAGTCGCATTACCCCGCTGCAGCCGAGGGGCTGCGCCGCCGGGCATGGCGGTACAACACGGCTGTCCAGCGGGCGCGGGAGCTGGAGCGACAGGGCCTTGTCTGCATCATCGCCCCGGACAGCACCGAGGGAATGTCCACCCTGACCAAGAACCGCGCCGGCCTTGAAAAAATGTACGCCAAAGGCAAACAGGACGCCGAAGCGCTGGTGCGGTGGATGCAAAACACCAAACAAGATGAATCGGTGGGCACCTAGAGATGAAACCCGTTCACTTCCCTTGACAAGAGACAAAAAGACACCCTTTCGGGTGTCTTTTTTGTATTTCAGGCGCTTTTATTCCCCATCCTCTGCGGGCAGCTGGTTCCACAGGCGGTAGTAGACGCCCTGCTTTTCCAGCAGCTGGGCATGGGTACCCTCTTCCACGATGCCCTCCTCGCCCAGCACAAGGATACGGTCGTAGTCCTTGATGGTGGTCAGGCGGTGGGCGATGGTCAGGGTGGTGCGGCCGTGCGCCAGCTTTTCAAGGCTCTGCCCCACAAGGATCTCGCTCTCGTTGTCCAGTGCGCTGGTGGCTTCGTCCAGAATCAGGATGGGCGGGTTCTTCAGGAATACCCGGGCAATGGCGATGCGCTGCTTCTGTCCGCCGGACAGCTTGACGCCGCGCTCGCCCACATAGGTGTCGTAGCCGTCCTTCAGCGCAAGGATGAACTTTTCCGCGCCCGCCAGACGGGCGGCGGCCTCGATTTCCTGCCGGGTGGCACCGGGCTTGCCATAGGCGATATTCTGCGCCACCGTGCCGCTGAACAGGTACACGTCCTGCTGCACGATACCGATATCCTGCCGCAGGCTCTTCAGGGTGACCCGGCGGATGTCCTGCCCGTCAATGAGGATGCGGCCGCTGGTCACCTCATAAAAGCGGGGGATCAGGTTGCACAGGGTGGTCTTGCCGCCGCCGGAGGCACCCACCAGCGCCAGACGCTCCCCGGCGCGGATGTCCAAGCTGACGTCGTGCAGCACCTTGTTGTGGTCGTCCGGGTACTCAAAGCACACCTTCTCGAACCGGATTTCGCCGGGGCCGGGCTGCAATGGCACGGCGTCCGGGGCGTCCTTGATGGCAACCGGGGTGTCCATGATCTCGGCAAAGCGCTCGATGCCTGTCATGCCGCGCTGGAACTGCTCGGCAAACTCCACGATGCGCCGGATGGTGGCGATAAGAGTGGTGACGTAGAGCATATAGGCCACAAGGTCGCCGGCGGTGATCTTGCCGTACACCAGCGACAGACCGCCCGCCAGAATGACCACCAGATACATCAACCCGTCAAACAGGCGGGTGGAGGTGTTGAAGGCGCCCATGGCGTAGTAGCCAAGGGTCTTGATCTGCTCAAAGGCGCGGTTGCCCTTGGCGAACTTTTCCCGCTCCTCGTCCTCGGCGGCAAAGGCCTTGACCACGCCCTGTCCCAGCAGACTGTCCTCGATGGTGGAGTTCAGCTCGCCGATCTGGACGCGCTGCTGACGGAACCGTGCCCGCAGACGTCCGTTCAGATACACCGACACCACGCCCATCAGCGGCACACAGGCAAACACCGCCAGAGTCAGCGGGATGCTTGCGCGGCACAAAATGACAAAGGACGCCACGATCTTGATGCCCGCGATGAAGAACTCCTCCGGGCAGTGGTGGGCGAACTCGGTCACATCAAACAAATCGTTGGTGATGCGCCCCATGATGGTGCCCACCTTAGTGTTGTTGTAGTAGGTGTGATCCAGCTGCAACAGATGGTCAAAGGCGTCCCGGCGCATATCCGTTTCAATATGCACGCCCATGATGTGGCCGATGCTGGACATATAATAGCTGGCTGCGCCGTCGATGATGCGCAGCACAAAGTAGAGTGCCGCCAGCTTCAGCACGATGCCTGCCGTCAGGGTGATGCCCACCCCCATGGCAGAGTTGGTGATGGTGCTCATGATCTTGGGCAGCACGATATCGCACAGGGTGGTCAGTGCTGCGCAGAACAGATCAAGGCACAGCACCATCTTATAGTTTGCCAGATACGGCAGAAAACGCCGGATCAGCGCACCGCTGCTTGCGTGGTGCGCCCCGGGGTCGTTAGGCTTAGTTTTCGGCATGGTTCCTCCGTTTTTATCGTTACTTTTTACTGTAATCCCGTGCGCCGTAGATGGCGGTACCGATGCGCACAAGGGTAGCGCCCTCCCGGATAGCGTTCTCAAAATCGCCGCTCATGCCCATGGAAAGGGTCTGCATCTCCACGTTGCGGTAGCCCCGCTCCCCTGCCCGGACGAACAGCTGATACACCTGCGCCAGATACCGGCGGTTCTGGGCATCATCATCGTTCACGGGCGGGATGGCCATCAGACCCTTGACCCGGATATGCTGTTGTGCAGCGGCGGTGTCCAGCAGCGGCCAGAGCAGCTCCGGCGCAGTGCCGGTCTTGCTCTCTTCTCCGCCGATGTTCACTTCCAGCAAAATGTCCTGCACGATGCCGGCCTTGGCGGCTTCCTTCTCGATGGCCAGCAGCAGATGCTCACTGTCTACGCTTTGGATCAGGCTTGCCCGCCCCAGCACCTTTTTGATCTTATTGGTCTGCAAGTGGCCGATAAAATGGCTGGGCTTACCGCAGTAAGCTCCGGCATCGTAGTTTGCGCACAGCTCCTGCACATGGTTTTCACCAAACACATCAATGGGCAAAGCCGCACTGGCTGCAATGGTCTGCGCCGTGCGGGTCTTGCAGGCAGCGCACAGCTGCACCGCTGCCGGGTCGCGCCCG
>ERZ779852.3961-NODE-3961-length-10022-cov-6.618140_pt1 | contig 10022 bp, 14 predicted proteins | sample MGYA00511559_ERZ779852 | MGnify/ENA primary metagenome ERZ779852 (study PRJEB29588, sample SAMEA2157977) | human gut metagenome | biome: human gut; feature: human-associated habitat; material: faeces | place: Denmark | collected 2008/2010 ...
TCGGGGATCCAGAAGTTGATGACGCAGGGCTTGCCGGTCTCCTCGGCCTTCTGCTTGGCCGCGGCCACAGCGGGGCAGAGATCGGGCGTCACATCCGCCTGCTGCATGACGAGCTCGAGCTTTCTGAGCTGGCAGGCGTCAGCAATGCCGCGCGCGACGTCGACCTGCGCGGTGTAGTAGCGGCGCAGAATTTCCATGCGCGAGGCCTGACGGCAGACCTTATCGTCGATGATGCAGTTGCCCGCCATGTTGACGCCCATGTCGGTGGGGGACTGGTAGGGGCACTTGCCGGAGATGCGCTCGAAGATCGCGCGCAGGACGGGGAAGATCTCCACGTCGCGGTTATAGTTCACGGTCGTCTCGCCGTAGGCCTCGAGGTGGAACGGGTCGATCATGTTCACGTCGTCAAGGTCCGCGGTCGCGGCCTCGTAGGCGAGGTTCACGGGGTGCTTGAGCGGCAGGTTCCAGATGGGGAAGGTCTCAAACTTGGCGTAGCCCGCGCTCACGCCGTGTTTGTGCTCGTGGTAGAGCTGGGAGAGGCACGTCGCCATCTTGCCGCTGCCGGGGCCCGGCGCGGTGACGACGATGAGCGAGTGCGTCGTCTCGATATACTCGTTGTGGCCAAAGCCCTCGTCGCTCACGATGTGGGCGACGTCGGAGGGATAGCCCGCGATGGGGTAGTGGCGGTAGTTGCGAACGCCAAGCGTGTTGAGACGCTTGATGAAGGCATCCGCCGCGTTCTGCCCCGCGTACTGCGTGATGCATACGCCGCCGACATAAAGCCCCAGCGAGCGGAACGCGTCGATCAGGCGCAGGCAGTCGTCATCATAGGTGATGCCGAGGTCGCCGCGCACCTTGTTCTTTTCAATGTCGTTCGCGTTGACCGCGATGACGATCTCCGCGTCGTCGCGCAGCTGCTGAAGCATGCGGATCTTGCTGTCGGGCTGGAAGCCGGGCAGCACGCGCGAAGCGTGAAAGTCGTCGAAGAGCTTGCCGCCGAACTCCAGGTACAGCTTGCCGCCGAACTTGCTGATGCGCTCGCGGATGTGCGCGGACTGCATGGCAAGGTATTTGTCGTTATCAAAACCGATTTGTCCCATCGTAAAAAGCACCCCATTTTCAATTTACACATAATATATGCCTATTATATAGAACGTACGGCGGCTTGACAAGAAATGTGCCCGCAGAAAAATAGATGAAAAACGGCGGCGAATTTCTGCTATTTTCCCCTCTTTACATCAGCGAGCTCTTAGCGTATGCTATAAACAGTCTCTTCACGGGGGGAAGAAAAAATCCGCACTTTTTGAAAAAAGATGTTGACAAAAAGACACGGATATAGTAGTATATCACTGTTCAATTCGCGCGGTTAGCTCAGCTGGTAGAGCACATGCTTGACGTGCATGGGGTCACAGGTTCGAGTCCTGTACCGCGCACCATCTGAAAACCTTGTAACCATCATGGTTGCAAGGTTTTTTTGTTGCCCAAAAGTGGATTTAGCCTTATTTTTAGCCTTATGAAGTCACCCGACAGAAACGGATTGAATAAACTGCTCCATACGCTGTGCGCTATCCTGCTTCATCTTCTTCGTGACGTGTCCGTAAACATCTAACGTAAATGCAGCGGTTGCGTGTCCGAGATTTTCCTGCACGGTTTTAATGTCGTCACCACTTTTGATACAGGCAACTGCGTATGTGTGTCGCAGGTCGTGGAAACGGGTGGATGGCGAGCCTATTCTTTTCACAATGCGCTTGAAGCAGTCATACACCGTGCGATAGGATAAATACCCGCCCGTCTGATTGGAAAAGACAAGCCCGTTTTCCTGCCAAGCGTCCCCCGCTTCCATTCGAATACTGTTCTGCGATAGCTTTTGAAGCCGGAATAATAGTACCACGGATGGTGCCAAGGAAATACTGCGGGCACGATTGTTCTTCGGTGGAGAGAAGTAATATTGACCGCCCTTTTTATGTTCCTTGCGGAGCTGACGCTTTACCGTGAGAATACCGTTTTCGAGGTCAATATGGTCCCAGCCTAACCCAAGTATTTCGCCCTCCCGTAACCCTGTAAACAGCGCGATTTTGTAAAGGTATTCGTGGGGGCTCCCCTGTACCTCTTTCAGAAATGCAGTGACTTGATCTTCCTCCAGCGGGTGCATCTCTTTTTTGATGACGCGAGGAAGTGTACAGGCATCCGTCGGATTGACGCGCAGATAACCGATCAGCACTGCTTGCTGCATGGCCTTATGAAAAACGCCGTGAATATTCTTTACTGTCTTTGCCGAAAGGGGATTGACTGCCGGGTCGGTCGGGGAGACAAGCTGATTGTAAAAGTGCTGTATTGTATGGGCGTTCAGGGATTCCAGCTTGATGTTCCCAAGATGCGGCGCAATATAAAGCTCTACATTTTTCTTATAGAGATAGACTGTTGACGCTTTTACACCGCCCAAGTAGTCCTTTGTCCAAATGTCCAGCCACTCGCCCACCGTCAGCTTAGATGGGGCTTTATAAGTACCATCATCCAAAGCCGTCGTGATTTGACGCAGTTTTTGTGCTACCTCTTTTTGCGTTTTTCCTGTGATACTCTTTTGTATCTGCTTGCCTGTGCCGGGGTCAAAGCCTACTGTGGCACGGGCTTCATAGTAAGTGTAAGTTTTCCCGTTCTTCTGAACAGACTTTTTCCGAATTGAGCCGACACCATTGGCAGCGCGACCCATTGTTTTCGTGCGTGGCATAAATCCTCCTTTCCATGCCACGCAGGACATACCATCTATATGATATGCCATGCACAGCATTTAATCAACTGCAAATAGTTACAAATTCTCAACAGCCGATTTGGGTATTCGGATTTGCCGCCCAACACGGATATTCTTAATGCGGTTGCTGCGTACAAAGTTATATGCCGTATTGCGTCCAACGCCTAAAACAACTGCAAGCTGTTCAACGGTCAAAAAAGCCGGGAGATTTTCCAAGCTGCATAGGTCTGAGTCTGTGGGCATTAGGCATCACCTCCCGCCATAAGGAAACCGTTGATGGCGTTCATGTGCCGATAAAACGCCGACCAATCATCGTCCGTCTTGATAGCGGTAAAATTTGCCTTGACGAACTCCGTCAAAATGGACGGGGCTTTTTTCTTGTGGACGAGGCCGATAGCACGGGGGAGTAACTCGGCCGCTGCGGTCTGCCGAGCCTCGAACGGGAGCGTGGATTTCTTTGCCCGTTTCAGATCGCGCAGCATGGCCGCGAAATCGGAGGGCTTCATCTCGTTCAGACTGGCGGCGATATTGCGGGCGTACTTGTCCACGAACTCCGGGCGAAGATATTTCGCGCCCTTGTCGGTGGTGGCATAGTAGCCGCCTACGAGATAGTTTTTCGGCAGCGTGGCCGGGGCGGGGGTGTCTGTGGTGGTATCTGCGGTAATAGCGTCTACGGCGGGGGTCTGCTCGGTGGCAGACGTGGCGGGGGTTAAATCAAAATTGTCATTCATATTGATACATCTCCTTTTTCTTCATCAATTATTTCTTGCACCCATGCGGGCAGTTCTGACCGCTTGGGCGGTGGTTGGTCGCCATTGGTGGCCGCGTCTATGCGGCCTTGGGTGTATCGGTAAATCTGCGACAATATAGCGGCGTATTCCGACTTGGATATTTCTACGCGCTTCACGTACAGCTCCAAAAGGTGTTCCATTTTGGCGCGTGTCTTGCGCCCCAGCATATTGAGCGAGCCGTAGCCGTTCAATAATGCTCCGAGGATAAAACGCTCGGTGTCGGTGGCCTTAAACTCGTCCACACCGATTTGTGCCGTGTGAATGGCATAGACCAGTGGGAACGATATATCGTCGTAGGCCGTGGCCGGGTCTAATGTCAGCTCCAAACGGGTCAGCGGATAATTAAGGCGGGCTTCTACCGTTTTATTGTAGAGCTTGACACGCCCCACCGTAGAGGACTTTGCGCCGAGGTACTGCGTCCACTCCTGCCCGTGACGGCGTTCAGAATAGGCGCGGCTGTCCTTGACTAAAAAGCAATCGAAGCGGTCAACAGGGATATCTATCGCAAGGTCAAACCGCTTGATTATTCGGTGCATGGGACGGGTGTTTTTAACAAGGAACAGCAGGAGCGTTTGAAAAGCTGTGTGCTGGGCAACCTTGTTGGGATTGAAGTCCAGCCGGACCCTCCCCCATTCGGTTGTTTTTCCGTTAAGCGCAGCGCCTAGCCAAAACGAAGTGCCGTCTTGATGGGCTATTGTGAACTGCTCCCGAAAAGCTCCGATGCGGAAGCTGTTCCAATGTGTGACGGAAACAGCATAGTGCATCGGCAGCGCGTCCAGCAGTTTCATAAGGGCTGTGCGAGCAGCGGGTGCGGATATGTAGAGGTCAAGCACGATGTTGTCCACGGAGAGCGTCAAACCGTTCTTGGCCGTTATGAAGTTATTATGATAATGCAGCGTGGTTGTCACCTCCATCCTGCTGCACTAGAGTACGGGAAAGCTGTCCTACTAGATATTGGACAGCCCCTGCGGGAAGCCGACACCGGGCGAACCGCCGCCGCTGGCGCTTTGGCGGCTCGCACCTGTGTCGTGCTCGTTACCAAAGGTACAACGTCACCGATACATAATGAAAGTTAGGCTGCGCGGCAGGAGTTTCCTTTATATCACAAAAACGATACTGAAATTTTCCGGCGCGGGTGTACTCGCCGATAAGCCGCGCAAAATCCCGCACAGGGAAGACATAATCATCCCTTAACTGAAGGGTTGCAATAGCGGCATAATGATGCCCCGCGTCCGAAAATGTGATTTCCTGCGCAAACAGGCCGTAATTCGCCAAGGCCAGCAAGAACAGCCCCACGGCTGCGGCATCACGGGCGGGCATTGTTAGCACCTCCAATCAGGCTCGCCTGTGGCGCGACTATCACGGCGGCAATGTTGTCCGCACGAAATCTGACGTCAACACGCAATGAGGGAAAGCCATAAGCCGCCGTGACAGCATCAATCTCCGCTTGCAGGATGCGACGGACGGCGGCAGCGGGACAGCTGCAACCGCGGCTAAGACGAAGTCGGAAGCACCAAAAGAAAACGGCGCGTCCGTTCAAGGTGCGGTTGGCAATCGCGGCGCGGGGGTTCGTAATCTGCGAGATATCCGTCACGCGACGGATTAGATTAGGGTCGGCTTCAGCCATGTTGTTCACGGCACGCGCCACAATTTCGGCGACCGTTAGATAGTCGCCGAGCATATTCTGCTCGGCCAGCATAACGGCGTTGGCCTTGGCCTCGGCGCGGGCTTTGGCGTTCTCGCGCTCTACGTAGATTTTGTATTTCGCGGCCAGCGACGCAAAAAAGTCCGCCACGGCGCGGAAAAACGCTTTTAAGTATTCGCACATTGTTTGGTTTCCTCCAATACAATTTTTACTTCTCTCCCCTTGTCGGTGACGCTGCGGATAGTGATGCCGGAGGGGAGGTGCGGGGTTAGGGAGCTCCTAACCCCGCAGGTATCAACGGGCGGTGGCTCAGAGGGGCGACGGCCACGGTACTTGTAGCCGAAACCTCTTTTTGCGATGGTCAACTCCACCGCGCCGTCAGGAAGTGGGCGGGGACGCAGCTCACGGAACGGATAGCGCGGGAAAGAGAGCGGTGAGAGCGCGGGGGCATACCCGCAGGTGAGCCAGCCCTCCAAGAGTGCGGCTGCTGCCGCTTGGGACGTCATATTATAGGGTCATCATCGACGATGGTAACAGCCTTGACGCGACCGCCTCGATCATACAGAAAATTAACGACCTGACCCACAGCAGGGGTAAAATCGAGAGCGGCGAGCTTCGCGGCGCTGAAGAAGATTTTGCCCGCGAAGTAGCCTTCGCCGCGGTCGGGGCCGAGCGGCTCGGTGTAGTACACGGTCTTGCCGGAAATCGTCTCGCCCTTGTCGCTCTTGAAGTCGACTTCGACGACGCCGACAATCTCAGTATTATCATTCTGCACGTTGGTTTCCTCCTTTCTACGGACACCCCCGGCGGGGGGGGCGGAAGTTGCGGCGCGCTTCGCAACTTCTGACCCAATCATAGCTCCAAATTTTTGCGTTTCTTTGCCGGAACAGCAACTTTTTTTGGCGGTTCGTCAACGACCACGAAGCAAGCGAACCAACGTCCGAATTGTGTGCTTCTGTTCGAAATTGAGGTCGCTCAAATCGACCAAGTCTTCCGACGCATCATTGGCTTTGCCGTACATGAGATAACACTCGCTCGTCTTCAACTCCGCTGCGAGGTCTTTCAACATTGCGTAGTCCGGTTGTCGCACGTCGTTTTCCCACCGACTAATTGTAGAGGCATCGGTGTTGAGGGCAAGCGCGAGGGAAACTTGGCTTTTGCGGCTTTGCTTCCGCAGCGCTTTAAGACGGCTACCAAATGTGGACGGGGTATGGGCTTCATTCATAAAAAAGCACCTCTCTTTCTCAAAGATGCTTTTGAATACAGAAATGATGTTGGGAAAGACGACGCAATTTTGAGGGAATGTATATCACGCGATCACAATGATGTTTCAATTTTTGGGAATGTCGTTCGGATTTTTATAATGAGTGCGGAAAAAAATATACAAAACGCAATCGTTTTCACGGCGTATTGCCGTATTTTCTGCAAATTTGTCAAATCCGTTGAGCGAATGACACGTTATTTTGGCGATGTGCATAATAACGGTGGCGTGAAAAGCGCAAAAAAAGACCGGGGGCGATTTGCCCTCGGTCTGGGGAATTGAATATACACTTTCAAAACGGTATCGGAAAAAGTGCGGTTATTTCAGAAAATCAAACGGCGACGAGCGACGGGGAAAGGGGGATGCTAAGGTTAAGAATGGAATCACTACACGACGAATTTTCATAAACCTTCTTGCCATCTTACAGTGCCCTCCTTTCTTTAAGTGTTTATCGGATTAACCGGAAATGCCGTAGTTCAAACCATCAAATGCACCTTCAGGTGTTGGATCAGCCTTAGTATCTGGCCCATAAGCAGTTCCAACTTTAATACCTGAGTTATCCTGCAGTCTCGGGTCTGTCTTATCTTCTCCAGCATCTGGGTCATAAACAGTATCGTCTGGCTGCCCGCCTTCATAGGCACCAGGATCGGAAGTGTCAGGCTCATTCGAGACTTCGCCAGCATTTCCAATGCTCGAAACGGATAGCCCCGTATCAGCCTCATACTGCTCACGCCATGAAATAAACTGTTGAAGTCCATCCGAGGGGTAAATGAAGTCGGTTGCTGAACGGATAGTTTCTTTTGTTTGCTCAATAGCAGTGCCATAGGCAAATAGGTCAAATGCTTGAGCATCAGAATAGGTAAGTCCGAGCTTTTCTGCACACGCTTTAGCCTTAGATTTCAGTGATTGAATGCTCTGCATTATCGTTCCCTTGGCATCAAGATAGCCATATTCATAATACTTCGCAATCTCTTCATTCGATAGCTCGTAAGTACCACTAATATCATTCTTTATATTTTCGTTGAGCTGTTCCGTGGTGTCCTGAGGTTCTACGTCCTCGACGGGTTCTTTTTTCCCGCAGCCAAACAGAGAGAACACCAGCAGCACAGCCAGCAGGACAAGCAATAGCTTCTTTATTTTCATATCCTTATGCCCTCGTTTCTATAAAGGTAGGTAGAGTGTACCACAATCCCTTGCAAATAGCAACCGCTTATATATGTGAGTTATCGCAGATACTAAACTTCGCACATCATTTTTATACTGATGCTGCGGAGGTGTTGACGGATGATTAGCTATGCTCCCTTATTTCAAACGATGAAAAACCGGGGTATTTCCACATACCGTTTGGGAAAGCTGGGGTTTCCTATGTCTACCTATTACGCCATGCGGCGGGGTGACAACATCTCCACGCACACGCTTAATCAACTCTGTAAATTGCTGCAATGCAAAGTAGAGGATATTTTAGAATACGTTGACGAGGACACCGAGCAGGGCTGATTTATCAGCTCTGTTTTTTTGTGGAGACGAGTAACACGACGGGTACTGTCCCGTCAAGGTCTACACAAATTTTTGTTTCAAAATTTTGTTTGCGCGTGGCCTACGGCCAACCTTGACCGCGCCTGTCCCCTGTCGTGTGTGGCGAAATCAAGCAAAGCAAGCAAGCAGCTTTGCTGACACAACACTACACACGATGGAGGAACGCACCATGAAAGAGACTACCAAAATGAGCCGAGCCGTCAGCCAGTTAGAGCATATCTATAACAGTCTAAACACGGACTTCTTTTCTGCGGAGCTGCCCGTGCCTATCATCACCGTGCAGAGCAAGCCGGGGACATACGGCCATTGCACCACGGCCAAGGTTTGGCAGCGTAAAAATGGCGGTGCGTATGAGCTGAATATTGCCGCCGAGGTTTTGAACTATCCGATTGAAGAAACGCTGGACACGATGCTGCATGAGATGGTACATCTCTACTGCCGGGAAAACGGCATTAAAGAGGTGAGCCGGGGCGGGAAGTATCACAACGGCAGATTTAAGGCGATAGCCGAAGCCCACGGGCTGACGTGTGTTCCGTGCGGTCAATACGGGTGGAACACCACGCCGGGAGAAAACCTCGTTGAATATGCACTTTCAAAAGGCTGGAACGAAATCCGCATCGGACGAAGCAGCGTTGTTCCGGGTGTTCGTGTAGGGGCTGCGGGAACGAGCCACGCGGGGGCTGCGAACGCTGGCGGTGAACGCAGACCCAGCAGCACAAGAAAGCTGATATGTCCGTGCTGCGGCAACAGCGTGAGGGCGACAAAAAGCGTGCGTATCATGTGTATGGACTGTATGCAGCAGATGAATGAAGTCTGATCGCGGCGGGTAAGACCCCCGAAAGGGGGTCTTGCTTCTGCCAACGGGAAAACGTATACTAAAGCTGGGAGGGACAGACGATGAAAAAATATTTTGTGTATAAGGTGGCGGTGCTGTTGCTCTGCACCGCATTATTGACCGGCTGCGGCCAAAAGGACAAGGCTGCTTTGCCGGAGGATTTTCCGATGGATTTTGTATTCAGCAGCGGCGTAGGCGCGTGGGCGACCTCTATGACGCTGGAACAGGACGGGGCATTTTCGGGGGCGTATTACGATGCTGATATGGGTGTCTATGACGAAGATTATCCGAACGGAACGGTTTATATCTGCGATTTTTGGGGGCGATTTTCGGATATTGAAAAAGTAGACGAGTATAGTTATTCTCTGACGCTGGCGGAGCTGGACAGCGATTATGAAGCCGGAAAAGAATGGATAGAAAACGGGGCAAAAAATATATCCTCCGAGCCGTATGGCATGGAGGACGGGGACAAATTTATCTTATATCTGCCGGACACGCCGATAGATGGATTAGACGAAGAATTTTTGAGCTGGTGGCCGGGACGCTATGCGTTGGAGGGTCAGACGGAAACGCTGGAAATGTACGGGCTATATAACGTCAAAATGGGATACGGGTTCTTCGGATAGTTTGAAAGTGTAGGTTCAAAATGGCTGGTTTCCCACTATTAAAAGGTATGCCCTGCGGAGCATAGGGGGAAAAGTTTCCCTTATTTTTTCCCTTATTAGCTTAATATTTGATGGTTTTGGATGGTACAAGATAAAATAAAGTATCAACGCAAACCGTTGATACATAAGGGAAAATGGTATTCAATAACACAAGATAGAAAACAAAAATGGCAATTCGAGTCCTGCACCGCGCACCATCGGAAACCCTTGAAACCACATGGTTTCAAGGGTTTTTTGCTGCCTCAAAGCGGGTTTGACCCTTATTCTAACCCTTAAAGCCCCAGCACCATGCCGGAGATATGCTCCTTGCGGAGCTTGGTCATCTCCGGCATGGTGCTGGGAACGCGGCAAGGCACGCAAAAGACTCCGGCAGATTCTGCATTCCGCAAACTGCTCACCGGAGATTTTGCGTGCAATATCACTGTATCGGCAGCTCCACCGCGATGGTCGTGCCCTTGTCCGAACTTTCCTCCACCCAAACGGAGCCGCCGTGGAGGTCGGCGATCTCCCACACCAGAGAAAGCCCCAGCCCCGCACCGC
>ERZ779852.3963-NODE-3963-length-10017-cov-5.489560_pt1 | contig 10017 bp, 8 predicted proteins | sample MGYA00511559_ERZ779852 | MGnify/ENA primary metagenome ERZ779852 (study PRJEB29588, sample SAMEA2157977) | human gut metagenome | biome: human gut; feature: human-associated habitat; material: faeces | place: Denmark | collected 2008/2010 ...
GCCGCCGCCCAGCCGCCGTGCGATGGCACAGGCGTCCACACCCTTTGCGGTGCGCACGCTGATGCGGTAGCTGCCGCCGGGCTGCTGGCGCAGGGTCAGACCCACCTTGACCCCCTCGATGCTGATGGGCAGACTGGTCAGTTCCTCCAGATCTGCGGGGTCTACCCCACTCTGCCGTATCTCGTCCCTCGTCAGGTAGATCAGGGCGCAGCGGCCGTCCAGATAGTATTCCAGATGGTTGCGGGCGATGCGCTCGGCCTCCATGCGGGCACGGGGCTTGGTGTCGAAAAGCAGGGTGTTCAGCTCCTCCACATGACAGCCGGCCTCAATAAGTTTTGCCGCCACCGTGTGGGTGTTAGCTGTGGTGGAGGAGAACTTGAAGCAGCCGGTGTCGGTAGCAATGCCGGTGTACAGGCAGTCGGCAATGTGGGGGGTGATAGTCACCCCCATCTCCACGATGACCTGATACAGCAGTTCCGCTGCCGCAGCGGCACCGGCATCCACAAGGGTAAAATCGGCATAGCCGTTGTTGCCTGCGTGGTGGTCGATGCACAGGTCTACATGGCGTGCAAACTGCGGCACACCGTTATTTTCGCCAAACAGCTGCAAACCGGCCACGTCCACCGCGATCACAGTGCGGGGCTCGAACTCGCCCTTAAACAGCCGTGGGTTCGTAAAGGCGTAGCGGGACGGAATGTCATCGGAACAGAGCACCGCCGTTGTTTTTTCCAGCGCTTTGAGCGCATAGTACAGGGCGCTGCCGCAGCCGATGGTGTCACCGTCCGGGTTTTTGTGGCACAGAATCAAAATGTTGTCCGCAGTCAGCAGGCGCTGCGCCATCTGCTGCACATTCAGTTGTTCTGTCATCCAATGATCCATCCTTTCCGCAAAGGCAGTCAGTCCTCGGTCTGTTCGGTATCGGCAGGCTGTGCTTCTTCCTCGCCGTTCACGTTCAGGCTGCGCAGCAGCTCGTTGATGTGGGCGGCGTAGGCGGCACCGTCATCCTCCACAAAGATGAAGCGGGGTGCCTTGCGGATGTGCATTTTTTTGCTGACCTCGGTGCGCACATGGCCTGCGGCACGGTTCAGCGCTTCGATTGCGGGCTTGGGGCCGTCTGCGCGGCCCATCACGCTTACATACACTTTTGCCACATCCAGATCCGGCGTCACGTCCAGACGGGTGACGGTCAGCAGACCGCCCTCCAGCCGCGGGTCCTTCAGCCGGCCGATGATGGCAATGACCTCGCGCTTCATATCCTGCGCAAGACGGCCCATATTTTTCTGAGACATAGTTTTCTCCAAATTCTGTCCGGCAGCCTCCCAAAGCCTTGCCCCGGCCGGGGCAAGGCGGCATTTGTCTGCCAAAACGACGGATGAGGGCGCACGCTCCACACCTGCGAAAGATACGCCCTCATCAGTCTCACTTCGTTCGACAGCTTCCCCCGGACGGGGGAAGCCTTTTCTGCCGGGAAGCTGTTATATATTCGGTTTTTGCTTAGTCGCGGTACTCTTCCATTTTGAAGGCCTCGTACACGTCGCCTTCCTTGACGTCCGCAAACTTCTCCAGAGTCACGCCGCACTCGTAGCCCTCGGCCACTTCCTTAGCGTCGTCCTTGAAGCGCTTCAGGGATGCGATCTCGTCCTCGGCGATGACAATGCCGTCACGCACCACGCGCACCTTGCTGTCGCGGGTGATCTTGCCGCTGGTCACGCGGCAGCCTGCAACGGTACCCACATTGCTGATCTTGTAGACCTGACGGACCTGCAGCTCGCCCAGAGACACCTCGCGGAACTTGGGAGCCAGCATGCCCTTCATAGCGTCGGTGACATCGTTGATGGCATCATAAATGACGCGGTACATACGCATTTCCACCTTGGTGGCAGCAGCTTCTTCCTTGGCCACGTTGTCCGGGCGGACGTTGAAGCCGATGATGATGGCGTTGGAGGCATCGGCCAGATCCACGTCGGACTTGCTGATGGCGCCGACACCGGCGTGGATGACGCGCACGCGCACCTCATCGTTGGAGATTTTCTCCAGACTCTGCTTCACAGCCTCGGCAGAGCCCTGCACATCGGCCTTGACCACGATGGCCAGCTCCTTCATGTCGTTCTGTGCCATCTGGCTGAACAGGTTATCCAGCGTGACCTTCTGGAAGGAGGAGAACTGCTTCTCCTTGGCGGCAGCAATGCGCTGCTCGGCCAGTTCACGGGCCAGACGCTCGTCCTCAACAGCCTCGAACAGGTCGCCTGCTTCCGGCACTGCGGTCAGGCCGGTGATCTCCACAGGGGTAGAGGGGCCGGCATCGCTCAGCAGCTGACCCTTGTCGCTGCGCATGGTACGCACGCGGCCCACAGCGGTACCGGCAATGATGACGTCGCCGGAGTGCAGGGTGCCGTTCTGCACCAGAATGGTGGCAATGGGACCCTGACCCTTGTCCAGACGGGCCTCAACGACCGCACCCTTGGCGCGGCGGTTGGGGTTTGCCTTCAGCTCCATGACCTCAGCTTCCAGAGCAATGCGCTCCAGCAGGTCGTTGATGCCCATGCCGGTCAGGGCAGACACCGGGATGCAGGCCACATCGCCGCCCCAGTCCTCGGTGATGATGCCGTACTTTGTCAGGCCTTCCATCACGCGCTCGGGGTTTGCGGTGGGCTTATCCATCTTGTTCATTGCCACGATGAGCTTGACATTTGCAGCCTTGGCGTGGTTGATGGACTCGATGGTCTGGGGCATGATGCCGTCATCGGCAGCAACCACCAGAACGGCGATATCGGTCATGTTGGCGCCGCGGGCACGCATGGAGGTGAACGCCTCGTGGCCCGGGGTATCCAGGAAGGTGATGAGGCTGTCGTTGACCTTGACCTGATATGCACCGATGGCCTGCGTGATGCCGCCGGCCTCGCCTGCGGTGACGTTGGTCTTACGGATCGCATCCAGAATACTGGTCTTGCCGTGGTCAACGTGACCCATGACACAGACCACCGGGGGACGCTCCACCAGATCCTCCTGTGCATCCTCTTCCTGCGTGAACAGGCGCTCCTCGATGGTAACGTGCACCTCGTGCTCGACCTTTGCGTGGAACTCCTCTGCCAGCAGAGCTGCGGTGTCGAAATCGATCACGTCGTTGATGGCGTGCATCTCGCCCATCTGCATGAACTTGGCAATGACCTTACCGGCCTGCTGCTTCAGGCGGGTAGCCAGCTCGCCCACGGTGATCTCATCAGGGATCATCACCTTCAGCTGGGCGTTGCGTGCCTTCTCCAGCTGGATGCGCTGCAGACGCTCGAACTCAGTCTCGCGCTTGCCCTTCTGGAACTGCTGGCGCTGGCGCTGGCCGCGCTGGGTGAACTTCTGCTTATTGCCCTGCGGGGTGGGCTTGCGGCGGTTCTCGGTGTTCTTGGTGGAGGCCAGATCATCGTAACGGGCGTCGAAACGGTCCACGTTCATATCCACAGTGCGGGTATCCACGGTGACCTGATTGTCCTCGCGGCGGACAGAAACAGCCTGTGCGGGGGCAGCAGTAGCCTTTGCGCCGGTCTCGCGTGCCAGTTCGCTGAAGGAAACGGTCTTTTCCTCGCGCTTCTTATGCTGCTCGGGCTTCTTGTCGCCGTGCTTGCCATTGTTATTATTATTGGTTGCCTTGGGCTGCTCGGCCTTTGCGGCGGGCTGCTGGGGCTTTTTGTCAGCCTTGGTAGCCTCGGGCTTCTTTTCAGCCTTCTTCTCGGCCTTCTTCTCGGCCTTGGGCTCCTCCTTGGGAGCCTTGGCACTATTCAAAAACTCGTCCAGATTTGCCACGCTGTTATCCTTGCTGAACTTTTCCAGCAGGTAGTTCAGCTCGTTCTCCTCCAGATTGGAGCTGTTCTTCTTGCCGGTGCTGCCCATAGCGGCCAGTTCGTCCAGCACCTTCTTTGCAGAAAGGTTCAGATCCTTTGCAAAGTCACTCACTTTATATTTTACGATCATTCGCTCATATCCTCCTCATTTTTGATTGCTCCGCAGTCCGACAGGCGGTCGAAACAGAGCTTTGCGAGGTTGCGGTCGGTCACCGCGTAAACAGCCACGGGCTTGTGGCTGATATCGGCCAGCTTATCCTGCGTCAGCGGCATGGTGAACACGTCCACTAGGTCCCCCACGGCGTAGTTCAAACGCTGCAAAGTCTTAGGGCTGATGTCCGATGCGGTCATCACCAGCCATGCCTTGCTTTTGACACAGGCTTCCTCCACGGCATCAAAGCCCATGGTCAGCGCACCGGCCTTGCGGCACAGGCTCACGGCCTGATACAGCGCCTCCTCCGGGGGCAGCTTGGGTTTTGCGGGGGCGTTATTCTTTTTTGCCATCGGCTGCTGCCTCCTTTGCGGCTGCGGCCAGCTGTACAGCCAGCGCGTCGTATACCTCGGCGGGAACCGGCTGCTCAAAGCAGCGTTCCAGCGCCTTTTTCTTTTTTGCCTTGGTCAGGCAGTCCGGGTCCGGGCAGAGATATGCGCCGCGTCCCGGCTTTTTGCCTACCAGATCGATGCTGATCTCCCCGCTGGGGGCGCGCACCACCCGCACCAGCTCCTTTTTGGGGCGGCTGGTCATGCAGCCGATGCACTGGCGGGCAGGGATCTTTTTTTGTGCCATCCGGTTTCCCTCCTTCGGCAGATGGTGCCGGGCTTATTCAGCGTCTGCTGCGTCCTTCTTGGGCTCCTCGTCCTCGCCGTAGTAGCCGCTCTCGGGACGGATATCAATGTTGTAGCCGGTCAGGCGTGCGCACAGGCGGGCGTTCTGACCCTTGTTGCCAATGGCAAGGCTCAGCTGCTGGTCAGGCACGGTGACGCGGCAGGAGCGGGTCTCGCCGGGCAGCAGCTCCACCTTGACCACCTTGGCGGGGCTCAGGGCTGCGGAGATGAACTCCGAGATATCCTCGCTCCACTTGACGATATCGATCTTCTCGCCGCCCAGCTTTTCCACAACAGCGGCCACGCGGGCGCCGTGCTCGCCAATGCAGGCGGAAACAGGGTTCACGTTGGGGTCCTTAGACCAGACAGCCATCTTGGTGCGGGCACCGGCCTCGCGGCTGATGGCCTTTACCTCCACAGTGCCGTCAAAGATCTCGGGCACTTCCAGCTCAAACAGGCGCTTGACAAGGCCGGGATGGGTGCGGCTGATCATCACGCGGGGGCCACGCTCGGTGCTGACCACGTCCACGATGTAGACCTGCAGGGTCTCGCCCTCGGTGTACACCTCGCCGGGCACCTGCTCGTTGCGGGGCAGAACAGCCTCGCCGCCCTTGCCCAGATCCAGCGCAACGATGCCCTTCTCGGTATCCACGCGGGTAACGGTGGCCTGCACGATGTCATGTGCGCGGGACTGGATCTCGCTGAGCTGCTGGTTGCGCTCGGCCTCGCGGATGCCCTGACGGATGACGTGCTTTGCGGTCTGGGCGGCAATACGGCCAAAATCGCGGGTCTTGAGCGGGGTGATGATGCGGTCGCCCACCTCGTAGCTGCTGCGGATCTTGCGTGCCTCGGTCACACCGATCTCGGCGTGCTCGTCGTACCAGTCCTCGTCTGCCACGATATCCTGGATCAGCGCCACATCAAAGCGGCCGGTGTCGGGGTCGATGTCCACACGGATGTGATCCTCCTCGACCTCATAGTTCTTCTTGACGGCAATGATGATAGCCGCCTTGATCTTTTCGATCAGGTACTCTGCGGTGATGCCGCGCTCATGCTCCAGCATGGAGAGCGCTTCAAAAAAGTCCTTATTCGCTGCTGTCATTTTTCGGGTTCCTCCTATATATTTTGTTCTCTTTTCTCCATCAGAGACGGTACTTTTCAGTTGAACAGATCCTCGTCGTCGCACAGCTGCACACCGGAGGCTGCGTTCACCTCAAAGGTCACGGGGCCGTTTTCGGTCTCCAGCGTCACGGTGCTGCCCTCGCGGCCGGTCAGGATGCCGGACAGTTCCCGCACGCCGTCAGCGTTGGGGCGGATCAGCTTTGCCCGCACCTTCTGACCCTTCAGCGCCTCGTAGTGCTCCGGGCGGGTCAGCTTGCGGCCAAGGCCGGGGCTGCCCACCTCCAGATAATAGCTCTGGTCGATGGGGTCTGCTTCATCCAGAATGGGGTCCAGTGCGTGGGACACCTCTGCACAGGTGTCGGTATCCATGGTGCCGTCCCGGTCGATGAGGATGCGAAGATACCAGTCCGGCCCTTCCTTCTCAAAAACCACATCCCACAGGCGCAGACCCATGCCTTCCACCGTGGGACGGACAAGCGCTTCCACTCTCTGCGCGGTGTTGCCGCCAGACTGCTTCGCCATAAAAAACCTCCAAACAAACAAGAAACGCGGACCTTGCGGCCCACGTTTCAGGTTAAACTATATCGTACTACTAGAATATAGCATACTCTTGCGATTTATGCAAGCATTTTCGCAATTTTTTTGCAGTTGCGCGCCCTTTGGGGCTTTTTTTACAGCACCCAGACGCCGTTTTCAAACAGCTGCACGGTGCGGCCATCGCGGCATTTGCCGGTGATGCGGCTGTCCTCTGCACCCACCATCACATCCTCGTGCAGGGAGGAGTGGTTCATGCCGCGGGCTGCCAGTTCCTCCTTGGAAAGGCCGGTGCCGCCCACGGTGGTGCCGGGGTAGCTGTCGCCAAAGGCGATGTGGCAGGCAGCGTTCTCGTCAAACAGGGTGTTGTAGAACAGCTTGCCGCTGCGGTTGATGGGGCTGGAGGCGGGCACCAGTGCCACCTCACCAATGTGGCGTGCGCCCTCATCGGTGTCCAGCAGCTGGCCCAGCAGGTCTGCGCCCTCGTCTGCGCCGTGCTCCACCACCTTGCCATCCTTGAAGGTGACGTGGAAATTCTTGATGAGCTGACCGTTAAAGACGTAGGGCTTTGTGCCGTAAACGATGCCGTCCACCTTATCCTTATGGGGCGCGGTGAACACCTCCTCGGTGGGGATGTTGGGCAGGAAGGGCACGCCCTTCTCGTTTTTGCTGCCGGCGCTCTCCCACACCGCCTGCTCGGCCAGACCCACGGTCAGGTCGGTGCCGTTGGCGCTTTCAAAATGCACGCTTTCCAAATCCAGGGCGTTCATCTTTGCGCCCAGCTCGTTCAGGCGGTCCAGATGCTTCTGCCACTCCCCTACCGGGTCACCGCCGGTCACACGGCAGGTATCAAAGATCAGCTTCCACTGTGCTTCAATGGCGGCGGCAGTGTCCAGCTCCGGGAACATCTTCTTTGCCCACGGCTCTGCGGGCAGGGCGGCAATGGACCACTGCACCCGGTCGTTCATGGTGTACTCCCGCCACGGCTGCATAAAGCTACGGTTCGCGCTGTTCACCCGGCTGATCTTGGCACCGTCCAGCCCGGCAAACAGTTCCGGGTCGTCCGCGATAAGGTGCAGCACGCACACACCGCCCTCGCTCTCGGCGTAGTCCAGATAGCGGCGCAGCTGCCAGCCCTTGTGGTCGGTCAGTGCCTCCTCGCTGCCCAGCTCCATGCGGATGCGGGTAACGGCGTCATCCTGCCAGTTCACCTGCACGTCCCGCGCACCGGCCTCGTAGGCGCTGCGCACGCACAGCCGTGCCAGCGGGGCACCCTCCAGCGGGCAGTTGATAATCAGGGTCTGTCCCGGCTGCGGGTTCACGCCCACCCGGACGATAAAATCTGCATACTTCTGCAGCAATTCGTTAAAGTTTTCCACGTTAGAACCTCCTGTGGTGCATAGCCACCGTTGTTTTTTCTCAGTATACCGCGTTCCGGCGTTTCTGTCCACTATGGGCAGAGCTGCTGCTCACCCTTCTGATTTAAAAAAGGCGCGGGTCAGCTGCACCACCGTACCGGAAAGCAGCAGCAATGCAATGAGGTTGGGGATGCTCATCAGGCCGTTGAAGGTGTCGGCGATGCTCCACAGCAGACCAAGATCCATGGTAGCGCCCAGAATGGCTACCAGAGCATACACCACAAAGAAGGGGCGCGCCACCTTGTTGCTCTTGCACAGGAACACCAGAAAGCGGGAGCCGTACAGACCCCAGCCGATGATGGTGGAAAAGGCAAAGCAGCACAGCGCCACGGCAGTAAAGATAGACGCCCAGCCGCCGTAGGTGGTGGTAAAGCCGGAGATGGTCAGCTCAGCACCCGCCGCTGCGCCGTAGCTGACCGGGGTGCCGCTGCACAGGATGACCAGCGCGGTCAGGGTGCAGATGACGATGGTATCGGCAAACACCTCAAAAATACCGAACATGCCCTGCTTGACCGGCTTTTTGGTGTCGGCGCAGGCATGGGCGATAGAACCGGTGCCAAGACCGGCCTCGTTGGAAAAGATGCCGCGGGAAACGCCCTTTTGCATACTGACAAACAGACTGCCGATGGTGCCGCCGGTAAAGGCAGCGGGGTTGAACGCACCCGCCACGATGGATTCCAGCACATAGGGCAGGCGGGAGAAGTTGAGCACCACCACGCCCACCGACAGCACAATGTAGAACAGTGCCATAAAGGGCACCAGCTTCTCGCTCACGCTGCCAATGCGCTTGATACCACCCAGCAGCACCAGCGCCACCAGCACCGCCACAAGGATGCCCACGATGAGGTTGAGGGTTGGCAGAAAGCTGCCGCCCACCAGCCCGTATTCCAGCAGGGCGGTATCCACCGCTGCCACGATGGTATTCACCTGCGTTGCGTTGCCGGTACCGAACACGGTCAGCACGCCGAACAGCGCGTACAGCACGGCCAGAAACTGCCAGCGGCGGCCAAGGCCGTTTTTAATATAGTACATCGGGCCGCCCACCCACTCGCCGGTATCGCTGCGCTCCCGGAAATGCACGGCCAGCGTCACCTCGGCAAACTTGGTGCACATCCCCAGCAGCGCAGAGCACCACATCCAGAACACGGCACCCGGGCCGCCGATGGCGATAGCGCCCGCCACACCGGCAATGTTGCCGGTGCCCACCGTGCCCGCCAGCGCGGTGCACACCGCCTGAAAGGGGGTCATGGCACCGTCCGAAGCATCCCGCTTGCGGAACATCCGGCCCACGGTGGTGCGGATGGCGTAGGGGAATTTGCGGATCTGCAAAAAGCCCGTGCGGACACTGAGCAGCAGCCCCACGCCAATGATGCATACCATGGCGGGGATGCCCCAGATAAAGCTGTTCACCGCCTGATTGACGGCGGCAATGGTCTCGATCATATACTTCCACATCCTCTGTAATATCTTGCGCACTGACAGTTTTTGTCAAAACACGAAAATTATTTTACCGTACTTTTCCCGTAGTGTCAATGAAAAATAGGGACGTTATGAAACGCCCCTATCAGAAATTCTTATTTTTTATGTGTGACCGCCCGGCGGTAGACGATACCGGAGACCACCGCCGCCAGCACCTCGGTAAGCCAAAAGGCGTGCCATGCGCCGTCTGCGCCCAGCCAGTTACACAGCAGCGCAGCCAGCGGCATGATGAAAACGACATACCGGCACAGGGCGATGACCAGCGATTCTGCGCCCTTGCCCAGCCCCTCCAGTGCACCGGAGACGGTGGTGGAGACTGCCGAGATGACAAAGCCGATGCTGATGATGCGCAGAGCGGTCTGCCCGGCGGCGATGGTCTGGGGATTCTGGGTGAACAGTCCCATCAGCTGCCCGGAAGCAACCTGACAGATGACAGTGCCCGCCGCCATGATGGCAGCGCTCATGAGCAGGGTCAGCTGGAACAGCTTTTTCACCCGGGCGTACTCCCGCGCGCCGTAGTTGTAGCCAATAAGGGGGCGCATGCCCTGCACGAAGCCGTTGGCGGGCAGGTACAAAAAGGTCTGCAATTTATAGTAGATGCCCAGCACCACCACATAGCTCTGAGAAAAGGCCGCCAGCAGCCCGTTGAGGAAGGTGACCAGCAGCGAGGGCAGCGCCAGATTCAGGATGGCCGGAACGCCGATGGCGTACAGTCTGCCGTCCAGCGCCGCGTCCGGGCGCAGACAGCTGCGGCGCAGCCGCACCGGCAGCTCGGGACGCAGGTAGACTACCAGGGAGACCACCAC
>ERZ779852.3964-NODE-3964-length-10016-cov-15.092461_pt1 | contig 10016 bp, 8 predicted proteins | sample MGYA00511559_ERZ779852 | MGnify/ENA primary metagenome ERZ779852 (study PRJEB29588, sample SAMEA2157977) | human gut metagenome | biome: human gut; feature: human-associated habitat; material: faeces | place: Denmark | collected 2008/2010 ...
GCGCGCGTCACCTGCCTCGGCGCGGGCGATATCGGCACGGAATTTGCCCGCCGCGTGCGCGCGTTCCATCCCGCGAGCCTGACCGGCGTCAGCCGCAGCGGCCGCGCGAACGCGGACTTTGACGCCGTTCATCCCGTCACGGAGCTCGATCAGCTCCTGCCCGAGACTGACCTTCTCTTCATGTCTCTCCCCTCGGTGAGCGACACGGTGAACATCCTGAACGCAGACCGCATGGCGTTGCTCCCGAAGGGCGCTTACGTCATCAACGTTGGCCGCGGCACGGCCATCGATCAGGACGCGCTGATCAAAGCGCTGGATTCCGGGCACCTCGCCGGTGCGGCGCTCGATGTCGTCGTGCCTGAACCGCTGCCTGCGGATCATCCGCTGCGCAAGGCCAAGAACCTCCTGCTCACGCCGCACGTCGCGGGCAACATGACGCTCGGCTACACCTGCGAGCGCAACGTGCAGCTCTTCTGCGAAAATCTGGAAAATTACGCCGCGGGCCGCCCGATGCATCACCTCGTCGACCGCAGAAAGGGCTATTGAATCGCATCGCGTTCCGCCGCTTTTCCGGTGGGCGCAGCACATAAAAAGGCAGCAATATGAAAAATTCCCGCATCAAAAACGGTATCATGCGCATTGTGCAGGGTATCATCATCGGCGCGGGCGCGATTTTGCCGGGCATCTCCGGCGGCGTGCTCGCAGTCGTATTCGGCATCTACCGCCCCGCGATGGAGCTGCTCACGCACCCCAGACGCGCGCTTCAACGCTACTGGCGGATGCTGCTCGCCGTCGGCATCGGCTGGGCGATCGGCTTTTTGGGCGGCGGCAGCGTGATCCTTGCGCTGTTTCACCAGTCGGAAACCGTCGCCACGTGCCTCTTCATCGGGCTCATCCTCGGCACGCTGCCCGACCTCTGGCACGAGGCGGGCACGCAGGGGCGCAGCAACGGCTCGTACATCTCGCTGATCGTCAGCTTCCTCGCCCTGTTCGGCGCGCTGATGGCCGTCAAGTTCAGTTCATTTGCCGAGATGCCCGCAAACTTCTGGGGCTTTCTCTTCTGCGGCGTGCTGTGGGGCTTCAGCTTCATCATCCCGGGGATGACGTCGTCGTCCATCCTGATGGCGGTCGGCCTTCTCACACCGCTGATCGACGGCATTGCCCAGCTTGATTTCACCGTGCTCGTCCCATGGGGGCTTGGCATGGTCGGCGTGATGGCGCTGTTTGCCCGCATTGTGAGCAGGTTTTTCGACACGCACTACTCCATCGCTTATCACGCCGTCATCGGCATCGTGCTTGCCTCCACGCTCATCATCATTCCGACGGACTTTGCCTCGACAGCGGAGATGGTCTGGGGCGTCGCGTGCGCCATTCTCGGCGCGGTGCTCGCGTATTTTGGCAGCAAGCTCCAGCCGCAGGAAGACGCGGAGGCCTAAAAGAGAGAAAAAAAGAGTTCAGGCGAAAGCCCAACACTGTTAAGATAAGAAAACTAGACAGTAAAAGAAGCTCCCATGTCTACTTTTGATAAGTAGACATGGGAGCTTCTAGCTTGGCTTACCAATACCGTCTGCATCTGCGCCCTTTGCATTTTCCTCCATAATTAAGCACTGATTTTACAAAGCCATAAAGAACTGCTACCGTAAATGCCAGAATATTACACATGATAATTTACCAGCTTTCTATAGTTTTTTGTCAGTCTAATACTACCTCTTCCGTTTTCTGCAATATCAGCCCACACAAGGATAGCATCTAGAACAGATTGCGGGTCAAGGACCGTCTCGCCTTTTACTTTATTAAAATAATTTAGTGCTATCGCGCCTGCTACAGTATGCTCGTTGCACTTTTCAGACCCAACTTTGTACTTGCGAGGTTGACCTTTAGAAGCTTCGCCGCCTTCACTTTTCAGCAGGTCTACTATAATGTCAAATACCCTAAATTCGTAAAAATATATGGGGCTAAGCGCATCGCAGTTAAAACCTGTACCACTTTCACTCAGGTGGATTTCATAGGGAATGTTCTTGTAAGAATAAACAATGGCTTTTCCGCCCGCTTCAATTAATTTGTTCCGTATAAGCGTTGAAGCGTCAGCTCCAGATGTTGCATGAAAGCTACCCATGTTCAATACCTCCACATTTTCGTTTGCCATTCCTAATGCTGTTATCACACGATCTAACTGTTTCTTCGCTGTTGGATAAGAGATACCGAGTGCTTCTTGAACTGCTTTCAAATTGCCACGCGATTTAAGAAAGCACATAAGAAAATCAGTATTGGCTGTGTCCAAGTAGTCAAAAGGGCTTAACTCAAATATATTTGATATTTCCAAACCACAATCCGGACAGGACAGAACTTTTGCAACGAGTTTTTGTTTGCAGGTAGGGCACTGCGTTAATAGCTTCACGAACTCACCGCCTTTTATACAAAGGGTACTATAAGAAAAAGCTAATGTCAATATAAGAATGAATAATTTTCATTCGTGTTATGGAGGTGAAATAATTGTTGCATCACGTTAATTAACCAGAGAACTCTTTCTAAAATATAAACATAATAAATGAGATTGCCAAAAACTGTAAAGGGAGAAAACATGAATTTTATCCCTTTACAGTTCTTATCTTAACAGTGTTGGGCTTTTTGCCTGAACTCTTTTTTCTATCACTCATTTGTCTGCGCCAGCAGCTCGCTGTAATTTTCAAGGCTCTGCGTGGCGAGTTGCTGCATCGTCGACCAGTCCGCCGCGCCCGCACTTCCCTGCACCGCCACGGTGCGAAAACCCGCGTCCTTCGCGTTTTGGATCGCCGCAAGCGAGCCGGAAAAGACGATCGTATCGTCCTTTTGCGAGTGCAGGCGCTTCATCGCGCGCTCGAACATCGTGCCGCTGTCCGCCTTGCAGAGCGCGACGGATTCTGTCAGCACGAAGCGGAAATAAGAGTTAAGCCCCGCCTTTTCGAGCGCTTTTTGCGCGTCCTCCGCGCTGAGCGCCGTCACCGCGCCGAGCCACACGCCCTCCATCTTAAAAAGTGAAAGCGCCTTGTCGAGTCCCTCGCGCGCCGCGCCGTCGGGGGTGAAGAGGGTATCGCCCAGTGTAAAGATTGCGCTTTGCAGTCGCATATTCGGTTCCTCCTGCGTTTGAATGATGATTGCCTCTTATTATAATGCGCCCCGCCGTCATTTGCAATCGCGGCGAAGAAGAATATCCTATGCAGCGCGGTTCTGTATAAATTTACGGATGCATTCACAAAAGGATCTGAAAGACGGGGGCTTGACGCACTGCTTTGTGAAAAATGATGAACAAAAATACAGATTCAACGCTGAAATTTGGCGGTATTAGGTATGAATATTCTCTTGACTATGTATTTTTATTGAGTTACACTAAACCCATCAACTTTCCGCCGCTGTGTGTGGCGGCATAAGACCACTCTGGAGGACGAAAACCATGAAACATTATCCAAACTCTGTCAGCAAAGCGCTCGCGCTGCTGATGGCCCTGGTAATGACGCTCTCGCTCGCGGTCACGTCCGCGTTTGCCGTCAGCTACCAGGACATGAACCCCAAGGACGATGCGCTGCTGGGAACGAAATTCCCGGTCGACGCGACCATCACCCTTGTCACCGATGAAAACGGCAAGGACGTGTCCCTCTCCATCCCCGTGTCCGGCATGACGAAGGATGCGCTCGCCGCGGCCGTCAGCACCGGTACCGTTTCGCTCTCGCTCGAGCGCGACGATTCCCGCCCCTACGTCAACGAGGAGCTGTTCCCCTACGCTTACGCGGGCGGCCCTCTGAATGACTGGCTGACCGAGGGCGACGAGCACCAGTTCACGGACATCAAGCTCTCCGCAAGCGAGAAAAACGGCAAGACCGTCCTCGACGTGAGCTTCCACGTGAATAACTACTTCTACTCCACCAACCGCAGAACCGGCGTGACCAGCGTCGACTACAGCGTGCCCCATGTGAACGGCGGCTACTACATCGACCTGTGCGGCTACTTTGATCTCGTCGCCAAAAACAGCGGCAAGGATCTCGGCTCCGTGAGCGTCAAAGTTGCGCCGTATGAAAACTTCAACACCATGTGGGAGATCTACAAGGAGCTCGATACGATCGCGGCGAACGGCATGAAGAACGGCCTGTATGTTGAAAGATTCTCCATGGGCCAGTCCACCGCGGGCCGTGATATGCCCTATCTCATCGTGGCCGACTCCAAGGCGAGCGTGAGCAAGTGGCTCGCCCTGACCGAGCAGGCCGAGACCGATCCCGATGCCGTGCTCGCCCAGATCAAGTCCGGCGCGCTCGACGATATCCGCGTGCCCGTGATGTATTCCAACATCCACTCCAACGAGGTCGCCGCCACCGACGGCGTGCTCGACTTCGCCAAGATGATCACGAGCGAAAAGACCATCGACTACAAGACGCTCACCGGCTTCACCGCCGCGGGCGAAAAAGAGCTCAAGGCCGAGATGGGCCCTGTGGGCGCGGAGGGCAGCGTCGCCATCCCCGACCTCGTCAAGGACAAGGCCAGCTACTTAGGTTACCTGACGGCCGACAACAACGGCAAGTCCGGCAAGGTCGACCTTGAAAAGTATTACACCGTCGAAAATAAGAGCGTGAACGTCAAGGACGAGCTTTTGTCCGACGTGTTCTTCATCCTCGTCCCCGAGGAGAATGTCGACGGACGTACTTACCTGACGAGACATTCCACCAATGGCTATGACCTCAACCGCGACAACTCCTTCCAGACCACGAGCGAGACGGCCAACATGCAGCAGCTCATCGGCACGTTCAACCCCATGTCGCTTGCCGAGTTCCACGGCCGTGTGCAGGCCTTCCAGTGCGAGCCCTGCGATCCCCCGCACGAGCCGAACTTTGAGTACGACCTGCTCGCCGAGCACCTCATCACCGGCGGCGAGGCGCTGGGCATCGCGGCGGTCGCCAACAACGATGGCTACAACAGCTATGTGATCCCTCAGCGCGATTACCTGAGCTACACCGGCAACGGCACCGAGACCTACTGGGAAGACCCGTGGGACGATATGTCCACGAGCTACACTCCCCAGTTTGCCATGCTGCAGGGCACCGTTGCCTATACCGTTGAGCTGCCCGCCTACAACGACGATACCGCTCAGGCGGCGCAGTACGGTATCCTCGGCAACGCCGCCTATGTTGCCGCCGAAAAGATCTCCTATCTCACCTCTCAGGTCAAGATCTTCGAGCGCGGTGTGAAGAACTTCAATTCCGACGCCTACGCGCTCGTCGGCCAGTGGCTGTGCGACCAGAACGACGTCGAGGGCGCGGAGATGGACGTCTTCCGTCCCGAGTACAACGGCACGGGCCAGAACGGCAACTTCTATCCCGAGTGCTACATCATCCCGCTCGACGGCAAGAACCAGACCAACCTCCAGGCCGCGGCCGACATGATGGAGTGGCTCACGAGAAACGACGTCAAGGTCAACGTGACCGAAAAGCCCTTCACCTACGGCGGCAAGACCTATCCCGCCGGTACGATGATCGTCTCGATGTATCAGGCCAAGCGCTCTGTCGCAAACGGCGCGCTGTATGACGGCACGCTCATCAACGGCTGGACGATCCTCTACTCCGAGGGCATCACCTCCTTCAATGAAACGCGCGGCTTCGACATGGTCACCGTGGCCGAGCCTGCCGCCTACAAGACCATCTCTGCCGTTTGCGGCAGCCCCATGGATCACGATGACGCCCTCGCCTATACGAAGGGCCTGACCTCCTACTTCACAGGTGACAAGAACAAGGACGTCATCCTCTCCAACGCCTCTGAAGACTCCACCGCCGCCGTCAACGAGCTTTTGAACGCCGGCAAGACCGTCGGCATGGTCACGAGCGGCGACCACATGGGCGATTTCATCTGCTCCTACGCCGACTATCAGACCGTCGCGGGCAAGTATCTGCTCTCTGCCATGGGCGTCGACAAGACGAGCGTAAAGGCGAAGATCATCACCAAGTCCCCGACCGTCTACGTCCCCGGCACGCCTGCTGAAAGCGAGAAGGGCTTTGTCTACACGCCGCAGATCAGCCAGAGCGCCGGCTGGAACTATGATACCGCCGCGATGAACCTCATGGGATTCACCACGACCTCCGACGTGACCAAGGCGGACGCCGCCGCAGGTGCGACGAAGCTCGACGCCGCCGCAAAGACCGCCGTGAAAAACGGCCTGCCGTACATCGGTTACAGCTACTCCGTCGCCTCGAACGCCTCTGACCTCATCGCCGGCGTGGAATACACCGAGCTGGACGGCGCGATGGACTGCCTGACCCCCGTTGTCTATCCCAACAAGACCCTTGTGAACGCGAGCTACATTGCTGACGGCGACGATATCCTCTACGCCTACGGCCTCGGATACTTCTCCAAGGTCCCCGCCTCCGCGACGGTCCTCGTCAAGAGCGATAAGACCAAGACGCCCACCGAGGGCTTCATCCCCACGAACACTGCCGAGCGCGCCGCGGGCTTCAAGGCCTACATGAACGGCGGCGTGCAGGGCTTTGCCTACAAGGAAAACGGCATGAATGTCGTTCTCTTCGCCAACTCCCTGACCAACAAGGTCCACCAGAGAGATGAGTATGCCTATATCAGCAACTTCCTCTTCTCCTCTGTCCTGAGCGACAAGAACTATGACGGCTCCGCGTCGCTTCCCTTTACCGACGTCGCCGACGACGCCTACTATGCCGACGCCGTTGTCTGGGCCGTCGCGAAGAGCATCACCTCCGGCGCGACCGCCACGACCTTTGCGCCGAACGCGGGCTGCACGCGCGGCCAGATGGTCACCTTCCTGTGGAGAGCCAACGGCAGCCCCGAGCCGAAGTCCATGACCACGTCCTTCACCGACGTGAAGAGCGGCGCGTACTACGAAAAGGCCGTTGCGTGGGCGGTGGAAAACAACGTGACCACCGGCACGAGCAGCACGACCTTCTCCCCGGATGCTTCCGTCACGCGCGCACAGGCTGTCACCTTCCAGTGGAGAGCGGCCGGCGCACCGGCGGCTGAGGGCACGAACGCCTTTGCCGATGTGAGCGCGAGCGCCTTCTACGCCCCCGCCGTGCAGTGGGCCGTCAACGCGGGCGTGACCACCGGCACGAGCGACACCACCTTCTCCCCGAACAGCAACTGCCTGCGTGCGCAGATCGTTTCCTTCCTCTACCGCGCCGCCAAGTAAGCGGCCACTATCTGATGAAAAAAGAGGGAACGGTTTTTCCGTTCCCTCTTTTTGTTTTTTCCCGAGAAAGACACGATGTCTTTCCTTTTGCCGAAAACAAGAAAAACCTCACTTCCGAAGAAGTGAGGTTTTGGTGGAGACTGCTGGACTCGAACCAGTGACCTCCTGCGTGTGAAGCATAAATTATGAGACCTTGGAATCCATGATATATCTCACTTTTTTACTATTTCACCTCTTGTGAGGTGCAACATTTTACAACAAAACAGGGCAATGAGGCTACAAAAGCGTCGCAAGAAAGAGCCAACTTTCTTGCGACTTTCTTTTTGCTTTGATACATCTTTTTTACAAGTCTGAATCGACTTTATAGACACTTTTTATTCTATCAAGAAATGCGGTAAATTCATCTATGATACGCTCTGGATAGACAATTTTTGCGCGCTTGCCAAAGCCGCACACCCATGAGAAAAACATATCGCTGACTCTTACTTGCGCAGTAATTTCAAAGTGTTCTTCATCGACTTTTGCATATTGCGCGCCGGACTTTCCGAAGCGGTCAATCATCGTGTCCAGCAACTCATTTTCAAACTGCACTCTTACTCTTGTTGTCTCGCCGCCGAACATGGAAAAGCATTGCTGCGAATACTTACTGATTTCAATGGCTTTGGCGGCTTCTGCTCCCTCGCGTGGCGCGCCTATGCGCTTTACATCTTTCATGCGGTCTATGCGGTAGGTACGCATCGCCCGTTTGTCATCGTCAAAGCCTAATAGGTAATAGTTTCCGTCGCTGATAAGCAAACGATACGGACTAACGATATACCGCTCACCGTTGCGGCGCTCAATGGGCTTGTTGATGTCTTGAATAGTGTATTTCAAATACTTGAAGCTGATTTTTTCAGGGGTGTGTTCCTTGCCGCTCTTGGTTTTGCTCATGGCTATGTCAATACTATTCAAGTTGTCAAGAACCTGTTCATTGTTTGTCTTCACCCTGTCCGTCAAATATGCTTCGTGGCGAATAGTGTCGGCCTGTGTTTCACTGACGGAGTCCACAACAATATCTACTAATCGGCTGGCTTCCCTTTTTTCGATGAACTTAGCCGAATATACGCACTCAGCCAAAAGTCGAATTTCTTTGAGTTTGAACTGGCGGCGGGCGGTATTGACGCGAAATCCCTTTTTGATTGTATCGTAAATAATGAGTCGCCTGGTTTTGTCGTTTTCCAACATTTCTTCTGCCGCGTAGATATCAATGCCTTCTTCAAGCATAAGATAGGCTTTGTTGATTTCTCTGATATCTCGGTAGATGGAACGCCGCTCTGCGTCAATTCCACAAGTTCCTTGAAGATAGGAAATAATATCCTCTGCCGCAAGGACGTGGCTCTCGTCTGTTTTTTTCAGGAGGCATTGCATCACTAAGTATGGCTTGAGCTTCTGCCCTTCTTTCCGTCCAGAGCCGCCCTCAAATATTTGATAGCCGTTGGCATCTACTTTCTTTGGCATAGTAACGTTCCCCCATCACAACTATTCGTTGTAGGTTTCAATCAACATATTCACGCACTCTTTTTGCTTTTCCGACAGATTTCTATACCTTTGCAGCAACACAAATTCTTCGTTGTTCGCATTATATGCTGCCAGCGGCGCAATGGGGCGTCTTTCTTCGGTATGTCCGATTATATAATCTACCGAGGTGGAAAAGCAATCAGCAATTCGTATCAGTGCGCTGATATCAGGTTCAACATTATGATTCTCATACTTGTTGATAGACTGCTGGCTTACGCCGATACAATCAGCCAACTGCTTTTGCGACATTCCTTTTTCTTCCCTCAGAAGTCGAAGATTTTTTAGCATTGCACTCACCCCGCTCTGTTACAGAGTAACAACAATTGGGTGTTTCATAAAACACTATTTATTAGTCATTGACAACAACTAATGGGAGTTATATGATGTAAATATCAGACTACATTCTGACATTTTCCCTTATAAAAAGAAAGGTGGTTTTGTATTATGGATAGCAATCACTCCCCCGATAAACAAGAAAACTCATCTCGCAAAAAAACACCTATTGGCCTCATCATAATTTTTTCGCTGCTCATTATTTATTATTGTATTGCAGGATTCTTAAACTATTATCAAACATCCTCCCATTCCAATTCAAGTGATTCAACCTCTTATTCCTCCTCTTCAAAATCGTCTTATTCATCCTCCTCGTCCGCTTCATCTTCTTCAAGTTATACACAAGACGATGTTAAGGACTGGATGAAAGATCAGGCAGTTGGTAAGGACTATTCTTATGATGACGGCGGTGAGTACTATTGCATGGGTAAAAACGATACCTGTCCTAACAAGACAAAAAATGCATATGACCTATATTGTAACTCCTGCGACCCCGATGGCGATAATATTGAGGGATAAAAGAAAGTAGGGTTTTTATGAAATATCTCCTAAACACAAATTCAAGAACCGTCCACAATGCTGACTCACATGACGGCAGGTGCAGACTGTCGTTGGTTAGAGAGGAATACCGTTTAGTTTTTTCTGATTTAGATTCAGCCCTATCGTATTTGCCTAAAGGTAAAAAGCCGATAAAAAAGTGTGCCTTTTGCCTGCGCTGAATTTATCAAAAAAACTGCCAGAATCAGCATTTTCCATAAGAAAAATGCCGATTTTGGCATAATTATCTTACAAAAATATTTAGGAGGCCACCATGAAATACGAGAAGAACACAGTTGCAAAAATTTTCAAGATTTATGCTATTCTCAACGCTGTTGCCTGTTTTATTTTTATGTACGTTGTTCGGGTCGGGCAAAAATAGCCACTACGGGCCGGGGAAAATAAGCCAAATGTA
>ERZ779852.3967-NODE-3967-length-10013-cov-7.072906_pt1 | contig 10013 bp, 7 predicted proteins | sample MGYA00511559_ERZ779852 | MGnify/ENA primary metagenome ERZ779852 (study PRJEB29588, sample SAMEA2157977) | human gut metagenome | biome: human gut; feature: human-associated habitat; material: faeces | place: Denmark | collected 2008/2010 ...
TCGGAGAATTGGTCAAGTGAAATACGCATTAATTTAATTCATCCAACAGGTGATTATATCGAAAATACTATGTTTTCTGCCTTTCCTGCTTGCCATCTCGAGCTGTCGCGAAGATGAGCTGGTGGTGCCTACGGAGTATGACATCATACCCGAGACTCCTGCTCCGAACACCGATATACGAGGTTTTTACCTGGTGAACGAGGGCAATATGGGATCGAATAAATGCACGCTCGATTATTTCGATTATTTCACGGGGCTATATGCCCGCAACTTTTATGCCGAGCGCAATCCTAATGTAATAAAAGAGCTTGGGGATGTGGGCAACGACATAGGGATATATGGCTCAAAGCTATATGTGGTGGTCAACTGCTCGCACAAGGTGGAGGTGCTTGACTCACGTTCGGGAGTACGCATCGGTCAGGTGGATATTCCCAATTGCCGTTATGTGCGTTTCCACCGCGGGAAAGCTTATGTGAGTTCCTACGTGGGTCCGGTGCTGATTGACGCCAATGCTCCGAAAGGTGCAGTATATGAGGTGGATACGCTGTCGCTTAAGGTGACAAGGAAAGTTACTGTCGGTTATCAGCCGGAAGAGATGGAGATTGTAGACGACTATATGTATGTGGCCAATTCCGGCGGCTACCGTGTGCCGAATTACGACAATACCGTGTCGGTAATTCAGATGATTGACTTCAAACAGGTAGAGCAGATCCCGGTAGGGATCAATCTCCACCGGCTGAAGAAAGATAAATACAACAAGCTGTGGGTAACATCGCGTGGCGACTATCAGGGGCGCCCGTCACGGCTGTATGTAATGGAAAAGAAAACCGGTTACAACAAGATGATAGTGTCCGACACGATTCCTGTGGCGTGCAGCAACATGGCGTTCTTTGGCGATTATCTATACTATTATGCGACTGAATGGAATAACTATACATCATCGAATACTATAAGTTACGGTGTGATAGATATCCGCACCAAAGAGATTGTTTCGACAAATTTCATTACCGACGGCACCGACCGTGACATCACCATCCCTTACGGCATCGCCATTCACCCCGAGACCGGCGACATCTTTGTCACGGACGCAAAAAATTATGTTTCATCGGGCACTCTTTACTGTTTTGATCAGCAAGGGAGAAAAAAATGGAGTGTCCGCACCGGCGATATCCCGGCTCATATGGTATTCCTACACAAATAAGCCATGATTAAATGAAAAAATCACTGACATATTTTATTATCACCCTCACATGGGTTGCAGACTTTCTGACAGCATGCAACGATGACATCGCGATGGTAAATCTCGGGATAGATGACACTTACTACATCTACCGCATGAAGAAACTGCATCTTCATTCGGCTCTGACCGGCAATGAATACCGCTGGACCCTCACCCGGCCCGACGGCACAACCTCCGAGGTGTCATCCGACCGCGATTATATCTTTATGGAACAAGAAGAAGGCGCGTACACAATGAAATTCGAGATAATCGATGCAGCGACGCCTTACCATCATGAATTCGCGGTCAATGTAATTCATGAAGAGATTGAGTACAGTCCGTGGATTGCCCGCGTATACGAATATTGTCCGGCGCCGGGGCAGTTTATCAACGAGATGCCTCAATATGAAGATGGCGACACCTATGCCGACATTCTTAAGAAAGCCGAAGAAAGCATTTCGGGTAAAAACGACATCATGATCTCGCTCGGAGGTTACGGAGGATATGTGACCTTCGGGTTTGACCATACGATAGTCAACGTCGAAGGCGAATGCGACTTCCGCATCTGGGGAAATTCCTTCTATGAGCTTACCAATCCTGATGCCAAGGGTGGATCCGCCGAGCCGGGAATCGTCATGGTAAGCTACGATGTGAATATGAACGGCCTACCCGATGACCCCTGGTATGAACTCGCGGGAAGCGAATATTTTAAACCGACGACCATGCACCGCTATTCGCTTACCTACAGGCGTCCCGATTCCACGAAGGCCCCCGTGCCCGATGAGGATTATCCATATCTCACAGATCTGACATACATCCCCTGGCACGATTCAGAGGGGAATACCGGATATATGCCGAAAAATTCATTCCACCCCCAGGATTATTACCCGAAATGGGTCGACGCAGATGAGCTTACATTCACAGGCACTTGCCTTGCGCCCAACGGCGTTGATCTCAGCGGCATGGGCACATATTATGTGCTTTACAGCTATGACTGGGGATATGTCGACAATCATCCTAATGACTATGCCGACCTGAACTCATTCGACATCGGGTGGGCGGTAGACGAATACGGCAATCATGTGGATTTGCCCGGCGTGGATTTTATCAGAGTTTTTACAGGCCTCAATCAGTATTGCGGATGGCTCGGCGAGTCTTCCACCGAGCTGTGCCGAGGTCAGGATCTTCATATTCCCGATCCGTCGACAATTATTCCCGACGACCCTATTACCACCGACAACTGACATGAATCATAAGAAACATATTCTTAAACATACGTATCATAAAATCATTTTAAAATAAAAAAAAACAATAAGTTTAACTCAGTCATGAAAAAAGAAATTTTTGCGCTTGCGCTCGGATTGGCGACAATGTCAGTCCGTGCCGGGACAACGGTGGACTTTGACCATATCGTCCACTGGGCCGGGGAAGGCGAAAAACGCGCCGCCCTGATTATTCAGTTCAACGACGACAAAGCCAACGGCGAGGCATATGTCTGGGGCTACCGATGGAATGGCTCTGCATCGGGCGAGGATATGCTGCGGGCCATAGCCCGCGCCTCGCGCTGCCTCACCCCGCTGATCCAGTATACCGGCAATATGGGCTCCACCCTCAACGGCATCGGCCTTACCGACGGCCGCGACGCCCTTTGCGACTATCTCGTCTATGATTTCGAAGGGGCTAAAGACGGCTCAGCTTTCGATTTCTACAATCCCAACACCAGCCTGGGGCAGACCGATGTGCCCGGCGATGCCGGCGGCCAGATGTGCGTCGACGCTATCGAGCGCGCAAGAACGGTCGGTTATATCGAGCATCCCATCAATGCTTTCCGCTACGGCTATCCCTCTTACGACTACGACTATTGGAAACTCAGCGAGGATGTGGCTTACGACAGTGGATACCGCTGGCAGGCAGGATGGTATGAGGGCTACTGGAGCTACTGGTGTGGCGGCGAAGGCGACACTACCGACGACCTCTCTTATTCCGGCCTGGGCATGTCGAGCCGACAACTTGAGGACGGCAGCATCGATCTCTGGAACTTCTGCCCTAACATGACGCCCTGCGAACCATCTGCGACCCTCGACTATGATATCGCCTATTACAGCGAGGAGATGACCGAGCCGGAGCCCATCGTTCGCCCCATCGACCACGCCGATGTGAAATTTTGGGTAGGTTCGGGTGAGAAGTCGGCTACGGTAGTATTCCAGTTCAACGACGGCAGAGGTCCTGAGAATCTTATCTACGGCTATCGCTGGACCGGCGGCTGGGACGACAACTTCGAGAACGTGGTCAAAAACATCGCTAAGGCGGATCCCCGCATGAACGCAGTTTTCGAGGGCAACACAGTCAAAATCACCTACGATTCCGATTGCGACGGCGCTATCTCCGGCACCAAGGATCACACCGACATTGCCGACACTTGGAATTTCTATGCCAACCGCGTGGCCGACAACGAGTATATCAAAGTGCCCAAGAGCCGCTGGCTCAATCCCGCAGCGGTGCTCATCGTGTCGCATCAGCCGGCCGATGTCAGCGAGGTAAGCCTCCCCTATCAGCTCTTCCGTCCGGCTCCCGATTCAGAAGAGCTCTTCACTATTCCGGCACATGTCGACTATGCCCTGGCCGACAAGGAGCTGACCATCCCTGTATTCATGCAGCTGCCCGAAGGCGCAAAGTTGATATCCACGTCGGGAAAAAAAGACGCCAATCTTACGTCTATTATCAATTCGATTGGCTCTGCGAACTCCACATTCATGTCTACCGTCAAGTTTAAGAACTTCACCCCAATGAGCGGCGAAGTATGGCTGGAGTGTAGCTACAGAAAGAATGGCGAGACGAAGGACAACAAGTACACCACCAACCGCATGACGCTCAATGCCATGGCTCCCGTGCGTCCTGTAACAGCTATCCACTACGAGCAGGCTTCTGTGGATGCACGTCTGAGCCATCCGGTGGAAAACACTCTCGTCTTCGAGCCTGCCGATGCCACATACACCAAGATGGCTTACGCCACCTCCAACCGCAATGCGGCTACGGTCAACTCCACTACCGGTGTAGTGACCACTACCACTACGGCCGGCTCAGCCGACATCACCGCCACTTACGATTACGACAAGTCGCTGACGGCCACCTACTCCATTACATCTTCGTTGGTTAACCCTGTGGAAGACGTTACTTTCGAGGGCGCTGATGCCGACGGCGTGATCACCCTCACACCCAAAGAGATGACCGGACTGATGCCAATCTTCACTCCCGAAGATCCCGATATCCACACTCTCAATATCGAGCTCGCCGACAACGGCACGTCGAAGGACAATTATATCGCTACGATGTACACCGTCAATATCTGGGACGAAAACAACTCCAGGAGCCAATTCAACGAGCTCTCGGGCCACCGCGCCGGCCAGTGCAAACTCACTGTGAAATCCAACGATGGCTCAGGCTTCGAGAAAGAGTTCACCATCAATGTTGTGGAGCCCGAGCGCGAGACGCCGATTGATTACACCACCGGCACCATCATGCTCAACGAGGAGTGGTTCGGCCACACCAACGGCGGCCTCAACTGGTATTCGCCCGATTACGAGGTAGTATATCAGGCATACGAGCGTGAGAATCCCGGAGAGTCGTTCGGCTGCACCTCGCAGTACGGCATCATCTACAACGATATGCTCTTCGTAAGCTCCAAGCAGGCCAAGGACAACGGCGACCCGCTCCCCGGCGGTGGTCGTCTGGTCATAGCTGATGCCACCACCCTCAAGCGTCTCGGCTCTATCGACGACATCATGTGGGGTACTGAGACCAAGAGCAGCGACGGCCGCGCACTATGCGGCATCAACCCCTCCAAGATCTACATGAGCACCAACGCCGGCATCTATGTGATCGATATTGCCGATCCCACAGCCCCCGCAGTAGTCGGCAAGGTGCAGGGCGTATCTGAGGGCGACAATCCCGCCGACCTCTACAATGGCCAAGTAGGCGACATGGTGCATGCCGGCGAATATGTATTTGCCGTATGCCAGAACACCGGCATCTATGTCATCGACGTCCTCACCGACGCTGTGGTCAAAGCGATCGAAGATCCCAATGTGCAGGGCGTCACCCAGTCGGCCGACGGCAAGGTGTGGTATGCCACCATCGACTCCAACAAGCTTGGCAACTTTGTAGCCCTCGACATCGAGACACTTGAGGAGGCCGAGCGCGTGGTAGTGCCCGCCGAAATCGGCACCGTCACCTGCGGATGGGGCGCATGGCGCACCACACAGTTCACCTCGTCGCATACTGTCAACTCGCTCTTCTTCGCCCCCGGCAGCTCAGTCTCCAACGGTGGCGGAGGCGTATATTACAGCTACGACATCGACAACGCCACCTTCAAAAAGATCTTCGACATCAACGGCATGGCAGCTCACACTCCCGGCATGAAGCAGGGTGCCTACGGCACTATCCGCTACGATGCCCGCACCAACGAGATTATCGTAGGCACTACCGAATCTAAGGCTTCGGGACACTACCGCTACAACTGGACCCACTTTGTGGATGCCACCACCGGCAAAATCAACCGCACTGTGGAGCTGAGGCCCTACTACTGGTTCCAGTCGCATGCCATCTTCCCCGATCTGCATGAGCCTGAGTTCAATCTCGACGAGATGAGCGTTTGCGTCAACGACACCGAATGTAGAGTCAATCTGCACGACTTTGCCAACGACAACGACAACATCAACGCCAATATCAAATTTGCCCTCGACCAGGCCGAGACCGTAGCCGAAGAGGGTGCGGCCAATGATGTAGCCGATGTCACACTTGAAGGCAAACATCTTGTGATCAAGCCACGCGCACTGGGATCGAAATATTTCAATCTCAATGTGGAGTCGAACGGCAAGACCATCACTAAGCCCGTCAAGCTGAATATCACTGTAGCCGCAGGCATAGATGATGTCAACGATGCTTCATCTATCTTCTGCGACGGACGTATCCTGTCGATCGACGGCTACAACGGAGAGACTTTCGCCATCTACGATGTCACCGGCCGCAAGATGGTAGAGTTCACCGCCGACAGCGACAACTATCGTGCCGGCTTTAGCTTCGGCAACGGCGTGTATGTGCTTCGCGGCGCCAACAACGTGATATATAAGTTTATCCTCAAATAAGCGCTCATGAAGAGATTATCATTGATCGTCTCCTCGCTGCTGGCAGCAATGGCTCCGGCCATTGCCGCCGATAGCGGAGAAAAATTCAGCGACGGTGTCTTTATCGTCAATGAAGACTGGTATGGGCATCAGAACTCTACTGTCAACTGGATATCCGATGACTGGGAATGGGACTACCGTGTATTCCAGCAGGCCAACGAAGGCAAGGAATTGGGCTGTACCAACCAGTATGGCCAGATCTACGGCGGCCGCTTCTACCTGATAGCCAAGCAGGAGCGCGATCCGGGAGCCGCAATAAAAGGAGGCCGCATCACTGTGGCCGATGCCCGGACGATGAAATGTCTCTTCCAGAGCGATCTCATCGACCCGTCGGGCACACAGTGCGACGGACGAGGCTGTCTCGGGATCGACGAGCACAAAGTATACATTTCTTCCAGCAATGGCGTGTGGGTATTCGACACCGACACTTACGAAGTGACCGGTCAGGTCAAAGGTTCGGCCAATCCCAACGGCTCTGACGGCAAGCCCAACACCGATCCCACCGGTTCGCTTTATCACGGCCAGTGCGGGACGATGGTTCGTGTCAACGACCGTGTGTTTGTAGCGCATCAGTCGGAGGGCATACTCGTCGTTGACCCCGACAAGGATGAGACTGTAGATGTGATCACAATGCAGCCTGTCCTTGACCTGCTGCCGCCGCGTGCCGACGGAAAGCCCAACAAGATGCCGGGCGTCGGCTCGGTGGTGCTCGCCAAAGATGGCTCTGTATGGGCCAGCGTAGCTAAAACCATTCAGGGTGACGGCACCACGCTCCCCTATCTGATGCGTATCGACCCCGCGACACTTGAGATCAAAATCATCGAAGTTCCGAACGAGTTCTATCCGCCGGCCAACAGCTGGTATGCCTGGACACCCGACGGACTCAGCGCTTCGGTTCGTGAAAATGTCCTCTACTGGAATGGCGGACCCAACTCCTGGTTCTCTAATACGAAAGTATTCAAGTACGACATTGATAGGAATGAGTTCTCTAAAATAGTAGATCTCGAAAAAGAAGCCGAAGAGCAACGCCTTGACAGCAAGACAAGCTGGCATCTCTATGGCTGCTCCTTGCGCCCCCATCCGGTGACCGACCGGCTGTATATGTCGCTCTTCCATATTTTCGTCGATCCTACCTACAAACTGCGAGTGACTGACAACAACGGCGAGTCTATCAAAGAAGTAGATATGATTTCGAATTATTGGTTCCCGTCGCTGCCGGTATTCCCCGACAATTATATGCCCGAAGTCCACGACCCGGGGGTCATCGCTCTCGATGGTGCCGGGCCCTGGACGGTCTCTCTCGACGGTGTGTTCACCGACTTCGATTCGATGGAATCCGCGATAGTGAAAACGGTCACCGGAGTAAGCGATCCCGATGCTATCGAAGCAAAAATTGTCAACGGCGACCTGCTCCTTGAAGCGAAAAAGCCTATTGAAGGTGGTGAGTATACCATCAACATAAAAGCCAACAGCAACGGAGAGATTGTCACTCTCCCCCTTTGTGTATCCATAACCTCGGCAGGTATAGAAGATGTCGTTTCTGAGAATTCTCAGGTCTCCTGGGCCGACGGTTATCTGGAGATTTCTTCATCCACTGAGGCTCGGGCTGAGATTTATGCCGTAGACGGCAAGATGGTCTTGCAGATTAATGTAAGTAGCGGGCACAATCGCTATCCGACGGCTATTAACCGAGGTATCTATATCGTAAAAGTAGGGAAGAGCACTACAAAGATAACGGTTAGATAATTGCTGACTACTTTTTATCACAAGGAGACATATCGGGTAAAATCCGATATGTCTCCTTTTCAATTTCACAATTTTCATTTAGCCGCGTTTATTTGAGCAGTTTTCATCTTTACATAATACATTACTACGCCAATGGTGTATAGACACTCTTCGGCATCGACACCGACTATCTGATTAGCCTATCGCTGCCATAGGAAAATCCCTCATAAATCGTTTCTCCATGCATTGTCTTGTCTATACCTTTGCATTCGAAATCAAAATGCAAAAAGATTATGAGTCAACCTATGATTGTATGGTGTGCGATAGCAGGACTGCTTCTTCTTACATTCATGTTCAGAGCTTTCGAACAATATTTTACCAAGCGTCATCATCACCACACCAAAAAGTCGAGCCATGTAATTGAAATTGGTAAAGACAAAGAAATGTTCTTTGTGCCGGGAGATTTTGACGAAGACGATGACTTTGAATAACTGTAACCCCGGAGATGCCCACGGATGCGATAATGTCTGTGAAATAGCTGCTTTCCTCGCAGATTATGCCGCGTTGTTGTCGGGATGCGGCGCTACTTGCATTCGAATCGACAAAAACACACGCAGGATGGCTGATGCGTTCGGTATGGAGTTGGACATTTTTATCATGCCTACCAACGTGACTGTGTCGGTATGGAGAAAGGGATCCTCACTCAGGGAGACAGCTATCCGTAAGACTTCGGCGTGCGGTATTAGCTTCAACATCAACGCCCGACTCAGCCGACTGAGCTGGGAAGTCGCTGACAATCATCTTGATCTGTCTGCCGCTCTCAAACATTTTGACAGAGTCCGCCGCACTGCACCGACCGGTAAGCGTGAAGTACTGTTTCTGACGAGTCTTGCCAATGCATCATTCTGTCGTCTTTTCGGCGGCGACATTGTGGCAATGCTTATTGTGTTTGTTTCTACACTTGCCGGTTACAGGCTGAAACAGATAATGCTTGAGGAGAAATGCGACATGCGACTCACATTTCTCTGCGCCTCATTCTTCTCAGCAGCATTAAGTGCAGGAGGTCATATATTCAACATAGGTAGTACTCCAGAGATAGCACTGGGTACAAGCGTGCTCTATCTCATCCCCGGCGTACCCTATATAAATGCGGTAAGCGACATGATATACCGCCATTATCTCTGTGCGTTCAGTAGGTTCATGGACGCGCTGGTGCTTACTGCCTGCCTATCGGCGGGACTTTGTGCCGGCATGTTTATCCTTGGTTTAAGATGGTTTTAGACTATGTGGATTGACATTTTGATAAATATTGTTGAGGACGGATTCTTTGCTGCTATAGCTGCAATCGGATTCTCAAGTATCAGCAACACGCCACGCCGGGCATATCTCACTTTGGCTCTCATAGCCGCCACAGGACATGCCATCCGTTATATCCTGACATTGCCCGACTTCGGAGCCATGCACATTATCCCGGCAAGCACGTTGGCCTCTTTTGCTATAGGTGTACTTGCAGTGATGTTAGCATCGCGAATCAAATGCCCCGCTGAGGTATGCTTTTTTCCCGCGCTACTTCCCATGATCCCAGGAATGTACGCCTACCGCACTATTGAAGCTATTCTTTCCTGTCTATATCACACGGAGGAGGGTATTTTCGGTCATTATTTCTATCTTTTGGCATATAACGGATTGACATGCGCGTTCATCATATTGGGCATGGTCATCGGAGCCACTATTCCGGTATTCCTTTTCAAAAAAATCTCGTTTACCGCTACAAGATAACTTCAATTTGTGTAAATTTGTATTCATAACCTGTTGGATGAATTAAATTAAAGCGTATTTCACTTGACCAATTCTCCGATGATTGACGAAATTGACATATTGCAGGA
>ERZ779852.3969-NODE-3969-length-10010-cov-2.265093_pt1 | contig 10010 bp, 6 predicted proteins | sample MGYA00511559_ERZ779852 | MGnify/ENA primary metagenome ERZ779852 (study PRJEB29588, sample SAMEA2157977) | human gut metagenome | biome: human gut; feature: human-associated habitat; material: faeces | place: Denmark | collected 2008/2010 ...
GGTCAGTCCCAGATAGTCCACACCGGCATTGGACACCGACGCGGAGCCGATATGCAGAACGGAGCATAAAGAAACATACATCAGACTGGAGCGGACATGGAATCCCGGCAGCAGCATTACATTGTGTCTGGATCTGCATCCGAGAGCAGTCTGCGATCCGAGACCGGAAAATGTCCAAAGCGGAAAGCAGTTTATCGCATTTTGCGATGGACCGATCGTTCTGGCGCGGGACGCCAGAATCAATGCAGACGTGGGAATGCCGGTTACATTTGTACCGGAAGCATTCCGCATTGAGAAATCCGAAGATTTTGGCATTGAGAGCGGCGGAAATTATCTGGTACGGACGGATAAGGATGAGACAATTCGGATGGTCGATTATGCCTCGGCCGGCGCAACATGGAATGAAGCATCAGAAATGGAATGCTGGCTGCCGATACGGACAGATGGCACAGACAGGTGATGAAGAAATGCAAAGCGGTGAGATATTTGTGAAATTCGATCAGAAAAATGACCTGCTGCTTTGTGTGATAGCTGAACAGAATCTGCTCCTTTTGAATTTGCCCCTTTCATTTGATGAAATACAACGGCGGCTTCAAGCAATGTGGGAGGAATCTCCTCAAAATATAGGCAATGGCGACGCGCAGACACTTAATGCGGTTTTTTTCAGAATGAATGATTTGATGCGCCAAAAATATAATCTTCATGTCACTTATGCGCAGATTCACTCAACAACAGAAAATAAAGCGGAAGCCTATCTGCAGGGAATGAATGCTTTCTATCAGGCTTTGCAGCGGGTGAACAGCAAGAATGCGACCATCAGTGAACAAGCAAAGTCGCTGGTTATGAAAGAGGACAGAAGGACGATCTCACTCGCTGAGGCAGCAGAACAAATCAATATCAGTCCAAACTACTTGTGTAGGGTGTTTAAAGAGGAAACGGGCGAAACGTTTCGGAGTTACTGCATCCGGGTTAAGATGGGACGTGCGGCAGCCCTTTTGAAAGAGTCCAATCTTAGGATCAATGAAATTGGAACTGCGGTTGGTTATCCGAATACAGCGTATTTCAATAAACTGTTTAAGCGAAACTTTCGATGTACTCCGCGGGAGTACAAGAAAACTTTCAGATGAAAGAAATGTAGAGAAAATAGCCTGGCACAGTGAAAAAGAAAGTGAGAAACATATCGTTATGGTAAAAGCGGTTATTTTTGATTTAGACGGCGTCCTGGTATCTACGGATGAATTGCATTATAAAGCATGGAAACAGCTCAGTACGGAACTTGGCATTCATAATTTTACAAGAAAAGATAATCTCAGACAAAGAGGCGTAAGCCGGATGGAGTCATTGGAAGTCCTATTGGAAAAAACAGATCAAGTATACACAGAAGAAGAAAAAATATGTCTGGCGAAGCGAAAAAATGAAAAATATGTTGCAGCGTTGGAGATGCTGGGACCAGATGCAATTCTTCCCGGGGTAACGTCATTCTTGTCTTTTCTGAAACAAAAGCGGATTCGGATTGCAGTAGGCTCGTCTAGCAAAAATGCACCTTTAATATTGAAGAAAATCGGACTGTATGAACAGTTTGACGCGATAAGCTGCGGCTTGGATACAGACCGGTCAAAGCCGGAACCGGATGTTTTCCTTATAGCTTCCAAGAAACTGGGAATACCACCGGAGGAATGTGTTGTTATAGAAGATGCACATGCCGGAATTGCTGCGGCAAGACGTGCGGGAATGTACGCTGTTGCAGTTGGTGCAGCAAGCGATAGCCGCAAGGCGGATTATTGTGCACGTTCACTGCAAACACTTCCGTATCAATCGCTGGAGTTATTTAACGAGGAACCCTTTTGCATCACGGAAAGCGGATATGATGAGGGTAAAATCGCATGGTTTGGGAATAAGTTCTTGACGGGTAACGGATACTTCGGGGTCAGGGGCACGATGGAAGAATATACAAAAGAACAGATGTGTGCGATTAATCTGGCGAGAATTTATGACCGTGTGGGTGAATCGTGGCGAGAATCAATAAATGCGCCAAATCCATTTTACATGCGGGTAAACGTCGATGGGACGGAATATGCGCTGCCGGAGAACAGACCGCTTTCTCAATTACAGCAATTAAACTTCCGATATGGACTACAGCGCAGGAGAACACAATGGCAGACAGAAAAAGGAACATTGCTGGTACGAAGCGAACGCTTTGCCAGTATGAGCAGACAACATCTGCTTGCTATGCGTTATTCGATTTCTGCTGATTATGACTGCCAAATCACAATCTATGCTGGAATCGATGCGAATGTGTGGGATATACATGGTCCGCATTTTGTGGAAAAGATTCAGGAAAGCAACGGGTTAGTGCTTCAAATGACTGGAATTACTGGAGAAAAGCGAATCGGCGTAACCACAATGGCTGTCATTTCATCAGATGGGATGGCAAATCAGGAGTGTGCAAGTGAGTGCGCGTATCAGCGTATTTCGATTTGTGCAAAGGCTGGTCATACCTATTGGATAGAGGAAATTGCGGCGGTTCGGACAACTGCGGATAACTTGGCATTTACCGATCAGATAGAGAAGACTACCTATTCTCAGCTGAAACAGGAACAGATTCGCGCATGGAATGCAATCTGGGCCATATCAGAAGTGAAAATTGATGGAGATGCAGATGCAGAACTTGCAATCAATTATTCAATTTATCATTTGAACTGTATTGCACCGAGAAACCTGCCTGGAACATCTATTCCTGCCAGAGGCCTGTCTGGGCAAGTGTATAAAGGAGCGATTTTCTGGGACACAGAAATGTTTATGATGGATTATTATATTGCCGCTGCACCAGAGATCGCAAAAACACTGCTGCAATATCGAATTGACACACTCGATGGAGCAAGAAGGAAAGCAAAGGAGTACGGACTGCAGGGAGCCTACTACGCATGGGAAAGCCAGGAGGGAGGCTATGAGGCCTGCTCGGACTTCAATCTTGTGGATGTGTTTACAAAGCGCCCGGTACGAACCTATTTCCGAGATAAACAATATCACGTTTCGGCAGCAATTGTATATGGCTTTGTTAAATACTTACGAGCGACAGGCGATACGTCGATTCTGGATGACGGCGGCTTGGAGGTGATTGTTGAATGTGCAAGGTTTTATCGGTCAATCCTGATCCGCCAAGTGGACTCGGAGATTTATGAGATTCGGGATGTCGTCGGACCAGATGAATATCATGAGCGAGTCAATAACAATGCCTATACGAATCGGATGGCAAAATTCGTTTTTGAGACGGCTGCCGATTTGCTCAATCAGATGCCGTATACAGATGCCTCCGGAGAATCCGGAAACCAACTGCGGGAACTTTTTTTGGATGCTGCAGAAAAACTCATCCAAAAGACAGAAAATCGTGAGATGCTGATCGAACAGTTCGACCATTATTTTGAACTGGAGGATGTCGATATTGAAACAGTCAGATCCAGACTGTGTGATCCAAAGGAATATTGGGGCGGCGCACACGGTGTTGCCAGCGATACGCAGATTCTGAAACAAGCCGATGTTGTGGCTATGCTTGGAATGTTCCATGGGGAGTACAGTCAGGAAACGATGAAAAAGAACCTGCAGTATTATGAACCGAGGACAGAGCATGGGTCGTCGCTTTCTGCATGCATGTATGCACTGGTAGCCTGTTATACGGGACAAGGAGATTCTGCATATCCGTTGTTTATGAAATCAGCACAGATTGATTTAATGCCGCCGGCAAAAGAATGGCTTGGACTTGTTTATATCGGCGGAACACATCCGGCATCTGCGGGTGGTGCATGGATTGTAGCAGTTAAAGGGTTTGCAGGTGTTTATGAAGACAGCGATGGTATTCATTGCAGACCAGCTCTGCCGGAAAAATGGAAAGAAATGTATTTTAAGCTGTATTATAAAGGGACACTCTATGGATTTAGAGTAACACATTCGGAAATAGTTATCAGAAAGCTGCACACATAAACCAGCGCAAACGGAAGGAGCAAAATGGTGAAAAAGATAGAACGACAGATTCCATATGCCATTGTTGCAGAGACAGAGGAATATGCGAGAAACTGGACACGATCAGGAAAAGTGTGGAACCTGCAGATACAGAAGGAAAATGGGAAATTCCAAACCGAACATCTGACGATCCTGTGCGCGCTGAAACAAAACGGGAAAACGGTACAGCAGATTACGACTGTAAAAAACCGTTTGGATAAACCCGTTGTACTTGAGCAGGTAAGCTCTGCATATATTGCAGGTATCGGTCTGGGAGGAATTCGGCCGTGGTATGACGAGGAACGTTTTAAATTATATTTTTGTCGGATGTGTTGGCAGGGAGAAGGCCAGTGGAGCTACGGTACACTACCAGAACTGGGACTTTACCGGGCTTCAAACCATAATCCCGCCAATGCGATTGCTATTTCGTCCGTCGGGAATATGAGTACGTCTGTGTTTTATCCATTGCTATATCTGGAGGACAAGGAATGCGGACAAACGTGGTTTTTTGAGATTTTGTCCAGTGGGAATTGGCATATAGAACTTGGAGCGAACGAAGATGGAGGACTGTATGTTGAAATGAATGCCGCATGGTGTAATCATGACGGCTGGCATATAACGCTGCAACCAGATGCATATTATACTGCCGTCCCAGCTATTTACGGTGTCGTAGATGGAGGCATTGAGGCTGCAATCCAAGAACGCTTACGCTGGCACAGGCAATGCAGTGACGTATCAATTCTGCGCCCGGCGGCTTGCTTTAACGATTATATGAACTGTCTTTGGGCGAATCCGAGCGATCAAAAACTGATCTCATTGATCGATGCAGCGGCAGATGTCGGCTGTGAAGTATTTTGCATCGATGACGGCTGGCAAAAAGACGGAACGGGAACATGGATACCGAATCAGGCGCGGTTTGGCTCAAAGGGGCTGCAGGGGGTGATTGACTATATCCGCAAAAAGGGCATGCGCCCCGGAGTCTGGCTAGAGCTTGAGAGCGTTTCCCATGAGAATATGACCGCGCCGAAGCAAGGCCGAATGACAAGAACTGGTCACGAAATTGGATGTAATGGGCGATACCAGTTCGACTTTCGCAGTCAGGATGTACAAACGTATATGGAATCTGTCATAGAACGGCTGTATGCAATGGGCATTCGCTATATCAAAAATGATTTTAACCAGACTGCTGGAATTGGCTGTGATGATCCAAATTCAGTTTCCGAAGGCTTACGCCGGGAAACAGAGGCTTTCTATAGATTTGTTGATGAGATCCGCGCGAAGTATCCTGATTTGTGGATTGAAACCTGCGCCAGTGGGGGTATGCGGGCAGATAATGGAGCATTGCGGCATTTTCATCTTTACAGCAGCAGCGATCAGGAATTTTTTTGGAACAATCCTTCCATTCTGACGGGTATGATAGCCTGTGTACAGCCAGAAAAATGCGGGATCTGGTCATACCCGTATGCGTTGCCTTGCGAGGCCAGAATGCAGCCAATCAAGGAGTATTTCAAAGAACACGAATGCGAGACTTATCTGGATGGTGAATGGACTGCGTTCAATATGGTCAGTTCCATGCTCGGTGTTCTATATTTATCGGGACATATTGAGGAAGCGGACGAAAGAAACCGCACATTGATTCGAGAAGCGATTGCTGTCTATAAGCAAAAGCGTGAGTTTTTGGCACACGCATATCCGGTTTACCCATCTGGTTTCTTCCGGATTTCTGAGGAAGGTATGTATGCATTTGGGCTGACAAACGGAAAGAAATTATTGCTTTCCGTCTGGAAAATTGGTGGGAACAAAAATACGGTCAGCTTTTCGTTAAAGAATTATCTGCATGGACAGCTGAAGGGGAAGCTTCTGTATCCTATCAGCCTGCCTACGGACTACCATGAGTCGAATGGTATTCTGACGGTGCGACTGGAGGCAAGATACAGCGCGAGACTGTTTGAATTTGAAGGAGATGAAATACAATGAATATAGAACAGATTCAATTATCTGAGCGTGGAACGCTGACCGCGTTGCTGCATGAAAAGAGTAATGAGATGAAAAACGCAGCGGCTGAGAGGCTGGCTGTGATTCTCTGCCCGGGTGGAGCATATTCATTTTGCTCTGATCGTGAATGCGATCCGCCCGCGATTGCGTTTTTAAACATGGGATGTCAGGTGTTTGTGCTTCGGTACAGCGTTGAACCTTATGCCGGGAACAAACGTCCATTACAAGAAGTTGCAGCCAGCGTAAAGATTGTGCGAGAACGTGCAGATCGGTGGCAGGTGGATAAACACAAAATTGTAGTTTGCGGATTTTCGGCAGGCGGACATTTGGCGGCAAGTTTGGGCGTTCATTGGAATGATCCGGATATCATGCGTCGGTGCGAAGTGAAAGATGCGCAGATGCTGCGTCCAGACGCGATGATCCTAGGATATCCAGTTATTACTGCGGGAATATTCGCACATCGCGAAAGCATTCAACGGGTGAGTCAAGACTGTCATGAAGATGAATGCTATTGGAGTCTTGAAACGCAAGTCACAGAGCAGACACCACCTGCTTTTTTATGGCACACAATGAATGATCCCGCGGTACCGATTGAAAATAGTTTCCTGTTTGCGGAACAACTGCATCAGGCTGGTGTAGACTGCGAATGCCATTTTTTGAAAACGGACCACATGGTATGTCGATAGCTACGGAAGAAGTAGGAACACCATCAAAGCGAGTACATCAATGGGTATCCCTTTGCCAAAGTTGGTTGGCAGAGAAATTCGCGCTAGACAATTGAACTGCAATAAAGTGTATAAGAATAAGAGGATGAATGGCACTCTCGCACATGAGAAAAATATGGGGAATGGGTGAACGAAGAAACATGAAAAGAATTTTAGTGTTAGGCGGCGCGGGCTACATCGGCAGCCACACGGTATATGAGCTGATTGACAACGGCTACGACGTGGTCGTAGCGGACAATCTGGAGACCGGATTCCGGGCAGCGGTGCATCCAAAGGCGCGCTTCTATCAGGGCGACATCCGCAACAAGGAATTCTGCGACCATGTGTTCTCGTCTGAGAAAATTGACGCAGTCATCCACTTCGCCGCGAACTCTCAGGTCGGCGAGAGCATGGTCAATCCGCTCAAGTATTACGACAACAACCTCGGCGGCACGCGCACGATGCTCCAGAGCATGATCGAGCATGGCGTGAAGTACATTGTCTTCTCCTCCACCGCCGCGACCTACGGCGAACCGGAGCGAGTGCCGATTCTGGAAACCGACCCGACGCATCCCACGAACTGCTACGGCGACACGAAGCTGGCGATGGAGCGGATGTTCTACTGGGCTTCCGTCGCACACGGCATTCATTTTGTCGCGCTGCGCTACTTCAACGCCTGCGGCGCACACATGTCGGGCAAGATCGGCGAGGCGCATAATCCGGAAACGCACCTGATTCCGATCGTCCTGCAAGTCCCGAACGGCCAGCGCGACCATGTGAGCATTTTTGGCGACGACTATCCGACACGTGCGTGCGCGACTACATCCACGTCACCAACCTTGCTTCCGCGCACATCCTCGCCGCGGAATATCTGATGAACGGCGGCGAGAATAACGTGTTCAACCTCGGCAACGGCGTCGGCTTCACGGTTAAGGAGATCATCACGACGGCGGAAAAGGTCGTCGGGAAGCCCATCAAGTGCGAGATGGCAGCTCGCCGTGCGGGCGACCCGGCGCAGCTCGTCGCGTCCTCGGAAAAGGCGAAGACCGTCCTCGGCTGGAAGCCGAAGTATGACGATATTGAGACGATCATCGGTTCCGCGTGGAACTGGCACAAGGAGCATCCGCATGGCTATGAAGACTGAAACAGTCTGGGCGGCGATCGATTCGCTGCTCGACTATGCAAAAGACTGTGAACTCCTGCACCCGCTGGACGAGACGTTTGCGCGGAATTCGATTCTGGCAGAACTCGGACTGGACAGCTATGAAAAGGAGGAAGAGCGCCATAGTTTTCCGGAATGTCTGAACCTTTTGTGCGACTACGCCGCCGAAAACGGGCAGATCCACGACACGATTGCCGAGCGTGACCTGTTTGACACAAAGCTCATGGGCTGCGTCACGCCGCGCCCATCTGAAGTTGTTCGGAAGTTCTGGTCGCTTTACGCAGAATCCCCGAAAGCGGCAACCGATTATTTCTACAAGCTCAGTCAGGATTGCAACTATATTCGCAGAGAACGCATTGCGAAGGACGAACACTGGACGGCACAGACAAAGTACGGCGAACTCGAAATTTCCATCAACCTTTCAAAACCAGAGAAAGACCCGCGTGACATTGCGGCGGCGAAGCTGAAAAAGGCGTCGGGGTATCCGAAATGCCTGCTGTGCGTCGAAAACGTCGGCTACGCGGGCACGATTTCGCACCCGGCGCGGCAGAATCTGCGCGTGATGCCCGTGACCGTGGATGGTCAGCCGTGGGGTTTCCAGTATTCGCCGTATGTCTATTATAATGAACACGCCATCGTCATGAACACCGAGCACACGCCGATGGTCATCGACCGCTCGGCGTTTGACAAGCTGTTTTCGTTTGTGGAGCAGTTCCCGCACTATTTCCTCGGCTCGAATGCCGATCTGCCCATTGTGGGCGGCAGCATTCTGGCGCATGAGCATTTCCAGGGCGGACATCACACGTTCCCGATGGAGAAAGCAGCGTCGGAATTTTCGTTCGAGGTTCCGGGCTTTGAAGATGTGGACTGCTGCGTCGTGAAGTATCCGATGACGGTGCTGCGCCTGAACGCTGAAAATAAAAACCAGCTCTGCGAGCTGGCGGGCAAAATTCTCTCCAAGTGGCGCGGCTATTCTGACCCCGACGCGATGATCTTCGCGGAAACCGACGGCGAGCCGCACAACACGATCACGCCGATTGCCAGAATGAGAAATGGCAAGTACGAATTGGATTTGGTGCTGCGCAACAACCTGACCACACCAGAACATCCGATGGGCCTCTATCATCCGCATGAGGAGCTGCACCACATCAAGAAGGAAAACATCGGTCTGATCGAGGTCATGGGTCTGGCGATTCTGCCGGGCAGACTCAAAAAGGAGATGGCCGACCTCAGAGCCGCACTTCTGAACGGTGAAGATCTTCGCGCGAACGACGAGCTTGCCAAGCACGTCGACTGGGCAGAGGGCTTCCTAAAGCGCCACCCGGAATTCAACGCCGAAAACGCGGAAGACATCATCAAGTTCGAAATCGGACAGGTCTTTGTACAGGTGCTTGAATGTGCGGGCGTCTACAAATGCACGGCGGAGGGTCGCGAACACCTCAAAAAGTTCCTGACGGAGGTTCAGAATGGATAAGGTTTATCATTTTTCCGCGCCGGGGCGCACGGAGATCGGCGGCAACCACACCGACCACCAGCACGGCCGCGTTCTGGCCGGCAGCGTGAACATCGACATGATCGCTGCCGCAGCCCCCAACGACAAGAACCAGCTCCGCGTCCAGAGCGAGGGCTATGATCTGTGCGTCATTGATCTGAATGACCTCGAGGCCCGCAAGGAAGAGGAGAACACCACCGCCTCTCTGCTGCGCGGCGAGTGCGCCGCCTTCACCCAGCGGGGCGCAAAGCTGGCCGGTCTGGACGTTTACATCTCTTCCAACGTGCCGAAGGGCAGCGGCGTCTCTTCTTCTGCCGCCTTTGAAGTGCTCATCGGCGTCATCCTGAACGACTGCTTCATGACCGAGAAGGTCTCCCCCATCGCCATTGCGCAGATCGGCCAGTGGGCTGAGAACGTCTACTTCGGCAAGCCCTGCGGCCTGATGGACCAGATGGCTTCCAGCGTGGGCAACATCATCACCATCGACTTCGCCAGCCCCGCAAAGCCCGTGGTGGAGCCGGTGGCTGTGGACTTCTCCAAGGCTGGTCTGGCCCTCTGCATCCTCGACTCCGGCGCAGACCACGCCGATCTGACCGACGAGTATGCGGCAATGCCGATTGAAATGAAAAAGGTTGCACACTTCTTCGGCAAGGAAGTCCTG
>ERZ779852.3973-NODE-3973-length-9999-cov-3.622989_pt1 | contig 9999 bp, 9 predicted proteins | sample MGYA00511559_ERZ779852 | MGnify/ENA primary metagenome ERZ779852 (study PRJEB29588, sample SAMEA2157977) | human gut metagenome | biome: human gut; feature: human-associated habitat; material: faeces | place: Denmark | collected 2008/2010 ...
GAGCACTTGGCTACGGACCAAGGTGTCGGGAGTTCGAATCTTCTCGCGCACGTATCTAAGTCCTTGAAATTTATTTTCAAGGACTTTCCTTATGCAACAGAATAATGAGGATAGTGGTTAAAACATATGAGTGAAGTAAAAGAAATAAAGAAACGTATCGATTTTTTGGACTACCTGAAGGCCATTTGTGTTATTATGGTAATTATTACACATTATGATTGGGCAGATAAGGATTCTCCATTTTTTACAATGCTGATCAATATGGCAGTTCCTGTTTTTATGATTATTAGCGGTTATAATTTTGCTATGTCAAATCGGAAAAAGACAGGTGGAAATTTAAAGAAAATGTATGCGTGGGAGATGATAAAACCCAAATTGATCCGTTTTCTTGTGCCATTTTTTACAGTGTGTCTCATTGAAATTGTTCTTTTAGTGATCGAGGACAAGCATATTAATCCACCACGGATTTTCCTTTTGGGAGCATATGGTCCCGGTAGTTATTATGTGCCTATCATGATCCAGTTATTGGTAATCTTTCCTATTATATATAAGCTGGTAGAGAAAAATGCCAGACTGGGAATCGCATTGTCAGGCGCAGCAAATTTATTGTTCGAGATCGGTGTAAAAATATTTGATATGGATAAATACTATTATCGCCTGAGCATTGGACGTTATTTGCTTTTGATCGCATTTGGATGTTACCTTTATTTATATCCGGAACACAGAGTGAAAAGGTACCAGCTTATCAGTATGTTTTTGATTGGGCTGGGATATATTGTCGCAGTGTTTGGATTTGATTGGGATATCATTCTGTTTGACTATTGGAAAACAACAGCAATGCCGATTGCATTTTATATTTTTCCGATTATTATTTTATTGTTCAGAAGATTTTATCATATAAAATTACCGGGAGTTATCGGAAATACGTTGACATGGATCGGACAGGCGTCATATCATATTTTTCTGGTACAGATGGTATATTATCATTTTGAACTTGGTGGTAGACTTATGGCAAGTACATGGTATATTGCACTTCCATTTAATATTTTGGTAACGGTCGCAGCCGGACTTGCATTTTATGAAGCTGACTGCAGGTTTATCAGGAATATGAAATATTTAAAATTCAAAGCAAAACGGAGAGTAGCGTAAAATAACACAGGAGTGCGCAGGAAATATAAAAAAAGTAGCGACAAACGTCACAGAAAACGATATAATAAGTAAGGAAAAATTTTATGTGGGTTCTCCATGGATATGTGCGGAAATTGTTAATGAGTAAGCAGGATGCTGCAAACTGTATTTTAGATGAGATTATCAGAAAAATTGGAAATCGTGAATAGACAAGAAAGTGGCAGGTAGATTGCATGGAAGTATTGAAAGTACAAAAAGGTCAGATTGTTGCAAAAAAGAATGACAAAGTAAAAGAATGGTATTTTATACAGGAGGGTTCTGTTATCCAGAAGTATGCATTTGTTGAACTGGAATTGAAACAGAATGGCATTGTTGGTATTCTGGAGAATGACAGATTCCTTTGTGATTATATCGCAGCGGAGGACAGTGCACTGGCTGTTTTTCCATGTGAATCGTCGGAGGATCTGCAGGGGATTTTGTCAAATGATGCAAAGATCCGAAGATATTTTTTGAAGGCAGCGATTGAGCAGAGACAGCAGATGCTCCAGGTATACGCTGGTCTGGAAGTGAGATGCAAACAGTTTCATACGTTTATAGAGACGTTTTATAATGACTATAAAACAATCTGTAACCAGTATCAGTTAGAAGAACAGCCTTTTTCTAAAATGGATTATTTCCATTCTCTGGAAATGCGTCATAAAGCGGAAAAATGGGAGATGGACAACAGCAGTAGTCTGGTGACAAATTATCTGGAAGAATATCTGAATCTGCTGGAAAAGGATGATAGTCTGTGCGTTGGTGCAATTATGGAGGCTTCTGCACAGATGCGAAGAGTTGCGCAGGGAATCAGTGAGATGGTTGCGTATCTTCTATATAATAAGGATCTGCTGATCAGTGAATCCGGAAAAGATATTTTCCAGTTATTCTTTGATCTGGCGATTCGCGCAGGGCTGAATCATGAAGAATTAGAACCAATCAATAAAGAAGTGAAACTGATCATTGAACTGGTAGAAAAATTAAAGATTTATGATCAGAGAGTCATTGATTACCGCTGGAGTGAATACCAGAATTATGAATTTGGAAGCAATGGGTTAGAGGAAGTGGCATCTGTTGGAGTTTTTGGCGAAGACGAAGAAGAGTTTGAGAGCGATGAGGAAGAAAGCGAAGACTGCTTAGAACATATTCTTACCTATGCGGGATTTGATGAATCACAGATCGAGGATGTACGCAATAAGATCAGGGAATACCGGGAACTGCCGGATATGCTATCAACGGATGATGAGGCATACCGCATCAGAAAACAGCTGACGCCTGTTTTTTATGATGTATATTATAAGGTATTTATGCGCGCAATGCAGGAAGAGGGGCAGATAACGCCAATTCTGGAAATGTTCCTTAATTTTGGCTTTATGGATGTGCAGATGGTTGGTGAGGATAATGCCAATGCATTGTACGATCTGACAGAACATTTGGATCTATGCAATTCAGAGCATGTGTATACCATGTATGAGTGGCTGAAGGCAATTTATGAAGGACGGAAAGAGCCTTCCAAGAATGAATTTGATCTGGATTATAGCCAGTATTTATTAGAAAAACTGAAAACAAAGAAGATTACGGAAGCACAGATGAAACAACTTCAGGATAACCGGGAGCTGAAAGTAAAATATGAGATTCAGAACATGTTTACCTCTGGAAACCGTGCAACTTATGGAAAAATAACAACATTCTGTCCGATTTTAGGAGAGTATGATCTGATCAACTCTGTAGAAAAGATGCTTGTGACAGCAGGGCGGTTAGAGGAAGTTATCAATCAGATCCGTAAAATCGATTTTTCTGTTTTTTACAGAGAAGTATTATTTTCAGATCCGGACAAAGGAATTAACCATGAGAATATTATGAAAGAGGTATTGCCGGATATTATTCTTATGCCAAATGCGGGAACCAAGGCAATGATGTGGCAGGAGACAGCGGGAGTGAAGCGCGACACTTCAGCACGTTTTATGTTCCCTGTTTTTACTGCGGTAGATCTTGAAGATATGATGATCGAGACTATGGGTAGATATCGTTGGGAGATCTGCAGAAAGATCCAGGGTGTACATTGGAATGATATCCGTGAAAAATCCCTGACGGCGGAGTATTGCGATTATATGCAGTTTTACCGTAAAAATTTTGAATTGTCTGCTGATGCAAAAGAAAAGCTGAAAAATGCATTGTTCCGCGCAAAGAATAATTACAGGGAAGTTTTTGTAAAGGATTACCAGAACTGGATCAAATATGAGTCAAGAGGAAGCTATCGTCTGAACAAGGTTTCCAGACAGATACTGATGACTTATTGTCCGTTCTCGAAAGAACTTCGAAATGAATTGAAGGCAAACCCAATGTATCAGGAACTTCTGAACCGATATGATATCCAGAGTTCCAGAAGTGTGAAACGTATTCTTGCCGTTTACGACAAGTATAAGCGTGCTGGCGGAGAATTAAATCAGGATTTAAGAGATAATTTATTATATTATCAGCTGTAGAAAAATCCATCGGAAAAAAGATATAAACTTTTCCGATGGATTTTTTGTGTGTGAAATATCAATAGAAAAAGCCAAATGCAACCGCATCTGGCTTTTTCTGAGGGGAGTATAAATAATTAATAAGGGGTATAACTATGATACGTTTTCGTATCACAACGTTAGTATATCCTATCTATATTTAAAAAGCAATTTAAAAAATGTATATTTTGTGTGATTCTTCAAATAATAAAAATGCATGTGACAAAGTAATTTTACATGCAGAAAAAGAAGAAAATTTTGTACACAAAACAGGAGGACATTTTATCATGGCAAAGAACATGGATGGTACAAACAAGAGTGAAAACCGCTACGAGCAGAACAGTTATGAGAACAGCAATGGACAGAATAAGAGTGGTCAGAACAAATCTACCAATAAGTCAACAAATAAGTCCACAAACAAATCCGCAAACAAAACTTCTGACTGCCATCACGAAGAGTAGCAGCACGGAAAAGAAATCATTGCATAATATGTAATAAGGAAAGAATCAGAGACAGATTACAGATCACACTGTAATCTGTTTCTTGTTATAAAGGGGGAAATATGGCATTTTATACCATTTATCCAAGAGATATCCAGAATATTTGTTTTCAAAAGAGGGTGCGTGTAGTTGATATCAGAGAACCTCAGGAATACAGAAAATATCACTATCCGGGTGCGGTAAATATCCCGTACAGTGATGAGGACAGCTGGTGCTGTCGTTTTTCAAAGTACCGGCCGCTGCTTTTATACTGTGAGTATGGGAGTACAAGTCTTCTTGCAGCGCGCAAGCTGGGAAAAGAAGGGTATGAGGTTTATACTGTGATTGGCGGTGCAAATGCAATGCAGGAGCAGATAAGGCGTTAGACGGGCAGAACCATTTCTCATGGAAATATTTTTGCAATTGACAGTTCAAAATAGAACAGATAATATAAGAATAGGTTTTTAGACTTATTTTTAGAGGAGATTTCAGTGAGAACATTTGATTTACTTGTGCCTTGCCACTTTGGGTTAGAGGCAGTTTTAAAAAGAGAAATATATGATCTTGGCTATGAGATCACAAAAGTAGAAGATGGCAGAGTGACATTTGAAGGTGATGAGGAAGCAATCTGCCGTGCCAACATTTTTCTACGTACGGCAGAACGTGTTATGATCCAGGTCGGAAGGTTTAAGGCAACGACTTTTGAAGAACTTTTCCAGGGAATCAAGAACCTTCCGTGGGAAGAATATATTCCGGAGGATGGAAAGTTCTGGGTGAAAAAAGCGTCTTCTATCAACAGCAAGTTGTTCAGTCCATCCGATATCCAGTCCATTGCCAAAAAAGCAATGGTGGAGCGCATGAAACAGAAATATCACAAGGAATGGTTCAAAGAAGATGGAGCAGCTTATCCGGTCCGTATTTTTTTACTGAAGGACGAAGTGACGGTGGCGCTGGATACATCCGGTGATTCTTTACATAAACGTGGATACAGAACGATGACGAGTAAGGCTCCATTGACGGAAACTCTTGCAGCTTCTTTAATTATGTTAACCCCTTGGAGAAAGGACCGGATTCTGGTCGATCCATTTTGTGGAAGTGGTACCTTCCCAATCGAGGCAGCAATGATCGCAGCGAATGTCGCACCGGGAATGAACCGTGATTTTACAGCAGAGGAATGGACAAACCTGATTGACCGCAAACTCTGGTATGAGTGTGTGAAAGAGGCAGAGGATATGATCGACACTACTGTGAAAGTAGATATTCAGGGATATGACATTGATGGAGATGTGATCAAAGCAGCAAGGGAAAATGCGAAGCGTGCGGGAGTGGAACACATGATCCATTTTCAGCAGAGAGCGGTTGCAGATTTAAGCCATCCGAAAAAATATGGCTTCATCATCACAAATCCACCGTATGGAGAGCGTCTTGAGGATAAGGCAGATCTGCCGGAATTGTATACACAGATTGGGCAGGCATACCAGAGACTGGATTCCTGGTCGATGTTTCTGATCACAAGCTATACTGATACAGAAAAGTATATTGGAAGAAAAGCGGATAAAAACCGCAAGATTTATAACGGTATGTTAAAGACTTATTTTTACCAGTTTTTAGGACCGAAGCCTCCTAAAAAACGCAATTAAGGAGATTTAAGGGTACATGAAGTATTCGAAGCGTTATATTGCCTTCACGGGTGTGCTGGCAGTTGCACTTTTGATAAAATTTAATAATTTTGGCGAACAGTATCAGACTGTGAACCGTTTCCGCGGGGCGCAGCTTGAGGAGGAGACCTGGAATCCTCTGATCGCTCAGAGCGTTAACGAAGGACTGCTCTCAGTTGTGATCGACAATAAAGAATACACGAATGAGAAGTATCAGTTTTTCATGGATTCGAATCTGGACATCATGGTTCCGGTCTCTATTTTACGGGATGCATTAAACTGCAGCGCACATATTTATAATGAGGATACGCTTCTGGTAGAGAAGCATAACAGTGAGCTTTCTTTTTCTCTGAATGACGATATGATAGAGGTCAATGGAAAGAAGGAAAAAGTGGTTTCCCCGCTGATCAAAAAGAACAAAGAGTATTATGTGAGTCTGAATGACCTGTCAAATTATCTGGACTATTCCTATACGTGGAATATTCAGGAAAATAAGGCACAGGCAGCAGATGTGTCGGAGAGTGCAACGATCATTCCGACAAAGTACGATCTGCGGGACAGAGCGAGGGTTTCTGCTATCCGCAATCAGGGAACGTATGGAACCTGCTGGTCTTTTGCAGCGTTGAGTGCGATGGAATCCGTTCTTTTACCGGAGCAGGATTATCAGTTTTCGGTGGATCATATGACATTGAATAATGGGTTTCATCTGGCGCAGGACGATGGTGGTGAGTACACGATGGGAATGGCATATCTTGCGTCATGGAAAGGACCGGTATTCGAAAAGGATGATCCGTATGGAGATAACAAAACAAACCCGGATCTTACGGCTGTAAAGCATGTGCAGGAGATGCAGATCATCGATGGAAAAGATTATGAGAAGATAAAGGAAGCAGTATTTAAATACGGTGGCGTGCAGACTTCGATTTATAACTCGTTAAAAAGTTCACAGTCGAAATCACCTTATTATGACCGCAGAACAAGTTCGTACTGCTATATCGGTACGGAAAAACCAAACCATGATGTTGTGATCATCGGCTGGGACGACAGTTATTCCAAGGATAATTTTTCCGTTGATCTTGAGGGGGACGGAGCATTTATCTGTCAGAACAGCTGGGGAAGCGAATTCGGTGATGGCGGGATTTTTTATATTTCTTACTATGATACGAATATTGGTACCCACAATGTCGTGTATACAGGAATTGAGGACAGTGATAACTACGATCACATTTATCAGAGTGATCTCTGCGGTTGGGTAGGACAGCTCGGCTATAACAAAGAGAGCATTTACGGTGCAAATGTTTATACTGCGGAATCCAATCAGAATCTTACGGCTGCGAGCTTTTATGCCACAGGAAAAGATTCGGAGTATCAGCTTTATGTTGTGAAAAATTTTGAAGATGAATCATCTTTGAGTAATATGACACCGGTAGCATCAGGAAAATTGAGTAATGCAGGTTATTATACAATCCCATTTGACAAACAAATTGCACTGGATGCAGGAGAGCGGTACGCGGTGGTATTATTTATCAGTACACCGGATGCAGTACATCCGCTTGCCATTGAGTATGAGGCGGATGATGCCACGGCCGATGTCGTCTTAGATGACGGCGAAGGTTATGTCAGTGCCAATGGTTTTGAGTGGGAAAATGTAAAAAATGTGGAGAATTGTAATATTTGTATCAAAGCATTTAGTAATGACCGTTAACAGGGGGTTACGTGGAAGAGAAAGCAATGAAGTTTGCAACCGTGACAGCGGTTCTTCTCATGATCATAGTGTGTGTGTTATTGCCGAAACTTCCGGCAATCCACACATGGGCAGTGGAGCGTGAGGAGGAGCGGATCGCAGAGGCAGAACTTGCAGAACAGAAGATTACAATGAGTGATCTTACAATTAAAAATACAGAAGTGGCAGATGACACAGAACAGAGACAATTGCGTCTGAAGCTTCCGGCGGGAGTAAAGGGGAGTGATATCACAATCTCAAATGACTATGTGACACAAACTGTCCGTATCGAATTGCCGCAGACAGAGGTCAGTTATTTTGAGAATGATCCATTGACAGGAAGCAGCAACCATATTGATAATCTTTCTTATGCAGTGAGCAAGGGAAGCAGTGGACTGATCGAGATCACGATGGATCAGGTTTATGAACTGGATATGGATTATGATGAGAATTATTACTATTTTGATTTTCTGACGCCGCATGAAGTCTATGACAAAGTCGTGGTTGTGGATGCCGGGCATGGTGGAAGAGCGCCGGGAGCAACGAAACAGGGAATCAACGAAAAAGATATTGACCTTGGAATTGTGCTGCAGCTGAAAGCGATTTTTGATAACAGCGATGAGAATATCGGTGTTTACTATACAAGAACGGATGACAGCAACCCGACTTTTGACCAGAGGGTACAATTGGCGAATAAGTCTCAGGCAGATCTGTTCATCAGTATACATAATAATTCAACGAAAAGCGGGCGGATGTCCTCGACACACGGTACACAGGTGATGTACAGTGAGTCGGATACGAAAGAGTTGGGAAGTAAGGCATTTGCGCAGATTTGTCTGGATCATGTGACGGAGGCGCTGGAGAGCAGGGATAAGGGGCTTGTGGAAGGCGATGAGATTTATATCATTCGAACCAGCGAAGTTCCGGTAGCATTGATCGAAGTCGGATTTATGACAAATCAGGAGGAACTTAATCTTCTTAACAGTACCGATTATCAGAAAAAAGCGGCAGAAGGTGTTTATGACGCTGTTCTGGATGCATTTGCGAAAGGATATTAAAAAGATGACAAAAATTATTTTTGCAACAGGAAACGCAGGAAAAATGCGCGAGATCAGAGACATTATGGCAGATCTGGATGTGGAACTTTTATCCATGAAAGAGGCAGGAATCAAACTGGATATTGTAGAAGATGGAAAGACATTTGAGGAGAATGCACTCATTAAGGCAAGAGCAGTGTCTAAGGAGGCACCTGGGGCAATTGTGATGGCAGATGATTCCGGGCTGGAAGTGGATTACCTGCACAAAAAGCCGGGGATTTATTCTGCACGTTTTATCGGCGAGGATATATCTTATGATATTAAAAATCAGGCGATTTTAGACCTTCTGGCAGGTGTTCCAAAGGAGAAACGAACTGCCCGCTTCGTCTGTTCCATTGCAGCAGTGCTGCCGGATGGAAGGGAATTTGTGACAAGAGAGACCATGGAAGGCTATATCGGGGGTAAAATTGCAGGCGAGAATGGATTTGGTTATGATCCAATTTTTTGCGTGGAAAAATACGGATGTACAACCGCAGAACTTTCGGAAGAACAGAAAAATGAGATCAGTCACCGGGGAAAAGCACTGCGTGCCATGAAAGAGAAACTTGCGAAGGAAAACCTATGAAAATATTAATCATCAGTGATACCCATAGAAAACATGAAAATCTTTTAAAAGTGTTAGAGCGGGAGTGCCCGGTTGATCTTTTGATCCATCTTGGTGATGCTGAGGGGTATGAGGATTATATCGCAGAGCAGGCAGGGTGCCCTGTGGAAGTGGTGGCGGGGAATAACGACTTTTTTTCCTCACTGCCACGGGAAAAAGAGCTGCAGATCGGAAAGTATAAAGTGCTTATTACCCATGGACACTACTATTATGTTAATACCGGGATTGAAGATATTGAGCGCGAAGCAGAAGGAAGAGGATGTGATATCGTTATGTTTGGGCATACCCATCGTCCGATCATCGATTATCATAAGGATGTCATTGCGCTAAATCCGGGCAGCCTTTCTTATCCGAGGCAGGAAGGAAAAAGACCATCTTATATTATTATGGATCTTGATAAAAAAGGAGAGGCAACGTTTGAAATTGAGTATTTATAGGCGCAAAGACCTCGAAAAATCAGGGATTCGGGCAATTAGAAAAAAGTTGAAAAAAATGTAAAAAAAGTGTTGACATTTTCTTTGCGCTCTTATATAATAACTCTTGCGTCACGGATTGAGAGACAAAACAAAGCTTCTCAAGAGGTGAAAAGCATTGGAGATTATCCTTCGGGGTGTGGCTCAGCTTGGCTAGAGCGCCTGGTTTGGGACCAGGAGGCCGCAGGTTCGAATCCTGTCACCCCGACTGCTGTAACAACAACATTACCGTTTCAGCGAAATGCGGGTGTAGTTCAATGGTAGAACACTAGCCTTCCAAGCTAGATACGTGGGTTC